>Ga0102924_1001173_pt1 | contig 30818 bp, 22 predicted proteins | sample PaiPotPPM11metaG_FD_80116 | JGI IMG/M metagenome (GOLD analysis project Ga0102924, IMG submission 80116) | Iron sulfur acid spring bacterial and archeal communities from Banff, Canada, to study Microbial Dark Matter (Phase II) - Paint Pots PPM... ... | reverse complement strand
GCCTTGGGCGTCACCCTTCCGGCCATGTAGTCAGGCGGTCACACACACCGCCGAAAGCACAACCGCCTTCCTCCCAAGCAGTTCCACAGGAAATCCCGCCTGCAACAGAAAGGAAGATCCGTCCGACGCAGGCCCGAGCGATTCGCCCCAACCTTCCACAGCGGCGGGTGGGTGAAAGAAGGGCTTTGATTATACACACGGTCGTAAGTCAGCGACGCTCGGTTCTGTAGCGCCGGTCTGTGACCGGCGGATTTCGCCGCTCCCTGCCAGGGCAAGCTCCGAGCGGCGGTACAGCAAATTCCAGTCGCAGGTTTATGTCCTCATGCATAGAAAATTGAACAGTTATTCTCCAACGGGGGCTAGAATGTTCAATCCACAGGAGGTGGTGATGACGAGTCGAAGTCGAGAAAGGAAGTTCCGGGGGCGGATGCTGAAGTTCGCTTTGGCGATTTGGATCGGAATTATCGCCTTGCCGGTACTGCTGGTTGCGGGGAGCGGTCCCCGTGATCTCAAGTTTGAGATTTCATTTCCAAAATCCGCTCATGGGCAACCCATCACTGGCCGCGTGTTTCTGGTCGTCAGTCATAAGGATAATCCTCAACCGAGGTTGCGAGTGGGGTTCTGGGGTGATGCGCCTCCACTGTTTGGATTGGACGTCGATCAACTCAAGCCGGGCCGTCCGGCGGTGATCGACGGGAGCGTGCTGGGCTATCCCGTCAACAACCTTGGCCAGATCCCTGCGGGCGATTACTACGTTCAGGCGCTCGTCAATATCTATACGGAGTTCCATCGCGCCGATGGCCATGTCATCTGGGCGCACATGGACCATTGGGAGGGGCAGCAATTCAACCTTTCGCCGGGAAACATCTATAGCGATGTCCAGAAGATTCACCTTGATCCGGCCTCCGGCTACGATGTCAAGCTGAAATTGACAAACGTCATTCCTGACGTGAAGATGCCCGCCGACACGGTTTGGGTAAAGCACATCAAGATTCAAAGCAAACTGCTAACCCAGTTTTGGGGCCATCCCATGTATTTGGGAGCAACGGTCCTGCTGCCCAAAGGGTACGACAACCATCCGGACGTTCGCTATCCGGTGATATACGATCAAGGCCACTTCGGACTGCGGCCGCCCTTTTTCTTTACACCCGGTAAACCCAAGGATGAAGATACCAAGCTCATGACACGGCTCCGGTCTCTGGGTTACGAGCCCGGCTGGAAGTTTGCAGCGCACTGGGCCTCGGATAATTTCCCTCGCATGATCGTGGTGACCTTTCAGCATCCCACTCCGTTCTTTGACGACTCGTACGCAGTTAATTCCGCCAACAACGGCCCGTACGGTGATGCGCTGATCAAGGAATTGATCCCTTATCTTGAGTCGCACTTCCGGATGATTGCAAAACCTTATGCCCGCGTGTTGACAGGCGGATCAACCGGCGGCTGGGAATCCCTGGCGCTGCAGCTTTACCATGCGGATTTCTTTGGCGGCGCCTGGACTTTCTGGCCCGATCCCATCGATTTTCGCAGCTATGGCCTGGTAAACGTATACAAGGATGATAACGCTTTCATTGAGCCCGGCCATCATTGGCTTTTCCCGGAAAGAGAGTTGCAGAGGGACCCGAATGGCCAGCCCGAGGTGAGCGTGAGGCAATTCAGCCAGCTTGAGGCGGTGCTGGGAACCCATGCGCGTTCCTGCCAGCAGTTGAACGCTTGGGAGGCCGTGTATGGGCCGGTCAGATCAGATGGTTATCCGAAGCAGGTGTGGGATAAGGGCACGGGCAAGATCGATCATCAAGTGGCGGATTACATGCGCGATCACGGCTATGACCTGCGCGCCTACGCAGCCAAGAATTGGGCTAGGATCGGGCCTGACCTAACGGGCAAGATTCATATCTACGTGGGCGATATGGATAGCTATTATCTGAACCTTGCCGTTTACCAGTTTGAGGACTTCATGAAGTCGACTCAGAATCCCCACGATCCTGGATACTTCGAGTATGGCCGTCCCATGAAGCCGCACGGCTGGGTGCCGATGACCCAGTCCGAACTGGTGAAACAGATGGCCCAGCACGTCAAAGAGAACGCTCCGCCGGGAGAAGACACGGAAGCGTGGAGTTACCGCTGAGGGGAGTTCAGGACCACGCTGCAAGGGATAGCGCTGAAAGAGACGGTGCCGTTACCACCCGCCGGCTCGCGGCGATGCCTGCCGGCGGTCACCTCCGGCTTGAAGCCTCCGTCAGGGTGACGTCATCGAGCCAAACCTTGCCGGAGATCAGGTTGTCAAACTTTTGGCTCGGGAACCGCCGGAGTATCACGACGATCAGATGAGTCTTAGGCGAGGTCCTGAAATCCTGTGAGATGAGGACCCATCCCGGGGTTGTGCCGGCCAGGTTCTGTGTTGCCACGTCAAGGTTTCGGGGATCGTAGGCATCCCTAATTTCAAGGCGGGGACCACTGTCCGTAGTGATTTCCGCCGTCTTCATGAAGGCCCGGAGCTGATAAGAAGTCTCCGGCTTAACCAATACAGCCTGGTTGACATGATAGAAGTCGTAATTTGCTTTTCCTTGGAATTGAATAAGTAAGGAGTGGGCGGGGGAGTGGAATGTGGTTTGATCCAATCCGATGTAGACTCCGTTCAAAGGGGCCATCCGCCAGTCAAAGCCCATGTTCATCGGCTTTTCTTCAAAATCGCCGTTCTCGATCAGGTTTTGTGGAGTCTCTTCATAGGTAGGACTGATGATGCCCCTCTTTCTGAGGACTTCCCAGGCTTGGTAAGCATCTTCGGGCCGCCTATTGCTGATCAGAACTTGAATGTAACCGCTCGCTAGTTGAGGATCGAACTTGCCTGGAGTGGAGATGATGCGCTGCCACACAGCATCGGCTTCCGGATACCGTTGCGTGCCAATCAGGTAATACATGTAACGGAAATTCGCGCCACTGGGGATCAGCTCCTGGAGAATCTTGTTGGCATCGCCAGAAGCCTTCCATGCTGTGTTGAAAATATAGCCATCGTAAGTCGCATCGGCGGCCAAGATCATCCTGAGATGCTTGAATGCTTCATTGATGTTTCCGTGCAGGATGAAGAAATTGGCGATGGCCCACTGATATTGGGGCTGGCGCGGGGCCAGGAAGTCGGTTCGGAGAAGGCACTGTTCTGCCCGATCGATCTCTCCCTGGAGCTCAAGAGCGGCGCCCAGATCCAACCACTCTTGGGGTTCATAAGCGTTCAACCTCACTGCCTGGGTCAACTTTTCCAGAGCTTGGGCAGGGTGCACCTCAGTCAGGCTGTATTCGAACAACCGGCCTTGCAAATACGGGTAGATGGCGTCGCCGGGTGAATATTTCTGGGCCAAGGCAAGATTATGAATGGAAGGCTTCTTCGCAATCAAAAATGCCAGGTAGTTCCTTGCCACCCAGAGGGTAAGGACTAGCAGAACAACGGCCTCAATGACCAGCAGGGCCCATCTCATACCAGTATTCATGGGAGCAGTTTGCATGAACGTCCCTTCCGGGTAGCCGTAGCGCACAACCCGCTAAAGGAAAAGAATTTTAGCATACTCCGCTTCTATCATGAGCGGTCAAACGGGTTCGCTTGGCTGAGCAGTTCTAGCTTTCGAGAACTGGGAACATGCCAACCGCAATGGCCCTACCGGTTCAGTGACCGTCCCGGGGTTCTACTGCGGGGGGAAATTCGCGCCATAGACCTCGCGGACTCGCTAGATTTTATTTCAAGATACTTCTGAAATATGTATTGAGAAGTCCTGAATACAAGATTTAAGAGGGCCCGGCCCCATTGCGGGCGGCGCCATGACGTCCAGCTAATTGAATTAACTCATTGAAGTTGCACAACTTAATAAGGTCGGTCAGAAGATTTTTCAAGTGCCCTGCAATTGGAACTGTGGTTGCTCTAACCGATTCCAGAGCTCGCGTTATGTCCTCCGGACAGGATGGCATTTGCAGGGCTCATGCTTTAGACCCAACACCCGACGCTGGGAGGGGAAGGACAACTTTCCCTCCTTTTTTTGTTGCCTGGGCCTCGAGTGCCAGGGCGTTGGGGCGCTATTTACTGTTCACCGCCCTCTTCGTGCCGGCTACTTGGGCCTCGAGTTCGGCAAAATCCAGGATAATCACTTTTCTCCGCTCCAGGCGTAAGATTCCACGGTCCACAAAACGGCGCATATTGCGCGACACCAAGTCCCGGACCGTGCCGATCTCCGCGCCGATTTCCTGGTTCGTTTCTTCGAGGGGAAACTCGATCCCCCTTCTGGTACGAACGCCGTACTTCAGAGCGCGATCACGCAGGAAACGCGCCAAGCGGTGGCTGACTTCCTTCAGGGACAGTTCCTCCACCAGGCTCGTCATGTAACGGAAGCGCCACGCCAAAGAACGGATCACGGCGAAGGCCACTTCCGAGTTGTGGCGGCAGAGGTCGAGGAATTCGCGCTTGGGAAGGAAGAGGAGGATTGATTCTTCGATGGCCGCCGCCGAGGCCGGCAAGTGGCCGCCATCAAACAATGCCAGTTCTCCAACGGTCGAACCCGCTCGTTCGATCACTAGGATCTGCTCCCGCCCCGTGTCCGCCATCTTGAATGTCTTGACGGCTCCGGCCTGAACCACGTAGAGTCCGTCGCAGGGATCACCCTCATTGAACAAAGTCTCATCCTGAGCGAGGCGCCGGACCACGCAATGAGCTGCCAGAGCCAACAGCTCATCCTCGGGCAGGACAGCGAAGAATGGAACCCGGCGCAACGTTTCAAAGGGGTTTAATGCGGTCATCAAATCCTATGGTAAAACGTACCTCCGGGCTGTCCTCGATCTTCCATGCCTGGACCCGCGGTTTTTGGAGTATGGCGTGCCGACATCTACATCTTTGGGCCATAAGATCGGCGGCGTAAAGCAGATTCTCTCACCTCGCCGCAGCCACGATTCGCAGGTCCTGCCCGGTCATTTCTTTTGGGGGCTGAATGCCCATCACGCCCAGCAGCGTGGGCGCAACGTCCGCCAGCGCTCCGCCTTCCTTCAGTCCGGGCAGGACATGTTCCGCTATCAAGATGAACGGCACCGGGTTGGTGGTGTGGGCGGTGTGCGGGCCGCCGGTTTTTGGATCTACCATCAGCTCGGCGTTGCCATGATCCGCCGTGACGATCATTGCCCCACCCTTCGCTCGCACCGCTTTGTAGACCTCACCCAGGCAGGCGTCCACGGTCTCCACCGCTTTGATTGCGGCTTCCAGCTTGCCGCTGTGTCCCACCATGTCCGCATTGGCGAAGTTTACCACCAGCACGTCAAAAGGTCCCTGTTCCACAGCCTTCACAACATTCTCTGTGATGCCGGCTGCGTTCATCTCCGGTTTCAGATCGTAGGTGGCAACCTTCGGAGATGGCGCCAGGATACGTTCTTCGCCGGGATAGGCCTTCTCCACGCCGCCGTTGAAGAAGTAAGTAACATGCGCGTATTTCTCCGTCTCGGCCACGCGCAGATTGCGGAGTTGCAATTCGCCGAGTAGTTCCGCCAGGATGTGCCCGAGTTGCTGGGGTGAAAAGACGAACGGCAGGGTAAAAGTCTTGTCATACCGGGTCATGCACACGTAAAAGAGGTTCTCCGGAAAATTGCGGCGCGGGAAGGTATCCAAATCGGATTGGGTGAGGGCGCGAGTGATCTGGCGGGCGCGGTCGGCGCGATAGTTGAAAAACATCACCGCATCGCCACTGCGGATGGTGGCCACCGGCTGGCTCGATTCCTTGGTTTCGGTCATCACTACCGGCAAAGCAAACTCGTCGGTCACACCCTGATTGTAAGAGTTCTTCATCGCCGTCACGGGGTCGAAAGCCTTCTGTCCCTCGCCATTCACCATCGCGTCATAGGCCTTCTGGATGCGGTCCCAGCGATTGTCACGGTCCATGGCGTAGTAGCGGCCGCAGACGCTGGCAACTCGGCCCACGCCGTACTCCCCCATTTTTTGCTGAAGCGCAGCTAGATATTCGGCGCCGCGCGTGGGAGTCGTGTCGCGGCCATCGGTGAAGGCGTGCACGAACACCTCCTTCACGTGATTCTCCTTGGCCATTCGCAGCAGTGCGTAAAGATGTTCCTGGTGGGAATGGACTCCGCCATCGCTCAGGAGCCCAAGCAGATGGAGGCGATGCTCGCCTCCGTGTTTCATCAAATCCAGCAAGAGCGGATTCTTGAAAAAATCGCCCCTCATGATGGAAGCGTCAATTCGGGTGATTTCCTGGTAGACGATGCGGCCCGCGCCCATATTCAGGTGGCCGACTTCGGAATTTCCCATCAGACCGTCCGGCAATCCAACGCGCTCGCCGGAGGTGTGAACCAGGGTCCACGGATACTTGGAAAGCAGAGAGGAATAGTTGGGGGTTTTGGCCAAGGCAATGGCGTTGGCTTCGCGCTCAATGCGATAGCCCCAGCCATCGAGAATGATGAGAACAACGGGTTTAGGTCGGGTCATGGATGGATCATCTCGATTCTCGGAAATTCATTTTGTAGCGCCGGTCTGTGACCGGCGTAATTCGCCGCTCCCTGTCAGGGCAAGCTCCGAGCGGCGCACCAGCAAGCGCTGTCGCAGTTTTCACTCGGGCCCTGTCGCGGCGGCCACCGGCGGCAGGAGGCCGAGCGCCCCCGCATTCGCCTTCATCGCTTCAATGCAGAAAGCGATGTGTTCATCCAACGGAACGCCCAATTCTTCTGCGCCCTGCGTGATATCCTCGCGGCTAACGGACCGCGCGAACGCTTTGTCCTTCATCCGCTTCCGCACCGACCGCGCTTCCAGCGTCAGGATACGTTCCGGCCGCACCAACGAGCAAGCGGTGATGAAGCCCGCCAGCTCATCGCAGGCAAAGAGCGTTTTGGCGAGCAGGGTATCCCTCGGCACGCCCGTATAGGTGGCGTGACCCAGAATGGCCCGGCGAACGTCATCCGCGTATCCCCTTTCCTCCAGGATTTCGCTCCCTCTCAGCGGATGGTCCGGGGCGTTGGGATACATTTCATAGTCAAAATCATGAATCAGACCGGTCATGCCCCACTTCTCTTCGTCCTCGCCGAATTTTCCGGCATAGGTCCGAAGGCAGGTTTCAACGGCCAACGCGTGTTTGCGAAGGCTCTCGCTTTGGGTGTATTCGCACAAAAGTTGCCAAGCTGCCTCACGGTCCATCATCGCCTCCTTATGAACAAACGGGTATTATACCTGAGGCGCGCCGGGGTTTTGTGGAGGCGATCAGGTTTCAGCTTCAGTTGCCCGGAGGCAGGACGGGCCTTTCACAACGACCTCATGGCTCAATGCAGGGCGCATTTCACCGGCTGATTTTCAGATTGAAATTTCCCGGGCCGGACGGAAAGTCTTCATACTTTCTGGAGCCGGCAGCCTGCGCTGATTCATCGGAAGAAGGAACGAGGCAAACCGCTTGCATTCTGACGCAACCCAACTCGCCCACCTGATTCCCATCCACTGGCTTCCGGTGGGCGTGTTCCTGGCCACCTACTTCTTGATTGCAGTGGAAAGCAACACCGCGAGTTACCTGGACCGCACCGCAGCGGCTTTTATCGGGGCGGTGGCGATGGTGGTCACGCGCTCACTCACCCTCGATCAGGCTTACCAATCGATTGATTGGAACACCATCATCTTTCTGCTTGGCATCATGATGCTGGTGGCCCATTTTCGAGTCTCCGGATTCTTCGATTGGATTGCGGTCCACATTGCGCGCCTGGCTCGAACCCGGCTTCAACTTCTGGCGCTTTTCGTCTTTGCTTCCGGTTTGCTCTCCGCCTTCTTCGTGAATGACACCATCTGCCTCATCTTCACCCCCATTGTCTTAACCGTAGCTGAGCGGCTGGAGTTGCCTCCCGTGCCTTATATCATTGCTCTCGCCACTTCAGCCAATATCGGTTCCTCGATGTCGGTTACGGGAAATCCGCAAAACGCCCTCATCGGAGTCTCCGGCAAGTTTTCCTTCCTGGGATTCCTTGGGCATCTCGCGCCGGTGGGTGTGGTCGGCCTGTTGTTGAATGTGCTGCTGCTTGCCTTTCTCTTTCGCAAGGACCTTACCGGCCGCCCGCTCCATGCAGCCGGCAAAAGCTTTGAGGTGCAGGTCGATCGAGTGCTTTTGTCCAAGTGTGTTTTCTCGGCGGGGCTGGTGGTGGTGTTGTGGATTATGAACTTTTCATTTCCGTTGGTTGCTGCTTCGGTCGGCGCGCTGATCCTGGTGATCGGCCGGGTGAAATCCGAGTTTATTCACCGTAATATCGATTGGACCCTGCTGCTTTTCTTTGCGGCGCTCTTCGTCGTCATTCGCGGTTTTGAGGATTCCGGCGCCATCAACATTCTGATCCACCACTTCCAGCCCCAGCTTCGGGGCAATCCCACCTCCCAACTGTGGGCGTTGAGCGGCATCATGTTGGTGCTCTCAAACCTCGTGAGCAACGTGCCAGCGGTCTTGGTGCTGCGTCCCGTCGTCCAAACCCTTCAACACAGTCATCTGGCCTGGCTGGCTCTGGCGAGCTCCAGCACCCTGGCCGGAAATTTCACGCCCTTTAGCTCCATTGCCAATCTCATTGTCCTGCAGCAGGCGAGCAAGAAAGTAACCATTACTTTCTGGGATTTCACCAAGATTGGCATCGTTGTCACGATGGTGACGACGCTGGCTTCCATCTTGATCCTGGCCCTCGAATTCCACTTCTTTCCGGGCGTCTAGCCCCAACACTGTTCAGTTGGGGTTAAAGCATTGGCTTGTGGCCGCAATGGCGGGGAAAGCCACAAGGCCCCGGCCCCAAGCTGGAATCAACGCATCGGTTTCGGGCAGGAAAAGCGAGAATTCCAATTCAGCCAACGGTTCGGCCGGGATTTGCCAGCCAGTTGAGGAACAGGGTTTCAGTTGGCGGCAAGCTGCGGCATGGCGGGATCAGCGTCGAAGACTGTCAAAGCATCGGTGAGATCGTCGAGCAGCCCCCGCATCCCATCTGCCCCTGCCTCGGTAATTCGCATTACGGTTCTGGCGCACTTTACGCATAGGCAGAAACCCCACCGGTCGGCTACGGCCCCAGGGCGGCAACAAGCACAGGGCCAGTCATCACGGGAGTGGACCATCAAGCCGCCAGGCGACATCGCATATTCCATGGCAACCTCCAGTCATCACGTTCTGGTTTAGAGCAATTCAGCTTCCAGCTTACCGGGGCTTACCATAAACCAACTGGTTTCAACGTAATTTTTGAGAGCGGTCTGACTGCCTCTATCCCAGAGGCAAAAGTTAGAGATGGCAAGTGCTTGTTCATCAACCGCTTTGGACGTCCAGATTGAAACCATCCAAAACCTTGACTATTAACTACATATTGACCGTGTATCATAAAGTAACTTCCTTTGTCAAGATGAAAATCTTGAAAAAAGAGCAGCTTCGGGCAATTTTTGCACCATTTGGGATAGTCCTGCCGGGTTGGCGCGGAAAGTTGTCTCGCAATTTGATCCTACCCAAGTTCGTTCACGCCTTTTGAAGGAACCGTCCAGTGCCGCTTGATCCTTTCAACTTAAGTACGCAAGTTAGAAGGGAAACGGTTTTCTCACAAAGAGAACCGAGGTACCACTCACGTTTCTGCTTGGCCACGTAAGTCTATATTTTTCAACATGGTTAAATGGAAATAAAAATGCACAATAAGATCATTGGATTAATGGGAAAACGGGCTGTAGCCTACTTACGTATTGTGAATTAAGTTCTCATTTCGTTTCAGGAAATGGCCGAGAGGTCATTCCTGGACTTTTACACACGACGAAGTAAGTCGGCGGTGCTACAGCGAATGACCGTCGCCGACTTATGGCGCCTTGTATAGTTTTTGGAGGGGTAAGTTCTTCAGGCTCTCCAAAGAAACCAAGCCCCCAGTTCGCCGCTGGATTACACGCTCCGGGCGATTGGGTGTGTATTTGAAATAGGTAACCGGCAGAGGCAGGTGGTGGTTGCAAAGCGCCTACACCGCCGGGTCGTAAACGAACTAAATATTTGAACCCTTTGGACCAGCCGTGCCGAGGTTAGTAATTGTCCCTGGAACAGTTGGCCAAGAGGGGTATCGGTGGCGCTTTCGACGTCCTCGGCGGCGGAACCGGCACTCCGGAGCCTGGAACGCTGGTATTGCTGGGCAGTGGCTTGCTCGGTCTCGGCGGCATGGTTCGCCGTCGGCTGGGAGCGCGCAGCTAACCACAAACGGAAACTTGTAGCGCAGAGTTTCGCATTCCAGAAACTTTGCGGCCTGATTCATGTAAGAAGCCACGGTCAGGAAAGGCCGCCGCAGCGGGACCGTGGCGATTCACGGTTGGACCAGCCGGGACGGAAAACCATCCGTCTCGGGTGGATTCAAAATTTACCCAAGGAGGAACCCAATACAATGTCAAAGTGGATGAAGCTTTTGTTGATCGCGACTTGTGTGGCACTCTTGCCGGCGCTCTTGCCGGCCGGCTCGTTTGCGGATAGTCTTCCGCACATAACCAAAGTGCAGCAGAACGGCAACATAAATGGTCACCATCCGGCTTCTGGGACTGTGATCTATAGCGATATGGGCAACCCGGGCAGCTACAGTTACCAGTGCTGCATCGGCTATACCACTTCAGGGTCAACGTCACTGATTGGTGAAACCATCACTGGCGCCAGCGAATTCACTTCCCCCGGCAATTTCAGCGTGGGCGAGATCGACGTGGGGATCGGGTGGGTCACCGGCGACAACGCGGCCAACTTCAGCGTTTGGACAGATGTCGGCAATCTCCCTGGCACGCAACTTGGAAATGCTTTCCAAGTGTCGGGCCTTCCCGTGTTTGGCAGCAGCTCCTCCGCGGTGGTGTCGGTTACCGGAATTACCGGAATCAGCTTGGCGTCAGGCGACAACTACTTCCTGGTGGTATCCTCCGGCGCCAATCCTGCCAATAACACTTGGGATGCATGGAATCTCGCTAACACCGCGACCGGCCTGTTTGACCAGCAGACCAACGGTGTGTGGGCGCAGTTCCCGGGCAGCAGCCTGGGCGCCTTTGCCTTGCTCAGCGGATCAACCAGCACTCCAGAGCCTGGAACGCTGGTATTGCTAGGCACTGGCTTGCTGGGGCTTGGCGGAATCGTTCGCCGCCGCTTGGCTGGGCGCAGCTAATCACAAAGTGAAGTGGCAGGTTGTTTTTCTGCTTCCTAATCCGGGCGAAGCGGCTGGTTGCAGCTTCATGTTGAGCCAGTCCTTTGAACCAAGGTAAACTCAGGCGGGGTTCCGGGCAATTCCCGGCCCCGCCTATTTACTTTTTCTACCCGCAGCCAATACGTCCTTAACTCGGCCTATAATCGGAACCAAACCGGCAATCGGCATTTCGTTGCTCCAAAGTTGAATGCATCTTGAAATGCGTCCGAAGCCGCATCAATAAAGGGCAAGCCAACGTCCGGCCAAAATATCGAAGTGGACAGAAAACAATTTTAGAGGCCCTGGCCCGGCTTGCCGCGCCTCTCAACGTGCCATGAGGTAGTCTCAGTTTCTTTGCTGTAGCGGCGCTCGGAGCTTGCCCTGACAGGGAGCGCCGAACTGGTATCCTCAACGGTTTCCAGCGCTCCCTGTCAGGGCAAGCTCCGAGCGCCGCTACAGCAAACTGCGTCACTACGTGGCATGAATAGGAATTGACAATGGGCTGTTTCCGGGGTTAGCATTCTTTCTGGACGCAGGTAAGCCTGTACCGAAGAGCGGGGCAAGGGGATGAATGCCCCGCCGCGCCGGTTTGAGCCGCATTCCAGCGGCCTTTATAGTCGCATCCCCTTTAGGACGCCTGCGTCCCATCTTTTATTATCACCATTGCTGAATCTGCGGCTTGCCGATCCCTCTTGAATTGAAGGCCGCACGCTGAGATCACACACCCGAAAGCACTCTGCGCCTGTCTTGACCCCAATACTGTTCAGATAAGGGGATATCTCGTAGGGGCGACCCTTGTGGTCGCCCACGGGCGGGCACAAGGCCCGCCCCTACCGCGCGTGGGAATCGGCTCCAATGGGATAGTTGGCTAAGTGAACAGCATTGGTCTTAACCCGGATTATTCACGAAGTCGTATTCGAGGACTGGAAGGGCACGGTTAAAACCGTGCCCTTCCGGTTCTACAACGGAGCTTCATCAATAATCCGGGTTAATCCATCAACATACCGCCATTAATCTCAATGGTCTCTCCCGTGATATAGCGAGCGGCGTTGGAAGCGAGAAACGTGATAACCTCTGCGATTTCCTCCGAAGCGCCGGCGCGTCCCATAGGAATTGAGCTGACGTATTTCTGAAAGAGTTCGGGCGGGCTGTAGCGCTGATGGTAAGGCGTGGCGATGACGCCCGGCGCCACCCCATTCACCCGCACGCCGTAAGGCGCCAGTTCTTTGGCCAATCCCTTGGTGTAGGTAATCAGTCCGCCTTTCGCGGCGGCATACGCGGCCGCGCCGGGACCGCCGCCGTTGCGCCCGGCGATGGACGACACATTGATGATGCATCCGCTCTTCCGGGCCGCCATCTCCTGCCATGCCGCCTTGACGCAAAGGAAAACGCTCTTCAGGTTCAGATCCATCACCCGGTCCCAATACTCTTCGGTCATGTCCGCGAGCGAGCGGCGGGCCAAGAGATCGCCCGCATTGTTCACCAGGATATCGACGCGGCCCCATTCCTCTCTGACGCGGGCGAACATCGCCTCAATCTCGGCTGACTTTGTCACATCGGCGCGAACGGTGATCGCCTCGCCGCCCTTCTGCCGGATGTCCGACGCGGCCGCTTCTGCCCCGGCCTGGTTTTTCAGGTAATTCACCGCCACCCGGGCGCCCTCGGCCGCAAAAGCCTCTGCCGTGGCGCGGCCAATGCCGCTGGAAGCGCCAGTGATGAGCGCCACCTGTCCCTTGAACTGCATTGTTTCCTCCTTGTGTTTCAGGTTTACAGAATCATGGTTTGGGTAGTGGCGCAGTTTGCTGTAGCGGCGAAAATGCACCGCTACCGGATTATTCGCAAACTTGACCTGGAAGACCATCATTTCTTCAGGCTGGTCCCCACAGGGAACGGCCCCACCGTTACCGGAAGCGTTCCCTGAAAAGGAATCTCGCCAAAAATCGCGCGGACCATCGCCGCCTCGGCGCCGGGATAATATTCGAAAGCCAGCGCATAGCCCGGCAACTCCGGAATGCTGTCGAGCAGATAAGGGCTGCCAAACAGCGCAAACACCAGCGGTCCTTGATGGCTGGCGAGCGTCCGCAGCAGGTCTTGCTGCCTTTCGGCAAGGCCAATGTATCCCCGCGAAGACGCAAACCGGAGCGTGCAGGAAATCACGATGGCGCGGTAACGGTTCGCAAGCTGAGCGATCAGGCTGGCTTCTCCCGGCGGAATATCCGGCCCAATGGTGGCGAATAGGGTCTTGGCGTGGCGTTTCACAAATTGCTGGTGGAAAATCCTGCCCGGTGAGTTAGTGAATTCGATGTCCGGCGCATCCACAAAGTTCAGCAACAGCACATCCTCATCGGGCGCCAGTCTCAGGGGCAAGGCGTCGTGGTCATCCTTCACGAGGGTCAGGGCGTGCTCCATGATTTCCTGGGATTTCTGTTCTGCGGCTTGGCTTCCCACCAGCTTGTTAACCTGAGTGATGTCAGGAAGGGCGTTTTGGTTAAGCCTCACCCACGCCTTGGCTTCCAGAATCCTCTGCACGGACTCATCCAGGCGCTGTTGGCTGATTTCTCCCTTTTCCACGGCGGCTTTCAGCGCTTCAAAAGATTTGGGAATGTCCGCCGGCTCGAGCGCCACGTCCGCCCCGGCGTGGATGGCCATTACCACGGCCTGGTCCGGGCCAAAGCGGTCAGAGACGGCTTTCATGCGGAGCGCATCGGTAAAGACCACGCCCTTGAAGCCCAATTCCTGACGCAAGAGATCCGTAGTGATGGAATAAGAAAGCGATGCAGGAAGACCGGGCGTCTTTTCGAGCTGAGGAAGGTCGATGTGCGCGGTCAAGACGGCGCCAACCCCCGTTTTGATGGCTGCCTCGAAGGGCGGCAATTCGATCAGGTTTAAGCGGGCGCGATCAAAGTTAAGTATAGGGAGTTGAATGTGCGAATCGACGCTCGTGTCACCGTGGCCGGGAAAATGTTTGGCGGTGGCGATGATCCCGTTCTCTTGAGCGCCCTTGATATAGGCCGTTGCAAACTGGCTGACCCGGTCGGGGTCTTCGCCAAACGACCGGATATTGATCACCGGGTTTTGCGGGTTGTTGTTGACGTCTACGACGGGGTAGAAATTCACGTTCACGCCCATCGCCCTGGCTTCCAGGGCCGTGAAGCGCGCGGCGTCATAGGCATATTGCGTATTCCCGGTTGCGCCCATAGCCATGCCGCGCGGAAACCTCGTTCCGCCTGTGAATTGGATTCCCACGCCGCCCTCAAAATCCGCCGTGATAAACAGCGGAATTTTCGCCATTTGTTGCATATGCGCCACCATCGCCGCGCCAGTGAGCGGATCACCGCCCATAAAGCCTTCGAGGTGGTAGCAGCCCACGTGATATTTCTGAATATTCTCCTGAATGGTTTTAAACTCATCGCTCTCAACATTGGTGAAGATGGCGGTGGCCACGGGACAAATCAGTTGGCCTACCTTCTCATCTTCGGACATCTGAGCCATTGTCGACCTCACCCAGGTTTGCTGCGAGGCGTTGAGTTGAAACTGCGCGAGCGTGGGCTTTGCCATGAGGATCAGCGCAAAAACCGGAAAGAGCGCCCACTTCCGGGTGGAAATCTTGGTCATAGTCATTTCAAGGCTTCGATATTGGAATTGGCCCGCGCCGTGCGACCGGCCTGTCATTCTGAGCGGAGCGAAGAATCTCGGTATTTGTGCTCAGGGTAAACCCTGCCAAGCATCTCCAGTTCATTCGCTACCGAGGAAGAGGTCAAATACAGAGATTCTTCGCTCCGCTCAGAATGACAGCACTGAAGGCTTGGCCGAAGCTCCCAAGCTCCAGAAACATAGAACCTGCGTCCGCGCCGTTATATACGCAGTAACAGCAAACTGACACGTCCCGCCTGCCGGACTTGCCATTCTAACTCAGGAAAGATAAGCCAGGCGGAAGTTTCGAGTTGGAGAACGGCTTTCCGCGCAATTCACGGTAGTGTCTCAGTTTCTTTGCTGTAGCGGCGCTCTATGAGCGCCGAACTTGTGTCCTCAACGGTTTCCGGCGCTCATAGAGCGCCGCTACAGCAAACTGCGTCACTACCGACCGCCGCTACAGCCCCAAAACGTACCACTACCCAATTCGCTTCCCTTTCGAAACCGCCGTGCCGGTCTCATGTATAATCAACGGTCCGGACGCCGCGTCCATCTCTGGAGTGAACCGCGAATGAGCCCCAGGCGTGCCAATCCGCAACTTGCCGAGCGCCGGCGTGAAGTTTTGATCCGCGCCGGCTATGCGGAGATTGTTGAGAAGGGAATTCAGGGAACCACGATTGACAGCGTGGTGGAGCGCGCTGGATCGAGCAAAGGCGGAACTCTCTATTACTTTCCGACCAAAGAAGACTTGCTGTTCGGCGTGCTCGAATGGCTGATTGCACAACTTGACCGCACCCTGGATGAAGTGGCCGCGTCTGACGATTCGGCGCGAGCCCGCCTGGTGGCGGAGATTGAGGTTCTGTTCCACAGCGCGGAAGTCAACCGCAAGCTTTACCGGGTGCTTTTCGATTACGTTTCGCTCGGCGTGCGAACGGAGCGCTTCCGCACATTGCTGCGGGGCTTTTTCGATAGAAGCCACCAGCGCGATGTGCGAATCATTGAAGATGGAATCAGCCAGCAGGAGTTCCGGCGGGTGAACCCCGAAGACGCCGCCAGCACGCTTCGCGCCCTGGTGGATGGCTACTGCTTGCAGTGGCTGCTGGGCGGGGATTCGGTTCCGCTCGAGACCTACCGGGACCGCTGCCGGTCCGTCCTGGGATCGTATCTACTTCGCTGACATTGGCGAAAACTAGCAGCGGCCAGAGAACCGTATTGCGCATGTTTTCCACTATCCTCGAAATCATTGGCCTGCTGCTTCTGCTCCTTGGCGTGCCGGCGTTTTCCGTCATCACCATGCGCCGCCCGGAGCTCCTTGAGATTCCTCGCAAGGCGCTCTACTCTTCTGCGGTCCTTTCCTCCTGGTTGCTTGCGATCCTGATCCTGGTCGTTGAGCTCTTGACCCGAAGGAGAGCATGGGGCTTCGGCCTGATTCCGGCAAGAGAGTTTTTCCGGTGGACGGGCATTATCACCGGGATCGCAGGGGGCGCGGTGGCCGTGGAGATGACCCTGGAGAGATTCGGTTTGTGGCCGGAGGAATCTGCCTTGGTGCGCCTGTTGATGCCGGAAACGAAGGGGGAAAAGCTCTGGTGCATTTTTCTGCTGTCTCCCACGGCAGCCATCTGCGAGGAATTCATCTACCGGGGTTTTCTCCTCACAGTGCTCTGGGGGCTGCTCCATTCCGTGGGTTGGGCGGTGGCCATCTCTTCGGCGGCATTTGGACTTGCGCATCCTTACCAGGGATGGAAAGGCATGGCTCGCGCCGCCCTGTTGGGAGGACTGATGGCTTGGCCGATGCTGCGGCTTGGATCGTTGTATCCTTCCATCGCCGCGCACTTTTTGATTGATGCCTTGTCCCTCGGTTGGCTCGGCCCGGCCACGCTGCGGCGGGAATCGCAATCATGAGAATGATGAGGAGGATCTGTCCATGAAACGAAAGTCGAGTCAGCAAATGCCGTGTCAGAGCTTGCGCAGAGCGTTCCCGCTGGCCCTCTTTTTCTCTGCGGCCTGGTTATTTTCCGCTGTGGCCTGTCTGTCCGCGCCTCCACCCGGCCCGCCGGCTCAAGCACAACCCCGAGGTGTGAATATCCTGGCGGAGCATGTGACCGTGGTCAAGGCGGGGCGGATGTTTGATGCCCATGCCGGGATCCTGCTCTCCAATCAGACCATCATCATTCACGGTGACCGGATTGCGGACGTGGGTCCTAGCAACAGCCTGCCAGCGCCCAGCGGCGCAACTCTCATCGACCTGAGCCATGCCACCGTGCTGCCCGGCCTCATTGATGCCCACACCCACATTTTCCTGACCGGTGAAGCCTTCGGCCGCTATGAGGAGCAATTGCTCAAAGAGTCATGGCAGTACCGCACCATTGAGGCCGTGGTGAATGCCAGGAAAGACCTGGAAGCGGGCTTCACCACCATGCGCGATCTCGAAACCGAAGGCGCTATGTACAGCGACGTGGACGTGCGCAACGCCATCAATCACGGCCTGATTCCGGGCCCGCGCATGGAGGTGGCGACGCGCGCCATGTCCATCACCGGAGCATACCCGCTGCTCGGTTACTCGCCGGAAGTGACCGTGCCCACGGGCGTCCAAACCGTCGATTCGCCGTGGGAAGGCCGCAAGGCGGTGCGCGAGCAGATCAAGTACGGCGCCGACTTGATCAAAGTGTATTCCACCTCGGCCGCTTACTTTGATGAGAAGGGCAACCTGGTGATCCTGCCCACGTTCACGCTGGAGGAGATGAAGGCCATCGTGGACGAAGCTCACCGCTGGCATAAGAAAGTGGCTTGCCACAGCTATGGCGGCCCGGGCTTGCACAACTGCCTGGATGCGGGCGTGGATTCCATCGAGCACGGCACGTTGCTTGACGACGGCGAAATCGATCAGATGCTGCGCCAGGGGACTTATTTTGTGCCCACGATTTACGTTTATGAAATCAATTGGACGAACGATCCAGCGCGGAAAGCCTACTACGCGAAGATTGTCCAGATTCACGCCGCGAGTTTCAAGAAGGCTTTGGCGCGCGGCGTGAAGATTGCCTTCGGAACCGACGTTGGGCCATTTCCACACGGCACGCAGGCCATTGAATTTGCGGAGCTGGTGAAGCTGGGTATGAAGCCCGCTCAAGCGATTCAAGCCGCCACGGTGACCGCCTCGCAACTGATGGGTTGGCAGGACCGGGTGGGCTCGATTGAGAAAGGCAAGTTCGCCGATCTGGTGGCGGTGGCGGGCGATCCACTGAAGGACATTACTGAACTGGAGCGCGTGAAGTTCGTGATGAAGGGCGGCGTGGTTGTCCGAAATGACCTCAAATAACCGGCCTATGCCGCCCCAGCCGCGGCGGCGGGCTAGTATTACTTTGTTAGGTTGAATCAGGCACCGTCAGGGCATGGCTTCAGCCATGCCAAATCCCAAGGCAAGGAGAAGCGGCTTTAGCCGCTGAGGGCAGGGCCTCAGGGGCTAAAGCCCGGATCTCGGGAGCACCGCCAACGGCATGGCTTCAGCCATGCCCTGACGGTGCTCCCAACCGACTTAACATAGTAATGCTAATTCACTCCCAGGTTTACGGTGGTGATATGGCTGATCGGGGCAGTGGTCGATCCCTTCGCGGGTTTGGTCGCGCCGGAAATCTGCAACGCATACACTCCGGGAGCAGTGCCGTTGGGAACCGGGTTTCCACCCACGAAGCCGTAGTTATACAGGTTGCAGGAGCCTGCGGCCAGCGCCATCAGCACCATCAGACCGAAGAGCAACCACCCTATCCTCACCCGGCGAGGCCCCGCAAGAATGCCCGCGGTCAAAATCACGAGCACGGCGGCCAGAGTCCACGCCAGCGTGTGAAAACCGGGTCCCGGAGGGCCATTGCGGTGACGAATCCAGACGGACCCGGTGGGTTTCGGCGCGGTCGTTGTCACGACCAGCGTGGATGTAACAGAAGAAGTACCGTTGGGTGTAACCGTGGCAGGAGAAAAAGTACAAGTGCTCTCGTTGAGGGGATTGGGGCAACTCAGGTTCACCAACGTATTAAAGCCATTAATGGGCGAGACCGAGACCGTGAAGGTGGCCGATTGCCCTGCATTGATGGTGGTGAGCGCCGGCGCCCCGCTAATGGAGAAATCCGCAAACGAAACGCTGAGCGCAAGATCAGCGGTTTGGTTGCCGTTGGTGCCGTTGGCCGTGAAATCCAGCGGATTGGAGGTGGTGGATGAAAGTCCGCTGACCGTCAAAGTGCTGGTCTGGCCCGGAGTAATCGAGGCTGGGTTGAAGGAACAGGTGGCGCCGGAGGCGCAGCCGAGCGTGATCGACTTGGTGAAGGTGGACGGCGCCTTGGCGGAAACAGTAAAGGTAGCGGTGCTTACTCCGATCGGAATTTGCACATTGGTATGAGTCGCGGTGAGCGAGAATTGGGCGATTCCTGTGCCCGAAACCGAGACGCTCTGCGGGCTGGACGTGCCATTATCCGTGACGCTCAAGGCGCCGACGTTGGTGTTGGTGGATCCCGTGGAGCTAGATGAAGTGGTCGCGGTGGGTGTATAGGTGACGGTGACCTGGCAGCTCGCGGTTGGCTTCAAAGTCGTCACACAATTGTTTGTTTCGGCGAAGGCGCCGCTGACGGCAACCTTCGTAATGGTCAGGGCGGTTGTGCCGCTGTTGGTGACGGTCACAGCTTGCGGCGGACTGGTGGTGCCCACTACCTGGTCGCCGAAAGTGAGGGTGGTCGGTGAAAAAGTGACCGCCGCCTTTGCGGTGATCCCGGTTCCGGTCAGGCTCACCGTTTGCGGGCTGCCCGGCGCGTTGTCATCCACCGTCAACGTGCCATTGGCAGCAGCGGTGGCCGTGGGCGTAAAGGTCACGTTCACCGCGCATGATCCCCCGCCGGCGGCGAGCGTGGGTGGGCAGTTGTTGGTCTCCTCAAACTGGGAGCTCGCCGTGATCCCGGAAATGTCCAGCGGCTGGGTTCCTTCGTTCGCCAGTGTCACCACGGTCGCCGCGGAAGGATAACCCACCCCTTCGTTGCCGAAATTAATAGTTTGGGGCGAAATGGAAAGCGCCGGAGCATTCGCCGGACTCACTTTGGTCACAAAAGCATTTCCGGCGCTGGACGTTCCCGTAAAAGTCGATTGAAAAGCTCCGCCAATGGCCGGGAAGTTGGTGGAAGCGGTGCTGCCGGTCACGTAAGCGTTGCCGCCCGAGTCCACAACAATGGCTTGTCCGTAATCGGCCCCGCTGCCACCCAGGTAAGTGGAATAAACCAGGCCGCTGCCCTGGGGATTGATTTCCGCCACGAAGCCGTCCGCGCAGGCGCTGGTATTACACGAGCCGCCGCCGAATGTTCCATCCAGCGGATTTTCGGTCGGGAAGTTACTGGAAAGCGTGTAGCCCGTCACATAGGCATCATCGGAGCCGTCAATGGCGATGCCAAACGCCTGTTCCGCGCCCGAGCCGCCGAGATAGGTTGAGTAATCAAGCGCGTTCCCCGCCGCGTTCAACTTAGCCACAAACGCATCATCTCCGCCGCCGTTTGCGGCTTGAAAGGGAGCGGGACCGGGCGCCGGCGTTGTTGGGAAATTGGTGGAAAACGTATCCCCGGTAACATACATATTGCCGCCGCGATCCACGGCAATGGCGTATCCCCGGTCATTAGCACTGCCGCCGAGATAGGTGGAGTAGATGATACCCGCTCCGGAGGGCTTCAGTTTGGTGACGAAGGCGTCCGAACCACCCGCGTTCTCTGCCTGGAAAGGCGCGACGACCGGAAAATTGGACGAATAGGTGAATCCTGTGACGTAAATTGAGCCGGCCGCGTCCAAGGCGATGGCCTGGCCGCTATCGGCTTCCGCGCCTCCGAGATAACTCGAGAAGACGGGCGCTGATCCATCCGGCTTCAGTTCCGCGACGAAGGCATCCGTGCCCCCGCCGATGGCGTTTTGAAAGGCTTGAGCCACCGGAAAGTCAGAGGATTGCGTCGATCCCGTGAAGTAAGCGTCGCCGCTGGAATCAATGGAGATGGCCAGACCAAAATCGCCGCCACTACCCCCGAAATAGGTTGAATAAGCGAGCGTGGCGCCGCCCGAAGCAAACTTGGCGACGAAGGCGTTGCCGTTGCCCCCGTAACTCGTCTGGAAAACACCCTTGGTGGTGGGAAAATTCGCAGACGCCGTGTAACCCACCACGTAAATGTTTCCCGATCCGTCCACGGCGACGCCGTTGGCTTTGTCGAAGGCGTTGCCGCCAAAATATGTGGAGAATACAAGCTGGCCGCCCCCGGGTTTGAACTCGGCGATGAACGCATCCGAGCCGCCTCCCGTGGTTTTTTGATAAGGGGAAGTCGAGACCGGAAAATCCGTGGAGTTTGTGGCCCCCACGATGTAAGCGTCACCGGAACTGTCGACGGTGATGGCCGTGGCCGCGTCCCCTCCGGTCCCACCGATATAAGTTGAATAGGCTAGGGACGGATCAATAATCAGGGCGCGGTGACGGTCATAAGGGCCGAGATGGAAGCCGATTTTCAAGTTTCGCGCATCAAGTTTCGACAGGCTCCCGGCAAAGGCGTAAGCCGCGGCGACGTAGTCCCTCCGGCCGCGCGGACCCAGTTGGTATGCAACCGGTTTGCGAAACAGCAAGGCGCCCGCACTCGGCCTGACCACCAAATCGCCGCGCGAATTCAGTCTCAGGCTTGCAGGATGCCGGCCGTCGGTCAGTCGCAGCGCGATTTGCCTTGGGTTCGAGCCGGGATTGACCACAAAATCGTATTCGAGCTGCCGCTGGTTTCCATAATAGACGAGATCAACGCCGGGATAGACAGCCGAGTACTGCACCTTGCCAAAGTTAGGGATGTTAGTGCGCCAATGGGCAGGATCGGCGCCGATGAAGTAATTGGTCTTTGCCTGGAGCGCGTCTTGACTGGAGACCTGCGCTTGGCCATTCGCTCCCACCAGTTCCATCCTCAGATCGGTCCAACCCGGCTTGCTGACCCTTGACGTCCCCATCCGTGCGCTTGATTCAAGTGACCCTGACGGCAGGGCCGCCAACCTGGAATTTACAGGACTCGCTCCGCCGTTGGGGATCTCGATGCGGGCGCCGTCCGGCGCGAGCAGAATCTCATAGCCCGGACCATGCGCCACAAAATTCACTTCCGCGCCGGCTTGCCCCCGATTGGCTTCGAATGCCAGAGGTAAATTCATAAACTCCGCGCGCAGCCGCTTAGCAGCGAGGGGACTTGTTGCTGAAGCCTTCGTTCCAAGCTGAATTGTCTGGTGGCGTCCCGGGCGAGCAGTGGGGGTAGCAACAGGGTATCCTGCCGGGGTCGAAATCACCGCCGGGGCTCTCGCCACGAGACTGTGGCGAACCCCAAGCCCCAGCGCCAGGATCACGACTGCGGACAAGGCCGAAACGGCGGAGGACATGTGAGATTTCCGTTGGCTTTGTCGCGAGTTCTTTGGACACAGGTCGAATTGCACGAGTTGTGGGGGGCCTGTTCTTCTCATAATGAATTTCTGGAGTCAGTCGCAACGCGCCCGCGGACGGGCTGCGAACACACCGGATAACGTTTCCTTAAATAGCCCTGGCTGGCTAATTTCAATTATCTATAAAAACCACCGACTGAAGACCCGAGATTTCAAACCTCTTCCGGCAACGCGGATTCTTGCATTGGACCAAATCGTCCCGGCGCAGCATGTAAGAGCGGGCTTTTGAGAAGCGCGCGCGGTCCATTTCGTCCGCCGCCCCCCGGAGCGCTTTCTTCTTGGTGCGCAGCAGCCAACGAACCTGGTAGGTTTCCGCCTGGTGGCAATGCTGGCAAGAGAGTGTGGCAGGTTTCGTTGTTTCGGATTCCTCAAAAAAATCGCGCTCTTGCATTGTTAAACTCCCGATTTTAACCCGAATTTCTCCAGATTGCTACTGCTCAATAATGGCTTCGGCAGTTTCGGAACTTACGAGGGGGAGAGCGTTCAACAATGGCTAAGCGGGTCAGCCAGGCTCGATCTTCAATTCTACGGTGCTACAACAAGATAGAACTGAAAAAAGGTCTTCCCTTTAACTTCGAAAATAAGGGGCTGCCTCTGGGCCGGGCTGCCTTGAGGCACAAAGCGGGTAGATTCTCTCTTGAATTTCAAGAGATTTTTTTAGTTCAAGCGGCCTCCTTGGAGTCGTTGTCTGAAGCGATGGGGCTGCGAGCTTCAGGCCGGCGGAAGACCTTGGAGCCGTCGTAGAGCTGATGATGCTTAAACATGCCGAAGATGGCGTACAGGAGCTTGTGCATTGCCGAATCGGAAAACGAAAAACCCGCCATCTATCCACTCTTCGGAAACTCCACCTCCATTTTGGAAATGTCCAGCGTGTACTTGCCGCTGATCAGGAAAAAGATTGCCTCCAGCTTGTGGCTTGATGTGGCCAGCGCGTTCGCCGGAACCCGCAGCGTGACCCGAGACGATTCATCCCTGGCGCCGGGCACGAAAGAATTGGCCACGTAGGAGCCGTCGGAAGCCCGGTCCTTCGCATCCGTGGCTCCCACGCGCTTGCCGTCTTTGACGAAAACGATGGCCACGCGCACCGGCATTCCCTCGGAGTGCTGGACGTGAAAGGGCACGCGAAACACCAGCGCGCCGGAAGCGCCATCCGGTTCCACCACCTTCCGCCCCAATGTTCCATAAGGCGGCAGGTGGCCGCCCGGCGATTTCTCTTCTTCCGGCCAGTAGTGGCTGAACACCGCCATCACCAGGTTGAAAGCCTTCCGCGTGTTTTCTTCACGCGTCGCCCAACGCGGATGATGGGAAAACGCCGCGATCAATTGCGGAGGATCACCCAGTCCAAAGCTCATGCGCTGATCCAGCACCAAGGCAAAACCCGGCTGGTATCCCGCCTCCGCCATCAGCATGAGGCCCAGGAAATCCGCCTGATTTTCACCCTGGCGGTCGAAGGTGATTTTGGAGATTCCCTTACCCAGGTTCATTTCCGGCAGGTCGGGGTCTTTCCAACGGCTTCCCTCTTCCTGTCGCGACCGGTCGTATTCCTTTTGTAACTCAGCTTCCACGGCAGGCCAGCAATGCGGATGATCCAGGATCACGTGCCCCAACTCGTGCCCGATCACGGCTGCCCACATGCCTTTCTGATCGAATAGCACCCGGAACATGCCGCTGGTCACGTAAATCTCGCCCGCCGGGTTGGAAAGCGCATTGGCATAAATCGTATTCATCAGGAAGACTTGGTAATGAACCTTGGGCGCCACTTTGCCCAGGGGCGTCGCCAGCAGTTGATCCAGGACCTGTGCCGCAAGTTGGTTGTCCGAGGTTCCGTGGATGATGGGATAGCGCCTTGCTTCTAAGCCGGCTGCGGAAACCATGAGAGACAAAAAAAAGAAGAAGCTAGTAATACAAAGATGAACGGCAAAGTTCTTCTTGTTCCGGCCATGGCTCATACCCATTGAGAATATTCAGTAGGCAGAGCGCCTGTCAATCCACGGTGTTGCCCGTTGCGCCAGTCATCGACGTGAGGACGCAACCTGGATTATTTGTGAACTTCCTTTGGAGAATCGGAAGGGCATGGCTTTAGCCGTGCCGAACAAAAACACCTCGACGATTATCCGTCTCGCATCCCGGACGGCTCGTTACAACGAGCCGTCCGGGATGCGAGATAAATGATAAAGATTGCGCGCACTCAAGCGGCACGGTTAAAACCGTGCCCTTCCGGGCTTCGAACAAAATTTCATGAATAATCGGCTGTAAGTCGGTGACGGGCATTTGCTGCGCCACGACCTGCTGCCTTCGCTCAGCTTGATCTGGAAGTCTTTGATGCGATCCAGCCGAGGATGCTGAGAGAGCAGATGAAATAGGGGAAGACCCCGTAAAGTGTGTCACTGGCGGAGTGGGAATGGCGGTCAATGGCCACGAAGACCTGGAAGCAGAAGAGAATCGTCAGGATACAGAGCGCCGCTCCGGGAACGGAAACGGGACAATAGATCCATCCCCACGGCCGGAACCAGGATTTCTTCATGTTAGCCACCTCTTAGAAAAGATGATGGTCACGAAACGGCATGACGTTTTCACACCGTAAATGCCGGCTCCTCTGCGGGGCAAAGACCCGGAGCGGGCTCTACGATGCGGCCAAAGCGCCGCTCGCGCCGGTAAAACTCCTGCAGTGCGGCCTTCAGATCTTCCGCCGCGAAGTCCGGCCAGAGGCGCGGGCTGAAGAGCAACTCCGCGTAGGCGCATTCCCACAGCATGAAATCGCTCAGCCGCTGTTCGCCGCCGGTGCGGATCAGCAAATCCACTTCCGAAGCCGCCGCGCCCGATGGGTTAGAATCCGCCAAAATGGCGGAGAATTCCTCGCGGCTCCGGCATCCCCGCTGGCAGAAAATCCGCGCCGCGTCCACAATGGCGTTGCGCGCCGAGTAGTCGATGGCCAGCCGCAGGTTCATCCCTTGGCAGTGGGAAGTGGCGGCTTCGGTTGATTCGATGGCCTCCACAAGCAGCGCCGGAAGCCGGTCGCGCCGGCCCATGACGCTCACGCGGATGCCGCGGGCCTCGAAATCTTCGTACTTATTGCAATGAAAGTCCTGGATGCAGCGCATGAGGGCGGAGACCTCGGCGGGCGGCCGGGACCAGTTGTCGGTGGAGAAAGCGTAGAGAGTGAGAATGGCAACGTCCAATTCGTCCGCTGCCTGAACCACTTGGCGCACTGCCCGTAGACCTGCCCGGTGACCCTCGGCGCGCGGCAGGTTGCGGCGCGTGGCCCACCGGCCGTTGCCGTCCATGATGATGGCCACATGAAGGCGGCGCGCCCCGCTCGATTGACTGCTATCCTGGTCCATGAAATCGTCCTCCTGCCGGAGAGTGCTTTGAAAAATGTCTGCTGAAAAGACAAACCATGTTGGGACGCCGTTATTCCCGCGCAAGCGGGAATCCATCCCTGTTTGTATGGCGCGGGGGCGACGGTCTCTTTAGCCCGGATTATTCACGAAGTCTTATGCGAAGGCCGGAAGGGCACGGTTTTAACCGTGCCCTTCCGGTCCAACAAAGGAGCGTCATGAATAATCCGGGTTAGGACTGCCCCAACCCGGCATCATTAAGTACTTTGTCGCATAAAGCGAAAAGCCAAAAAATTTTCAATGGACGCGGGTTGCCTGAATCAGCGCTTCCATCTGATCGAGATAATGTTCCAGCGCCTGCCGCCCGGTCAGCGTTAATTCAAACTCGGTCTGGGGCAAGCGGCCATTAAAGAATTTGCGGCACCCAACGTAGCCTGCCTCTTCCAGCTTGCGCGCGTGGACGCTCAGGTTGCCGTCGGTGGTCTTCAGGATTTTCTTCAAATCGCTGAAGCTGAGTGACGCATTTACGGCGAGAGCGGTTAGAATACCCAGGCGAATCTGCTCGTGGACCAGACGGTCCAGGTCCGTCAGGGCGGCGCGGGTGTTGTGCGCCGCGCTCCGCGCCGCGGGAAGCGGAGTCTCCATCGCAGTGTGGTGTCCTTTCAGGGGAGTCGCTTTAGCCACCGTGCCTCCTTGCTATGATGAATCCGAAGATCAGGTGCAGTCCGCCAAAACCGGCGGCCAGAAATTCGTTCCCCAAGCTTGCTGGAGCGAAGAGCGCGGCACAACCTAAGCCCATGAAGCACAAGCCCATCACCGGGACCACGCGAACTGAAAAAGCGCCGCCCGTGACGATGGCGGTTCCGTAAAGCAGCAGCCAGACTCCCGGAAGCGCGCGTAACAAGCCCGCCTGGAACAATGCGCCGGTCAGCGCCGCGCCCGCAAGTAACGGGGGAAGCAGGCTCAAAGCGAATTTGCGTCCCGCCCCGGAAAGCACCGGCACGCTGGCCGCGCGGGCCTTCTGCGCCAGCGCCAAGCCGCCCACCAGAAACGCTAGCCAAGCCTCCACCAACCATACGGTGAGCCAAGCCTGCGGGGTCATCTGACGGCTGGCAACGGCCGCTGCAGCCAGCGCCGTTAGCCCCATCGCCATTCCGCCCCGGCCAGGAACGGCGGTGAAGGCCGTGGACCGCTCCAACGTCTCGCGAATGTAGCGGAGGTTCTCGATCGCCCGGTCGCGCGGCAGGGGCGGCTTGGTTACGCGAAAGTTGGAGCGGCGATCAGGAAACATGCCGGAAGAATAGCATTTCTTAGGTTGTTGTCAAGTACTTTGTAGCGTAAAGTCGATTCCCCTTGATCGCTGGTAGTGACGCAGTTTGCTGTAGCGGCGCTCGGAGCCTGCCCTGGAAGGGAGCGCCGGAAACCGTTGAAGATACAAGTTCGGCGCTCCCTTCCAGGGCAGGCTCCGAGCGCCGCTACAGCAAAGAAACTGAGACACTACCTGATCGTTTCAACGGTAGCCGCGCCAACCCCGTTGTCCTCGCCTTTGCAGGAGTGGCTGGAAGGCATGGAAATGACGCTGGATGCCCTGTGGGCGGAACGGGCCGTGGAGGGTATGGCCGAAAGAAGCTCAAAAAATGCTGAATTCCATAATCTGTATATTAAAACCTGAAGTTTGGCGTCCAGCCAAACTGTGTAATTCCTGTAATTAATTTAAAACACATAACTTATCACAAATAAGCAGTGTGGAGAGAAAATTGCAGCCTGATCTGTCATGGGATTCTTAACCAGCAAGAATCGGCAGGGCCGGATCATGGAACTGGACAAGTTAATTGGAGGGAAGATGCGAATTTACAAGGCGCTAGGAATTACACTTTTTGCGTTGCTCATGGGACTTATTCTTACGCACTCAATATCCAGGGCGGATGAACTTTATGGAAAGATTAGAGGTACCGTAACCGACCAGTCGGGAGCGGTCATTCCCGGCGTAAAAGTTACGGTCACGAATGAAGGCACAGGAATCTCGAAGATTGTTACATCCCAAGCGGATGGTAACTTTGAGGTGGTTAATCTGCTCGTCCCTGCGACCTATGATGTTGTCGCTGAGCAGAGCGGCTTTAAGGAATTTGTAAGCAAGGGGATACGGCTTAATGTGAACCAGACCTACGTGGTAAAAGCGGTCATGCAGGTGGGTCAGGTCTCGCAACACGTGACGGTGGAGGCTAACCCGGTCCAAGTGGACACAACCAGCATGCAGCTTGGCACCACAATCACCGGAAACACCATCGTCGACCTTCCCCTCAACGGACGCAATTGGGTCCAATTGCAGCAACTTGAACCGGGGGTGGTGGCATCGTCGGATCGCTTTGGCAACAACTATTCCACCAATGGCGCCGAGACCCAGCAGAACTCTTACCTGATAAATGGGGCCGACACCAATGACGCTCCTTTGAACTCTCCTGGCATTATTCCCAGCCCCGACGCCATCGGCGAGTTTCGCATGATCACGAACACGATCAACCCCGAATACGGGCGCAATTCCGGGGCCATCATCAATGCGGTGATCAAGAACGGAACAAACCAGTTCCACGGCGACGCTTTTGAGTTTTACCGGGATACAACCCTCGACGCTCGCAGCTTCTTCCAATCTTCCGTCTCGCCGTTCCATCAGAACCAGTTTGGCGGCACGATTGGCGGACCGATCAAGAAGGACAAGGCATTTTTCTTCTTTTCCTATCAGGGCCTGCGCGCGGCTGTCCCGCAGGCGTTTTCCGTTCCTACGGTGTTTAGCCCAGCAGAGCGGGCTGGGACATGGCCCGGCTTGACCACCTCCAAGGGTACCTCGGCTTTTCCTTTAGTGGGTGACAGCGGGACGACTTACCCGGCGGGCACCCCTTATTCCACGATCTTTTCCAACGGCACCATTCCGACGGGAGACCTGAACCCCCTCGCTGTCAAGTTGATGAACCAGTTTGTACCGCTTCCCAATACGGCCGCGAACGGATACACCTTTAATCCCACAACTACGACCACCCAGGACCAATACCTTTACCGGGTCGATGAAAACATCAACGCCGCCAATTCCATCTGGGTCTATGGGTTGTGGCAGAGAGCTCCGGACATCAACACCTTGCCTTTCACCGGGGCGACACTTCCCGGCTTTGCAAATACGGACCAGCGGCACGATCAGGAATACACCGCGGCCTGGAACCATACCTTTTCGCCGACCACTTTGAATGAAGCGCGCTTTTCCTATTACCGGTTTAATTTTATCGCGAACGAGCCGCAAAGCCCCATCAACCCTACGAGTTATGGGTTTACGGGCATCCTCCCGCAGAACCTCGCGGTCGCCTCGCTGCCGGTCATGAGCCTCACGGGTTTCTTCACCCTGGGATTCACCGCCAACGGCCCGCAACCGCGCATCGACCAGACTTATGACGCGGAGGACAACTTCACCAGGATTATGGGGCGCCACACTTTTAAGGCCGGCTTCACCATGGAACGCTTCGAAGTTTACAACCCCTTCTACAACAACCTGGGTGGCAATTTCAGCTACACCGGCTCGGGAACGTTTTCGACAGGGCTTCCAGGAGCGGACTTCCTGCTGGGAGTGCCGGACTCTTACTCTCAGGGGAGCGGTTCCATCGTCAATGCGCGCGGACGCGAATACTATCCGTATGTTCAGGACCAATGGCAGGTGAAACGCAACCTGACACTGACTTATGGCCTTGGCTGGGACTTTGAAACTCCCTGGGTGGACAACTACAATGCTGGCGAGACAATGATGGCTTACCGTCCCGGAGTTCAATCCACCGTGTTTCCCACCGCGCCCATCGGCTTTGTTTACCCAGGCGATCCGGGAATCAATGAGGCAGGTGGACCCACCACCCCTTACACGGACGTTGCCCCGCGTTTCGGGTTTGCCTGGACTCCAGGAAGCTCTTCGAATTGGAGCATCCGCGGCGGTTTTGGAATCTATTACAACCGCACGGAAGAGGAGCTGGCGCTGCAAGGGCTTACGAACCCGCCATTTTCGACGACCTTTTCGTCGTCCTACGGCTCCCCCAGTTTCGCTACGCCCTTCACTGGCTTTTGCTCGGTCACCAGCGGGGCTGCGCCCAGCCCTTGCTCCGTCCCCCAAGTGTTTCCCTTTAGTCCACCTGTGAAAGGCGCCAAGGTGAACTTCGCCCCCTTCGCGCCCATTGGGTTTGGCGCAAACACACTGAGTCCCGCTTTTGGCGTGCCGATGTCTGAAAATTACAACCTCACGATTGAGCGGCAACTTTCGCCCTCGACCATCTTATCTATTGGTTACGTAGGAAATGTGGGCCGGCACCTGGAAGGCGCGTATAACCTCAGCTACGCCGGCGCGGGTCAGGGAGTGAATCCGGGAGCCGCAGCGTTGGGGTGCAATGCCTTTAATCTTGCCACTTGCGATCCCGGCTCGTTCTCTAACAATCCGAATCCGGCGCTTTACGGCGAGACCGGCCAGCAAGTGACGAGCTTCAATTCCAACTACAATTCGCTTCAAGTTGAGTTGAACCGGCACTTCGCGCACGGTCTGCAGTTCCTGGCGTCTTACACCTGGTCGCGTTATTTTGACTACACCTCGAACCTTGAAAATAACGCCTTCAATGGTCCGGGAATCGACCCCTTCAACTTTAACTCCATGTACGCTCCCTCCGCCGATGATGCACCCCAACGCCTGGTGTTGAGCTACGACTACACGCTGCCCTTCTACCACTTCGTGCATAAATGGCAGCGGCTGACCGATGGCTGGGATCTGGTGGGTATCAGCACATTCCAGAGCGGCTTCCCGGTGGCGGTTTTTGACAGCGCCTTCAGTTCGCTCACCTGCGATCCGGCAATCGCCTTCTATGCTTGCCCGGACCGCGCCAATGTAGTTCCTGGTAAGCAGATCGATATTGGCAATCCCCGGAACTACTCGCTGAATGGCCAACCCAATTATTGGTTCAACCCCGCGGCGTTCTCAATTCCCGCCGCCGGCACGGGCATCGGCAATGCCAGCCGCAACCCGATCTATGGTCCCGGCATCGATAACTGGGACTTGTCGTTGTTGAAAGATATTCATATCACGGAATCAAAATACTTTGAGATCCGTATTGAAGCCTATAACGTCTTCAACCAAACGCAGTTTGCAGGGGGAGCCTTCAATCAAGGATCAGGAGGGATCGTATCGGATGTTAATGACCCGCGATTTGGCCGTGTGAT
>Ga0102924_1001172_pt1 | contig 30828 bp, 34 predicted proteins | sample PaiPotPPM11metaG_FD_80116 | JGI IMG/M metagenome (GOLD analysis project Ga0102924, IMG submission 80116) | Iron sulfur acid spring bacterial and archeal communities from Banff, Canada, to study Microbial Dark Matter (Phase II) - Paint Pots PPM... ... | reverse complement strand
GCGCTCAGGCGAATGCGCGCCGCGATGAAGTTGCCCCCATACCCGATTGCGCCCGCGAGCGCGAGCACAGCCAGATGAGTGGGAGCCGACGGGTGAACGAGTCGACTGACGGCCTCCACGCCGGCCACGCACGCGCTGATGAAGATCGCTGCCACGACCGCCAGACCCGCACGCCGCTCGGCGACCTCCGAGCGCAGGGCGAACGCCACCCCCAGCGGCACGGCGGTCAGCGCGTCGCCGAAGTTGTGGATCAGGTCGGCCAGCAGGGCGATGCTGCCACTGGCCAGGAAGACGACCGTCTGGGCGATCGCGGCAACTCCGAGCACAGCAAGCGACAGCGATACGGCGCGGATGCCCTCGCGCGAGCGCTTGATCCTGTCGTCGACCAAGCCGTGTGAATGACCATGATCCCCGTGCGCATGACCGCGATCGGCGCCGTGGGCGTGAACGCGGCCGGGGCGCATGACGTGATCGTAGCTGCGGGGCGCGGCGGAAGATCGCCGTGCGCTGGTGGGCGGCCGGGGGGAGGAGCCGGCCGCCGCTCAGCGCCGCGTGAGCGATTACTCGGACCAGTCCAGTTCCGAGACCGACCCTCCGGAGACGACGACGTCGCGCGTGCGCGCAACGTCGTCGACCCAGAGGGTGTAGCTCCCCTCGCGGACTTTGTCGAACACGGCGGTGTAGGCGGGACGTCCGTTGATCTCACGCTCGAGCACGTCCTTGTGCGTGCGCCGATCGTCGTGCCCGGTGGCGCTGATCTCCACCTCGACGCCGAGCATCCCGGCGTCGGTGTGGACGATCAGCGCTCCGAGGTCCGCCCCGATGTCCAGCACCACAGCCTCGGGGTGGCGCCGAGCGGCGTAGTTCTCCTCCCCCGGTGTCTCGTGGCTGTGGGCGTGGACATCGCTGTGACTGTGGGCGTGACTGTGCATTGCGACCGTATTCTCCTATTCGGTGCTCGACGGGAAGTCGAACCCGGAGTGCGGAGTGGCCACGTAGGGGAAGGTCGCCTGCGAGCGAAACGGCAGGGGCGTGATGCCCTGGGTGATCGCGCTTGCGGCACCGTCCGGTTCGTAGCTTTTTTCCACGAGCGGGAACGTTGCACCGGCGATCGCTCGAAGCTCGACCGTGGTGACGTCGTCTGTGACCCTGCGTCCGTTGGGAAACCCGGCGAGGTCGCCGCCAAGGATCCCCAGCGTGTTGGGTTCCTTGGCTGGCGGCACCGCGACGTTGAGCCGCAGCATGTCCGCCGGCCTTTTGCCCGTACTGTTCTGAAAGCCTGGGATGATGCCCGCGGGCAGTCCCGTCAGCAGGATCGCGACGAGGTCTGCGCGCGGCGCCGTGAGGCCTTCCAGGTGGGGAAACACGCCCGGGTAGAGCACCGGCAGCAGTTTTGCCAGTTCCGGGTGTTCCACGTGAGACAGGAATTGTTTTTCTTCAAACGGCTGGGTTGCGTTCCAGAAGTCCTTCTCGGCCATCGGAATGAGCACCTCGTTGAACAGCGGGTTGCCCAGCCGCGAGACCTGAACCCACGGGCCGGACTCCGACTGTTCGCCTTCGCCAGTGATCCGTACCTTGCGCCGCGACGCCGAGCCCCACACGCCGAGCACGGCCTTCTTGCTCATAACGTTCTTGGGGATCGACCCGTCGACGGTCAGCTCCTGGATCGGGACCTGGATGGCGATCGAGTGGACATTGAGCGTCTGCAAGGTGTCAACGCCTTCGGTGGCCGCAATTGGCGCCAGGTGCAGCTCCTGGAACGGGCGCAGGTCGGCAAGATCAAAGATCGAGCCGATGTCCACGAAGAATGGGTCATTGCGCTGCCCGGCGAACACGGTCTGGCCGTTGGGCAGCGAGTGAATTGCTTCTTGCTCCAGCTTGGAGTATTCCGGCGTGGAGTGGACGCCGATGTTGCAGGGCGGGCACGGCAGTTTTTCAGCGAGCACTTTGCTGCCCAGGTGGTCGACGCGCGTGACCGTGTACAGCTGGCGTTTGTTCCAGTTGGGGTCAACCAGCGAACCGATCGGGCCCGTGTTGTACAGGAACGTGCTGGGGTTGGCGAACTCCTGTTCGAAGGTGAACTCATAGGTGATGTCGGGCCTGCCATCGCCGTTGTTGTCGATGTGGATCGAGTACAGAACGTCGTTGCCGAACTCGAAGAACGTGGGGCCGCCTGCCGGCACCTCGGTGGGCAGGTAGTTGGTGATGATCGTGACCGTCCCCGGGTTGTCGGGACTTACGAATGCGTAAGTGTCGGTGTTGTCGGCGACCGGGTCCTTGCTGATCTCCGGTGCCTCGCGGTGAGATGACATTGGTTTGACCTTTCGTGTCTCGGGTTTGGGTGTCAGCGGGCGGCGTCGAGCAGACGCTTGACGAGCTCCGGGTCTTTGTAGGTGGTCTCGCGCGTGCCGGACAGCACGGTCACCTCGTGGCGCGCGGCATTGTGTACGTACGCGGTCACAGGCTCCTGGGGTACGGCGCCCGAAGCTGTGGTGACAACCGGCTTGGTTTCGGCGGTCGCGCCCGATCCGGCGGCGTCGATCGCGGATACGACCTTGGGTGTGGCCAGGATCACGGCCGCGCCCGCGGCCGCGCCGGCGGTGCCCTGCAGAAACGCGCGGCGGCTCGTGCCCTCGTCGATGGCTGCGTCTGGCATACCGCTCACGGCCGGGACTGCAGTGGGAATGGCGCGCGCGCCGTTCAGCAATGCGCGACCAGTCAACTTCTTCATCATCGAACTCCTTTACCTTGAAATGTGAAAGCAGGCGCTTTCGGTGAATGTAACAGGAAAAACCCTGCATTTGAGCCATTTTTGTGCGACCTACTCGCAGTTACGAGAGGCGTGCAGGGGTGAGCAGCACAGCCCTGCACAGTCAGGTAGCCTGGGCGCAGCAATGCGACTGCAGCCAGCGATGTCGAAGATCGTCCCGCGGCCCGTCGCCGGTCGTTGACGTCCGCCTTCGCGCCAGCCCGCGCGAGGGGCGCCCTGTTCGTGTGCGCGGCGGTCGTGTGTCTGTACGGCTGCGGGGCGGGTGGCAGCACGAACACGAGCTCGACGTCGGTGCCCTCCTACGTGACCGCCCCGTTTACCCACCAGGAGCAGTTGGTCCAGCGGGGGGCTGGCCTGTTCGTCGCGGACGGCTGCTCGGCGTGCCACTCAATCGCGGGGCGCGCCGGGCTAGGTCCGAGCTTCGCCAGGTTCGCGGGCAGCCGGGTGGCCCTGACCGACGGACGCAGCACGCTGGTCGACGAAGCGTTTCTGCGCAGGGCCCTGCTGGAACCCCGCGCGACGGCGCTGCGCGGCTATCCGCTGGCGCCGATGCTCGCGGCGGTGGCACGGCTGCATTTCGCAGAGCACCGCGCGGACGTGACGGCGCTGGCGGCGTTCATCGAGCAGATCGGGCCTGAAAGCTGAAGAGGAGCTGCCCCCGGCCCGGGCTGTCAGGTCGCCAGCGGCGCCAGTAGCCGGTGGGGCTTGCGCAGCGCGACGGCGACCGGATCCTCGCGCTGGCGCGCGTGCCCTCGCTTGGGCTTGATCACGATGTCTTGCGGCGGGGGGGTGGTCGAGCACGCGGGGCAGGCCCCGCGATCGTCGAGCAGCGCGCCGCAGGCAGCGTGCTCGAAGGTCCGGCTGTTGGGCAAGCGATGGCGCCTGCCCCAGACGAGCAGCGAGTACAGCACCGGCCACAGATCGCGCCCGGCGTCGGTAAGCTCGTATACGTGGCGGCTGGGACGCTCGTCGTCTGGTTGGCGCACGAGGATGCCGTCGCGCACGAGTCCGGTCAGGCGATCGGACAGCACGGCCCTCGGCACGTCCAGGTGTGCCTGGAAGTCGCTGAAGCGCCGCACGCCGAAGAAGGCGTCGCGGACGATCAGAAGCGTCCAGCGCTCGCCCAGCGACTCGAGCGCACGGGCCAGCGAGCAGTCCTGTTGGTCGTAGGTCTTGCCGAGCATCACCTCGATTGTAGCGCCGGGTTCGGTCATTGAACTGAGCGTGCTAGGGTGAGAGTTCAATCATCGAACCAAGGAGGCGTATGTCCCTGCGAGCGAGCATCCAATCCCGTTCTGAGCGCTGGACGCTGGCGGTGGCAGCCTTCGGCACGCTGCTGGTGCTGGCCGACTACAGCGCGGCCGTGACGACGGTGGGCGAGACGAGCCGCTCGCTGGGCGCAGGCGTCAGCGGCCAGACGTGGGCATTGAGCGGCATGAGCCTCGGTCTTGCCACCGCGCTGTTGACGGTGGGCGCGCTGGCCGACGATCTCGGGCGCCGGCGCGTGCTCGTGTGCAGCGCCGCGGCGCTCGCCGTCGCGAGCGCCCTGGCAGCGCTGGCGGGGGATGCGACGGTGTTCGTGGTTGCGCGCGTGCTGCAGGGGATGGCAGGCGCGGGCGTGATCGCGGCCAGCCTCGCAGCGATCGGTCACGCCTTTCCGGCTGGCGCGGCGCGCACACACGCCACCGGGGTGTGGGGCGCGGCGCTCGGCGCGGGGATCGCGATCGGCCCGCTGGCCGGCGCCGCGCTCGCCGTGGCGCTCGGCTGGCGCAGCGGATACTGGCTGCAGGCTGCCAGCGCGGCCGCCCTCGTGCCCGCGGCGGCCACCGTCGCAGAGTCGCGCGCCGAGACCTCGCGCCCGGTCGACCTACCCGGCCTGTTGGCCCTGGCCGGCGGCATGGCCAGCACCACGGCCGGCCTGGTGGAGGGCCGCAGCAACTGGACGAGCGCGGCAACGCTCGCCCTGCTCGCAGGCGGTGTGGTGCTGCTCGGCGCATTCGCTGCGATCGAGCTGCGCCGTCACCTACCGATGGTCGACCTGCGCCTGCTGGGCCAGGCGCCGTTCGTGGCGTCTGTGAGCGGCGCGCTGTTCACGGGCCTTGCGATCATAAGTCTGATGAGCTACTCGGCGACGTTCTATCAGAGCGCGCTGGGCATCGGCGTGATTGGCAGCGCAGGCGTGCTGGGCGCGTGGTCGGCCACGAGCATCGTGGCAGCCCTGGGCGCCCGCCGCCTGCCCTCCGGCGTGCCCTCGCACATGCGCCTGGCGATCGGCCTGGCGCTGGCAGGAGCGGGCGAGCTCGCGCTTACGGGCCTCAGCACGGGCTCCTCTTGGGCGCGTCTGCTCCCAGGCCTGGTGATCGCGGGCGTCGGCAGCGGCATAGCCAACGCGGCGCTCGGCCGCCTGGCCGTAGAGTCGGTCCCACACGAGCGCGCGGGGATGGGAAGCGGCGCCAACAACACCGCGCGTTACCTGGGCGGCGCGGCCGGCGTGGCGCTGGTGGTGGCAGTGGTGGCGGCCGTCGGCGGCGCTGCGGGTACGCCGGCCCAGCTCGTCCATGGCTGGAACGCGATCACGCTCGTGTGCGCGGGCCTGTGCGCGGCGGGCGCAGCGATCGCGGCTGGGTGCCGGCCGCGCGCTATGCCAGCAGCGACTGCACTCGCGCCCACAGCTTGGTCATACCGCGGATCCAGCGCTCGGTGTCCTGGGCCTTGACGACCATGAACTCGCGCATCTCCGGATGCGTGAGGATCAGGAAGCGCTCCTGTGCAAGTCCCTCGAGTATCCGCTCGGCGGCCTGCTCGGGGTCGAGCACACCGCCGCCGCCGATCACGGCGTTGGCCTTGTCTGCATCGCCTGCGGCGCCCCCGCGCAGCATGGCCGTGTCGACGGCGCCCGGACAGATGCACGACACGCGCACGCCCTGCCCGGCGTAGGTGAAGGCCAGCCACTCGGCGAACCCGACGGCGGCGTGCTTGGTGGTCGAATACACGCAGTCGCCGGCCGCGGTGAGGATGCCGGCCATCGAGGCAGTCGTGACGAGGTGCCCGTCGCCGCGCTCGATCCATTCGGGCAGCAGCGCGCGGGCGGCATAGACGTGCGACATGACGTTGACTTGCCACTGGCGGTTCCAGGCCTCGTCGGACGCGTCGGGACCGCCGCCGTGGGCGATGCCTGCGTTGGCGAACCACACGTCGATCGGGCCGACACTGTCGTACAGCTCCTGGACGAGCGCCTGCGTGGCCTGCTCGTCGGCCACGTCGAGCACGCGTGCATGGACGTGCTCGGCGCCGAGCTGCTGGCTGAGCCGCTCCACGCCCTCGCCGTCTCGGTCTGCGGCGATCACGCTGCCCGCGCCGCGCTGCACGAGCGCCCGTACGAGCGACCCGCCGATGCCGCCCGCGGCGCCTGTGACGACGATGGTCCTGCCTTCGGGGTCCATGCGGCTGGACCTTACCCGAGACAGGTCGACCTGCGGACGGCGGACAAGCAGTGTCTCCGCCCGGCAATGCGGTCGCCAACGAGGAGCTGCACGCGATGCGCCGTGAGCGTCGCGGCGTAGCGTGACCTGGTTGAACTCCGTCGAGAACCGGAGGCGTCCGTGCGACAATGAGGGCATGACCAAGGCCGAGCTACACGAGCTGGTGGACCGTCTGCCGGACGGCGCGGTCGATGGCGCCGCGGTGCTTCTGGGCGAGATCAGCGCCGGCCGCATAGATCCTGGGCAGGCGTGGGAGTGGCAGGAGAAGGAGCGCGAGGCGGACGACGACATAGCAGCGGGTCGCGTTACGTCCTACGAGACCGACGGCGAGTTCCTAGCGGCCTTGGACGAGCGGACGAAGCCGCTCGATGCCGACGCGTGAAGTTCTCGCGTCGTTCTGGCGCGATTGGGACCGACTCACCCCTCAACAGCAGCGAGCCTTTCGCGAGACAGTTGTGCGGTTCATCGCTGACATTGCCGATGGAGGTCAGAGCTTCCATCCGCGTCTGCGCGTCAAGCGGGTGCAAGGTCATCCAGGCGTGTGGGAGATGACCTGGGCGCCGGACGGCCGCGCGACCTTCGAGTACGGTGGAGAGGTTCGACCGGGCGAGGCGCACGTCGTCTGGCGGCGCATCGGCACGCACTCGGTATTTCGCCGGCCGTAACAGGGATCGTCCGCGCTACGCTCAACCGAAGACCCCGGAACGGAGCGATTGAGGCCGTTCTTGCGGGCTCATTTATGCTGGCCCAGCATGGACGAGGGTCCGCCCAGCTCATATCTTCTGCTCGCCAAGGACACTCCCGTCTTCGGCTCAGACGGCGGCGTGGCCGGCAAAGTCAAGGAGGTGCTCTGCGATCCCAGCCATGACATCTTTGATGGCTTGGTGCTAGCGACCCCGCTCGGCGATCGCTACCTCCAGGCGGACCAGGTCACCGCGATTCACGAGCGCGGCGTTGACGTTGCGATCCCGGCTGCCCAGGCGCTTCAACTACCTGCTCCGGTGCCGCACCGGCGCATCAAGTACGACGTAGTGGCCGATGATCAGCCCTGGATGGAGGTGATGCGCTGGCTGCAAGATCACCTCGCACACCTCATCCACCCCGGAGACTCACGGCTTGAGGGTGCGCGCGAGCGCCTGGCGCAGCGCGAGAAGGCGCTCAAGCTCGCCCGCGAGGACCCGCACCTGGCGCTTGAGGCCGGCGTGGGTCGGCCCGACCTGCCGGGTGCCTACGACGGCGGGCTCGTTGACCTCAACCACGCGCCGGTCGGGGTCATTGCATGTCTTCTAACCTTCGACAAGGAGCTGGCCGATCGTGTCGTCGCGGCGCGTGAGCGGGTCGATGGCTTCGCCTCACTCGAGGATCTCGGGACGGTGCTCGACTTGCCTGGCGAGCAGGTTGAGGACCTGCGCCACCACGTCGTCTTCCTGCCTTATTGAAGAACGGCCTATTGGGCATGTCCGCGATTTGGGCGCCGAGTCGCGAACCCGCGACCTTCGCGGCGACTTGGGATGGCAAACAACCAGCAACGAGATCCCCTTACCCGCCCTCACCGCGGCGAGGCTCAGCGTCTCGGTTGTGCGCCGTACGTGATTGTTCGACATGGCTTCGCGGCCGCAGAAGCGAGCAAATGAAGCCACCGCCTCACGTCGAGTCGCTCGCCGGCTGAGCAACGAAATGCATATGCGCGGCCTGGCGGATCGTCAACCGTTGGCGGGCGTTAGACGCGAGACTACAATCATGGAATGAGTGCTGCAAAGCCAAAAGCCGACGTCAGCCCGAAAGCCGCTCCGTCGTCACCGAAACAACCCGAACTCTCTCGCGGGTTCCCGGGCACCGATGAGCAGCGAGCCGAGGCTATCCGACGCCTCGCTGAGGAACATCGCGAGACGCTCCGCCGCTTGGGCAAGTAGCCCGTGGCGGTCATCTACCCCGAGTTCGGGGACTTCTGCGACATCGCCGCAGAGATCCTCAGGACCACGCCTGAGCAGATCGCCAGGCTTCCCAACGTCGGCCTCGCAGCGTCCGCGATCGCCGCACCACGCGCCGGCTTCGGCGACACCGACCTCTACCCGACCCTGCTCGAGAAGGCCGCGATCCTGTTGGAGCGCCTAGCGCGTAACCATCCGCTGCCCGATGGCAACAAGCGAACCGCGTTCCTCATGACGGTGCGGTTCCTCGAAGTGAACGGCTCGCCGCTGCACGGCACACTGCCCGATGTCGATGTGCCGATGGTCGAGAACGTTGCCGCCGGACAGCTCAGCCAGGATGAAATCGTGGTGTGGCTCGCGGACCGTATCGCCTGAGCCACTTGGCCGCCGGCGCCTACAGCCGGATCTCGATATCGGAGTGACAATCGCGGGTTCGACCCCCGTCGCTCCCGTACTCTACCCGCGCCGTTTTCCCCTGTTGTGGGTAGTAGCGGGCTTTAAGGTCACGGCCGCCGCGAGTGCCTTGCGATTTGCGTACATGACAGCGGCCATCCAGTGACCTGAGGACGACCGAACCGGGGTCTTGCTCGGTACTTCCCGATCAGCGTGAGTAGACCGAGTGGGACCCGGCATGTACGGCTCAACTACAAGCACAGTTATCTCCTGGCAGCGAAACGTGCCGCCAAGTCCATTGTTCGACGGAAGTTCAACTTGGATCCTCGCGGCCGCGTGGCCATCTGCGCCCAGGTTCCGCAAAACGAGTTCGTCCAAGACGTTCTGCGGTCCGAACCCGTCGAGATTAACGTCCTCGATTTCCGCGAACTTCAGCGTAGCGAGTGTGTGAAGAACGAAGTTGAGTGCTCCGTCGGGCAACTTCCCGTCGACTGCAAACAAGTGCACGTCTAGCTCAAGACGAGCACGTCCGTCAGAACTCTGGCCAGAGTCCAGACGCACGCCGAGGACCTCAGCATCGTGGAAAGAAGGCCACGAGCCGAACCGCGACTCAAGCGCATCGGAGTGCAGGACGCTGACCACGCGCTAAAGCATGCTCGACCAGGCAGGCTGGGATGAAGACGACCTCAGGAAGGCAGGCAAGCCGCTCCGGCCATCGAGCAGCAAATCCAGCGCAGCTCCCCAGCGCTAAATTCTCGTCGTGAGCTACACCGAGTATCCGCTCGCCTCACCGCTGGCGTGCTGCACGTGGGAGCAGAGAACGGCGACCGGACGTGAACAGCGCATCGTGCCCGATGCGTGCGTCGATCTGATCTGGTCAGGGCAGCGGTTGACTATCGCCGGTCCTGACACTCGGTTTCGTGTGCGGCGCTCGCGCCGGGCGCACGGCTCATGGGGGTGCGACTGCGCCCCGGCACGGCCGGCGCCGTGCTGGGACTGCCTGCATCGGAGCTGTGCGACGCAGCTCCTGACGCTGCGGACGTGCTGGGACGCGACGGCGCCGATGCGCTGCTCGACGCGCTGGCTCTCGGCGCGAACCCGCACGCGCTCCTGTTGCACTCAATCGAGCAGCGGGGCCGGTCCGGCCCGGACCCACTGGTTGGCGCTGCGGCCGCTGCTCTGGATCGTCCCCGAGTGCGTGTCGCCACGGTCGCTGCGGAGCTTGGTCTGAGCACCCGCCAGCTTCAGCGTCGTGTGAGCGATGCGGTCGGGTACGGGCCGAAGATGTTTGCGCGCGTGCTGCGCTTTCGCCGCCTGCAGGCGCTCCCACCCGCGCCGCTCATCGAGTTGGCGCTCGATGCCGGCTACGCCGATCAGGCGCACATGACCGCCGAGGTTACCCAACTGGCCGGCCTCTCGCCTGTCCGATTTCTCAAAGACCGCACGCCCACCGCCGCTTAGGGTGTGCGCCATGCCGATCGATCGCAGCGCCGCCGAGAACTTCATCTGGTCCGTCGCCCGCCTGGTGGACCGCCACCGCTACAGCATGCTGTTCGCCGACGGGCCGGCCGAGCCTGTCGTCGAGGCGCTGCGTGGCTATCGCAATCCCGACGGTGGCTTCGGCCACGCGCTGGAGCCCGACCTGCGCTGCCCGGCCAGCCAGCCGGCTGCGACGCTGTACGCCCTGGAGATGCTCAACGAGGCTGGCGCGGCCGACGGCGAGCTGGCCCGCGACGCGCGCGGCTGGATTGCGCAGGTTGCCGAAACCGACGGTGGCATCCCGTCCGTGCTGCCCGGCTTCGAGGACTACCCCCACGCGGTCTGGTTCCAGCCCGGGCCTGGATCGATGCTCACGCTCGCGCTGGCTGCGACGCTGCACGGCGGTGGCGTGACCGACGACGTGTGGCTCGACCGCGCCACCGACTGGTGCTGGCGGTCAATCGACACAGCCGAGCAGCCAGGCGGGTATTGGCTGAAGTTCGCCTGCGCATTTCTCGATGCGGTTCCCGACGAGCAGCGCGCCCGTGCGGCGATCGCGTCGCTCGGCGACCGCGTCGACGCCTCTGCGGTCGCGCCCGTGGGCGGCGTCGAGGGTGAGGCGCTGCGTCCGCTCGACCTCTCCCCCCGCCCAGGCAGCCGCTCGCGCGGCCTTATCCGCGAGGACCGGATCGAGGCTCACCTCGATGCCGTCGAGTCCGAGCAGCAGCAAGACGGCGGCTGGATGTTTGACTGGCGGGCCTGGTCGCCTGCACAGACGACCGCGTGGCGAGGGATCGTCACGATCCGAGCGCTGACCTGGCTGCGCGACAACGGGCGTAGCTAACGCGCCGGCTCAGAACGACCGGCAACCTCGCTGACCGCCACGAACGCCTCGACCTCGTCCGCATCGAGCGGGCGGTCATGGAGCTGCGCGTCGTCCTCTATGCCGTCTGTCGGCGTCTCGATCTCGAGCTGTCTGCCAAGGCGCACGAGCGCGTGTACAAGCGCGCCGTCGATCGCGATGCGCACGCCCAGCCGCTTGAGTCGCTCGAGGCGTCGAGCGGTGTCGTCGCCAGCACGCATGAGCGCGGCGTCGGCGACCTCGAGTGTCAGCGTCGCCGGTTCCAGGCCGCTGTTGCGCAAGGCGTTGGCGAGGTCATCGACCAGGCGATCGCTGTCCAGCTGGCGTGCCGAGACGTTCACCGAGATCGCCAAGCGGAGCCCCTGATGGCGCCATAGCGCACCCTGCCTACAGGCCTCATCGAGCACCCAGCGGCCGATAGGCAGGATCAGTCCGGTGTCCTGCGCAACGGGAATGAAGTCTCCTGCAGCGATGATCCCGCGCGAGGGGTGGCGCCAGCAAACTTGCGCCTTGACGGCGATGACGCGCCGTGCACTGTCCAGGACGGGCTGGTAGCGCAAGAACAGCTCCCTGCGCTCGAGCGCTTGGGCGATGTCCATCTGGATGGTAAGCCGGTCCTGCACGTGGGTCTGCATCGCCGACTGGAACGCCACATAGCGGTTCTTGCCCGCCGCCTTGGCTTCATACAGGGCCGTGTCGGCGTCGCGCAGCAGCTCGTCGGCGTCCTCGCGCAGGCCGAAGGCGATGCCGATGCTTGCCGTCACCGCCAGCTGTCCGCGGCCAGCGCCGTTGATCTCATACGGCTCGTTGAGCACCTCCAGCAGGCGCTCGGCCACCAGCTCGGGGCCCGCGTCGAGCGTTGAGCCCTCGACCAGGACGATGAACTCGTCGCCGCCCAGGCGCGCCGCGGTGTCGCCCTCGCGCACCACGCTGGTAAGTCGCGCGGCGACCGTCCGCAGCAGCTCGTCGCCGGCGGCGTGCCCGAACGTGTCGTTGACCTGCTTGAAGCCGTCGAGGTCAACGTACAGGGCGGCAACGGGCAGGTTGAGGCGGCGGGCGCGACCGAGCATCTGTTCGCCGCGGTCCAGCGCGAGGACGCGGTTGGGCAGACCCGTTAGCGCGTCGTGCAGAGCCTGGTGGCGCAGCTGGCTGGTCTTCTCCGCGACCATCGCCAGGGCGCGCTCGCGCGAGCGCGCCAGCACGATCACGAGCGCGAGCAGCAGCAGTGTGGTGACGATGCCGCCCGCGAATAGGACCACCCCCTGCATCCCGGCGGAAGGCCCGCTGACGAGCCCGGCACCGCTCACCCCGATGATCCAGGTGCCGTCCACCGACAACGTCGTCTTGCGCGTGAACGGGTGCGTTCTGCTCGCCGAGCCGACCCGGCCGATGAATTCGGGGCCCAGGCCGGAGTTCTCGTGATACAGCGTCACCGCCAGCCCGTGGTCCGTGCCGAGGGCCGACTGCATCAGCGCGGGCAGGTCGAAGGAGTCGAGCACCCAACCCAGCACGGCCGCGCGGCGCTGGGCGGTGCTCGCGAGCGGCGCTCCGCGCCGGTAAACGGCTGCTTCGAGGATCAGGCTGCTGACTCCCGACACGGCCGTGGAGTAGACCCCGACCTGCCCGCTGTCGGTGAGTTGCTGGGTGAACTGCGCCCGTGTGGTGCCGTTCTGGCGGTAGCCCCCGATCAGCGAGGTCGGATCGCACCAGTCTCCCTGCAGCAGGGCAGCGAGTTCGGGGCTGTAGGCGATGTCCGCGCTGCCCGCCGACAGCAGGCAGTAACGAGCGTGCCCGGTCTCGGCGACGGGTTCGACGCGTCCGCCCACCACCGCGCGAAATGCCGGGTCGGCGTCGCGCTGGGCCTGGAAGCTTGCGAGTGCCGCAGCGGGAACCGACTTGACGACCAGCGCGCCGAATCCGCTGGGCTGCGCCTGGCGGTCTTCAAGCTGGCCGAACCACTGATCGAAGCCGCTGGCCGACAGGTCTGGCTGCATCGTCAGCACGGCGCGTATGGCCTTGACGAAGTCGGTGTCGCGGCGAAGTTGGTTCTCCAGTCTGCCGCTGACGTCGCTCGCGACCGCCTGGAAGGTCTCTTTTTCGCGCGCGCGAACGCTCGAGCGCCAAAGCAGCGCCCCGGCAAGCGAGACAGCGATCCCGAGCACCAGGATCGCCCCTGCGGCCAGCATCCAGCGTCGCATACCTCGCGAGCATCGGCCGATGGGAGGGCCGGCAAGACTCGCGAACCACGCCTTGCACAGCCTGTCAGCACGCCTTGCGCGGCCTATCACCGCGCCTTGCACAGCCTGTCGTTACGCTGGCGTCCATGAGCGAGCTCGAGGCCTCCGGGCGGGCGCCCGCGCGTCACCGTCTGGCGGAACGTCGCGTGCTCGTGGTGGGTGCCGGGACTCGTCCCAGCGCCGAGGCCGACGCGCCGCCCGGAAACGGCCGCGCGATAGCGGTGCTGGCCGCTCGCGAAGGGGCGGCCGTGGCGTGCGCCGACATTGACGGGCAGGCCGCAGCGGCCACCGTGGCCCTCGTCGAGGGCGAGGGCGCGCAGGCGGTGGCGATCACAGCGGACGTCGCGAACGCCGAGCAGTGCGAGGGCATGGTCGCCCAGGCGCACGCCGCCCTTGGTGGCTTGGACGGGGTCGTTCTGAACGTGGGCATCGGGGTCGGAGCGGGGCTTTCCGGGACGAGCGTTGAGGATTGGGATCGAGCGCTCGCGGTCAATCTGCGGGCGCACTTCATCGTGTGCAAGGCAGCGCTCGCGCTGCTGTCCGACGGCGCCGCGGTGGTGCTCGTCGGCTCGGCGGCGGGCCTGCGCGCGGGCAGCGGCTCTCCCTCCTATGACAGCTCCAAGGCGGCGCTGCTGGGCCTGTGCCGCCACGTGGCGCGCGAGGGGGCCTTCAGGGCCATCCGCGCGAACACGCTCGTGCCGGGACTGATCGACACACCGATGGGCCGCGCCGCGTCCGCGCGAAACCCGGCCCGCGCCCGCGGCGCCGCGCGGGTCCCCCTGGGTCGCCAGGGGACGCCCTGGGAGGTCGCCTATGCGGCTGTGTTCTTGCTCTCGGGCGAGGCGAGCTACATCAGCGGGCAGGCACTCGTTGTCGACGGCGGCCTCACTGCCTGAGCGCCGGCATGCTCTGAGCTGCGCCGCGCGAGGGGTCGGGAGACCGTCCGCCGGCGGATGGTATCTTCGCGCGATGCAGCGTCGGGCGCGCACGCTGATCTCGCCTGCGGTGGTGCTCGCGCTCGCGCTGGCGCTGCTGGTCGGCGCGGGGAGCTCGGCCGCGTCCGCGGCCGCTGCAGCGGCCAAGCGTCGGCATTCCGCATCCTCGCGCCTCCCCGAGGTCGCGCTGCCGCACGTCTTTCACGGTCCCAGCGCCCAGGTCACGATGGCGCCCGTGGGCCTGTCGTTTGAGTACTCGGCGATGGCCCAGGACCTCGGCACCGGCCCTTGCCCAACACCCGCGCTGGCGGCTGAGTTGCAGCGGCTCGGATCTCCGCCGCTGGCCCTGTCAGGCGACAGCCAGGACATGACCGCGCCCAGCGGTGCGCTCACCGGACCGCCGGCATCCTGGGAAGCAGCCACCCTGTTCTCGCTGCCGAGCGAATTCTGGAGTCAGCTGCAATGCCTGCTGAGCGCCGCACGCGACCCGCTGACCGTCGGCCTGAACGCCAAGACGGGCCAGCTTGCGTGGGCCCAGCAGATGGTGGCCGGCGCCCAGAGCGCAGCCAGCAACGGCCTGGACTTCTCGATCGGCAACGAGCCCGACCTCTTCTCGCTGCCCAACTACTCGGCGCTGGCCAAGCCGCAGGCCAACGCTGAAGCTGCGGCGGTCGGCGTGTATCTGCAGGTGGTCTCATCCCTGCTGCCGGCCATCGCGGGCGCCCCTCTGATCGGACCTGAACTGGCCGCGCCCGCGCGCTGGCGCGGCCAGCTGTCGCGGGTGATTGCGCAACTGCACGATCAGATCGTGGGCGTGCACGCATATCCGCTCAGCGCCTGCGTGACGCCCAGGGCGGTCACGATCGGGGGGCTGCTGTCAGCGGCGGCCGGCGCCGAGCCGAGCGCCTTCCGCTGGGTGGTCGCCGACGCGGCCGCGGCAGGGGTGCCGGCGATCATCTCCGAGGCCAATTCGGCTTCTTGTGGGGGCCGGGCAGGGGTGTCAGACAGCCCGGCGTCGGCGGTGTGGGCGGTGCGCTTCGTTCTCTCGGCCCTCAAGACGGGCTTTCGCGAGGTGCGCTTTCACTTCAGCGGCGACCCCTATGACGCCTTCGTCGTGCGTGGCGGCGAAGTCCTCGACCGCCCGCTCGACAGCGCGCTGGTGGCACTCAACCAGTGGCTGCCGGTCGGCAGCATGCTGCAGGGGATCCGCGGCCTGAGAGGGCTGGTGGCCACCGCCATCAGCGGAGGCGCAGCCCAGCTGATCCTCGACAACGAGCACGCCCAGGCGCAGGCCGTCGTGCTGCGCACATCCCAGAGCGTGCGCGTAGAGGTGCTGAGCGCCGCGCGGGCGGGCTTGCACGTGGCGCAACTGAGCCCGCATCACGGCGCCATCAAGCTCCGCGTCGCTCCAAGCAGCGTGCTGGCCGTACTGCCAGCGGCGGTCAGCGCAGCGCGCTGACCGCGAACCAGTCGAGGTTGAGCTGCGGCGCGGCGTCACAGACCTCGCGAACGATGTCGAGCACGACACGTCGCCCGATCTCTTCGCGTTCATCGCTTTCCATCGATACAGGCGTGTCCTCTCGCAGCATCGCCCTGATTTCCGTGCCGCGTCTGGCAAAGCGCACGCGGCCACGACGGGCCTCGAGTTGCCGCCAGAGCAGGTCGATGGCGTCGTCCGGGGCAGCAGAGCCCGAGTGGGGGGTGATCCTGAAATCCACGCCGGGCAACAGTACAACTCGACCAGGCGGGTCCAGCTATCCTGGAAGGAGTTCCGTCCACAAGGATCGGTGATCTTGACCCCTCGCTTGCGCATCGTGGCGTTCGGCTCGGCGGCAGCGTCGGTGATCGTGGGCTTTGCGTGTGCGGTGCTGGTCGGGGGGATAGCCGGCGAAGTGCTCGCCGTGGTGCTCATGTCGGCGGGGTTCGCCGGCGGCGTGCTGCTGCTCTTCCTTGAAGTTGGGCTGGGCGAGGAACGCGACCTGGCGCGCGATCAGGAGCGCCGACGCCGGCGCGATGTGCGGTCCTTGGGGCTGCGCCGAGGGGCACGACTGACCCGGCGACCGCGACGGCCCGAGTGAGCCCGGTGGGGACCCGCCGGCGTGTTGGCGGGGCGGTGGTGGCGCTGGCGCTCGTACCGGCGGGCGCGGTGGCGGCGCTCGCGTACGGTCGGCCCGGGGTCGGGGCGTCCACCTCTCCGCGGTTGGTCTACAGCGCGCGTGCGGATGTGGACGGCGACGGGCGCCCCGACCGGGTCACCCTTCATACCGGCGCGGCGGGCGGGCGCTTGGAAGTTGCGCTTGCGTACGGTCGCGTCATCGTCGTGAACGCCCGCTCAGATGCGCCCTTCCTGCCCGGGCTGGTCGCGGTCGGCAACGTCGACGGGCGCCCCGGCGAAGAGCTGTTCGTGGATGTCGAGCACATCACCACCGACGAGATGATCGCCGTGTACACCTACGCCGCGGGCGGCCTGCGCCTGGCGGGGACCCTGCCGGCCTACGGCGAGGAATACGGGCTGCGGTTTGGGATCACCTGCAGCGTGCGCGCGGGCAGGCACGTCATCACCGAGCATGAATTCGAGCTGCAGCGGTCGCGCCGCTGGACGCGGCGCGACACCGTGTACGTCTGGCGCGGCGCCGCGCTGGGCCGCTCGATACGCGGGCCGGCGGCGCCGATCGCCGGCGCTCCCCCCGCGTCGCTCACCGGCGTGGCATGCGGTCACGCGCCCGTCTCCGCCCGCCCGCGCGCTCACGCGGCGCCGGCGGCCTGATCGCCAGCGGGCTGACATGTCAGGGCGATCACGCCGTCGGGGCCGATCGGGGCGCCCCTGCGGGCGGGGTAACATCGCAAGTAGTGGAGAGCTCTGCGCCCGCCGCCGCACGTTCCTTCGATGAGCTCGAGCGCCATCGGCGTGAGCTGACGGCCTACTGCTACCGCATGCTCGGCTCGCCGTTCGAGGCCGAGGACGCCGTTCAGGAGACGCTGCTGCGCGCCTGGCGCGCGCTGGAGCGCTTCGAGGGTCGCTCGTCGCTGCGCTCATGGCTGTATCGCATCGCGACCAACGTGTGCATGGACATGCTGGGCGCCAGGGAGCGTCGCGCCCGCCCGATGGACCTGGGGCCGGCACGCTCGCCCAACGGTCCGGTGGGCGAGATCCTGCCGGAGGTGACCTGGATCGAGCCGGTCCCCGACGGACTCGTCCTGCCCGAGGACGCTGACCCGGCGGCTGTGGCGCAGTCGCGCGAGACGATCCGCCTGGCGTTCGTGGCCGCGCTGCAGCGCCTGCCGGCGCGCCAACGCGCGGCGCTGATCCTGTGCGAGGTCCTGCACTGGAAGGCGTCCGAGGTGGCCGAGCTGCTGGACACGAGCGTGGCAGCCGTCAACAGCGCACTGCAGCGTGCGCGCGCGGCGCTTGACAGCGAGGAGGTCCACGATGCGGCGCACGGCGCGCTGAGCGAGCACGACCGCCAGCTGCTCGGTCGCTACGTGGACGCTTTTCAACGCTATGACATGGACGCGCTCACCGCGCTGATCCACGAGGACGCCACGCAGTCGATGCCGCCCTATGAACTGTGGCTGAACGGCCGTCACGACATCCTTGGCTGGTGGGTGGGGCCGGGCGCTGCTTGCGCGGGCTCGCGAGTGATCCCCACGCTCAGCGCCAACGGCTCGCCCGCGTTCGGGCAGTACAAGCCGAGTGAGACCGGCTCCGGCTTTGACCCCTGGGCCGTGCAGGTGCTGGAGGTCGTGGGCGGGCGCATCGTCGAATTCACGTTCTTCCTGGCAACCGACACGCTGTTTCCCCTGTTCGGGCTGCCGCCACGGCTGGACACCTGAGCTCACCGCGCCAGCACATCATCAAGGCCGATGAACGCGATCAGCGCATAAAGCTCGGCGCTGGCCCCGCACAGCCGCACACGGCACCCCGAGCGGCGAGCGGCAAGCGCGAGGCGCGCAAGCGCGTCGATGGCCACCGCGTCGGCGGCCAGTTGCGAGACCTCGCAACGCAGCACCTCGGCCTCGCTGCTCGCAAGCAGCGCGCTCGTGCGCGCGATAAGTCCCGGCAGGTCGGCGCGCACGAGCGGCCCCCTGATCGCCAGGGTGGCGGTCTGTGGTGCCGAGGCAGCCATCCGTTTCGTCTCCTCGCTCAAGGGGCGCCCTCCAGTCAAGACCGCTATGTGCGGGCAAACTCATCGCAGGGCGTTAGCGAGAAGACGCGGCGGGTAGCCTGCGATCGACCTCTGCTCGCCAGATCCTTGGCGGGTGTCGATTTGTGCTCGCCTCGTTCGTCTAAGGAGCGACCATAATCGCTAGCAAGGAGGAAAGCCCGATGCAGTATCTGCTTCAGATCTACAGCGAAGGCGACACGCAGTTCGACAACCTCTCCGCGGACCAGCGCGCGGCGGTGACGGGCGAGTACATGGCCATCAGCGAATCCCCGCAGGTCACAGGAGGAGCCCAGTTGCAGCCCGCCGCCACGGCGACCACGGTGCGCGTGCAGGACGGCCGGACCCTGACCACGGATGGGCCCTTCGCGGAGACCAAGGAGGCGCTGGGCGGCTACTACTTGATCGAGGCGGACGACCTCGACGCGGCGATCGAGCTGGCCGCGCGGGTCCCAGCGGCGCGGCTGGGCGGTGCGGTCGAGGTTCGCCCGTTGGTGGAACGCTGATCGAACAAGCGTTTCGCGAGCACTGGGGCAGCGTCCTTGCGGCGCTCGTGGGCTTCCTCGGCGACTTCGAGCTCGCCGAGGAAGCCGCTCAGGATGCGTTTGCGATCGCCGCCGAGCGCTGGGCGCGCGCAGGGATGCCGGCTAACCAGAGGGCGTGGCTGGTGGCCACCGCGCGCAACCGTGCGATCGATCGCATCCGCCGCGAGCGCACGCTCACGGCTAAGTACAAGCTGCTGGAGGCACCCAAGGCCGTGCACGACGAGTTCCACGACGCAGACTTCCGCGACGAGCGGCTGGAGTTGATCTTTACCTGCTGTCATCCCGCGCTTGCAACCGACGCGCAGGTGGCGCTCACGCTGCGGGCGCTCGGCGGCATGAACACCGACGAGATCGCACGCGCGTTCCTGGTTCCTGAGAAGACCATGGCCCAGCGGCTGGTGCGCGCCAAGCGCAAGATCAAGGATGCGGGCATCCCGTTTCGGATCCCGCCTGCGCACCTGCTGCCCGACCGCCTCGTCGCGGTGCTGGCGATCGTCTATCTGATCTTCAACGAGGGCTATGACGGACGCAGCCCGCTGTTGGCTTCCGAGGCGATTCGCGTCGGAGTTGCGCTGGCCGAGCTGATGCCCGACGAGCCGGAGGTGCTCGGGCTGCTTGCCCTGATGCTGCTCCACGACGCTCGCCGCGAGGCCCGTGTGCACGACGGCGAGCTCGTGCTCCTGGCAGACCAGGACCGCTCGCTGTGGGACCGCTCGCAGATCGCAGCCGGCCGCGCGGCACTTGCGCGGGGCATGCCCTGCGCGGCGCTGGGAGGGCGGGCGCATACGTCCTGCAGGCAGCGATCGCCTCCCTGCACGCCGAGGAGCAGACCGACTGGGCGCAGGTCGCGGCGCTCTACCGCGATCTGTCGCGTCTGACGGGGTCGCCGGTTGTGGAGCTCAATCGCGCCGTGGCGATCGCCGAAGCAGAGGGTCCGCGCGCAGGCCTGGCGGTTGTGGAAGGTCTGGAGCCCGAGCTCGACTCATACCACTATCTGCACGCCACGCGCGCTGAGTTGCTGCGCCGTCTGCGGCGCATCGACGATGCCCGTGCGGCCTATGAAAGGGCGCTGGCGCTGGCGCGCTCCGAGCGCGAGCGACGGTTTCTGCTGGGGCGCCTGGCCGAGCTGTCGTGATCAGGCAAGCGCGGGCGCTGTCACAGGTTGCGCCGCTGCGGGCGCCGCCATCGCGGCCTGGCCCGTGCAGCCGCGATGAAAAACACCCTGTTATGAGCCCGGCAAAACGGGCATACCGATTCTTGCCAGATGTCGCCCCTGCGGGCGGTGGCCGCGAGCCCCCCGCGGCCCCCGTCCATTGGGGGGGTGGCTAACCCGGCACGCAGGGCAGGTCGGCGCCTGACGCCGACCTGCCCGCGTGTCGCCTTCAGCGCTCGGCGGCGACGCTCAGCGCGAGGGTCTCCGACGAGCCCTCCACGGTCACCTCGTGTGCGTCCACAAGCCGCGCGAGCACGGGGCCGAGGCCATCGACGGTCGAGTCGAGCACTATCGCCCCCGCCCGGCCGCTGCGCAGGGGTCCGATGCGCAGCTCCAGCTTACGCGGCGCCACGCCGATGGCCACGCCGAGGTGGGCCGCGCTGAGCGAGCCGTCGGTCTGCGCCACGAGTGTGTCGGCGAGCAGCTGGGTGTCGGATATCCGGTCGGTCGAGAAGTGCGCGCGTGCAGCGAGCGCGCACAGCAGGCGAGGCAGGACCGTGCGTGCAAGCGCACTCGGCGCGATCGTCAGGGCCATCGTGCTGGTCAGCCCCTCTGAGGCAATCGCCGGCAACCGCGGCTGGTCGGTGGGCGAGGGCGGCTCCAGGGCGCCGGCGCGGGCGGTGGCGAAATCCATCTGCACCTCCGTTCCGCCGCCCTCGACGTCTCTGAACTCGGCGTCGCGCGCGAGCGCGCGGATGACCGGCAGGCCGATCCCGCCGACGGCCTGCTCGACCCCGTCGTCGCCATCGGCGGTCATGACCGTAGACGCGATGCCCTGCCCGTGGTCGCGCACGAGCACCCGCAGCGACGGCGCTCCCGCGCAGATGTCCACCTCGAGCGGCCCTTCGCGGCCTTCGTAGGCGTGCACGACCACGTTGTTGCACGCCTCGCTGACCGCCGTGTTGATGTCGTTGAGCTCGAGCGGGTCGAGGTCGATCGCTTCCGCCAGGCCGCTGAGCGTCTGTCGCACGAGCAACACGTTCTCAGGACTGCTGGCGAGGCTGAGGCGAAGGTTCGGGATCTCGGCCATCGAGCTGTCGGTCAACCTGACTTGCGGCGATGGGTCAATCCCGTTGCCGGCCGGCTTGCGCGGGCCCTGTGAGCTGCATGCTGCGCCTAGCCCGCCTGTACGGGCGCGCGCGTGAGAGCGCGCAGCCGATCGAGCGAGCGACGCAGCTGGCGGGAGACCTGCATCTGGGAGATGCCCATCCGCGCGGCGATCTCCGTCTGCGTGAGATCCTCCACGAAGCGCATGCGCAGGATCAGGCGCTCGTGGGATCCCAGGTGGCTGAGCACCGAGGCAAGCGTGGCGTCGAGCTCGACGAGCTCGTAGCGCTCGTCGTCCGCTCCGACCGACTCCCCATAGCTGGCCAGCTCCTCTCGGCCGTCTGCCTGGCGGGCGTCGAGCGAGAACGCCTCGTATGCCTGCAGCGCGGCGAGCGCGTCGACGACCTCCTCGATGTGCAGTTCGAGCCGCTGTGCCATCTGGTTGACCGTGGGGGCGCGGCCCAGCTCTCGGGTCAGGCGCTCCTGGGTGTCGCGCACCTTCAGCGCGCGCTCCTGGGCGCCGCGCGGCACGTGCACGGCCCAGCCCGAGTCGCGAAAGTAGCGGCGCATCTCGCCGACGATCGTCGGCACTGCATAGGACGAGAAGGAGTAGCCGCGCCTGACGTCATAGCGGTCGACCGCCTTGAGCAGACCCAGCGAGGCGACCTGCAGCAAGTCCTCGAAGGGCTCAGACGAGCTGCCGTAGCGCCGCGCCAGGCTGCGCGCAAGCGGCATGAAGCGGCGCACGAGCGTCTCGCGGGCGGCGCGGTCGCCGTGGCGCTGCCAGCGCGTGAACAAGCGCTTCAGCTCCAAGCCGTCCCCGGACATCGGACGCGTGCTTGACATCTTGGTGGCCGTCGTGGCGGTTGCCGAAGGCACGTCGACTCCCTTATCGGTCTTGCTGCCCCACGGCCGCTTGCCGCACGACCGTGCTCTGGGCAGTCTAGCTGGATCGCGGCCGCGTCACGCGATCGTCTGCCCGAGCATGGACGGGCCGCCGACGGCAGGCGAGGCGAGCGCGCCTGTGAGCGGAGTCTCACCCACCCCGCTGCCCGCGCCGGCGACGCTGCTCGCCGCCCCCTGCGGGGACGGCGCTACGGCCACGCGGTTGCGCCCGGCGCGCTTTGCGTCATACAGCGCCTCGTCGGCGGCCTTGAACAGCACGTCGTAGTCGACCTGCTCGCCGCAGCGGTCGCTGAGGCCGAGCGAGATCGTGATGGGTATGCCGGTGGGCTGCGCCTGCTCGACGGCTGCGCGCAGCCGCTCGGCGATTTCCAGGCCGCCAACGTGGTTCATGCCGGGCAGGACCACGAGGAACTCCTCGCCACCGAGGCGGTAGATCAGCTCGAACGAGCGCAGCTGCTTGCGCAGCGTGTAGGCGACGTCGCGCAGCACCGCGTCGCCGCGATCGTGTCCGTGCTGGTCGTTGACGTCCTTGAAGTTGTCCACGTCGCACAGCACCAGGCAGACGGGTTGATTGGCCAGGCGCGCCTGCAGCTCGAGCTCGACAAAGCGCGGCGCCAGCGCGTTGCGGTTGAGCAGGCCGGTGAGGGGATCGAGGATCGCCTCGCTGCGGTGGTGCAACTCGGCCGTCTGCAGCGCTCGCACGATCGTGACCACGCTGATGAGCAGCGCGAGCGTGATGAACAGCGGCACCGGATCATTCAGCGCGGTGGCCGTGTGCAGGCCGACGGTCGCGATCAGGACGCAGATCACGGTCAGCACAACCCCGGCGACCACCACCTGGGGGCGGAAGCGCGCGGCGATCATGGCCGCGGGCAGGATCGTCCAGGGCAGCGCGGGGTTGGCGCTGCCGCGGTAGACGGCGATGCCGATGGTCAGCAGCAGCAGGGTGATCACGATCGCGGTCGCGCTGACCCGCTCGGGGTGAGGACTCTTGTAGATGCGCCGCTCGACGTTGGCGAAGTTGAGCGCGCACAGCGCGAAGATCGGCAACGTCCACCAGCCAACCCAGGGGGCGGAGGCGAGCAGGGCGATGCCCACCGATGTGGAGCCCACGCGGCGGATCACGCGCACGCGATCGCTCGCGTCGACGACGCGGCTGCGGTCAAGCTCGGTCGGACATAGCCATGAAGCCCCCGGCATATGGACGATTTCGACCGCTGGGCAGGGGTGCTTGAGCATTGAACAGCCCCTCAAACGGATGCGTCATGTAGACGAGCGTCTGCGTCAGGCTGCCGGCGTATTTCACATGGTTGGCATCTTTGACGAATTGCACGGTGTCTGTGGCACCCGGCCGGATACTCTCAGGGCCTCGATGTCCGCCGAGCCCGCGCCCACGGTCAGCGACATCCTTGCCACCCGCGGCGGCGAGGAGATGGCCCTCAACGATCGCCATCTGAACCCGCAGATGGGCAGGATCCTGCGCACGCTGGGCTTCGACAGGGTGTGGACGGGTGGAGAGGGGGCGCACCTGATCGAGGCCCACGGCGAGCGCTACCTGGACCTGGTGGGCGGCTATGGCGTGTTTGCGATCGGGCGCAACCACCCCGAGGCGATCGCAGCGGTCGAGCAGGTGCTGGCCGCGCGTACCGGCAACCTGCCGCAGCTGGGGGTGACGCTGCTCAGCGGCGTGCTGGCCGAGCAGCTGCTGGCGCGCGCCCCGGCCAGCGTGGCGGCGATGGTCCCGGCGAACACGGGCACCGAGGCGGTGGAGGCGGCGATCAAGATCGCACGCGCGGCCACGGGCCGGCCGCGCGTGCTGTATGCCGAGCATGCCTTCCACGGGCTGACATTGGGTTCGCTGTCGCTCAACGGCAACGCCGAGTTCCGCGACGGCTTTGGCCCGCTGCTGCCCGGCTGCGACCCGGTCGGCTTCGGCGACTGCGACGCTCTGGAGAGCGAGCTCGCGCGCGGGGACGTAGCCGCGTTCGTGGTCGAGCCGGTGCAGGGCAAGGGCGTGAACATCCCCGCCGAGGAGTACCTGCCGGGCGCCCAGCGGCTGTGCAGGGAGGCGGGCGCGCTGTTCGTATGCGACGAGGTGCAGACGGGCATCGGGCGCACCGGGCGCTTCCTCGCGCTGGAGCACTGGGACCTGCAGCCGGACATGATCTGCCTGTCCAAGGCGCTGTCGGGCGGCCTCGTGCCGGTGGGCGCGGTGCTCGTGTCGCGCGCGGCCTTCGACAAGGTGTTCGACGGGATGGAGCGGGCGGTGCGCCACGGCTCGACCTTCGGCGGCAACGACCTGGCGGCGGCTGCCGCGCTGGCCACGCTGCGCGTGCTCGACAGCGAGGGCCTGGTCGCCCGCGCGCAGCGCATGGGCGAGCTGCTGCTGGAGCTCACCAGGCCGCTGGTGGAGCGCTTCGATGTCGTCGCAGACGTACGCGGCCTGGGTCTGATGTGGGCGATCGAATTCGGACCGCCGGGCGGCGCGGGCGCGCGACGGCTGTGGGAGAGGGTCGAGGCGCGCCAGCCGGGATTGTTCTCCCAGCTGGTCATCGTGCCGCTGTTTGCAGAGCACAAGATCCTCTGCCAGGTCGCCGGCCACCACATGAACGTGATCAAGGCGCTGCCCGCGCTGATGGTCGAAGAGGCCGAGATCAGGCGCTTCGCGGCCGCGTTGGAAGAGACGATCGCGGCGGCCGAGCGCTACCCGTCGGCGCTCGCACGCTTCGGTTTGCGGACAGGTATCAGGGCCGCGCGCGTGCGCCGCTAGCCTGTTGCGCCGTGCTCGTAACCAGAGATGACATCCGCAACGTGGCGATCGTGGCCCACGTCGACCATGGCAAGACCACGCTGGTCGACGCCATGCTGTGGCAGTCGGGCGCGTTTCGCGTCGGCCAGGACGTGGCCACGCGCGTGCTCGACTCGATGGATCTGGAGCGCGAGAAGGGCATCACGATCCTCGCCAAGAACACCTCGCTGCGCTACAAGGACGTCAAGCTCAACATCATCGACACGCCCGGGCACGCGGACTTCGGGGGAGAGGTCGAGCGCGGCCTGACGATGGTCGACGGCGTGCTGCTGCTGGTGGACGCCTCCGAGGGTCCGCTACCGCAGACACGCTTCGTGTTGCGCAAGGCGCTGGAGGCCAAGCTGCCGGTGATCCTGGTGGTCAACAAGGTCGACCGCCCAGACGCGCGCGTGGCCGAGGTGGTCGACGAGGTGTATGAGCTGTTCCTCGACCTCGACGCGGATGAGCACCAGATCGAGTTCCCGATCGTCTACTGCAACGCCAAGGCGGGCGTGGCCTCGCTGCACTACGAGTCCGGCAAGCCGATCCAAGAGGAGAACCTAGCGCCGCTGCTTGACCTGCTGCTCGAGCACATCCCCGCGCCGACATACGACCCCGAGCATCCGCTTCAGGCGCTCGTGACCAACCTCGACGCGTCCCCCTACGTCGGGCGCCTGGCGATCTGCAGGGTGCGCCACGGCACGATCCGCAAGGGCCAGCAGATCGCGTGGTGTCGCGCCGATGGCTCGATCCAGCGCGCGACCGTGGCCGAGCTGTATGTGACCGACGCACTGAACCGCGTCGATGCGCCAGAGGCGGGCCCGGGCGAGATCATCGCGGTGGCGGGCATCGCCGAGGTGACGATCGGCGAGACGCTGGCCGACCTCGGCGACCCGCGCCCGCTGCCGGTGATTACCGTGGACGAGCCGGCGATGTCGATCACGATCGGCGTCAACACCTCGCCACTGGCGGGCAAAGACGGCGACAAGCTGACCGCCAGGCAGATCGAGGCGCGCCTGGCTCAAGAGCTGGTCGGAAACGTGTCGCTGCGTGTGCGCCCGACCGATCGTCCGGACACCTTCGAGGTGCAGGGGCGCGGGGAGCTGCAACTGGCGGTGCTCGTGGAGATGATGCGCCGCGAGGGCTTTGAGATGACCGTTGGACAGCCGCACGTGCTCGAGCGCGAGATCGACGGCAAGCGCTGCGAGCCCGTGGAGCGCCTGTCCGTGGACGTGCCCGAGGAGCACGTCGGCACGGTCACCCAGCTGCTGGCGGCGCGCAAGGGCCGCATGGAGCACATGATCAATCACGGCACGGGCTGGGTGCGAATGGACTACTTGGTGCCGGCTCGCGGGCTCATCGGCTTTCGCACCGAGTTCCTGACCGAAACCCGCGGGACGGGGATCATGCACCACGTGTTCGACCGCTGGGAGCCGTGGGCCGGCGAGATTCTGACGCGCACGAGCGGGGTGCTGGTGGCCGACCGTCGCGGCGAGACGGTGACCTTCTCGCTGTTCACGCTGCAGGAGCGCGGCTCGCTGTTTGTGGGGCCCGGCGAGGAGGTATATGAAGGGATGATCATCGGCGAGAACGCGCGCTCGGACGATCTGGATGTGAATCCGGTCAAAGAAAAGCACCTGACCAACATGCGCTCCTCGACCTCTGACGTGCTCGTGCGCCTGGACGCTCACCGCAAACTGACGCTCGACGAAGCGCTGGAGTTCGTGCGCGAGGACGAGGCGGTCGAGGTCACCCCCGTGAGCGTGCGCCCGCGCAAGGTGGTGCTGTCGAAGATCGAACGCCAGAAGGCGATCAAAATGGCGCGCAAATGAGGGGCGGGCGCAAGAGCGAGTGACGGGCGCGGCCGCAGATGCGCAGGCGCACGGTGGATCGGATATCGAGCTGAGCGGGCTGGTCAAGTCCTTCCACGGCCCCGACGGGCCGATCCGGGCGGTGCGGGGCGTGGACGTGCGCATCGCGGCGGGCGAGACGGTGGCGCTGTTGGGCCCCAACGGAGCGGGCAAGTCGACGACGATCGACATGCTGTTGGGCCTGCTGGCGCCCGACGGCGGCAGCGTGTCGGTGTTCGGCAGGTCGCCGAGCCAGGCCGTTGCGCGGGGGATGGTCGGCGCGATGCTGCAGACAGGGGCGCTGATCAGGGATCTGTCGGTGCGCGAGTTGGTGACGATGATGGCCTCGCTGTATCCCGCGCCACTGGCGGTCGAGGAGGTGCTCGATCTGACAGGTGTGAGCGAGATCGCAGACCAGCGCACCAACAAGCTGTCGGGCGGACAGACTCAACGGGTTCGCTTTGCGGTGGCGCTCGTAAGCAACCCCGAACTGCTGGTTCTCGACGAGCCCACAGTGGCGATGGACGTGGAGGGCCGCCGTGACTTCTGGGCCACGATGCGCGCATTCGCAGCCCGTGGCAAGACGATCGTGTTCGCCACGCACTACCTCGAGGAGGCTGACGCGTACGCCGACAGGGCGGTGCTGATGGCGCGCGGGAGCATCGTGGCGGACGGCCCCACGACAGAGATCAAGGCAATGGTGGGAACGCGCACGATTCGCGCAACGCTCGGGGAGGCGGACGAGCGGACGCTCGTGGGCCTGCCGGGCGTGAGCAGCGCCGAACGCCGCGGCGAGGCGGTCGTGCTGGTGTGCTCAGACTCCGACGCGGCGATCCGGGCGTTGCTCGAGTCACATCCGCAGGCGCGCGACATCGAGATCGCGGCCGCGGGCCTGGAGGAGGCATTCATGGAGCTGACCGCGTGAACGCTGCGCTGACGTATACCCGCTTCGAGCTGCTGCGCACGCTGCGCAACCGGCGCTTCTTTGTGCTTTCGTTGGGCTTTCCGCTGGTGCTGTACTTCCTGCTCGCGGGGCCGCAGCGCAACGTTCACAGCCTGAACGGAAGCGGCGTGCCTGCGTCGGTGTACTACATGATGGGCCTCGCGTCGTTTGGCGCGATGAGCTCGATGCTGTCATCCGGCGGGCGGATCGCGACCGAGCGCGCGGTCGGCTGGAACCGCCAGTTGCGCATCACGCCGCTGTCGCCGCGCGCGTACTTTCGCGCGAAGCTGGTGACGTCCTACATGATGGCGCTGCTGAGTCTGGTGGCGCTGTACATCGCCGGAACCTCGCTCGGTGTGACCCTGCCGGCGGGGCGCTGGCTGGAGATGACAGGTCTGATGCTCGTCGGCCTGATCCCCTTCGCAGCGCTCGGGATAGCGGTCGGCCACGTCTTGACCCCCGACTCGATCGGCCCGGCAGTCGGCGGCGGCGTCTCGCTTTTCGCGTTCGTCGGCGGGGTGTGGTTCCCCCTCGGTCAACACGGCTTCATCCACGACGTGGCGCAGTACATCCCGTCCTACTGGCTGGTGCAGGCCAGCCACGTGGCGTACGGGGGGCACCCATGGAATGCGACGGCGTGGATCGTGATGGCTGCATGGACGGTCCTGTTCAGTGGCATGGCCGTACGCGCCTACCGGCGCGACACCGGGCGCGTGTAGCGGCCGCTGCCGCGCGGCCAGGCACCCCAGGGTGTGGGAGCACGCTTGCGCCGCCGCCGCTAGGGTTCCGCCGATGACCACCCATTCCAGAGCATTCCCAGCCGTCAAGGCCACCCTCGTAGTCGCCTTCGCGTGCCTGTGTTGCGCCCTCGCCGTGGCTGTGCCCATGGCCCAGGGCGCGATCAGCTACGAAAAAGAGAGCCTCTCCGAATACGAACACCAGCTGGCCGGCGGGCAGATCGGCGCGGTGACGATCAACAAGTTCGTGCGCTCGCTGCGTATCACGCTGAAGGACGGGCGCTACGTGCTGGCGACCTACCCCAAGCACGAAGAGGCGGCGGTGGCCGGCAAACTTAAAGAAAAGGGCGTGCCCGTGTCGGTGCTGACGCCCGAAGCGGCGCAGAAAGAAGCCAAAAGCAAACCGGTCAAACACAAACTGCGCTACATCGCCGGTGGGATTCTGATCGTGGTGATCCTGATCGTAGGCGGGGTGCTGCTGGTTTTCCGCAGGCGCAGGCTCGCTGCCGAATAGCCGGCCGTTTAGCGGTCGCGCGGGCGCGGTGGCCCGCATGACTCGCCCAACGGGCGCCGTATAACGATGGTTATACGGAGTCCGTGCGAGGGCATACCGCCGCGATTCACAACCTAAGAACGAGACTCAGTCTTATGATAGGTTTGGATGGTCGGTCGCCTGCCAACCTCGCACGGGAGGAGATCCAGCTCGATGCCTCACCAGCACGCACGTTTCTTCGCTCTCGTGGTGTCGCTGCTCGCGCTCGCCGTGCTGGCAGCAGGCTGCGGTAGCAGCGGCCCAGGCGCGGCGAGCGGCGCGGGCAGCGGTGCGATCGTGGCCGTTGGCGCGGAGAACCAGTACGCCAACGTGATCGAACAGGTCGGCGGGCCCTTCGTGAGGGTGAGCGCGATTGAGAGCAACCCCAACACCGACCCGCACACGTTCGAGGCCAGCCCGAGCGTCGCCCAGGTGGTCGGCGAGGCGCGGCTGGTCGTGCAGAACGGGGTCGGCTATGACACGTTCATGGAACGGATCGAGTCGGCCTCGGGGGGGGTGGGCTCCAATTCTTCGCGCCGGATCATCGACGTGCAGAAGCTGCTCGGCCTGCCCGAATCCACGCCCAACCCGCACCTTTGGTACAAGCCGCAGACGATGCCCGCCGTGGCCAGGGCGATCGCCGCCGACCTGTCCGCGCTGGCGCCCGCGCACGCCGCCTACTTCCAGGCGGCGGCTGCCCGCTTTGAGCGGTCGCTGACGCCCTGGGACAGCGAACTGAGGCGGTTCGCGGCCGAATTTCCCAACACGCCGGTCGCCACCACCGAGCCGGTCGGCGACTACTTGCTGGAAGCGGCTCACACCGACAACCTGACCCCGTTCGGCTTGCAGGCTGACGTGATGAACGGCGTCGACCCCGCGCCGCAGGCGGTGACACTGCAGAACGGCCTGTTGTCGGGACGCAAGGTCAAGGTCTTCCTCTACAACCAGCAGGTCACAGACTCGCTCACGCAGACCTTCCTGGCCGCCGCCAAACGCGCCGGCGTTCCCGTAGTGGGCGTGTACGAGACGATGCCCACCCCCGGCTATGACTACCAGTCGTGGATGCTCGCCGAGGTGCGCGCGTTGCGCAGGGCGGTCGCCGAAAAGGTCTCCACCCAGAAGCTATGACAGAGATCCTGTCAGTGCAGGGCGTAACCGTGCGGCTGTCCGGGCGCGAGGTACTGCGCGACGTCAGCTTCGCCATCGCCCCGGGCGAGCTCACTGGGCTGATCGGCTCAAACGGCGCCGGCAAGACCACGCTCTTTCGCGTGATCCTTGGCCTGCAGCACGCAAGCGACGGCCGTGTGCTGATCGCCGGGCGCACCCGGGGCACCGCCCGCGTAGCGGGTGGTCGGCGCAACGCGCCGATCGGCTATGTGCCGCAGAAGTTCCTGCTCGACCCCGACATGCCGCTGCGGGCTCGCGACCTCGTCGGCCTCGGCCTCGACGCGCACAGGTTTGGCATCCCGCGACCATCCCGCGCCCGCAGGGCGCTCATAGAAGAAATGCTCGCCGCGGTCGACGCGCGCGACTTTGCCGACACGCGCGTGGGGCTGCTGTCGGGCGGCGAGCAGCAGCGCGTGCTGATCGCCCACGCGCTGATCGGCCGACCGCGGCTGCTGCTGCTCGACGAGCCGCTTGCCAACCTCGACCTGCGCGCCGTCCAGGAGGTCGTGCAACTGCTCGCCCGCATCGCCTCGCAACTGGGAGTGGCCGTGCTGATCAGCGCGCACGAGATGAACCCGCTGCTGCCGGTCATGGACCGGATCGTCTATCTCGCCGGCGGACGCGCCGCCAGCGGCACCGTCGCCGAGGTCGTGCGCGCGGACGTCCTCAGCGAGCTGTACGGCAGCCACGTCGACGTGCTCAACGTGCACGGTCGCGTGCTCGTCGTGGCGGGCGCGGGCGACGAGGCCGACATGCACGGGCACGAGGGCGTCTTTCCGGGGCGCCAGCAAGCCCCGCTGCCCGGGGAGCTCGCGCTATGACAGCCGCCCTGATCTTCGCGCCCGGCT
>Ga0102924_1001171_pt1 | contig 30835 bp, 27 predicted proteins | sample PaiPotPPM11metaG_FD_80116 | JGI IMG/M metagenome (GOLD analysis project Ga0102924, IMG submission 80116) | Iron sulfur acid spring bacterial and archeal communities from Banff, Canada, to study Microbial Dark Matter (Phase II) - Paint Pots PPM... ... | reverse complement strand
CATCTGAACCGTATGCTTACCGGAAGCGAAACGGCATGTACGTGGGGCCCGATATCCCGCGGCAGCCGGGGATGAAGCGACTCCCTCGACCCTCGTATCCGTGCCGGTAACGATTGTCTGGATCGCCGATCCAACGTGCATCGGCTTCGTCGCGGTCTTGGTACTGCTCGGAGATTCCGATTGTCGGCAAACGCGGGGGTTGACTCTCGGTGTCCAGCCCCCGCCAGCAGGCCAAGGCGAGGGCGATCACGAGGTCATCATGCCCGGAGCCCTCCGCCGCGTAGCTATCGCGCCCGGCCGCTGACACGCTGGCGCGAAAGCTGAGGAGCTCGTCCACGAGCGCCTCACGGTCGCGGACGTCGCGTCCGATCTTCAGTCTGTGTTCTTGGAGAAGCACCTCGACGGCGGTCACGAGGTCGCGCTTCGGCACCCGGTACCGCGAACCCTCCTGAACGGCGCTCTCGCCTGCGGTCAAGGTGATGGCGAGCGGATAGATCCGTGCCGCCTCGAACAGGTCAACGACCGGTCGACCTACCCCCGTTGCGTCGACGAGCAGACACCTCTCGCCCACGAGCACATCGAGGATGCTCCTGACACGCTCGACAACGGCAGGGTACGGCGTTCCGGGCCGAAGCCGCTCGCCATGTCTGACGTGGTAGTGCCGTTCCGGCAGGGGCGGAGGGGGCGGAGGAGGCGGAGCGGACCGACGCGGCGGTTCGAGCAAGTACGCCCCCCGGCGCCGAGGGAAAGAGGGCGGAGGGGGGACCGGAGGAAAGTACTCGACCCGTTCCATGACCACGACAGCGGTGCGGTCGCGCGCTTGTCCGAGGTCCAGTCCAACGAAAAACTCACCCATGGGTCGACTCCACGAAGAGCGGAGCAACGTCGGCCGAAACGGCCGCCATCACGTCTTCGTACCGAAAGAGCGCGTCCTCCCCTTCGACAAATATGCCTTCGTATTCTTGACGGAAGCGCCAGTCGCCGAGGCTGCGGCGTTCCTCCTCGAGAAACTCCGGCGTGATGCGCGGCACCTCGCGAGCGGTGATCCGTTAGCGCTCCCACCCATCATCGTCGGTGCCGCTCCATTCGACGAAAAAATGGCCGCGCTTCCCGTTTGGCGTCGACATGAGCACGAGCCTGCCGCGGGAGACAGCGAGCATCGGACGGACGGCGTCTTTCCGGAGCGCAGGGTCTGGGCGGCGTCGCAGTCGAACGGATGCGCGGGCAGTGGCAAGAGGCGCGGTCTCTCTTCGGCCAGGGCGATGGCGACGGAGCGTTTGTCGGCGTCGCCGGGGACGAGCCGGGCGTGGGCAAGGCGATCGATCCAGTCCTCGAGCTGGGCGTTGAGATCGTCGATCGAGCGGAACGCGCGTGCGGCGAAGAAGGAATCGCGCAGGTAGCGGATGGCGCGCTCGACGCGCCCCTTCTCGTTGCCGCGGGCGCGAGCGACGGGCCGCGGAGCAAAGTGGTAGTGGCCGGCGAACTCGAGAAGACGCGGATTGAAGCGGATCACGTCGCCGACGCGCTCGAGCACGGCGGCTTTCAGGTTGTCGTAGAGAATGCCGCGCGGCACCCCTTGAAATGCGACGAACGCCGTGTGGTGGCAGCGCAGAAAGCTCTCGAGCGTCTGGTCGAGAACGAAGCGGGCGAAGAGCGCCCGCGAGAACGACAGCACCATCACGAAGCACCACAGCCATCGGCGCGTATTGCCGATGGCGATGGAGCCGAAGCTGCCCCAGTCAACCTGCCCCTGCTCGCCGGGGAGCATCGAGAGTCGGAAGAACGCCTCGTGCGCGCCGACGGGGCGTACCTGGCGAATGAAGCGGCGGAGAGGCCAGACCGAGCCCGTGTACCCGCGGCCCTGGATCATCTGAAGCAGCCGTGTGGCCCGAAGGCGCGGATGCTGCTCGAGCGTCGCGCGGACGAAGTCCTTGTACGGGTCGAGCAAGAGGGCGGCGGGGCGAAAGGCGACGTTGGTGAACCGCTCCACCTCGACGGCGAGAGCGACGGTGTCGCGGTGCAAGCCGAGCTCCGCGGCGATGGTGCCGATCTTCCAGTGCTCGGCGAAGAACAGCCGCCGAATGCGAGCGCGCAGCTCCGGGGAGATCATCGCGCTCCCTCCCCGATGAGCAGTCGTCGCAGGTCGGCGAAGTCACCGTCGCCGCGGATATCGCGACGGCGGCGGCGGTCGAGCGCGGCGGCGGGGATCCATTCGAGCGTGTACAGAAGTCCGCCGAAGTCGGCGAACGCATCGCGATAGAGGCTCGAGTCGGACGCCCCATCCCGGCCGCACGCAGCGCAGCGTGGACCTGGGCCCCCTGCCAGAGCGCGATCGCCTCCAGCAGCGTCGGCAGCGCCCGCGGGTGCGACGGCTGCCGGGCGAGCCGCGCCTTCAAGATCGTGTCGCTCGGCCCGGCCATCGCGATCACCCGGGTGTGGCGCGGGCCCGGTGAGATGCCCATCGAGAGAATGCTCATCGGTCGTCTCCTCGCGCACGGCGAGCGTCCCCTCGATGGAGATCGCCGCCGGGCGCTCGGAGAAGCACTGCCTGGTGCGCGATGTTTTGGGCGATCATCGTTTTGCCCAATCCTTGTGGCGCGACGAGGACGACGTTGCGGTGCTCGGCGAGGAAGTCGAGCTGGACGGCGGCTTCGACCTTGGGACGGTCGGCGGACCTGGGTCCGGTCCACGCGACCAACGGGGATCACTTCCTCGGGGTGCGCAAGAGCTCGACGCGCGGCGCCTCGAACCGGGCCGCGGCCACTCCGTCCGGTTGCGCAGCGCTCGGCGAAAGCGCGAGCGGTATGACGCCAGCCCAGACGGGGACGCCGGAGTCTTCCGCGTCATCGAGCGGCGGGCCGCTCCTCGCCTTCGCCGAGACCTCCTCCAGCGCGATCGCGAGGAGCTTCGTCGCCTTCAGCTCCTTGTCGTTCGGCGTCCTCACCTGCGCCGAGCGCCCCCGGCTCAATTTCTCGACCAGGAGCTCCACGGCCCGCCCTTTCTCGTGACGCTCCGTCACCTCTCGCGCAGTACCGAGGACGACCGCGGACCGGTAATTCATCGAGTGATGAAAGGCCGAGCGAGCGAGGACGAGCCCGTCCAGGAGCGTCACCGTCAGGCACAGGCGGACGCCGCCGGCGAGCACGCGCATCATCCGGCTCGCGGCGGCGCCGTGGACGTAGAGCAGCTCGCCGTCGCGCACGAACGCGGTCGGGATCACGAACGGATGGCCGTCGGTCACGAAGCCGATGTGGCAGAAGAGCGCCTCGTCGAGGATGGCATGGACTATCGCCCGATCGTAGCTGCCTCGCGCCGGGATGCGATGGATCGTCGTGCGGGCGGTCGGGGAGTACGGATTCATTGCACCGGGAGAGTGATGCGTCCGCGGACTAGCCAAAAGGTCCGGTTTGGAGAAATGTACTGGTCCAGTGGGAACGCGAGCGCGCGCTGTCCTGACCGTCGACGAGGGCGACTTTCCGGTGTTCGTGCGCATCGCGCGCGGGATCGCCGACGACGTGCGGCGTGGCCGCCTGCGACCCGGAGAGGCCCTGCCAGGGACCCGCGCCCTCGCCGAGTCGATCGGCGTGAACCGCAACACCGTCGTGGCTGCCTACGGTGAGCTCGTGGCCGAGGGGTGGGCAGTGACCCGCGCCGGCGGCGGCACGTTCGTGGCAGCGTCCCTTCCCCAACGGCGCCCCCGTCCCTTCGCAGCGACGGTACGCCCCGCGTCCGTCGCGTCGAGCGCGGGGTTTGCGGTACGCGACGACGCTGCGCCCGAGCTCCGCCCCGTGGTTCCGCCGGGAGTCCTCTTCATGGCCGGGGGTGTCCCCGACGTCCGGCTCGTTCCGGTGCGCCTTCTCAGTCGCGCGTTCCGCCGCGCCGTGATGGCGCGCAACGCGGGCGAGGCCCTCGGCTACGGCGACGTCCGCGGTGACGCGCGCCTGCGAGCCGCCGTCGCGGATCTCGTCCGCGAGACACGCGGCATCCCCGCACGCGCGGGGGACGTGCTCATCACGCGCGGCAGCCAGATGGCCCTTTACCTCATCGCCCGTGCGGTCATCCCCGCGGGGGCCGCGGTGGCGGTCGAAGACATCGGCTATCGGCCCGCGTGGGACGTGTTCCAGCGGGCTGGGGTGCGCGCCCTCCCCGTCCGCGTCGATGCACATGGCCTCGACGTCGAAGCGCTTGCCGCCGTGGCCAAGCGCGAAGACGTCCGCGCCGTGTACGTCACCCCTCACCATCAGTACCCGACCACGGTCACCCTCGCCCCCGGCCGCCGCGTGGCGTTGCTCGATCTCGCGCGCCGGGAGCGGTTCGCCATCGTGGAGGACGACTATGACCACGAGCTGCACTACGAGGGCCGCCCCGTGCTGCCGCTGGCGGGCGCGGACGTGCACGGCTGCGTCGTTTACGTGGGGACGCTCTCCAAGGTGCTCGCGCCGGGCCTGCGCCTCGGGTACGTCGTCGCGCCGGGCCCCATCGTCGAACGCCTGGCACGCGAGCGCTTCCTGGTCGACCGGCAGGGGGACACGGTCGGAGAGCGAACGGCTGCGGAGCTCATCGAGGATGGAAGCATCGCGCGTCACGTCCGACGCATGCGGCGCGTTTACGAACGGAGGCGCGATCTCCTGGTGGAGCTGCTCGGGCGAACGTTCGGGGGCGCGGTCGAAGCCCGCGCTCCGTCGGGCGGCATCGCGCTGTGGGCGCGCGTGCATCTGCCGTCGGCGCAGATTGTCCTCTGGGAGCGCAGAGCTCTGCAGCAGGGCGTCGCCTTCGTGGCGGGCGAGCGGTTCTCGTTCCGCGGGCGACCGACGCCGTTCGCTCGCTTCGGGTTCGCGCCCCTCGACGAGCGCGAGCTCGTCGAGGCGGTTCGCAGGTTGGCGCGGGCGTTCCCGCGTCGCCAGGCCTAGACACGCAACCCCAGCCGCCGCACGACGACGCCCGACGGCTCCGGCGGGCCCGCTTCGTTCGCGCGGTTGATCCGAAGCGTCAACTGCTGCGAAGACCGTTCCGGCCGCGATGGTCGTGTCGTCCTCCCGACCGCCGACCGTGCGCACGAGCGTGCTCTATCGTCGGCGGGCTGTAGCTCCGCCGCGCCGCCTCCAACGCAAGCCGCGATCCCCCAGCGACACGCTGTGCAAGCCCCACCAATTAGCCGGTCAATGGCTTGCTGGTATTGACCGCCAATTGAGCGTCGAAGGCCCGCTTGTAGGCGGGGCGCGCTTCCCCGCGGGCGACATAGGCGGCCAGGTTTGGATATTCGTCCAGAAGGCCCGATCGTCTCGACCTCAGCAGCACGGAGACCATCATCAAGTCGCCGGCGCTGAACGCACCGTCGAGCCAGTCGGCATTGCCTAGACGAACGGAGAGTCGCCCGAGCCGATCGCGGACGCGATCCTTGACCAGCGGCAGGCGCTCCGCCATCCAGGGCTTGTCCCCCTCCAGGATCTTGGCGGTCGTCAACTCCAGAATCGGCGGCTCGACGGTGTTGAGCGCGGCGAACATCCACGTGATCGCGCGCGCCCGCGCATTGGCATCGCGCGGCAGCAAGCCCGCATGTCGCTCGGCGATGTGAAACACGATCGCCCCTGTCTCGAACAGCGCGAGATCGCCTTCCTCATAGGTCGGGATTTGGCCGAACGGATGAAGCGCCAGGTGCGCGGGCTGCTTCATCGCGGAAAACGAAACGAGGCGAACTTGGTAGGGCTGGCCGACTTCCTCGAGCGCCCAGCGAACGCGCGTGTCACGCGCCAGTCCCTGGCCTCCGTCGGGCGAACGTTCGAAGGCGCTGATGATGATGGTCACCGGTAGTCACCCATGGAAAAGATCATCGGTCGCGGACGCGGGCAGGGTACGACCTTCGCCGGCCGTACGGTCGAATGGGAGGCGAGTCCGGCTTCCATATGTCTAGCACGATCGAGCGCTGGGCTTGCCGACACGTCGCGCCACTTTTTTCGGGCGCCGCCATGCTCTTCTTGCTCGGCCCCCGCTTGGCCTGCTCGAAGGAGCTATGCCTGGCTGGCGCCGCACAGTCTCGCGACGGCTCGACGGCGGGCTGCTGCGTTGACACGGTGGGGGTCGTAGGTTCCTGAGCGGCCGGATCGAGCTTGAGGCCGCGGACGTTGACCTCCTGCACCGCCGGCGTCGGCGTGGGCGTCGGAACGCCGGTCGTCGCGTTGGACGGAGGCGAGGCGGGCGGCGTCTCGGGTACCTGGGGCGACGGACGGGCGAAGTCGATCCGAAAGCGGACCGTGGCGGCGATCGGCTGACCGCCGCGTGTCGCCGGCTCGAAGCGCGCGCCGTCGACGCTCGCGAGCGCCGCCGAGGCGAACGGCTCGGTGCCCTCGAGGACCCGGGCCTCCCGGATGCGGCCGTCCTTGTCGACCGTGATGCGGAGCACGACCGATGCCGCGCCGGTCGCACCCGTCGGGTACTGGACCGAGATGGGCGCGAAGAGGTGCGGCGGCGTGATGTCCGCCGGAGCGCCCGCCGCGGGTGCGGGTGCGGGCGGGGGTTCGTCGGCGCGAGCGGAGATAGCGGCGAGCGCGATCGCCGCAGCGAGGAGCGCCCGAACGTCGGCGCGAAGGAAGCGTCTGGGGGTCCGCAGCAAGATGACGCGAGGGCTCGACGGCGCGATGTGCGCGGGGAATGGGCTCGCGACAAGGGGTGCGCCACGAAGAGATGCGCGCCTCCTACGCGCGTTCACGCCTCCCCTGACGAAAATGTCCGGTCCGCCGCGGTCCGGGGGGAGGGGCCGCCACGGGAAGACGGGAAGGGATAGTCGCGCGTCTCGGCCTCACCAGGCGCCGCCGAAGCTCACCGTCGGCGTCCCCGGGCGAACGCTCACACCGAAGCCGAGGCTTCGCCCGGCATAGCCCACCCGGGCCGGAGGGCTCGCCGCCGAAGAGCGCGGGCCGGGCGAGCTGCGGATCGGGCAGGCGCGGCTGCAACCATGGGCGGCGACGGCGGTGGCACGAGGAGCGTCTGCGCCCGCGCGGGACGCGCTTCGAGGCCCGGATACGCCGGCGCAGTCGCCATGCGCGGCGCAACGCCGGCGATTCGCCTGTTTGCGCTCGATTGATTCAGTTCAGTATGGAGGGAGCCTCATGCAACGTGCGCTGCCGATCAGCGCTCGTCGGCGACCTGCTCGGCCACTGGCCCGAGCGGCGTCGCCTGTCGCGGCGGGCGCGGCTCGGCTCCCGGAACTTGGCTGTCGTAGATAGTGAGCCAAAAATCCGCCTTCCTCCGGGGCACCAGCCAATCGAAAGGGAGGTCGAACCCGAGCGTGCATAGGACCACTTGCTTGCGCGCCGCCAACGCGCGAAGGCGGTCGATCATCCAGGCGAGCACGCGCCCGGTAAAAGGAAGGTACAAGAAGATCACGCTGGGCTCTCCGAGGTCGATCTCGCACGCGTCGCCTTCAACGACCTCGAAGCCGTCGAGCCCGAGGTCGGCGGCGACGCCGCGCGCTTGGGTACACAGGTCCGGCTGAATCTCGATACCTCGCACGCGCGCACCCGAGAGAAGCTTGACCGCCAGGAGCGCCTTGCCCACGCCCGCACCCACGTTGAGGAACTCGTCTTCCGACGTGATCGGCCCGGCGAGCACACAGCGGACAATCGACGCGATTCCCCCCGGCACGTAGTCGATGAGCTCCGAGTGCGGATTCACCGTCCCCATCGGCGGGTGGGCGATGCCAAGAAGGTTCTCGAAGGCCAAGTCACGCAGCGTCGCCGGATGCGTCGCCAGCCAGGAGAGCAGCTCCGCCCCGCGGAATCCGCCGCCCCGAAGGCGCGCCCGCTCGCAGGCATGTACGGGCGCAGCCCTCTCCGCCAGCCCCCTGTGCAGGCGCGCGAGGCCAGAGAGCAGCGCCCTCGACCGCACGTCGAGTGCGGGGTCGACTGCGGCGGCCCCGGAGCCCGTTAGGAGCGCGGAGAGACGGCCACAAAGCTCGCGGATGTCGACAGCCAGCCTCACCTCCTCGAACCACTGCATTCGCGCTTCACGAACATCGAACTCGGCGCACAGTTTCTCGATTCCCCCCAGCTCGGAGGTGAGGTCGGCGCCGGGCGCTCCCAGCGCCCGAGCCGCGCGCGCGAAGTCTCCCTGGTAGACCGTCATCGTTTACATCCGCCTCGAGGCTCGCCGACGATCGGCGCAGTAGAGCCGCCTCGTTGGTTAGATGATAGAAATGGTCCCCGCTGAGCTGCTCGACGTGCGCGCACGCGCCCCTCGGCGCTGAGATCGTGCCACGCCGGGTGAGCGCGCGCGACGCCGTCGCGAGTGCGCGGTCGCCACGCCGTGGACGCGTGCCTCGATGAGGACCTCTTCTTCGGGCGTCTCGGTCACGTCAGCTCCGTTGTGAGGTGGATGCCGAGCGCCTCCAGGCACTTCGCTAGGAGGCCGCGCGCGCGGGTGACGTTTTGAAGGAAGGTGTTCACGCGCATCGAAAGGTGCTCGGCGAGCACTTCGTCGGACGCGCCTCCCGCGGCGCTCAGGCGGGCCGCGAGCGCACGGGCGGGCTGCGCGGGCACGACAACTCGAAGAACACGCTCGTATTCGACGTACTGACCATGGGCGAGCTATTTCAGAACAACCATCACACAAGTGGGGGCAGTCGCCGAACTTCGGCGTCCCATGGTTCGAGATCCACCCCGCGTACCTGGTCATGAAGGTGTTCGCGCTCCTCGGCATCATCGACATGTCCAAGTCCCAGAAGGCGCGATGGGAGCCCGCGGCCTGTTCGCATTCTCCCAAAGCTACCCAGGCAGATTGCAACACGTGGCAAAGCGGAAGCGCCCCAACGACGCACGCAACTCGCTGAGGGCAAGCGATCTCTCGAAGGCGCGATACGGGTTGAACGACGCGATCGCCTGGCTCGGAAAGTGCTGTGCCCGGAACCCGGAGGGCGAGGGCCAATCGAGGTCAGTTATCTGGCCCTCTCTCCGAAGGAGCGCCCATGACCCTGCACGTGACATTTGCCGCCGCCGTCCTTTCGTTGTCGATCGTTGCTTGCGACAAGCCTGCCGACCCACAGCAGCAATCGGATATCGCGCAAGCCGCAGCCAACGAAAAGATTGGTGCTGCGAAGAAGGAGGCGGATCAGAAGATCAACACCGCGCAGGCGGAAGCCGATAGGCGAACGGCCGACCTGCAGGCGAGCTTCGCAAAGACGGTGGAAGACTACCGTCACAAGACGCAGACCGATCTAACCGATCTGGATCGCAAGATCGACGATCTCGATGCTCAGGTGAAGACGGCGACAGGAAAAACGAAGAACGATCTGGGCGCAAAGTTGCCTGCGATCAAGGCGAAACGGGCTGCGTTTGCGACCGATTGCAAGTCGCTCGATAGCGCCGCGGCAACCAGCTGGGACGCGACGAAGGCGCGACTCGACAGCGAGTGGAACGACCTAAAGACGCTCGTGGACGAAGCGTCGTGACCCAAGCTGGTCGTGCGATTGATCATGGGCCGTCGTCAGACGGGACACGCGGTGCTCGAATCCGGCCCAGCAGATCTAGGCTCGCCGGGGCCACGGCCGGTAGGTGCTCCTCAAAGGATGTGCTCTAGATCGCCGTCGCCCCACATGTACTTCCATGCGCTGGGTCGGGTGAGCAGCGCATGCGCGCCGTCGTTGCCGCGCAGCTGAACTTGAAACGGCTTGGCCTCGCGCGGCACGAATCCGAGCGTGTACAGCGCGCGCTCCCTCGCACGGCAGGGAACGTGGATCTGAATGTCGACCGCATCCATCTCGACAAGCGAGGCCACGAGCGCGCGCACGACGCGGCGAAACGAAGCGCGCGGGCAGCTTACGTCCACAATCGCGACGCGGCCACCACGCCACTCGAGCGCCGCGACTCCCACTGGCCGGTCCTCGTCGAGGACGAGCACACCTTCCTGACGGCCGCCGGTTGGGAGCCGGAATCGCCACGCGTAGAACGCCGCGTCGGCGACTGGAACGACCTCGCCATGACTCTCCGCGGCTCGCGTGGTGAGGTCCCAAACCATGTCTACGCGGGGATCTGCCGCCGATCCGAGCCTCTCCGTATGCAGGCTCGACGCGCGGGGCCGAAGGAGCCAATCGAGAACGCTCGCAAACGGAATGCGCGCCGCACGCCGCCCCAGCGCCCGCACCTTCAGCGGCCGCGTGTACCGTCGAACCGCCCCCGTCATCACCGCGCCCGCGCGCAAGAGCGCCCGCAAATTGGCTGGCTCGGGGGGGCCGTACATGAAGGAGAGGCCGGCGTCCATGCCCAGGCCTGCCTCGCGGTGCAGGGCCGTAACCACTCCGCGCTTCCTGAACGAAGGCGTCACATACCCATCCCCACCGATTGCGCCGATGGCGTTTCGGCCGCCCACCCGAACTGCGCGCGGGAAAAGAGACGTGATACCGACCGCCCGCTCGTCCGCACAAGCTGCATACGTGCGCGCAAGGCCGGCGGGATTATTCAGATAAAGCCACTGGTAGCGCGCATCGGCATCGATCCCCGGGATCGTCTGGAAGTACTCGCGCAGAATCGGCAAGATAACCTGTTGATCGGCCGCGTCGGTATGATCGATTCGCCTCACGCTGTAGCTTGGAGTCTCCATGCGCGACAGTCTGTTGCAAGTTTCGTGGAAGTGGATCTTGGTGGATGCCTATCATGGGGTGCGCCCGACCCGCAGCGGCAGGTCGGTCAGGGAGCCATGAGCCGGAGGTGGGTCGCGCGGGAGCTCGAGCGGGCGGGCCTCTTGTCCCTGGCGCTGGGGCTCAGTGCCGTCTGCCGGTCGACGCGCGGACAATATTGAAGCGGAAATCTATTGCCGTCGACACGGGACACCTATCCCAAACCGGACGCCGTATCTCGGGCATCGCAGGGCCTTTGCTGTCCTCTTCGCGACCTTTGGCGGACGCTGACCGCGAACCACGCGGTGACGTTTCTCGAGTGCGCGGTCCCCATTCGCGGACGCGGCGCATGTCGCGGGATCAGTTTCTCACGGTTGGTTGCGATGAACTCGTAGAGCACGAGAACGCTCGCTCGCACGTCGCCTACTCGCTCGAGCAAGCGCGCGCAATGGCTGGGCTCAGACGACCAGCCGCGCGAAGAACACGTGGCCCCGTGCCGAAGCCCAAGGGCGCGCTCGATCAACGACGGGGCCCTGCGACTGGCCGATGCGGACGGACTACGCTTGCGAGGCCCGGTTGAGGTTCGCCGAGACTCACCGGAAATCCGCTGCAGCGGCAAATCGCCGAGCAGATCGGCAGAATGTCCAACGATGGTTAGGTTGGAGGGCACCGTGACTGGCGCAGCATCCGCTCAGCGTTCGCGCGTCCTCATTGTGGACGATGACGCCGAGATGCGCGATGCGCTCTGGATGTTCTTCTCTGAGCAGGGGCTTGAATGCGAACTGGCCGCCGACGCCGCGGCAGCCCTCGGGATCGTCGAGCGCCAGAGCCTTGATGCCGTCGTTTGCGACGTGCGCATGGACGGCATGAACGGCTTCGAGCTGCTCGACCGCGTGAAGCGCACCCATCCGGCGCTGCCCTTCGTCGTCATCACCGGAATGGGGCGAATTCACGACGCCGTCGACGCCATCAAGCGGGGCGCGTTTCAGTACGTGACCAAGCCGTGCGACCTCGACGAGTTGCGCACAATCGTGGCGGGCGCCATCGAAGAGCGGCGCCGGCACCCGGACACGGGCGGCGCGCGACCCTCTTCGCTTCCGCCGGTCATGAGTCCGAGTTTCGAGCTTGTGGGCAACGGGCCTGCGATGCGCTCCTTACAGGCCGGCATCGATCTCGTCGCGACCTCGAGCGCACCGGTCGTGGTCACTGGCGAAACCGGCGTCGGCAAGGAGCTCGTCGCGCGCGCCATCCACGCGCGGGGGGCTCGCCGCGCCCGGCCATTCGTGGCCGTGAACACCTCCGCCGTCCCGCGGGATCTGCTCGAAAGCGAGATCTTCGGACATGTGCGCGGGGGTTTCACCGGCGCCGTCCAGGCGCGCAAGGGGCTACTGACCGAGGCAGACGGCGGGACGCTGCTCCTCGACGAGATCGGGGACATGCCGATCGGTCTGCAGGCGAAGCTCCTGCGCGTGCTCCAGTTCGGGGAGGTGCGTCCGATCGGTGGCGATCGTCCTCACCAAGTCGATGTTCGAGTCATCGCTTCCACCCACCGCGACTTGCCGGCGCTCGTTCGCGACGGGCGGTTTCGCGAGGATCTCTACTTCCGGCTCAACGTCTTGCCTGTATTCGTGCCGCCCTTGCGCGACCGCCGAGAGGACATCCCGGCACTCGCGACTCACCTCCTCGCCGAAGCCTGCCAGCGAACCCCGCATTCTCCGGTTCGCTCGATTGGGCCCGAGGCGCTTCGCACTCTGGAAGGCGCGCCCTGGCCTGGCAATGTCCGCGAACTTGCCAGCGTCATTGAGCGAGCCGTCGTTTTTGGCGCGGACGAGGTGATCGGCCCGAAGGATCTTTCGTCCATGCCGGCCGCCGCGACGCTCGCGCCGAACGTTCCGCGGTCATTTGCGAGCCAGGGCCCAACGACGCTGCGGGATCTGAGCCGCGCGTACGCCGATTGGGTTCTCGTCCAGACGGGTGGGGACAAAGAGCGCGCCGCCGAGATCCTGGGTATCGATTTGTCGACGCTCTACCGCTGGCAGCGCGCGGCAACACGGAAGGGCGGCGCGAGAGCGTGACCGCCAACATGATCGCGCAACCGGCCCTCGACCCACGTCGTCAACGCGTCCGGCTCGGCTCCCCTTTTCTAGAGCGACTTGGCGCTAGAAGGCCGTTGATGTGGGCGCGGCTGTCCTGAAAGCCCGTACGTGGTCGGGAACGCCGATGAACCAAAGGACGCGTGTCAACCGGGTAAGGCGCGCCCGTCAGGGTCGCGTCATCGCGCCATCACGACTGGGCCATCCGGCAAATCGTAAACTGCGCCTGCCGCAGGCTTCGCAACGAAACGGGAAAAAGCCCAACCATGAGAAGACTCTCTCGACGCCCCGGCGGTGGGATCGCCGGAGGGATCGTTCGCTACATTCGGTACAGCGCTCGGACGTCATGGATATTCGGTAAGCACGGTGTAGGCCGACGGCCCTCCGATGCGGATTTCCAGGATCCACGCGAGCCTCGCTCCGTTCCGAAAGGGGGGCGAGGTGTCTTGCATTGGCAATATGCCAAACGAGGCCGGAGGCCGCCCGAGGCGTCGTCGGGCGCACGGACCCCGCCCACCGGCAATCCTCTGTTTGGCGTGCTCGTCCCGCGTACCTTGCGGTTTGCAAATGGCTTTTTCGCGAGCTGCAAGTCATGGAGTCGTGCAGCTGCGCCCATGTTCAACGATCATCCTTTGCCGGCATGCCTGTCCCCGAGGAGCTGGTCGACGCGATCAGCGTTGGACCGCGAGGCAGGCGAAACGCTTGAGGGGTGGATCGAAGGCTGCCTGAGCACGTCGCAAGTGCTCGCAGGCATCCGAGAATAGGGAACCGATGGACGTCGGCCCCTCGTTTTGCGAGAAAAATCAGCCGTGAAAGCCCCCGGTGAACCATAGGATAGCTAGCACCAGCAGAATCAGTCCGGCCGGAGTCCAGCCCGCATATCCGTAGCGCGAGTGTGCCCAACCTCCGCCCCCGAGAGTCAGTACGAAAACTAGAACGAGAATTGCCAACAGCATGGGCGGCCTCCATTGGTGTCGAGCCGACGATGCACGCTCTGTTCCGCGCGCCGTTCCCTCAGGCTCGCAAGATACGTCCCACCGCTTCGCGCTACTCATCTAACGCGAGCGGTCTGAGCGCTTCCCCGTGGAGCAGAGTTGAACGCGTAGGCACTCCGTCGCGCCCGCGCGAATGCACCTCTGCGAGCGGGATCTCGAGCTGGGCGATGAAAGAACCGGGTATCGATGCGCAGCGCGGGTCGTCTTCACCCTGAGCGACTACCGCGCGAAGGGCATCCTCAGCGATCGGCAGCATGCCGCCCTCGTTGACGCCCTCCGCGCCCACCAGAACATCCTGGTCGGCGGCGGCACCGGTTCGGGCAAGACCACCTTCTGCAATGCCCTGCTGAAGACGATCGCGGAAGCCACCGACGACCGCGTCCTAATCATCGAGGGCACCCCCGAGCTGTAGTGCGAGGCTCCGAACAAAGTCCAGGTCCTCACCCAGCCCAAGACGCATACCTGGCGCGACGCGGTCATGGCCGCCATGCGCTACAGGCCCGATCGAATCCTCGTCGGCGAGGTGCGCGACGGCTCCGCGCTCGAGCTCCTCAACGCCTGGAGCACCGGCCACCCCGGTGGGCTCGCGACCATCCACGCCAACGACACGCGCGCCATGCTCGATCGGCTCTGCCAGCTGATCGAGGAGATCGTGCCCACCACGCCGCGCGCCCTGGTCGCGCAGACGGTCAACGTTTGCGTCCACATCCGGCGCGACAAGTCGCATCCGGCCGGTCGCTCCATCTCCTCGTCCTCGCCGCTCGCTCGCATCTTCGACATCCGCACCATCCGCGCTGCCCAGGTGCTCCTGCTTGGCTGAACGACTCCGCCGTCGACGCGAACTTCCGAACGCAGCGTTCTTCCGCGCGCCCCCTGCCGTTGCGGTGGCGACGCGTTAGATTGACTGGGTGAGTCGGAACGGGGAAGAGGCCGCGGCTCTTGGGGCCGCGGACCGACAGAGCTTGAGCGAGTTCCTGAGACGGAACGGCGAACGCGCTCTCGCCGCATGGGAGCTGGCAATCCGGGCGATTCCTGCGGCCGCGCTCCTCGATCGGGACGAGCTGCACGACCACATGCCGCTTCTCATCGCCCGCGTCCTAAAGGTCCTCGAGGGCCAGGCAGAATCGCTGACGGGTGAGCTCCCGGATGTCCATGCGATCGAGCGCCTGCGCGAGGGCTTAAACCTGAAGCGTGTGCCGTCGCTGACTCTGGCCGCATCACGACTCGCCATCACCCCGGCAGGCAATGACGGGAGCATCTCCCTCGCTATGCCGAGCGCGGCCATCGCGGACGTTCGCACCCTGACGGCGATGGGTGCGCTGCCCAGCGACGTCTGCGTCGCGAGGGGCCGAATCGATGCCAGTATGCATGTCGAGAGCGACCTCGGCTCGGGCTCGGCGAATGGCGACGGCCAGGTCGTCGTGCGGGAGTTGAGAGCGCGATTCGGGGCGACGGGGGTCGCCGCCGGCGTCACGGTCGACGTCAGAGCGCGGCCCGCCGCGAGCGAAGGGTCCACCACTCTGGACTCGGTCGAGCTCTCAGGAACCAGTGTCGCAGTCGCCGATGGCAGTATCGGCCAGACGGGGGGCACCTGGTCGGGGATCCTCTCGATGGGCGATGCGATTCTGCGCTTCCGCGACCGGGCGGACTTTCACGCGAACGTTAACGGGACTGCGACGCACGCCAGTCCAGCTACGGCCATCCTCGTCGACAACGCCGGGTGTGCCGGCTTGGGTGGCGAACATCTTTCGGATGCCCCAGCTGCAAATCGACGGCGAGATCCGTGCGACCTTTTGTCGCTCGAGTTGCGATCGGTGGTCGCCCGCGGCGGCGGTTCCGAGGGATGGTTCGAACGGAAATCGGCGCTGATTCGCTCGAACACGTCGTCCGTCGGAGTGGGTGAGAGGCAGCCGACTCCCTGGCCCTCGCCGGCAGTGGGCACGTGCGTCCCGTGAGCCGGGCCCGCAAGGCATGTGCGGCCCTCGGCGCGTCGGTCTGTGCGCTCGCAAGCTTGTCTTCGTCCGCGTTCGGGGACAACTCTCTTAACTCGAGCGAGAGGGCCGCCGATCCTTCGACGGCCGAGCAGCACCCTCGAAGTCATACGGATTTCACGATCGTGCCGGTCGTCGGCGGCAGCACCGACATCGGTTTTGGTGGCGGATTCTTCTCCGGCCTCACTCGCAACAGGGAAGGGCACGACCCGTACGTGTGGAACCTCGAGGCCGCCGGCTTCGTCGCGCTCGGTCTGAAGAGCGGCAGTGTCAACTTACCTTTGATAGACTTCTATTCCAAGCTGACTATCACTCGGTTTCTGGGCTCTCCGCATCAGATCGAGATTCGCCCTTCGTTCACGGACGAGGAGACGCTCTACTACTTCGGGATGGGCAACGGTTCGACGGCGAACCCACCCGCCGGCGAGTCGCTCACGTACTTTCAGTACGCGCGCGTCCACCCTTCGATCGTCGCCGACCTGCTTCTCAAGCTCACCGACCACGTGTCGGGCCGGACGGGAATTCGGTTCACCGAGACGTGGCTCGATATCCCCGCGCATTCGAGACTGGCCGACGACAGCCGAGATGGGAGCGCCGAAGTCAAGGCATTGATCGGGGCGACCGGCACGCAATCCGTGCTCCTCTTTCGCAATGGTGTGCGGTTCGACACCCGCGACAACGAAGTGACGCCTCACAAGGGAACGCTCGATGAGGCCGAGCTAAAGTGGAGTCCGGGGGGCACCCCGGCCTTTCCGTTTCGCTACGGGGAAGCGAGCGTCAATCTGCGCGCGTACATCCCCCTCTTTTCGCCGCGGATGACGCTCGCGGCAAGACTCGTCGGGGACCTCCTCTTCGGCGATCCCCCGTTCTACGAGCTATCTCGCTTCGAGGACTCGTACGCCGTCGGCGGCGCCAGCGGCGTTCGCGGTGTGCCGGCCCAGCGCTACTACGGCAAAGTCAAAGTCTTCGGGAACGCCGAGGTGCGCGCTCGCCTCTGGGACTTCTCGCTCTTCGGCAAGCTCATGACCTTTGGCCTCGCCGCATTCTTCGACGGCGGGCGCGTATGGGCCGATGTGTACCCCCATCCCGAACTGGACGGAAGCGGACCGGGCATCAAGTACGGCGTCGGCGGTGGCCTGCGATTGATGTCGGGTACGGCGTTCGTTTTGCGCGGAGACGTGGCGTGGTCGCCCGATGCGCGGCCTGTTGGCGGCTACATCGCTGCAGGCGAGATGTTCTAGAGCACCGGCCACTGCCCGTTGACACATGCGATGCCCCTACCCACGCGGTATCAGCTCCCGACTATTCCATGCAAATACAGCGGTACGGCATTTGTCCATTCGTGAGATCGTATCGATCGGATGGCCGCACTCCTCGCTCCGAATTGCGGTCATGCACCACAACGAGGTGAGCGTCACGGCCCACACTACACACGAAGGACGAGTAGTACGAATCATGGTTCACCTGCCGACCGAGAGGGGCATCGACCAGGCCAGCTCGCGAGCGGGCGATGCGCCGAATTCAGGGGTTTGGTCGCTCGACTCCGACGAGGCGGTAGCCGCGCGTGGGCCCGAGGTCGTACAGGTGGGCTACGAGCGATCCTCGCGCCACGCGATCGTCGATGGTGACGCCGACGTACCGCTCCGCCGCGTCGTCGGGGGAGCGGCCATCTTGCGCCACGCGTGGCAGCGTCACGCAGATCCCACCGCCGTCGCGCGCGGAGATCGTCAACCCTCTTCCCGTCGAGAGCCGCGCCGCGTACCGAAAGCTCGCCGCTTCACGCACCGCCCTCTTCCGCGCCCAGTCCACGCCGCAGAGCCGGTCCGCGCCTTCGACGTGGACGTCCGCGATCGGCGACAGTCGCGTCAGGTACCGAGCCAGGATGCGCTCGAGCCGCCCCTCGAGAACACTGGCCAGATACGTCGTGCTGCCGGGGTCGGTGAAGTTCGCCATCTTTGCCAGGGCCTCTACCCTTTGCGGCGTGAAGTGCGCGAGGATCCGCGCCATCCATGCCCCGTCGCGCTCGGTCATCCGGCTGAACGCTGGATTGGGGTACTCGTTCTTCCACTCGTCGGGCTCGAAGTTCTTAACGTCGAAGTACCCGAATATCTCCCGCCCCGGCACGCGTTTCACGCGGTCCCAGGGGCGGGTGGGAATGCCCAGTGTGACGAAGTCGCGGGCGACGTCGCCCCAGTCGATGACGTACGAATAGCCGAGGCGTCGGGAGATCTCGTTCCAGTCCCACTCGGACCCCAGGCAGTCGCTCGTGTCCAGGTAGTAGTGCACGACGTGGCCGGGCGACGCCTCGCTCTCCCCCGCGTGCTCGGAGACCCACGCGTCCATGGTATTCTGCTCGCGGGCGTCGAAGTGATCGATCCACGCGGCGAGGAGCCTGCCACCTCGCAGCTCGCGGCGATCTTCGTGCGGGACGACGTCGTTGGGATCGTCCCCGCGTGTGCCCTTGTAGCGGAACGGGCCGATGAGGTAACCCGGCAGCCAGGCCGACGCCTGCATCCGGACGAGACCCCCGCGCTTCGGCGAGTCTGCGAGAATCTTGTCGAGCGCCTTCTGGTCGAACACCTTGTCGTCGCCGAAGTTGGCGGCCGACCGTAATCCGGGCAGCAACTTGAGCAGCGACGGCTTGAAGTAGACGATCTGCTCGCACGACGTGTTGTAGCCCGCGAGGTGGTAGACGGCCGCGCCGACGATGCTTGCCGCGCTCGGCCGCTCGGGCTGATCGGTGGGCTCGCCCTTGAACATGTATTTCCCCTTGCCGGGGACGTTGACCCGGAAGCCTGGCGACGACCCGTCGCCCTTTCCCTTGTCGACGACCCACGTCCCGTCGGCCGCGGACTGCGGGTCGAGGAACTGCGACGCATCGCAGGCGGACATATTGCCCTCCGGGTCGCCGGGGGCAGCCTTCTCGACGCGATTCACGAACCAGGACGAGTCAGGGACCTCGTCCAGGCTGTTGACGTCGACCGCCTCACCCCCCCGGTCGAACGCGAAGGCCTCGGACAGCGGACGAAAGACCAGGTTGTCCACGCCGTCCCAGACGAGCGTCGAGTCGTAGATCTCCGGAGCGCACGTAACGTGATGCGGATCCTTCGCCGACGGGTGCGATCGACACGGGACAGCGACCGGCCGCAGATCCGAGTCCTGCCACATCGGCTCACGCAGCGGGAATCGCGCAATCGGCGCGCAGCCAATGAGTCCGATGGCCAATAATGCGATGCTCCTCATTTCTCGAGGTCTCCTCAGAAGCGGTTGGTTCCCAGCACGACGCGTATCGAGTCGACCTGACCACCGTGCTCGAAGGTCTCGGTTCCGAACCCGAAGAGAAGCTGCAAGGAGCTGTCTGGCGGGCCCACGGTCGAGAGCCCGATGGCCCCCGAGAAGCGGAGCAGGCTCGGCTTCAGGTCGTCCAGATGCTCGCCGAACACATTGCCCATCGCGGCCTGCATCGATCCATCCAGGTACGGCGCGATGGGCCATCGGTACTCCGCCGTGGCCACCGCCGCGCTCCGATCGACGAGCCTGCCCCACCAGAACCCAGGCATCGGTTTGTCCCCGCCCAGCGAGACGAGCTCGGTGAATGGAATGGGGCGGCTGCCGAGTGGATCGGCAAAGAGCGCGCTGATCGAAAGACTGACGACCCGTCCGTTGTCGTTCAGATCCCAGTAGCCCGCGGCGGTCGCCCCGTAGCGCATCCACCCCGACCCGGGCTCCCGACGCACGTCGTTCCCCTGCTCGGACGCGAGCTCGATGCGCATTTCCGAACCGGACGCCGGCCGCTGCTGGCGGCTGTCGAGCGCCAGGAGGACCCGGTTGTATTCGGCCGTGTAGCCGCGATCGAACCCGTCCGGCAGCGGGAACACTCCGCTCGCCGCCTGCTGCTCGATGCTGGGGTCCGATCCGTAGTGGCCTCTGTACAGGCTCACCGATCGCACGCCGATCGCCGTCTGCACGTGGCTTGCGCGCCAGAGCCGAACATCGACTGCCGCTGCCCCGTCGACTCGATCTTCGCCGTAGCGGCCCAGGCTGGACTGGAGCGACCTCGGCCCCATGCCGAAGTACGCTTGGTCCGGGCGGTGTACGGCCGTCAGGTTCAGGGACAGCGTGTCCTTGCCATGAAGCTGGACGCGATCGGTCAGCGAGCCGGCGAGCCAGTCTGCGCCCCACGTGGAACCGTGAAGGCGCAGGTCGTTGCCTTTGGCGAAGGCGTCGTCCCAGAAAGCATAGACGCCGACACTGGGATTGAATCCGAAGTCGAAGAGGGCAATCGGCGCGAAGCCAGCCTTGTGGTCCGGACCGAACGCGAAGAAGTCGTAGAGGATGGTCGGCAGATGCGAGCGCTCCGCTCCCATGATGAGCGCGCCCAGGGGCCGGCGGATCACGAACTCGCTCGTCAGGTAAAGCGGCGAGAAGACGATCCGCGGAACCCAGATCGCCACGTCACCTGGCGTCGTCGGCCGGCGACCCCGGCCGTCGTAGTCGGGGACCGCGCGCTTGGGCGCGTCCGCGCTCGCCGACACGCACACGAGCAGCGTAACGCTCACGCACGCGAGCATCAGGTGTCGCCGTGGTGTGAGCATCATCCGGCCGGGAGAGCGGAACCGAGTGTGCGCGCCGTTGCGACCGTCGTCGGGGCGGCCCGCAGGTCGGTCAGTATCTCGGTTGGAGAACGGGGAGAGCGCATCGGGCGCTCCTCTCCGAAGAAAGGCCAGATCGAGTCGCGTACTTCGTCCGGAAGGACCGTCTCGAGGTACTCGAGGGTCGTTCCTCGCAGGCGTTCGTCGCTCTCGTGCAGTGCCTTGAACGCAAGGCGCAAGGAGACTCGGTCCAGATGCAGCGCAAGTGCCGAGCTCTCGTCGCGCAGTGCGTCGACGAGCGGCCCCGTCGCCTTCGGCGCGCATTTGCGCAGCGCGCGGATCGCGTCCGCATGAAACTCCGGGCCCGCGACCCCGAGCGCCACCATGACGATTCCCGCCGCCGTGACGGTGCCCACCCGGTCGAAGCCGACGTCGATCAGCGTCTTGGTCGGGCGCTTCCTCTCCTCGGACAGCGGCGTGTAGAGCATCTCGTACGCCGCGCGAAAGAGCGAGTTGCGGTGCGTCGCTTCGCCTCCCCGCAGAATGGCGGTGCTCCAGAGCCCGGGCACTGCCAGCCCGAACGCTCCCCCGAAGATCACCACGGCGGGAAGCAGGGCGACGGTGAGCACGATCCGCAGCATCATGTGCGAGAGCTGGAGCACGGCGAGGATCGAGGCGACGGCGGAGATGGCCATCATCGCGGGCAGCGTCCTCACGCTGAAACTCGACAGGAAGAGGGCGTCGCGCGTGGCCTTGCCCGCGACTTGCTCGGCGATCATCGCCGCCGACGCGACGACGGCGACGCCAGAGCCGGCCCGGCAGACGAAGATTCCGCCCGGGAATGGCTTCCGGGTCTGAGCGGGCCACGTCCATGGCGAGCCAAGAGCAATGCATATGCCGTCAAAGACGGGTCTACGAGAAAGACTGGAGATCGCCGAGTGCCGTGCATCGCGCCTTCCGTTTGGAGGCAATTTGCCAAAACACTCGGGACCCCACTCCCGGCCAAAACACACCCTCGACTCTCGGCCAAAACACACCCTCGACGCAGGTCCCCCGCAGGGCGACTCTCCCGTGGAACAGACTACGGCGCGAGGCGCCGCCGAACGCGCACGGGATGGCGCTCGCCCAGAAGGTTGCGGGGGTCCGGTTCGCGGAGTTGACCGGCTGCGGCCACTATCTCCAACACGACGACCCGCAGGCATTCCGGGACGCAGTTCGCGACGCGCTCGAGGTGGCCGTTTGGCCACCGATGCGTCCTTGCGCCACCGCGGGCGGTCCGCACTTACGCCGCCGCGCCAATGACGTCGCGCGCGAAATGACTCGCCGCGCCGTCGGCGCGGGACAGCCGCGCGATCTGCACGAACGCCTTGCCCAGGGTCTTCCCCCATGTATCCGTCTTGTAATGAACGCCATGGCGCTCGCAGATCGCGCGCACCTCGGGCGCAATCTCGCGAAGCCGCTGCGGCGGCAATGTAGGGAAGAGGTGATGCTCGATCTGCCGATCGAGTCCTCCGCACAGGATCGACAGCGGAAGGCTCACTTCGAAGTCGTTGGCCGCTTCGACCTGCATCGCGTACCACTCACCACGCCCGCGCGCCCGCGTGCCGGGCGGCCAACTTCTCACATCGCGGCCAGCGTGCCCGCAGAAGATCGTGGCCGCCGAGTAGACGTTTCGCAGGGTCCCCGCCAGCCAATTGCCGGCGGCCACCTTCCAGAAGAACGGCCCCGCGAGCGCCGGGAAGAGGACGTACTCCTTTGAATAGTACGGTACCCACTTGCGCAGCGCCCTGCCGAGCGAACGGCGCGCACTCGAGAGCGAGCGGTCGGGCAGGAAGTCGAACCTCTCAGGGCGGCCGTTGTCGACCAGCAGATCGTTCACGCCCGTCACGTGCGAGCTGATGACGAAGAGAAAGTTTGGAAATAGCGCCGCGACGGCGAAGGGAACCGCGATGCGATTCCACCGCGAATGCGGCGTCTGCTCTGTGAGGCGCACCGGACCGAAGTGGATGTCCGGATCGGACGCCGCGATGTTCGTCATACCGTGATGGCGCACGTTGTGCGCATGACGCCACGACGTTTCGTCGATCGGCGTGTCCCAGCGAAACGCGCGCGAAGCGAATCGATCGCCGCCGGCGAGCTTGTCCCACGCGCCGTGAAGCGCGCTGTGGCCGATCTCCGCCGTTTGAAGCTGCTTGTGGATCGCGAGCGCGAAGACGCCGAGGAAGAACGCGCCGGGCTCGAAGCTCACGTGGATGAGCGCGCGTCCCGTGATTTCCATGGCGCGCGAGAAACGGTCGAGCCGCGTTACATAGGCGACGTCCTCCTCGCCGACGCGCGAAAGTGTGCTCCGCTTCAGCGCATCGAGCTCTTCGGCGAAGTGCCTGAGGCGTTTTTCGTTGCCGCTTTCGGATGACATGCCGATCTCCTAGGCGCCGCCTATGACGCGTGCCGTCATGCGTCGGTCACGAGGATGCGGTCGAGAGCGGCGGCGCGCAGACGGCGGGCTCGGGTGCCGCCGTGAAGTCACCGACGCGGGCGGTTCGCGCACGTCCCAGACGACGCCGAGCCACGAAAGGAGCTTGAGCGTGTAGTAGCTGAGATCGATCTCCCACCAGAAGAATCCCTGGCGCGCCGAGCTCATGCAAAAATGATGGTTGTTGTGCCAGCCCTCGCCGAACGTCAGCGCCGCGAGCAGCGGGTTGTTCCGCGACCCATCGGGGGTCGCATAGCGCCGAGAACCCCAGAGGTGCGCGAGCGAGTTGATGAGCATCGTCGCGTGAAAGACCGCGACCGTGCTCACGACGAATCCCCAGACGAGGCCTGGGACGGCGCCGATGGCGAAGCACGCGACCGCATATCCGACGAGGGGCACCCACTCGTGCCGGTCGACCCAGCGGAGCTCGGGGTAGCGCATCAGATCCCTCACGTTCGACTCGTCGTGCGGTTTCGGAACGGAGCGATCGAACACCCAGCCCAGGTGCGCGTACCAGAAGCCTCGCCGCAGCGGCGAGTGCGGATCGCCAGGGCCGTCGGAGTCCTTGTGGTGACGACGATGGACGCTCGCCCACCAGATTGGGCCGTTTTGCATTGCCGTTGCGCCCAGGACGGCGAGGACGAGCTGCCATGTGCGGCTCGTCTTGTACGATCGGTGCGCGAAGTAGCGGTGATAGCCCGCGGTGACGGCCCACATTCGCAACCCGTAGCTCCCGATCGCCAGCGCGAGCAGCTTCCACGAAAACGGGATGAAGAACACGAGCAGAACGGCGGCGTGCATTGCGACGAAAAGCGCGTTCGACACGTGCTCCATCGGCGTGAAGCGTCGCGACGGCAACGTGGCGGACGACGACATGATGACTCCGCGCATCACGGCCGATGAGCCGGGACCAAAGCAACGTACGTGCCTCCGACTCGATATGTGGGGACCCAGGCGTCACCCAAGGACGCGCTCCGGTTCGAGGCGGCCGAGTCCGAGCCCTGGCTGGCAGCAATCATCCTGGGCTCTTCATTGGTTGAATGGTGGGGCGCAGCCAAGCACGACGCGCGCCACGCCCGAGGTGGGACCCAGCACGCACTTCGGCCGGATTCTCGAAGCTGAAAGCGCTCGGGCTTCGGACTGTTTTGGCGGTTTGCAAATGCACGGTGCGAGAGCGCTGTCGTTCGACGAAACACCGCGCACCTCGCGCCGCCTGCTGGCGCGATCGGGCGCCAGACCGCGCTCATGTGGGGCACGACCACGATCGCGACGGCGAACAACATCGGACCACGACAAGCACGATCACGACGTCGACCGGCACTGACTGAGTAGCAATCCGCCTTGGGGAGGCGACTTGCGAAGCCCCGAGCGGCCTCCGACGATCGCCGGCCACACCCGATTGTCGGCTTTCGCGCGATGCGAAGGGCCAGCAAGCGGCTCGACCAGGTGCGAAGAACGAGAGCAATGGCTGCGCGCTAGCCACCGCGCCGAAGCCTCGATGGGATGAGTTCGAGCCGATGCGGCACGACTCGGACGATGCGACGATCGTGATCCGCTCGCGCGAGCACGGCGCGCACATTGCGTACGGTGAAGGCATGAAACTCGGCGTCGTCGGTCTCGGCTGCATGGGCTCGAAAGCGGCGCGGCGCCGGACCCGTGACGATCACGAATGCGTTGGCTCCGGTGATGATCCGCCCCCGCAAGCTTGTTCCCCCAGTCTGCGATCGCCTGGAGGTTCACCGCGGACGCCGAGGCGCGGCTGCGAGGCGGCCCTTGAGGGCGATCAAGATAGCCCGGGCGTCATCGGTCAGACGGAGCTCGCGCGGGATCAGTTCTCCGTGCTCGTCACGCTCCGCTTCGAGCGCTGCGCACGCGCCCATCTAACTTCAGACTATTTCCACGGAAAAGTCGCGCTCCTCCCAACGAGCGTTGTCTCGCCAATGAAACGTGAACCGGACTCGTGTTTCGACGGGGAGCCTCTCGGTGGACAGATCCGCGACGTGCACACCCAGACCGGTGTCGTGCGTCTCGACATCACGGATGTTCTGCCAGTCATTGACGCCCCAGTGAACCGTGGCCGGCGTCAGAAGCTCGACTCGAAGGGTCTTCTTTGCGCTCATCCTTCGACACTTGTGGTTGAACCGCCAGATGACGTGAGATGACCCGATCTTGTCGACGATGTAACGCTGGAATGTTTGCTCTGGCCTGTCGAACACGCGGTTGTCCTGGATCGACCGACAAAGCTTGATGTACTCGGCGTGCGCCCACACCAGCGGCATTGCCGAGCCCGAAGCTCGGCCGAGGAACAGCTCGCGCTGCGGGATGTCCGGTGCGTCCCAGACCTGTTCGGGGATCATCCCGCCCTCGTTGGCGAACGCTTCCAGGGCGTGAGAGAGGCGGCTCGCCTCGCCGCCGTGTCCCGCCGCAAGCTCGTAGTGGGCGCGCTCACCGACGAGCAGGGGCCACGGTCGACCCACGCCGGTGCCGTCGAACGGTGCGCCGTCTTCGTGCTCGTCGTACCCATCGAGACACCGTACGGTCCTACGTGGCGCCGCTACTCCTCCGAGAAGAACGACTTGCCGTCGGTGACGATCAACCCCAGGTCGCGGATGCATGCCTGATCGAGGTGCGGGTAGTACACCTCGTTGAGAATGCCGTGGCTGAGCGTGAACCAGACCCCGCTCACTCGGTTGAGCGGCCGTGCCCACCCCGGACTTGGCGCTGGAGGTCCACTTCCCTGGGATCCCAGGCCGTCCGGGTGCCTGTGTCGCGGCTCGCGTCCAGGGAATGCTGTCACGAACGACGGCTGCGGGGGCATCGCGCCCGCCCGTATCATGTCGTTCGATCCCCCCAGTCCACGACGGCGGATCGCTCGCGGGGAACGATTCCGCACCGGCCTCGTCCACGCGGTCGTCATCCTCCCGCCTCTGCTCATCGAGCCCGAGCTTGCTCACCTGCACACAGCGGGAGGGCGCTCCGATGTCGCCGGCGGCAGCCCTACCGCCGCACCGCGGGCGGTAGCTTCCCGAGCATAGATACGCAGAATGGCGACTCCGAGCGCCACGATAACCGGGCCGATGATGAGCCCCTCGAGGCCGAACACCTCCACTCCGCCGAACAGGGCTACGAACGTGACGAGCGTCGGAAATTCCTCGCCTCCCACGAGCCTTGGACGGAGCACGTAGTCCGAGAAGCCCGTGATGACAGCCACCCCCCAACAGAGCTCGAAAACGCCGCCGGCAACGTGCCCTGAAAGCAGAAGTGCGACGCCGATCGGGACCCACACGAGAAGGGTTCCGACCGCCGGGACGAACGACGCGATTGCAGTCGCGACGCCGAAGAAGAGTGGCTCGGGGACGCCCGAGATGAAGTACCCGATCATTGCGAACGCGCCCTGTGCGAGGCCGGTCACGACGGTGCCGAGGAGCGTTGCGCGTCCGATCTTGCGAAACTCGACGAACAGCTCGCGCGTGTACTCCGGACGAATGGGTAAAACGGCCTGCGCCTGGAGTGCGAAGCGGGGCCACCGTGGAAGCACGAGCTGCATGGTCAACACAGCGAGGAAGAGCGCCAGGAATGCGCTCGCCGTGGCGGAGGCCATTCGCTCTGCCAACGCAGCGGCCCCGGCGGCCATGGATTCGGCGATCGCCCGCACCCGGTCGACCAGCACGGCGTGCGAGACGCCGATCGCCTCGAGCGGCCTGCCCATGGTGCCCAGGATAGCCGCAGTCTTCGGTCCGCTGAACGCGGCCGCCAACTGCTCGGCCAATGCGACGCCCTTGGCGACGAAGAGGTAACCCAGTCCCCCGACGACGATGAGGATCAGGACGGCCGATAGCGCGACCGTGATGAACGACGCGAGCGCGGGTCGCCTGACGTGGCGGTGAACGCGCTCGAACAACGGCTGCGTCGAAAAGGCCATCAGCAAACCAAGCAGCACGCCCACGGCGACGGGCAGAGCAACCCACAGAATCCCGACGAGCCCGAGGAGCGCCAGCCAGGTGAGTGCCCGGCGCTCCGTCGGCAGGTCTGCTCCCGGCTCTCCGGCTTCCATCTGGATTGGCGGCGGTATGACCTCTTTGTTCGGCATTCCCCGGCCTCCCTTACCTCCACCGCGCACCGCGTGCGAGCTCGCGATTTGCACGCTACCCAAGCATGGCCGCGTGGTGGCCACGCTCCAGCTCCGTTGGTCTCGAGCCCCTCACCGCCAGAGGTGGCGACGCCAGGCGCGAACTCGAGCGGCGGCCAAGGGACTTCGCGACGAGTGTGGAGGTCCGGCACTCGTTCGCATGCGTTGCGGGAGTGACGATGCATTGGGCTGAGATCGGAGACGAGAGGACGGCGCATCCCGTCGTCCTGCTCCACGGCCTCCAAGACTGCCACCGGACCTGGAAGCATGTCGCCGCGTCCTTGGCGCGGGATCGGCGCGTCCTCATGCCCGACCTCCCAGGGCACGGTCTGTCCGAGCGTCCTGATGCCGCGTACGACCTCCCGTGGTACGCGCGCATGACCGCAGCTTGGCTGGAGGCAGCGGGCATTGCAGAGGCCGACTTCGTCGGGCACTCGCTGGGTGGCGGGATCGCGCAGATGCTGCTCCTGGAGTGCCACGACCGCATCCGACGCCTCGTGCTCGCTGCGTCGGGGGGCCTCGGTCGCGAAATCACCCCGCTGCTTCGATTGGCCTCGATCCCGGTCGTCGTCGAGCGCTTCGGCCAGCCCTTCCTGGGCTTGGGTACACGGCTCGCGCTCCGCGGCGTTCTCCCTCCCGAGGAGCTCGCGGAGCTCAGCGCTATGAACGCGCGTGCCGGCTCGGCTCGCGCCTTCGCTCGGACGGTTCGTGACGTCATCGACTGGCGCGGACAACGGCGCGGTTTCGCGCAGCGGGCACACGAAATTCGCGCGCTACCGCCCATCGCTGTCATCTGGGGAAAGCACGACCGTGTGATCCCGGTGAGTCACGCCCGAACACTCGCCGAGATCGTCGACGGAGTTCAGGTCACGGTGCTCGAGGGATGCGGGCATTATCTGCATCACGAGCGACCGGAGTCGTTCGCCCAGGTCGTGCGTCGGTTCCTCGATGCTCGGGACGCTCCAGTACCGTCCGCGGCGCGGCTTCGGGGTCACGGGTGGAAGGGCGCTCCGACCCCATGTTCACGCCCCGCCCGCTAGAGTCCGCCTCAGCTCCCTCGCAATCAGACTCAAGTGAGCGGGCGACGCGAGCAAGACCCCATCTTGCATTCGGCAGCGAGGATTCTACAGTCGCCATGATGCTTCGTGAATTTCTCGCAGTCCAGCGCGACGAGATCCTCGCCCGTGCGCGGCTGCGCGTCGCAGGCAGAAACACGCCAGCGGCCACCGACGCAGAGCTGTCGCACGGCCTTCCCGTGTTCCTCGATCAACTCGACGAGGCGCTACGACGGGCGACTTCACAAGAGGCAGTCGACCACAGCGAGATCCAAAGGAGCGCCGGCCGGCACGGACGCGATCTCTTCCGCAAGGGCCTCACCGTGGCCCAGGTGGTCCACGATTACGGGGACCTCTGCCAGGTGATCACGACGCTCGCCGTGGAGCAGAAGGTCGCCATTGCAGCCGACGACTTCTCCGCGCTCAACCTCTGCCTCGACGACGCCATCGCCGGTGCCGTCACGGAGTACACCGGCCAGCGCGAGCGCGTGATCGCAGACGAGGGAACCGAGCGCCTGGGCGTCCTTGCCCACGAGATGCGCAATCTGCTCAGCGCGGCGATGCTTGCCTTCGCGAGCATCAAGAGAGGCACCGTTGGCCCGGGGGGCAGCACGGGCGCTCTCCTCGACCGGAGCTTGACAGGCCTGCAGAAGCTCGTCGAGCGCTCGCTCGCCGACGTGCGCCTCGACGCAGGGGTCCAGAACGTCGAGCGTGTCGCCGTCTGGGAGCTCATGGAAGAGGTGGAGATCGGCGCCGCGATGGTCGCGCAGCAACTCGACGTCCATTTTCACGGTGAGGCGGTCGATCGCATGATCGTCGTGCGGGCGGATCGACAGATCCTCGCCGCGGCGGTGTTCAACCTGCTTCAGAACGCGTTCAAGTTCACGCTCCCGCGCACTATCGTCTCACTCAGGGCGAGTGCCACCCAAACCCGTGTCCTCATCGAAGTCGAGGACGAATGTGGCGGTCTCCCCCCTGGAAAAGTGGAGCTCCTCTTGCGACCGTTCGAGCAACGAGCGCACGATCGGACCGGCCTGGGGCTCGGGCTCTCGATCTGCCTCAAAGCCGTCAAGGCGATGGACGGCGAGCTTCGCATCCGCGATCTCCCGGGCAAGGGGTGCATCTTCACGATCGACCTGCCGAAGCAACTCCCTCCGCCCACGCCGATTCGTGCGCGCGGCAACAAAGCCGGCGGCGACCCCGAAGACGCCGGGGCGGCCGGCTCCTCGGCTCGAACGCGGTAAGGTTCGCGATCTCGGCCGCTACCGTATAACGGTTGCGTGGCGCCGCCCGGTCATGCCCCGCTCGATGGCGTGATAGACGGCGAGCACGACCACGGCACCGATGACGGCGACGAGGAGGCTCCACGGGTTGAAGCCCGTGACGCCTCGCGCGCCGATGAGGTTGAACAAGAGACCTCCGACGAACGCGCCTACGATTCCTAGAATGAGGTCGAGAAGGATGCCCGAGCCGGAACGGTTGACGATTTTGCTGCCAATGAACCCCGCAACGAGGCCCAAGATCAGCCATGCAATGATGCCCATGGGTTACTCTCCGTCGCGAGAGTCGTTGCATGCGGCGCGCCGGACGCGCTGGCGCCCTTCGGTCGCTCCGTCACGTATCGTTCGCACGTAGCTCCCGTTGCGGCGCATACGCCTTAGAGTCCGGGCATGGGTGGCGAGGAACCGGTTGCGGGCCTTTCGGCGGCGGACCCGGCGGAGCTTGGGCCAGTTCCTGAGACGGAACCGCGCCCGCGCTCTCGCGGAATGGGAACTCGCAATCCGGGCGATCCCCGCGGCCGCGCTCCTCGATCGGGACGAGCTGCGCGACCACATGCCGTCTCTGATCGACCGCGTCGTGAAGGTCGTCGAGGGCGAGGAAGAGTCGCCGACGGGTGAGCTCCCGGATGTCCATGCGATCGAGCGCCTGCGCGAGGGCTTCAATCTGGAGCAGCTCGCATGGGAGTACTCGGCGTTGAGGAGCACGCTGCTGCGCCTGAACGTCGTCGAGGGGAGCGCGCTCACCGCGGGTGCGCTCTTCGTTCTCAACGATGCCATCGATCAGGCCGTGATCCGCGCACTGACGAAGTTTCACCGTGCGCGGTTGCGCATGCTCGAGGCGCTCGAACGCATCGCGCGCGAAGGGCTCGTCGCCGAGCCGGAGGCGCTGGACGCGCTGCTGCACCGGCTGCTGAGCGTCATCCTGGACACGACCGAATCGGTCGACACCGCCGTCATTTTCCTGCTCCAGTGGGACCGGCTCGTCCTGCGCGCTGCGGTCGGCCTGGAACGGGACGTCGAAGGGACCTTCAGCCTCGCGGTCGGGGAGGGATTCGCCGGCGCCGTGGCCGCGAGCAAGAAGCCTCTTCTGACGCATTCCGCAGAGACAGACCCGCGCGTGAGGAACGACGTCCTTCGCATGTGCGGCGTGCGGGCCCTTTACGGCGTGCCGCTCATCTACGGAGACCAGGTCATCGGCGTGGCCAAGATGGGGTCGCGCCGGGCGGCCGATTTCGCCGTCGACGATCGCCAGATCCTCCGTAGCACGGCCGATCGCGCCGCCGCGTTCATCGCCCAGCGGCGCGTCGCCGAGGAGCGGGAGCTGTTCCTCCACGTCCTCGGCCACGATCTTCGCTCGGCGCTCAACACGATCGTGCTGGGCTCGGCGTCGTTCGGCCGGGGCGAGTCTCTCTCGACGGCGGGCAAGAAGACCGCGGAGCGCCTGATGGCGGCAGCGCGCCGCATGGAACAGATCGTCGGCGACCTGGGCGACTACGCGCGGGCGAACGCGAGCGGCGGGCTGCTTCTGGACAGGGAGAAGGTCGACCTGAGCGAGCTTGTTCGGCAGCTCGCGAGCGAGCTTCAGGCGCTCCACGCCGACCGCGAGCTGAGGGTGGGACTG
>Ga0102924_1001167_pt1 | contig 30864 bp, 28 predicted proteins | sample PaiPotPPM11metaG_FD_80116 | JGI IMG/M metagenome (GOLD analysis project Ga0102924, IMG submission 80116) | Iron sulfur acid spring bacterial and archeal communities from Banff, Canada, to study Microbial Dark Matter (Phase II) - Paint Pots PPM... ... | reverse complement strand
GTCCGGAGGGTGCTCCCGTCGATGCGCCGACGTCTCGTGGGTCCCTTCATCTTCTTCGACCACATGGGGCCCGTCCGCCTCCCGGTGGGCGAAGGGATGGACGTCCGGCCGCACCCGCACATCGGCCTCGCAACGGTCACGTTCCTCTTCGAGGGAGAGATCGACCACAAAGACAGCCTCGGGTCGGCGCAGACGATACGCCCGGGCGACGTGAACTGGATGCTCGCGGGGCGCGGCATCGTTCACTCGGAGCGCAGCAGCCCGGCGTCGCGAAAGGCAGGCGTTCACAACCACGGGATCCAGAGCTGGGTTGCCCTCCCCCTTCAGGACGAGATGGCCGAACCGCGCTTCGAGCACCACCCGGCGACCACCATCCCCAGGTTGCGTCTCGAAGGCGCCGCCCTCGAGGTGATCGCCGGGACCGCGTACGGCCAAGCCTCTCCCGTCGGTGTCCTCTCGCCAACCTTTTGCGTGCACGCGCAGATGGATCGCGGAGCGCGCGTCCCGGTCGACGACTCGCACGAGGAGCGCGCCGTGTACGTCGTCGAAGGGGCTGTCGGGTGCGACGGTCGGGCATTTCGAAGCGGGTCGATGTTCGTCCTCCGCCCCGGGGCGCGCGTCGTGCTCGAGGCGGCGGAGCCGACCCGCGCGATGCTGGTCGGCGGCGCCAAGCTCGAGGGCGAGCGCAACGTCTACTGGAACTTCGTCTCCAGCTCGAAGGAGCGCATCGAGCGCGCGAAGGAGGACTGGACCGAGGGCCGCTTCCCGAAGGTGCCCGGCGACGAGGTGGAGTTCACCCCTCTGCCCGACCGCCTCAATCCGTCGAAGACCACTCAGTGAGGCGCGCGCGCCAGGGAAGCGGCCCACGAGCGACCATTCCGCCGCGCGCCCAACGCGCGGACGGTGTGCCGCGAGGATGGCCAGAGCGCTCGACTGCAAGACGTCGGCTCAGGGCCCGGCGGCGAGCACGCGCACGTCCGCCGTCGCGCGAACGCTCCCGACGGAGTTGCGTGCGATGCAAGTCACCGTCGTCGACTGCGGCCCCGCCGGCGTCCACACGGCGTACGACGCGCCCGTCTCGTTGGTCGCGCCGAACGGGCCCAGCCAGCGATAAAGGTTCGGCTCGTCGCCGATCACGGTGGCGACGCACGTCAGCGTGGTGGGGCGGCCGGCGCGCACTGCCCCCGGTGCGACGTCGATGCGCTCGATGACCGGGACGCACGAGGCCGTACCGCGGTACGGAACCGAGAGGCGCGGAACCGAGACGCGGTCCCAGGAGGTGGTCAAGGTGCGGCGCTTCGCGACGACGCCAACGACAACGCCGACTGCGAGGACGATGCCCCCGATGGCCCAGAACAGGAGCAGAGCGGGCCGCTCGAGACTGAGCGGTCCAGGCGCCGCTCCGCGGCAGATCGCGCAGCCGCTGTGGATCGACCAGTCGTATCGCAGGCCGTGCGCGCTGCACGTCGGCAACTCGCGCCGGGGTGGCGAGCGATACACCATCGCCCCGAAGATTGCATGGCCGCGCCGATTCAGTCGCCCCGACGCGGGGCTGGCGGTCGTGGCCCGATGTCCTCGACTCTCGACCGCGGAGCGCCGGACCCGCACATGGCCGACCCACGCGCGGGTGCTTTGTGGTGGATTCACTCCCAAAGGATCAGTCGGCGGTGCCAGACACTTTGCGATGCCCGCTGCGCGGCAATCGCGGGTTGACAGCCCAGGCCGCGCCGGGTTTTGCTCGGTCGCCAACGATGAACAGGCTCACACGTCTGGTCGCGACTGGGGCAGGCTCGCTCGCGCTCGTGGGATTGACGATGTGCGGATCGGGCGACTCCGGGAACGCGGGGAACGGTGCGGACTCGGGAAGCGGCAGCGGGAGCACGTCGGGCAGTAGCGGCTCGGCGAGCAGCGGAGGGAGCTCCGGAAGTACCGGCTCGAGCGGCAGCGCGAGCAGCGGCTCCGGGGGCTCGACGTCGGGTTCGGGCAGCGGATCGGGAACGAGCAGCGGATCCGCAAGCGGCTCGACGAGCGGGTCCACCAGCAGCTCTGGGAGCGACGGCGGCGACTCGGGGAGCGACGACGGCGGCGGCGCCGACACGGGCGGCTCCGACGCTCCCTCCGGCGCGTTCACGGTGACCGGTAGCGACTTCGCCATGGCCTCCGGCGCGGCGCCTTCGATGGGCAGCAACCTGTGCTTCAAGAACGGCCAGACGCACGGCACTGGCGACATGTCCCCGCCGCTGTCGTGGAGCAACCCGCCCTCCGGGACGTTGAGCTTCGCCGTCTCGCTTCACGATACGGCCGCCGGGACCACGCCCTGGGTGATGTGGAACATCCCGGCCAGCGTAACGTCCCTCGCGCCGATGCTGCCGAGCGGAGCGATGCCGGGATCGCCGGCGCCGATGGGGAGCATGCAGCGGGGGGCGAGCTTCGTCGGCGCGGATCAATACGCCGGACCCAACTCGAGCTCGCCGGTGCACGCGTACGTGTTCACCGTGTGGGCGATGAATTACGCGAAGCTGTCCATCGCGGCCGGCGACAGCACCGACACGATCTATACGCAGGACCTGCGAGGGAGCTCGATCGGCAGCGCAACACTTCTCGTGTGCGGCGACCAGAGCGCCGACTGCGCAACGTGCACGGACGGCGGAAACTGAACTGAACCGACCCGTCGCGACCATCGACCCGCCCCGAGCGCAGACAGGCCTTACCACCTGGCCCGCGCCCCGTAGAGCTGGCGCCGCGGAAAGCACGCCAGAAAGTCAGCGGAGAGGGCGGGATTCGAACCCGCGGCAGCCTTTTGAGCTGCGCCCGCTTAGCAAGCGGGTACCTTCGGCCACTCGGTCACCTCTCCTATGTGGCGGGGCGCGCGGAAAGTGCCATCAAACGCGCTCGGCGACAAGTCCGGCGATGGCCGCCGCGCCAAACGACACATCTTCTCGGACCTGCCCATTCGGCCGAGCCGCCGTCAGTCGCCCCCGGCACCCCCCTCGAGGGCGGAGTCCGCCGGGGTCCCGATGCCGGAGATGCCCTGACAGTCGGCGTTGCCCGGGTGGAACGCGAGGCCGGCCGAGCACGTCTTGGAGTACGGGTCGCAGTAAGGGCTGGCAGCCGCGCAATCGTCCCCGTTCGGCAAGCAGGCCTCGCCGGCCTGCGCGCGAGGCTGGCACATGCTCATCACGCAGTGGGCGTCGCTCGCGCAATAGGTCCCCAGCGCGCACGGCTGGCCGGCGGCCGGCGCCTCGTCGCAGATCCAGCTGCCGCTGCCGTGGTTGTTGCAGTACGTACCGGTTGGGCACTGCGAGCCCTGCGCCGCGCAGGACTGCCCCTGCATCACCGGCTGCGGTGTCGCGCAGACGACGGGCGTTCCGCCCGGATTCTGCGACACGCAGACGAGGCCGGCCGCGCAGTCGTAGTCCATCCGACAGAAGTCCCCGGCCGTTGCGAGCCCGAGGTACGCGCGCTGGCACACGTCGACCAGCGACTGCAGCTGCGTGAACCCGATCGTGTTCTGGTCGTATGCCCACTGCATCGCATCGATGCAAGCGTGACCGTTGTCGGGGTCGAAGTTGCGCGTGTCGGGGCTCGTCGCCGTCACCGCGTTCGTCAGACATTGGGTCGTCTGGTACTGCTGGCAACCGAACGCGTCGACGGAGCATACGTTCGCCACCTGGCACATGGCCGCTGCCCAATCGGTGCAGAAGGCGTCCACGTCGTAAGGGTGCGGCTGCGAGCACGCCTCGGCCATGGCTCCGAGAGCCCCGAGAGCGAAACAAGCGAACGATATGCGCATGCGCGGATCCCTCGGATGGTGCCCCGGGCCGGGTCAACCCTAACCTCGGCTGGCGGCGGTGCGCAAAGCGCTCTCGCGTTATTTCGGTTCGACGCGAAATACGTAACGCTGCTGCACGGGAGTCGTGCAGTGTGTGCGAACCTCGATCAACGCGCAGATCTATCCAAAATTGGATAGCGACGTTGGAGGCGTGGCGCGGCGCCCCGATTCGCTTGTCCGCAGCGGAAACGAGCTTCGCCCGAAGCGATGTGATAGGGATTGCCCCCATGCAAATCGAATCGCGCCTAACGCTATCGCTGGGTGCTCTCGCTTTGAGCGCCGGGCTCTCGGTCGCCGCTTGCGGCAACGACTCTGGCTCGGGGGGAGACAGCGGCAGCACGAGCAGCTCGGGGTCCAGCAGTGGGAGCACGAGTGGGAGTAGCTCCGGATCGAGCAGCGGCAGCACGAGCAGCTCGGGGTCCAGCAGTGGGAGCACGAGCGGGAGTAGCTCCGGATCGAGCAGCGGCAGCACGAGCAGCTCGGGGTCCAGCAGCAGCTCCGGATCGAGCAGTGGAAGCAGCTCGGGGTCGAGCAGCGGCGACGCCGGACCCGGTGACGCCGGACCGAGCGACGCCGGACCGGGCGACGGAGGCAAGACGGTCATGGTGATGGTCGGTCCGGGTGGGGCGCCGCATACGTTCGCGCCCTCTATGGTCACGATCCATCCGGGCGACACCGTGCAATGGGTCTGGCAGTCGCCTGGCCATACGGTCACGAGCGGAACGGTCAAGATGGGGATGGGCACTGCCGACAACAAGTTCTGCTCGCCCAGCGACATGAACTGCGCGACCGCCCCTACCTCAACCACGGGAGCGATGTACAGCCACACATTCACTCAGGCCGGAATGTTTCCGTATTACTGCCGTCCGCATGCGGGCGCCGGGATGATCGGAACCGTTGTCGTGCAATGACCAGGATGATCGGAACCGATATCGTGCAATGAATCGAGCCGGAAGGACGCTGGCCGCGCTAGGGCTGGCGTCGCTCGTCGGGTGCAGCGCGGGCGGCTCGGCGACCGGCGACTCTTACGGGAAGCCGGCAGCGAGTCCGCCCGCCGACGCTGCCGGAGCGCTCGCCCCCGACGAAGTGCAATGGCTATTTGGAGAGGTTAACCTTCATCAATTTCCCGCCGGCTCCGACCAGTGGGCCGTCTTCGCTAGTCCGCCCCCCGCCCTTGCCGACATGCAAGGCGAGTCGATTACCGAGGTGGACACGCAGGCGACTTCGGTTGAAGGCCCGTGTACGGTTTTCGTTCTGCCGGTCTGTGATCCCGGTTGTGCCCCGGGCCAGTACTGCTGGTCGAGCGACACGTGCAAACCATTCCCGGTATGGACGCCCTTCGACGCCGGATCTTTCGCCGTCACGGGGAGCCAGGCGCTATCCGTCGTTCGCTTCTGGTTCGAGCCTTCCGTCGGTGCGTACGAGAGCGATCCCCCCGCGGGGAGCAACGTGCCGCTCTTCAGAGGCGGAGAGGCGCTGACACTCGCCGGTGGCCAAGGAGACCGGTCGGCGTCGACAGAGGTGCCTGCGCCGATCCCGGTCGTGCTCGATGCACCATCACCGCTGGAGCCGCTCCATTTCCCGATGAGCGGGCCGCTCGACGTGCGCTGGGAGAGCGCGGGCGGCGACGAGATGGACCTGTATCTGTCGGTGGCCACGAACAACTCCCCCGGCGTTGAGGTGCGCTGCGTGATCGGCGACTCCGGAGCGTTCACCGTACCCGCCGACGTCGTGGCGCGGTTTCCACGACCGCCGCGCCAGATTCGCATCGAGCTGCAGCGCACCGAACAGCGCATCGCGCGAGCGGTGCGCCGGGGCTACGGCGTCCTCTTTCACGTGGCGTTCTCGGCATGGCTCAATGGCGCGGACTGAGACTCGCGAAACCGCAGCGTCCTCTTCGTCGGAAGGGCCTGCCTTCCTCATGAGAAGGAACGGCCCCGTCGCCGTAGGCTACGTCAGATCCATCACGCGCTGTTCGAGACCGCGGCCCTTCGTCACGCCACTGATCCGCACCTGGTTGTTCAGGAGCAGCCACAGTACGTGCGCGATCACGGTTTCGGCGTCGGCTTGCTTGCGTTCGAAGTGAACGACGAGCAAAAGCTCCTCCTCGTCGAAGTCCGCCGCCTTCACCATGGGCAGCTCGCGGACCTGGGCCAAGTTCAACTGTCCAGACTGAGATCCGCGCCTTGTGCCACGGCCGACGCGGATGTGCACTTCCTCGTTCGCCGCGGTGAGCTCCGCCATCGTGCCGCTCGCGATGACGCGCCCGCGATCGAGGACTGCCGCCCCGTCGCAGACCTCCTCGAGCTCCTGCAGGTTGTGGCTCGAGATGACGATCGTGCAGCGCCCCTTCTTGGCCACGATGAGCTGGCGCATCTCCCAGGCGACGCGCGGATCGAGTCCTGCCGTCGGCTCGTCGAGGAGCACGACCTCGGGGTCGCCGAGGAACGACTGAGCGAGCGCGACCCGCTTCGCCATTCCGTGCGAGAGACTGCCGCAACGCTGGTTCCACCAGTCCTCGCCTTGCACGTCGGCGAGGGCGCGGCGCGCCAGCTCGATCGCCTTGCTCGAAGGGATCTCTTGCAGCCGCGCGAGGTGAACGAGAAGGTCGCCGACACGCTCGGTCGCCGGCAGAATGGCGTCCTGCGGCAGAACGCCGATCCGCGAGCGCAGGCCGTCCACGTCCGTGGGGCTACGGCCAAGAACGTCCACCGACCCCTCGGAGGGTCGGAGGTATCCGGACATCATCGAGAAGGTCGTGGTCTTTCCTGCGCCGTTCGGGCCGATGAGTCCGTACACGCTCCCGACGTCGATGGTCAGGGTGACGTCGTCGACCGCGGTCTTCGTACCGAAGCGCTTGGTCAACCGCCGCAAATGGATGGCAGCATCGGCGTGCTTGCGGCTCGCAGCACCGGAGGGATGGCGCCCGGCCGTGTCCCGCTCCGCGACCGACTCCGTCCGCGTTGCGGCGCTCCCTTGGGGCTGCACTAAACGTCCCTCCGGGCGAAGAGCATCGAGCCCGCAGCGGCCATGCACGCGACGAAGCCCAGGAGGATGGCCGCACCCAGGAGGGGGCGATGGGGTTCGTCGGACAGGAGCATCGACTCGTAGGCGTTGGGGTAAAGGTACTCGTACCAACGCATCCGGACGTCGAGGGCCTGCGACTGCAGCATGGTCTGCGCACGCGAGATGTTCGCGAACAGGAAGCCGATCACCCACAGCACGAAGAAGGTCGCGAACGTGGTGAGGAGGGCCACGACGGGCGTACGGAAGCACGAGCTGATGAAGATCGCGATGGCCGCCCACGCACCGGCGATCACGACGGCGACGAGCCAAAAGCGAAGCCCCCAGCTCAGGAGCTCTCCGCCCGTGACGTACCCCTTGGATAGCGCGACTCCGCCCGCGATGGCGTTGATCGCCAGGGCCACGAGTGCGACGAGCCCCCAAAGGCCCAGCAGCTTCGCGACGAAGTACGTCGAACGCCGCGTTCGCACGGTCCAGAACCGGACGGTTCGGTGCTGAAGCTCGCCAGAGACCGCGTCGAAGCCGAGAAGCGCGATGAGGAGCGGCGACAGCCAAACCGTCACTTCGAGGAAGGCCTTGAGGGAGACGGGCATGTTCGCGGCCTGGGCTGCCAGCGCCGCGTTGCCGGTCTGATGTTCGATCGCCTGGCGCTTGAGCTCCATGAATTGCTCGGTCGACCCGCCGGCCATACTTCGGTCGACGCCCTCGATGGAGGTGACGAGGAGCGAGGTGACGACGGCCCCGAGCAGGGTCACGAGCCCGAGCGCGATCCCCTTCGCGCTCCGAACGCAGCGGCGCATCTCGCGCCCCACGAGCAGGCGAATTTCCAGGGCCGGGCTCAAGGCGCTCACCGTAGACGAGGAACCCCCTCGACGTCACGCGGCGGCGGCGCTAGAAACCATCTCGGCGCGATCGCGACGAGCTTCGCGGCGCGCCGTGCGGCCCTGCCGACGCAGAAGCGTGAACCCCGCCAGGCCCGGAAGGGAGCAACGGTAGCGTGGAAGCGTGTGGCAGGGCCTTCGCCTTTTGTGCGGCGACCGTCGGAGCAGAGCAGCGGGGCCACCCCATCCGGCGCTCTGCCGCTCGGCTCGGCAGGAAGTCCTGCGGATGCTAGTACTTGCACCGTGATGAAGCGTGGGGCTGGCACGACGGCAAACTTTCCGCTAAGCCCAGAGACGGGACAGGCCCTCGGCACTCGATGCCCGGGCGTCACCCAAAGGTTTCGCCGCTATGCCGGCAGTTCCGGCGTGCGGTTCGTGAATATCCAGTGACTCTTCTGCCGCCGGTGCTCCCGCGCTCTCCGAGCGATCGAATGCCCCGGCGCAGCCCGAGGCCATCCGTTGCTCCGTTTAGGCTCGAGCCCGCCGATGTTGGGTGACGATCGTCGTCACGACGCGGCGCCGCGCACGTCGCCTACGTGCGATCCGTGTTCTCGGGCGGGAAAGCTCCGCTCCGAATGGGTAAGAATCTTCTCGTCATCTCGTGCGCTATCGGCGAGACCCGCGTTGCTCTGATCGAAAACGGCATCATCGCCGAGCTGCACATCGAACGAAGTGGTGCCCTCCCGCGCGGTGGCTCGGTGGGCGACATCTACCTCGGTAAGGTCACACGCGTCCTCCCGGGGTTACAGGCTGCGTTCGTCGACATCGGCCTCGAGCGTGCCGCGTTCCTCCACGTCGAGGACCTCATCCGACCGGACGACTTCGAGACCTACCTCGCGGGAGGGCGCAAGCACGCGCTCGGCGCGGGAGGAGGGTCGAGCGAAACTTCTTCCGCGGATACGCCGGACGAGAGCGACGTCGCGGCGGCCGAGGCAGCCGAGGGTGAGGCCGAACAGGCCGAGGCCCGGCCGGCAGCCGAGGGGACGAATGGCGCTTCCGGCGTCGTGGCCGAACCGGCAGCGGGCCGCTTCGCGGCCGAGCCGTCGGAGGGCGATGAAGCGGGGGAGCCAGCCGTAGAGCCCCCGGCGGAGTTGGACGAGGACCGGGGCGACGAAGACGCCGAGGGGATGATTCACGAGAACGATCGCGACGACGAGGCGGAGCCCGATCGTCGCGAAGGCGATCGCGAAGAACGCAGCGAAGGGGACCACGCAGAGCCTGAGGAGCCGGACGCGCAAGCGGCGGTGGATTCGTCGAACGAGCTCGAGGCCGATGACGAACCCGAGGGCGAGGAAGAGACGCCGCCGCCCGCGGACAGCGGGTTTCTGGAGGACGCGCCGACCGCGACCGAGCTGGACGACCCCGCCAGCGACCCGGCCCCCGCGCCCGACACCGCCCTCGCCGCCGCCGCGCCGCCGCTGGAGCCGCTGGACGAGCTCCTCGACGACCCCAACCTACCGGGCTTCACCGTGAGCGAACCCGGTGAGCCGATGCCGCGCGCTCCGGCGCCGCGGCTCGCTCGCCGCGACGATCGAGGCGGCGGGGACCGCCGGGGACGACGACGTCGGGGGCGCGGCCGAGACCGAGGAGATCGAAGCGATCGCGGCGATCGAGGCCGCGGTGGTCGTGAGGCGGACCGACCGAATCGCGAGCACCGGCCGCGACAGACCATCAACCCGGGCAGGTTGTCCAAGTCCACTCCCATCCGCGAGGTGGTCAAGGAGGGGCAGGAGATCATCGTTCAGATCACGAAGGAGCCCATCTCCACGAAAGGGGCCCGCTGCTCGAGCCACATTTCGCTCCCGGGTCGCTACGTCGTCTACCTGCCCACGCTCGAGCACGTTGGCGTGAGTAAGCGCATCGGCAGCGACAAAGAGCGGGCGCGCCTGCGGGAGACGATCGAGAGCATGCGACCGCCGACCGGCGGTCTCATCGTGCGCACGGTTGCCGAGGGGCTCACGAAGAAGCAGCTCAAGCAGGATGTGGGCTACCTCGTGAGGCTCTGGGGCGAGGTCGCGAAGAACCGCGAAGTCGCGCGCGCGCCGAAGAACCTCCTGAGCGAGCTCGATATCGTCCTCAAGACGGCGCGTGATCTCTTCACGGACGACGTCGACCAGATCGTGATCGACGACAAGGCGCAGTACGAGCGCCTGTGCCGCTTCGTCGAGATGTTCATGCCGGAGCGACTGAAGGACGTCGTCTATTTCAACGAGGACGAGCCCATCTTCGATGCGTACGGTATCGAGGACGAGATTGCGCGCGCTCTATCGCGCAAGGTGCCACTGCCGAGCGGCGGGTACCTGATCCTCGACGAGGCCGAGGCCCTCACCGCGATCGACGTGAACACCGGCCGTTACGTGGGCAAGGGCAGCAAGGACATGGAGGAGACGATCCTCAAGACGAACCTGGAGGCCGTCCACGAGATCGCATACCAGCTCCGCTTCCGGAACATTGGCGGGTTGATCATCCTCGACCTCATCGACATGGAGAAGGCGGCGAACCGGGAAAAGGTTCGCAAGACCCTCGAGGAGATTTTGCAGCGTGACAAGGCGAAGACGACGCTGAATCGCATCTCCGAGCTCGGGCTCATCGAGATGACCCGCAAGCGGACGCGAGAGAGCCTGGGGCGTCTTCTGCACGAACCCTGCTTCTACTGCGACGGGACCGGACATCTTCAGTCCAAGGAGACGATCGCGTTCGAGATCCTCCGCGAGATCCGTCGCAAGCGGCACGACTTGCCGGGATACACGGTCCTCGTCAACTGCCACCCTGCAGTTGCAGACATGTTGACAGGCAGCGAGAAGGCCGTGTTGCAGGAGGCCGAGAGCCGGTACATGCGACGGATTCAGGTGACGTCCCGAACCGAGTACCATCTCGAGCAATTCGACCTCGTCGGTAAGTGACCCGGAGCGGTAAGCCAATGAGCGACGACGAAAAGGACGACAAGCGCGAGGGGCCGCGGGTTACGATCAACAAGGAGTTCGAATCGTTCGACGCGTTCATCCAGGAGTACGTGACGAACATCTCGAGAACCGGCGTCTACATCAAATCGCAGCAGCCCCTGCCGATCGGGACCCGGGTGAACCTGCGCTTCACCGTCATCATGGATGACATCCAGACCATCGAGGGCGTTGGCGAGGTCGTCCGGCTCGAGAAGGACCCGCCCGGCATGGGTGTCGTATTTCGCGAGCTGAGCGCCTACTCCCAGGACCTCATCGAAAAGCTGCTCGTGCAGCAGCGCCGTTGACATCTCGCGGCAGCACGAGCATTCCATTGCTCCCCCACCCGACGGCGCGTCTCGGCCACGGCATTGCTTGCGATGCCGCAAGAACCGTGGCCGGAGCGTGGTCGACATTCGAAGGAGAGAGCCCATGGCGTTCACGCTTCCCCCGCTTCCGTATGACAAGAACGCGCTCGCGCCGCACATCAGCGCCGAGACGCTCGAATATCACCACGGCAAGCATCACCAGGCGTACGTCACGAACCTGAACAAGCTGCTCGAAGGAAAGCCCGAGGCGAACAAGAGCCTCGAGGAGATCATCCTCTCGAGCGAAGCCGGCGTCTTCAACAACTCTGCGCAGGTGTGGAACCATACCTTTTACTGGCATTGCATGAAGCCAAACGGCGGCGGCCAGCCGACAGGCGAGCTCGCCGACGCGATCAAGCGCGACTTTGGAAGCCTCGAGAAGTTCACCGAGGACTTCTCGAACGCCGCCACGACCCAGTTCGGTTCGGGCTGGGCCTGGCTCGTCCTGGGCAAGGACAAGAAGCTTGCGGTCACCAAGACCGGCAACGCGGACCTGCCGATGAAGCACGGGCAGAAGGCGCTGCTCACCCTCGATGTATGGGAGCACGCCTATTACATCGACTATCGGAATGCGCGGCCCAAGTACATCGAGACGTTCCTCAAGAGCCTCGTGAACTGGGACTACGCCCTCGAGAATCTCAAGAAGGCCTGAGGCGCTTACCGCTCAAAACGTGAGGCGAAGCTCCATCGAGAGGGGCGCGTAGTAGTACGTGTGCTGGACCGCGGCGGTGGGCTGGGGGGTCCCCGCGCCGCCGGGCGCAGGCGAGGCGCCAGTCTCCACGACGTATTCGCTATTGTTTAGCGCAAAGAAGGGCAAGTCCAGCCGGAGCCCGAGCGCGAGGTGAGCGTGGTGCGTGCGCAGGATCTGCACTCCTGCGTCCGCGTACGCGCCTAGGCCGTTGTTGCTCGCATCGACGCCCGCGTCGGGCATGTGCAGATCGAGAACCGACCACGTGAGGCCCCCGCCAACGTAAGGGCTCACGTCGGTGTCGGTCGTGTACCAGCGGCCGCCGAGGGAGAAGGCAAAGAACCCGTTACTCACGGCGGCGGGGCCACTGCCGTTGCCGCCGCCGAAGCGCATGCTGCCGCCGAGCTCCAGATTCTGGGATCCCGTCTCGTAGTGCACGTCGAGAACGAGGCCGGGTGCGGGAGTCAGGCCTTGGTCGATGGGCGGCAGGAGCCCCACGAGGCCCAGAGCGAAGTGCGTCTTGCCGGGCTTGCTCTTGGGCTGCCGCGTGTCCTGACCTACCAGGTTGTCGACCTTCTCCGTCTCCAGGAGGGGTGTCCCTTTTGCGATCGACTCGGCGATGCGCGGGGCAGCCACCATGACCTCTTCGATGTTTTGCAAGCGCATCTCCCGCGAGTCCGCGGTGCTTCCCGGCGTGTCGCCCTCGCGGGCGACGGACAGGATCGTCGCGGAACCGAGCTTCCCGAGCGACACGCGGTAGTGCGCCCCGGCGGAGGCACCGGCGCGGGCGATCTCTGCACACACGACGCGCTCGGTCGTGTGCGCGTCGGCGTCATCGAACCCCTCGTAGTCGCCAAGGCGGCACGTCGACGCGGCCGATGACGACGCCGTGGAGGGCGCGACGGGTGTGTCCGGCGCGTCATCGGCGAAGGCAAATGTCGGGGTTAAGGTCGACGCGACAACCGCGATAAGAGGAATCGTCTTCATGGCCGGCGCGAGTCATCGCAACGCTCGCGCCAAGCCCATCGAGCCCACCGCCGCTGTCATTTCAGGCGCTTACGCCTCGCGAAACGACGCCGGTTCACGGCGCTATGAAATGCACGCCAGGGTCTCTTGCTGGGGCGACCCATGCACGCGGAGGGACACCGTCGGCCGGCCGGAGTCAAACCCGCTTTGCGAGCTGCCGAATGGCTTCGGGCTTTGCTGCGTCCTCCGTGAGGAGGGGAAGGAATGACGGCGACACCGGCAGCTCGCGGGAGAGGCGGTTCAGGCTTTCGGATTGTGTGCGCTCGCGCGCCGCGCGCTCGCGCGCGGCGAGCAGCAGGGCGTCCGCACGCGAATACGGGGGCTCGACGCGCACCGCTTCGAGCGCCGCACGCTCATCCTTGGAGAATAGGGGCGGCAGCACGCCGTTGACGATGACGCGTCCGACGGGCAGGCCCATTTCTCCGAGTGCGTTCGCGAGCTCGATCGTCTCGGTCGTCGGCATCTCTTCGGGCACGGTCACGAGGACGATGGCCGACGTCTTCGGGTCGCCAAACAGGGTCCACGCGCGCTCTGCGTCGCGGCGCAGAAGACCCTGGGGTGCGACGTCGAGGATCACCTTGGGGACGCGAAGCATGTCCAGGCCGTGGCCGGTAGCCGGAGCGTCGAGGATGACCACGTCGTACTTGAACGCGCCGTCCGGCCGCCGCTCCGTCGTGTGCCACCACGCCTTGCCGAGCATGGCCCACTCCTGCATCCCGGGGACGGCCCGCAGAAAGGATCGGACGTAGCGGTTGTCGAACAGAGTCTTGAAGAGCGCGCGACTGTGGAGAACGAGGACGCCGTACTCCTCGAGCGCCCTTTCGGGCTGCATGTTTACGGCCCAGACGCCGTCCGCCACCGGAGTGACCTGCGGCCCGATGGGCGCCACGCCGAGCATCGCGCTCAGCCGCTCTTTTGCGTTGCACATCGCCACGAGCACGCGCTTGCCCTTGCTGGATAGGGCGAGCGCCTCGGCGGCGCAGACGGTCGTCTTGCCGACGCCCCCCTTGCCGGTAACCAGCACGAACCGCTTGTCGGCGAGCGTCGACATCGTGGAACGGACGGCGGACGCATAGCACGCATGCGCGTGCTAAGCAGCGTTCTCCGCGGGCCCATGCCACCGCCGCCGCCGCCCACGTCGAAGCTACGCATTTTGCCGCTCGGGGGTCTCGGCGAAATCGGGATGAACTGCCTGGCCCTGGAGCAGCGCGGCGAGGTTCTGGTCATCGACTGCGGCGTTGCGTTCGACGGCCGCAATCTCGGCGTGGACGTCGTCCATGCCGACCTCACCGCGCTCGAGCCGTACAACGTCGTCGGCCTCTTCGTGACTCACGGCCACGAGGATCACATCGGCGCGATCCCCTACTTCCTCCGGCGCTGGGACGTGCCCGTCTTCGGACCTCGGTATGCGCTCGGGCTGGTCCGCGAGCGCGCGGCGGAGCACGAGATTCTGGATCACGCGCAGCTCTGCGAAGCGCCGCCCCGATCCCGCGTCCGGGTGGGCTCGTTCGAGGTCGAGCCGATCCGGGTGACGCACTCGATCGCGGATGCAACCGCTCTTGCCGTCCGGACCGACGCCGGGCTCGTCGTGCACACCGGCGACTTCAAGTTCGACGACGCCCCGCCGGACCGCGAGGTCTTCGACGTCGAGCGCTTCGAGGAGCTGTCGCGCGAGGGGGTTCGCCTGCTGCTCAGCGACTCGACCAACGTCGACGCGCTCGGCCCGACGGGGAGCGAGGCCGGCGTCGGGCAGGCGCTCGAGCCGATCGTCGCGACCGCGACCGGAGCGGTCGTCGTCGGCGTGTTCGCCTCCAACGTCCACCGCCTGCAGATGCTCGGGGACATCGCCCGCCGCCACGGCCGCAAGCTCGTGCTCCTGGGTCGAAGCGTCGCCACTCACGCGCGGGTAGCGCGTGCGACGGCTCGACAGACGGGGGATCGCGCCGGAGTCCCCTATCTAGAGTGGGCGAGCGATCTCGTCTGGCCGGCAGATCGTGCCCGCGAGCTGCCGCGTTCGTCGGTCCTGGCCATAGCGACAGGGACGCAGGGCGAGGATGCGGCGTCCCTGGCGCGGCTCGGCCGCGGCGAGCACCCGGCGTTCGACGTGGGCGAGGGGGACGTCGTCGTGATGTCCAGCCGGGTCATTCCAGGCAACGAGCCCGACGTCATGCGCGTCATGAGCGCACTGCTCCGGAGGGGGGTCGAGCTGCGAACGTGGTGGTCGGATCGCGAGGTGCATGTGAGCGGGCACGCGCACCGACAGGAGCAACGCCGAATGATCGATATGGTGCGGCCGCTGGCGTTCGTTCCCGTTCACGGAACGCTCCACCACCTTTCACGGCACGCAGCGCTGGCTCGCGAGCTCGGCGTCCGTGAAGTCGCCGTGCTCGAAAACGGCGATGTCGGGGAGCTCGACGACTCCGTGGAGGGCGCGCTGCGCAAGGCGGGCCGCGTGCATGCGGGGCGAGTGCACGTCTTCGCGCAGCGGCCGATACCCCCGAGCGTGCTCCACGAGCGCGCCGGACTCGCGGCGAGGGGAGCCGCGCACGTCGTCGTCCAGGTCGACGCGCGCGGACGTCCTACCGGCGACATCGAGCTCACCACCCGCGGCGTGGTCGACGAGGCCCTCGACGCCCACGTACTGGCGGCCGCGCGTGCAGATGCGCTGGCCGCGGTCGAGGAGCTCGCGAACGGCCAGACGGGGGAGGCAACGACCGACGCGCGCATCGCGGAAGCGGCACGCCACGCGGTGCGCCGGGCGCTGGATCGGACGCTCGGCTTCCGACCGTCTACGAGCGTGACCGTACTTCGCGTCGGGCGATGAGTCAGCCCGTGGGCTTGGATTCGCTGCGAAAGATCTCGACCCGCTCGAGGACGACATCTTGCGCCGGCTTGTCCCGCGCCCCGCGCGGAGTCCGCGCGATCGCCTTGATGACCTCCGCCCCGGCCACGGCCGTTCCGAAGACCGAATGCTTGTTGTCGAGGTGTGGTGTCGCCCGCTCGGTGAGGAAGAACTGCGAGCCGTTCGTCGCCGGCCCGCTGTTCGCCATCGAGAGGACGCCGGGCCCGGAGTGCCGCAGATCGGGGTGAAACTCGTCCTGGAAGCGATAACCCGGGCCGCCGGTGCCGACGCCGAGCGGGTCGCCTCCCTGGATCATGAAATCGGGGATCACACGGTGGAAGATCGTACCGTCGTAGTAGGGCTTTCCCTTCTGCGTCTCGCCAGTGCCCGGATGGACCCACTCCTGAGTCCCGGTGGCGAGGCCGACGAAATTCTTGACCGTGTTCGGCGCACGCTCCTCTTCGAGTCGTACGACGACGTTGCCCATCGTCGTGACGAAGCGTGCGTACAGCTGTCCGGTACCGGGGACGCGAATTTCGGGAAAGGTGGCTGTCGGCATGGCTGGCCAAGGTACCACTCTCGAGAGGGGCGGGAAGGGTGCCCCGCGGGCGTCCTCTTGTGCTCTTGTATGAGGGGCATGCGACAGATCTGGATCACCCGCGCGGGCCCGCCCGACGTCTTGCAGGTGCGTTCGGCCCCGGACCCGGAGCCGAAGGCCGGCCAGGTGCGGATCCGCGTCCACGCCGCGGGCATCAACTTCGCCGACTTGATGGCGCGCGTCGGCCTTTATCCGGACGCGCCCAAGATTCCGTGCGTCGTCGGGTACGAGGTCTCGGGGGTCGTCGACGCCGTCGGGGCTGGCGTGACGAACTTCCGCGAAGGCGATCGCGTCGCCGCGATGCCCAGGTTCGGCGGATACACCGACGTCCTCGCGATCCCCGCAGCCCAGGCCATTCGCATGCCCCCGGGGATGACGTTCGAAGACGCGGCTGCGCTTCCGGTCGTCTACCTCACCGCGCACCACATGATGCTCTTCATCGGCTCGCTCCGGCGCGGGTCGACGGTCCTGGTGCACTCCGCGGCCGGCGGCGTCGGCATCGCCGCCGTACAGCTGGCGAAGATCCACGAGTGCGTCGTCCTCGGGGTGGCGTCGTCTTCGAAGCTCGCGTTCCTTCGCGAGCTCGGGGTGCAGCATCCCATCGATTCGGGAGTGGACCTGGTCGGAGCCGTGCGAGCCGCTGTCGGAGACCGCGGGGTGGACCTGATTCTCGACCCCGTCGGAGGAAAGTCCTGGACCGACGGATACGATCTCCTCGCCCCCTGCGGACGCCTGGTCGCGTTTGGACTCTCGGCCGCGGCACCGAACGGAACGACGCGAAACCTATTCCACGCCCTGGGAGCGCTGCTGCAGATTCGCCGGTTCAGTCCGCTTACCCTGATGGACGACAACAAGACCGTCTCGGGGGTGAACATGGGGCACCTGTTCGACCGGCTGGACCTGCTCCTGCCCCAGCTGCATGCCCTGGTGGACCTTTACGAGAAGAGGCTTATCAAGCCGCACGTCGCGCGAACGTTCTCTTTCGAGGAGGCGGCGGCCGCGCATCAGTTTCTTCACGATCGCAAGGCCATCGGGAAGGTGCTTCTCGTTCCCTGAGTTCCGCGACGACCAGCGGCAGAGCCTGGGGAGTCTGGGGGACGCTGGGGACGCTCACGGTTGGGTGCGGCCTTCGACGACGTGAACAACACCTTGACCCCCAGGGTGGGGAGTAGATACTCGGATCGCCGAAGTTTTCGCGTCCCGTGCGGAGGAGAGTGTGATCACCTGTCCCAAGTGTTCCAAGGACAACCAGGACCACTATAAGTTCTGCCTGGGATGCGGCGCGGAGCTGCCTCGGGACGCGGCGCCGAAGCCGTTTTCGCCGCAGACGCCTCCCCACGGGATGCGTTCGGCACAGGCAGCCGCTCCCGCGCCAGCGGCGAACGCCGGCCTCGGCGGGACCGTGGCCATCTCGCCGGCAGTCTCCGCGCCACCGCGGCCGGCTGCGCCCGTCGCAGTGTCGAACGCAGCGGCCGCGGTATCGCCCGCGGCGGCGCCGGCGATGCCCGCGGCACCTGCCGCGGCGACCACGGTCACGTGTCCTCAATGTGGGCACGTGAATTCGCCCACGAATATCTTCTGCGGTTCGTGCGGTTTCCGCCTCGGCGGCGCTGCGCCACGGCCCCCCGCGCCCGCGCCGGCGCCCGCTCCGGAGCCCTCGGCCAGCACCATGACGTTGACGGCCCTGCGCGCGGACGGGAGCGAAGCGGGGACCTACAACATGCCGGCGGGAGGAGGCACCGTCGGGCGCGAGACGGGAGCTATCTTCGCTGGAGACAGCTATCTTTCCCCGCGGCACGCGACCTTTCGCATCACGGGCCCCGGGCGCGCCAGCGTGAAGGACGAAGCGTCTCTCAACGGCGTTTACAAGAAGCTCGCCCGCGATATCCCCGTCGAGCTCAAGCCCAACGATATTTTCCGGATCGGCCAGGAGATCGTCAGATTCGAGCCGCTCACGCCTCAGCCGCCTTCGCCCGACGGTGTCGAGCGCTTGGGTGCGCCGAGCAAGGGCTACGTGGGCCGCATCGCGCTCGTCGTCGGTCGCGAGGAGACGGGAAATGCCTTCCCCATCCCCGAGGGGGGCGTTCACCTGGGCCGCGAGCGCGGCGATATCCTGTTCCCCGAGGACGGCTACGTGTCGGGACTGCACTGCCGGCTATCGTGGGACGGACAGAAGCTATTTCTAACCGACCTCGGGAGCTCCAACGGCACTTTCCTCCGGGTGGCCGAGGCCGATGTCCGGACGGGCGATGTGCTCTTGATGGGCCAGCAGCTCTTCCGCATAACGCTGTAGCCGGCCGGGGCGGAGCCTGACAGCACACGGCGGCCCCGTGACCGCGACTACGAACCTTACGGACGTGGTAGGCTACGGGGGGGTGCGATGAGCCCGCAACGTACGATTCGCGTAGTCGCGGCTGTCCTTGAGAGCGAGGGCCGTTACCTCATCACGCAGCGAAGAGCCTCGGCCGTTCTGCCGCTCATGTGGGAGTTTCCCGGCGGGCGAGTCGAAGACGGAGAAACCGACGCGCACGCGCTCAAGCGAGAAGTGCGTCACCGTCTCGGCGCGGAGATCGACGTTGGAAAGCTCATATCCTTCGTGAGCCATCCGTACGAGCACTACGTGGTCGATCTGTTCCTCTACGAGTGCGCACTCACGAGCGGCGCGCTCGAAGCCCGCATGGTCAACGCCTTCAAGTGGGTCACCAGCGCCGAGTTCGACCAGTACCCCTTCACCCCGGCTGACGAAGCCTCGATGAACAAGCTTCTGGGCGTTGCGTGATGAACCGCTCGGCGGGAGCGCTCGCCGTGGCGAGCCTCGCGGTGCCGCTCGCTTTTGCGTGGACGGACCCAGCCGCCGCCGAGGAGGGCTCCTCGAAGCGGGCGCGCATCGAGGAACCCGACGGCACGACGGTCACGTTCATGTCGACGAACGACGATGCGATGGAGATCTTCCTCGCCCGCGGTGATGTACCCGGCGGCGCGCAGCCGGACCCGTTCGAGCGCCTGGGCCGCGCGCCGCTGACGATCAAACTGGCCCCTGGTGTCTACACCGTCGAGGCGGAGAGCCCGACCTCGAGTACCGGGCACGAGCGTGTCTTCGTCGAGCAAGGGACGCCGGTCCAGGTCCGGGTTCGCGGGGGCAACGCCACGGTGAAGGCGACGGGCACAGTGCTCGTCGGTCTCGGCGTCGTCGCGGTCGTCCTGGGAATCGTCGCCATCGTATCCATCTCGCCAAACGACCAGCACTACGACCGCTTCGGGATCGGCATTCCGCTTGCCGTCGGAGGCGCAGCCGGCGCGGGTATCGGCTGGGCCCTCACGGCGCTCGGAACGACGAACATTCAGTCGCCCCATTCGCCCCCGGGCGGACTGCCGACGAGAAGTGCGCCGTCCGCGATGGGCGGGAGCCTCGTGCTGCGTTTCTAGCGTGGGAGCGGGCAGGGAGGCCTGGATACCCGCCGGGACGGCCGTTCCTGTCAATCGAGCTCGATACCGGTCGCGTCGAGCTGCACTTTGGCGACCGACTTGCCCTCGGTACAGTCCTCATCCTGGCCCGTGGATGCGCTCGGCAGAACCGTGGCGAGCACCCGAGCCATGTGGCCCGAGGCCGTCTTCGGAACGAAGAAGCTATGCCCGTGCATGCGAACGTGCGCGCGACCCGACGCGTCCTGCATCTCCATCCAGCAACCCATTTCCTGGCAGACGGCGGTCACTTTGCCGGCGGTCGCCACGACCTGGTTCGCGTAATTATCCGGGCTCTTCGCGATGTCTGCCAGCGAAACGAGCGGCTGCGAAATCCGCTCCCCGATGACGAGGGTGCCCTTCTGCGGCACCGAGGCCGAGGCTGCGGGCCGCGGCGCCGCGGACGGCTCCGAACGGCGGGAACATGCTGCCGGCAGAGCAAGGAGAGCGGCGAGAGCGAGCCACGATGCCCGGAGAGCCATGGCTAGTTCTGTAGCACGCGCTCACGCCGGCGCGGCAGCTCCCGCTGCCCACAGGGCGTACACCGCACCCCAGGACATGCCGAGGAGCACGAGGAAGAAGCCGAGCACCAGCCACTCGATGCGCCGGAGCGCGCGCTGGCTCGAAACGATCCCCCAGCCCATGCAAAACGTCTGTACGCCGTTGGCCAGGTGATACGAGACCCCGAGCGTGCCCAGGACGTATACGACGAGCGTCGGCGTGTGAAAGTGCATCTGCTGCGCGATGTCCGCGAACGTCTCGGCGTGCCCCTCCTCCGTCCGTGGCTTCAAAAAAGCCAGCCAAAGATGGGCCCCGACGAACAAGAGCACGCCCACGGCGGTAAGCCTTTGGAGGAGGTACTTCAGGTTGCCGTAGAACCGGTAGCGGACGTTGTTCGGACGGCTGGACGCCAGGCGGCCGATCCCCCAGACGGCGTGGATGGCGAGCGGCAGAAGTACGACGACGCCGGTCAACGCCTCCGCGACGGGGTGCGGATACTCCGTGACCGACTGTTGCCAAGCTTCGGCGCCGCGAAAGGCGGCGAGGTTATTCCAGAGGTGCGCGACGGTCCAGACGCCGAGCGGGAGGATCGACAGCGCCGATGCGAGACGTGCTCGGTGAAAGCTCGACATTGCCTCGGCTCGGTGGACGTTCGCCGGCACTACGGCGCGCCCCGGCGCGCGATCCCGGAGGGAAGCAGTCGAACTCGGCATGGCGCTCCTCGGCCCACGCTGTAGGCTCCTCGGGCGCGCTTTACAAGTACCGGCGGGCACGGCGCGTCGGCGAAACGAGACCAATGGTCCAAAATGCGACACGTGCCGGGGTCGCGGCGCTGCTCGTGGTCTTCGCTGCCCGGACGAGCAACGCGGCGACCCTCGACCCCCACACGGAAGTCCAGGGGACCGACATCACCGAGGTCGATGTGCGGTCCGCAGGGCACGAATGGCGAACGGTGCCCTGGGGAGAGCTCGACGAGACTCCGCGCGAACTCGGCTCCTACGACCTTCGCATCGAGGTCGACGCGGGCCCGGAGGGCGCAACGCTATGGCTGCCCGCCTGCGCCGGGCGATCCGCGGTCAGCGTCGACGGGCGACGTGTGTCCACATCGCCGGGCCCCGTTGCGGAGCGGTTGTTGCCCGGGCGCCACGAGGCCGGCTTGACCATCACGGTGAGTCGCTACGAGAAGCGGATCGCTTGCGGCGACCGACCCCGTGTCGGCGCTCCGCGGACCACGGTCGAGGGGCTTGGCGTGCTCTCGTATTCGAGCCCGCACGCCGCGAAGGGTGGCGGCCGCGCGGTGGTGTACGTCCCGCCAGGCCACGACGTGCGTCGACCCGCAAGCGTCCTCGTGGGGGCGCACCCATGGAACGGCTCGATGTGGACGTACGCCGCCTACGCGCAGCTGCTCGGGGAGGCCCGTGCGCGTGACGTGGTATTGCTGATGCCCAGCGGCCTGGGTAACTCGCTCTATACGGCCGACGCCGAAGACGAAGTGCTCCGCGCGATGGACGCGCTGTCCAGCGCGATCGCGGTGGATCCGAGCGCGGTCTCGATCTGGGGTGCGTCCATGGGTGGTGCGGGCGCCACGACGATTGCATTCCATCACCCGGATCGTTTCGCCGGAGTCACGAGCTTCTTCGGAGATTCGAAATACGATCTCCAGACCTACGTCCGAGCCATCCTGCCCGACGAAGCGGTGGCGCATCGCGTGAACGCCATCGACGTCGTCGACAACGCGCGGAGCCTTCCGGTGCTCCTCGTCCACGGAGAGGACGACCGAACGTCGCCGATCCGGCAGAGCGAGATTTTGGCCGAGGCGATGCGTGCTCGCGGCTTCTCGGTTCGATTCGATCGCGTGCCGGGCGTCGGCCATTCGGCCGCACTCGTGGCGCGCTACCTGGCGCAGCTGGTCGCCGCCGCGGCGACCGCCCGCGCGGAGGCGTACCCGCCACGAGTGACCTACCGCAGCACGCGGCCCTCCGACACGGGTGCCTATGGCATTCGAATCGTCCGCGCCGATCCGTCGCGCGACGCCTTCGTCGACGTCGAGCGGGTGGGGGGAGTCGTCCACGTTCGCCGATCCGAGGGGGTTCGCGCCATCTGGCTTGCGCCGGGCGCCCTCGGCACGAACTCAGCCACGGCACCGGTCGTCGTCCAGGACGGGGCTCCCGTCGAAGTGCGCTGGGGCGCGCCGCCGTGACGGACCGGGGACCCGGGGACAGCGGCCTCGTACGTCGCTCACGATTGGCGCGAGGCGAACGGTTGCTGCTCGTCACGACGCCGGTGGCGGCGATCGCCGCGGTGGGTCTCGCCTTGCGCATCGGCGCGGGCGGGGCGTTGCGAGCCGCCATCGTGTACGCCGCGCCGCCATCGGCGGCAGGCACTGGGCTGGCCTGGCAAGTCGTTACGTTCGCAGAGGACCACGGGATTCGAGAGCCGGTTGCCATCCCCGACTTGGAGGTGGTCGCTCGTTCGGGCTCCAGCGAGGCCCGCTGGCGCGGGAGAACGAACGAGGACGGCGTCGCCGAAGTCCCGCTGCCCATGCCGACCGGTGACGGCCCGGAGCTGCGCGTGACGTCCGGGACCGAGCTCCTCGCAGAAGGATTGGCCGCCGCTCCGGTGCCCGTGGACCGACCGGTCCCCACGACCGCGTGGGCTCGCTTCGCGCGTCGTGAGGGAGCGATCGCGCTCGACGTCGCAGTGCTGGGTCAGCGCGCGGCGGCCGGCTTCCCGGCGAGGATCTGGGTGCGTGCGACCGGCGCGGCCTCGCATGAGGCCATCGTCGGAGCGACGATCGAACCGGAACCCGACGCGAGCTTCGCTCCGGCAACGACGTCCGCGCGCACCGATGCGCGAGGGTGGGCCGAGGTCGTCGCGACGCCCATCGGACACGCGGTCACGATGATCTTGCGGGCACGAGCCCCTGACGGCAAAAGCGGCCTTTGGGCGGGCGCGCTCTTCGTGTCCCCGGGGGCACCAGACCTGGGAGTTCCACCGCGCATCGCGCCGGACGAAGAAGCGGTCGTCCAAGTCGTGGTGCCCACGGTGCGGACCACGGGGTACCTCGAGGTCGACGATGCGCGCGGGAGGGCCTGGGCGACGATCGTGATCCTGAGGGCGGAGGGGGACCGAATGCCACGTGCGACGGTTCGCGTGCCTCGCCTGAAGCCGGGCCTCTACTGGGCGGTCTTCTCCAGCGACCCCGCGGGGGCCGCCCTCCTCGGGCCGGGGACTGCGGTGCGCCCTTTCGCCGTGGCGTCGACCGATGTCCAGGCGCTCTCGTTCGGACCGGATGGCGCGGAGTGCGCTCCGCCCCTGGACGTGCGCGAGGAACGGCGAGCCCTTGCCGTCTGTCTGGCGCTCGCGAAGGCGGTGCCCATCCCCCGCTGGAGGGCGCTCGAAGGATTCTCTGCGAAGCACGCCGCCGAGGGGCGAAGGCGCAAGCGCGGTGTGGTCGTGGCGATTGGCGCCATCGCCGTCGCCGTGGTCGCAGAGACGATCCTTTTGCTTCGCGCTGCGGCGGTCGCCCGTGCGCGGCTACGCGCGGCCGCGGAGGGGGAGGAAGCCGACTCGGCCCGCGCGTTCGTCGGACCGCTTTCGACCGTGACGATCAGCCTCCTGGTCGCGATCCTCGGCTTGTTGCTGCTGGCCGCGTACGTGACGCGCATGGGTTAGGCGCGGGGCTCAGCTGTTGCCCCTGGAGTGCGGCAGACCCGGTTCGCGTCTAAGCTGACGTGGTGCGGCTCGGTCGCTTCCTCTCGGCGCTCTCCGCTGCGCTTCTGCTGTCGTCCGTCGTTCACGCCCAGGACTTCGATCCTCGAGGTCGTCGACGACCCCGGCCGACTCCGCCAACGGGTACGCACGAAGGCGGCACGAAGCGGCCAAGCGAGGGGGCGGGGGGCGACAGTCCCTCGGTAGGCGCTCTCATCGAACGGTACGTCAAGGTCGTCCTCGCTCAACCGGGAGCGCCTTTCCCCCTCCAGCGACTGGCCCAGCTCTACCGCGAGCGCGACGGCGGCATCGCAAAGCTCGTCGCGGACTTCGAGGCGAGATCGCAGCAAGCCGGCCCCGAGCAATACGCAGCGACGGTTTCGCTCGCAGGCCTCTACAGGCTCGACGGACGTACGGACGACGCGGTCAGGACTTTCGAGAAGGCAATCGCGCTCAAGCCCGGCGACGCGAACGCAGTCCTCGCCCTCGCGCGGCTGCACCAGGATCGCGGCGACTTGGCCCCAGCCCGCACGCGGTTCGAGGAGTGCCTTCCGCTGCAGACGGCGCAAGCCGACAAGGAGCAGACGCTGCGCACGCTCATGGCGTTGGCGCTCGACCAGAAGGACTGGGACGGAGCCAAGCGCTTCCACCGACAGCTCTCGGCGCTGGAGCCGTCGAGCCTTTTCGTGATGGGCGAGCTCGGGCGCGAACTCTTCAATCGCGGCGAGTACGAACGGGCGGCCACCGAGTTCAAGAGCGTCGTCGCGGCCGCCGCAGGCGACAACCGAGCGCTCGCGCCCGCGCTCAAGGAGCTCGGCCGAGCGGAGGCCAAGGCGCACGACAACCAGGAGGCGCTCGCCACGCTGAAGCGCGCGCTCGCCGCGGCGGGCGCGCAGAGCGCGCTGCGCGCCGAGATCTATGAGATCGTCACGGAGATCTACCGCGCGGACCAGAAGCTCCCGCTCTTGCTCAAGCAGCTGGAGGACGAGCATCCCGGCGACTTCGCCCGTCTGGCGCTCCTCGCGGGCCTTTACGAGGAGACGGGCGACTCCGCGCGGGCCATTGCCACGTACAGGCGCGCGCTCGCCATCGATCCGCGCCAGATCGATCTGCGACTTCGCATGATTCGCCTCCTGCAGGCCAACGGCGATCTCGATGCGGCCATCGGGGAGTACGAGGGGCTCATCCGCACCGCACCGAACAATCCTCAGTTCGTGTTCGAAGAGTGCGAAGCCCTCCTGCAGCGCGGCGATCGCACCCGTGCGCTGAAGCTGGTGATGAACCTCGAGGCGCGTGCCTCGACCGACGAGGAAGTCCTCGCGCGCGTCGCGGACTTCTACGGGCGGATCGGGGAGAACGACCGCTCGCTCAAAGTCTTGCAACGCCTCGCGCAGACGGCGACCGGGGACGCCGGCCATCTCGTCGACTTGGGCGATCGGTACTTCCAGGACGGGAACCAGTCGCTGGCAGTCCAGACATGGCGCCGCATTCTCGCCGTCGTCCAACCCCGTGCGAAGGCGCTGGCTGCGCTCGGCGACGTGTACCTCGAGCACGACCTGACGTCCGACGCGCTCGCTGCATACAAAGAAGCCGTGCAGCTCGAGCCAGCGAACCTCACCTACAAGAAATCGCTTGCGGCCGCGTTCGAGCGCACGCGCGCCTATCGAGAGGCACGTCTCATCTACGAGGAGATCGTCGCCAAGGCAAAGGAGAAAGGAGACAAGCTCCTCGCTCGCGAGGCGCGTACGCGCATCGTCGCGCTCTGGGGTCTCGAGAGGGTGCTCGAGCAGCAGCTGCCCGCGTTGCGCGCGGCGTTCGGCGCTTCTCCTCCCGACATCGAGGCCGGGCGGATGCTGGCGGAGGCTCAGCTTCACCTTCGCAGGCTGGGGGAGGCGGAAGCCACACTGCGGCGGGTGCTCGACATCGCGCCAGGAGACGCGGAGAGCTACCTCGCTCTCGAACGGGTTCTCGTCCAGCAGAACAAGATCGCGGACGCGATCGTCGTTCTCGAGAAGCTCGCCCTGGTCGAGCCGAAACGTGCGCGCGAGCTGTACGAACGGATGGCTCAGTACGCGCTGCAGACCTACAAAGACGACGACGCGATCAAGTACGCGGCGCGCGCCGTGGAGCTCAATCCGGATGACGCCGAGGCTCATCGGCGGCTGGGCGAGATGTACCGCTCGCGACAGGACGTCGATCGCGCGATCGCCGAATTTCGCGCGGCGATCGCGAAGAACGATCGGCTCTTCATCGTTTATTTCGAACTGGCGGACATGCTTCTGTCCAAGGGCCAGTCCGACGACGCCGATCGCCTCTTCCGGCGAGTGGTGCGCGGGGCTCCGGACGACGAACTGGTCACGCGCGCGGCACGCCTCTCGATGCAGATCAATCTCGGGAAGGGCACGCTCGAGTCCCTCGAGCAGGAGCTCTTGCCCCTGGCCATCGGCGAGCCTCAGCGGCCGATCTTTCGGCGGCTGCTCGTCGAGATTTACGGAAACCTCACGTTCGGACTCGTTCAGCGGGCACGCCACGGCTCGCCGGAGGACGCCGAGGCTTCGCGTGCGGCGCTGGCTCGCATCGGCTCGCGGGCGGTCAAGCCGTTGCTCGATGCGCTCGCAGACCAGGACGCTACCCAACAGCGCATCGCCATCGATGTGCTCGCGTACGTCCAGAACCAGAACGCCGCGTTGCCGCTCTTTGCGTTCGCGACGGGAACCGCGGAGCCCTCGCTGCGCGCGCGGGCCATGATCGCGTGCGGCGCCCTCGCGGACTCGGCCCTGGTTCCGAAGTACGAATCGATCCTCTTCGCGAAGGACTCGACGGGAGACCCCCCCGCGCTGGCCGACGGGGTCGCCGTGGCCGCGACCTGGGGGCTCGCGCGGATGCACACTCCCAACGCCCTCCCGCTCCTCCGGCGCATTGCGCGCAACGGCGCGCCGGCCATGCGCGCTCTCGCGGTGCTCGGTCTGGGGCTGGCGCGCGACCGCGCGTCGGCGATGGACATCGCAGCCATCGCAAGGGCCGCCGACGCGGGAAACCTGGCGCGCGCTGCGGCGGCCTACGCTCTCGGCGACTTGGACACGGAGACCGACGTCCCCGCCCTGCTGGAGCTCGCGCAGGACAGCGACGCGTTGCCGCGGCGGATGGCCCTTGTGGCGCTCGCCCGCATGGCCACGGCCCGCAGCAAGGAGCCCCCCTGGCAGCACGAGGCCATTCAGGCCATGGCCGATGCGGCGTTCGCCGGCGAGCCGGATACCGCGCGCGGACGCACCGAGGCCGTTTCGCGGACGGCCGTCGTCGCGCTGGCCACGCTCGCAGGTGCCGGGGACCTTGCGGGACCCAAGGCGCGGACAAGGGACCGCATGCCTCTGCCGGAAGGCGCCCTCAACGTCGAGTCGTTGCTCGACGAGCTGGTTCCGCGTGAAGTCCCGCTGGCCGATCGCGGTGCGGCGCTCGTGCGGTTCTCCGACGCAATCCAGCGCGCCGCCCTCGCTGCGCTGCGAACGTCCGGCGACCGCGCGCGTTCGGTGCTCGACGCGCTCGGGACGGGCGACGGCGAGCTCGAGCCGTTCGTGCCGGCGGGCGCGGGAGGCGCGCCGGCGACCACGGCCCGGGCCATTGCTTCCGCGCTGGGACCGAGCATCATCCCGCTCGCAAGGCACCCCGACCCCCTGGTTCGCGCCAAGGCGATCCTGCTTGTAGCGCGCTCGTCGAGCGACGCCGCAATCGACGCTATCGTCGCCGGGCTCGACGATTCGAGCGAAGCCGTGCAGCGCGTCGCGCTCGCGGCGGTCGCGCTGCCGAGCGCCGATGGAACGCGCGCCCCGGCGAGCGCTCGCGCCGTTGCCGCCGTCGGGAGAGCCCTCGAGGGACACGAGAGCTGGGCCATTCGCGTGCTCGCCGCAGGCGCGATGGGCCGACTTGGGGCCGCGGGCGCGGGTTCCGAGGCCACGCGTCGACTGACCTCGGCGGCAACCGCGGACTCGTACGCGCTCGTCCGCCAGGCGGCGCTCGAGGCGCTCGCGCAGTACGACGGGCCCGCGGCACGCGCCGTGGGCGCCCGAATGGCGTCCGCCGACGCCGAGCCGCGGGTTCGCGAGGTCGCCAGGGCGATCGCCGCGGGCGAACGGCCCCGGCCCGAGTAAACTCGCGCACGATGAGGCGCGCCATCCTGCTGTGCGTCCCGTGCCTTCTCGCCGGCTGCCGTGACCTGTCCTCGTTCTCGACCGGTGGCGATCGCTTCGAGGGCGCCGTCATCCAGGGCGACTTCGTGCGCGCCGGAGTCGGGCCCCTCACGAAGCTGTGCCTGACGATCGACACCGATCACCTCGAAGACGCGCCGGGCGCGATCTCCACCGACGACGGCCGCTTTCACGACGCGCCGCTTCGGTCGATCCCGCAGATCTGGCACGACCCGCTCTCCACGCTGTCGTTCGGAGACGGGAGATTGAAGAACCTCGTCTATGCGGCCGCCGCTACGACCCCGTTCGGGGACGGCATGGGGAATGACGTTTTGGCGATCGTCTCCCTCATGCAATCGGGCGCGGTCGAGGTTCGCCTTCTGCGCGGGGCGCCTGGCCTCGCCGCGGACGGGGGCGAGACCGCGACGGGCAACGTCTTCGCCGTCTTCGATCTCACGCGCCAGCAGGGTCCGTGCTCGTACTAGGCCTCGAATCGTCTTGCGACGAGACTGGGGCTGCCGTCGTCGACGCGGACGGACGGGTACTCTCGGATGTCGTCCAGACCCAGATCGGCCTGCACGCGCCCTACGGAGGCGTCGTGCCGGAGCTGGCCTCTCGCGATCACCTGAGAAACGTCCCGGTGGTCGTGCGGGCCGCGCTCGAGCGAGCCCGCGTTGGGCTCGCCGATCTGGCCGGGGTCGCGGTCACGAACCGCCCCGGGCTCGTCGGAGCCCTGCTCGTCGGAGTGCAGGCTGCAAAGGGTCTCGCGTGGGCTGCTGCGAAGCCGCTCGTGGGGGTCGATCACCTGGTCGGGCACCTGTTGTCGGCGTTTCTTCGCCGAGGCCCCGGCGACGCCCCTTGCCCGGAGTTCCCCTACGTATGCCTGCTCGCGTCGGGGGGGCACACGGCCATCTATCGGGTCGATGCCCCCCGGCCGGAGGCCATCGTCGAGCTGGGAGCCACCCGCGACGACGCGGCGGGGGAGGCATTCGACAAGGTCGCCAAGCTTCTCGGCCTCGGATACCCCGGCGGCCCGGCGATCGATCGCCTCGCGGCGGCAGGTCGGGCCGGACGATTCCAGCTCTCTGCGCCGATGCCATCGCCCCGATCCTTCGAGATGAGCTTCTCCGGCATCAAGACGCAAGTCGCGCAGCTCGTCGCGAATACGCGGCCGGCGCTGGATGCGCAATCCGTTTCCGACGTCTGCGCGGCGTTCCAGTCCGCGGTGACCGCGGTCCTCGCGAGAAAAACGCTCGCCGCCGCCGAGCGAGAGGGCGTGCGCGACGTCGTGCTCGGCGGCGGCGTCGCGGCAAACCTTGAGCTCCGCGAGCGAGTGACCGCTCTCGCGACCTCACGCGGCATCCGCGCGATCGTCCCTCCCCTCGCGAGCTGTACGGACAACGCCGCGATGATCGCGTACACAGGTGCCGTTCGCCTCGCATCCGGGGCGAGGGACGACTGGACGCTCACCGCCACGAGCGCGACGTCCCTGCCGCAGCTCACCCGCAAGGGTCGCGGGCGTCGCTGAGCTCCGCTCAGCGCCTCTCGGACTTCGGCCTGTCGCGGTCCGCCTTCGCACGTTTCGGACCGCTGCCGCCGACCTCGTCCTTCTTGGCGACGGTGGTTTTCTCGAGGGCGCCAGGCGCCCCCAGCGTGAGAACGAGCAAGTCCCCGCGGGCACTCACCTGGTAATTCGGCACACCGTCCTTGAACGTGACCGTGAGCTCGGCGCCCGCGGAGTCGTTCGACACTTTCATGGCCGCGATGCGCGAGTCGCGCGCTGCGAGGGGTCCCGCGGCCTCGAGAGACCTGCGACCGGGCACCTTGACCGTGAACCCGGTCGGCTGCTGAGCGCCTTCGAGCGACTCGATCGGTCCGTCCATCTTGAGGTGCAGCACGTTCCCGTGGTGAACGGGGCCGTTGCCGAACGGCGCGACGCGGGCACGCCGCTTGTGCGTCAGTCGGTTCGACGAATCCGCGTCGTCATCCGATCCGGCCATCGCTCCGGATGTCGGCTGCGCAGGCGAGGGCGCCGGGTCCGCGGCGGACGCCGCCGCCAGCGCCGCAGACGAGGCACCGGCAGCCACCACCGCCGGCGCCTGCGCTCCAACCGGCGAGGCAGCTCCGGGCGGCGTGGGGAGGGAGGTGGTCGTTTCGGACGCGGCGGTCGCCGTCGCCGCAGGCGACGGGTCGTGGTGAGACTTCTTGAGGGCGAAAGCGCCGAGCACCGCGGCGATCATGACGGCGCCGGCCAGCGCCGCCTTGCGGCGCGTGACCTTCGGCTTCGATGCGTCCACGCCGTCCTCGCTCTGGCCGGATGTCGCGTCGCCGCGAACGACGCGGCGACCGCTCGCATGCAGTCCCCCCCCCCCGGGAGGAGGGGCGGTCGTCCGGCGCGGACTGGCCGCCCCTTCGCCGGAGCCTTCGCGACCCCGCTTGGCGAGCAAGGCGATGGCTGTCTTCGCTCGGGCGGCAAACTGCTCGAGAGCCGGTCCGACGCGCGCCGCACCGCGCGCGATCGTGCCCTTCATGCTCGCAGCTGCTTCATCGACAGCAGCTAGGTCGTCCGCTTTCTCCTCTGCCGAGGCCCGGGGCTGGGGCCGGCCCGCAGCGGCGTCGGGGGCGGCGGGGGCGCCGGCCTCGACGTCCGAGTAGCGCAACGTAACGACGAGCTGCGGCACCTGGGAGGCCGGGTCGACGACCACCTCGACCGAATCGATGCACGCCGGTCGCTTGGCACCGCTCTGGGGATCCTCCAGCTCCAGGTCCTTGCCCACCCGGAGGAAACCGAGGTCGCTGCCGACGGTGACC
>Ga0102924_1001164_pt1 | contig 30907 bp, 42 predicted proteins | sample PaiPotPPM11metaG_FD_80116 | JGI IMG/M metagenome (GOLD analysis project Ga0102924, IMG submission 80116) | Iron sulfur acid spring bacterial and archeal communities from Banff, Canada, to study Microbial Dark Matter (Phase II) - Paint Pots PPM... ... | reverse complement strand
TGTTTTGGCCTGCAGAAACAAGAGCAGATAATCGCTACCGCCGGCTTTGCTGTCGGTACCGGACATGTTGAATCCGCCAAAGGGATGGCCACCCACCATCGCGCCGGTGGACTTGCGGTTAAAATATAAGTTCCCGACGAAGAACTCATCCTTCGCGCGTTCGATCTTCTTCTCGTCCTTTGTGTAGACCGAACCGGTCAGGCCGAACTCCGTGTTGTTCGCAATGGCCAGTGCATCGTCGAAATCCTTGGCTTTGATGACGGCCAGCACCGGACCGAAGATCTCTTCTTGCGCGATCGTTGCATCGGGCGCGGTGTCCGCGATGACGGTCGGCTCGAGAAAATACCCGTTGCCGTTCGCGCGCTTTCCGCCGGCAATCAAGCGGCCTTCCTTTTTACCGGTCTCGATGTATGCTTCGATCGTTTTTAACGCACGTTCGTTGATCACCGGCCCCATGTATGTTTGGCTATCACTCGGATCGCCGACTCTAATTGTGGCGACGCGGCGCTTCAACTTTTCGAGGAATTGATCGTAGATTGACGACTCGACGATCGCACGCGAACAGGCCGAGCATTTCTGCCCTTGGAACCCGAACGCCGAAACTGCCACGCCTTCGACCGCAGCGTCGACATCCGCGTCTGCGGCCACGACGATCGAATCCTTGCCGCCCATCTCCGCGACGACGCGCTTGATCCAGCGCTGACCCTTTTGCGGTTTGGCCGCCAGTTCGTTGACATGCAAGCCGACTTCTTTGCTGCCGGTGAACGCGATGAACCGCGTGAGCGGGTGTGCGACGAGTGCGTCACCGATGACGCTTCCGCTTCCGGGTACGAAATTGAGCACGCCCTTCGGTAAACCGACTTCGTGCATGAGATCCACGAACCACGCCGCGATCACGGCGGCATCGCTTGAGGGCTTGAGCACGACGGTGTTGCCCGTGACGATCGCGGCACTCGTCATGCCCGCCATGATCGCAAACGCAAAGTTCCACGGCGGGATGACCACGCCAACTCCGAGGGGCACGTAGATCAATTCGTTTTGCTCGCCCTCAATCGGCGTCAGCGGCTGAGGCTGCGCGTAACGCAAAGCCTCGCGCGCGTAAAACTCAAGAAAGTCGATCGCCTCAGCCGTGTCGGCATCGGCCTCCACCCAGCTCTTGCCGACCTCATACACCAGCAATGCGTTAAATTGCTCGCGCCGTTCGCGCACGAGCTGCGCCGCCTTGAAAAGATAGCCCGCCCGTTCCTGGGCCGGCGTCTCTTTCCACGAGTCGAATCTTTGGTGCGCGACCTCGATCGCGCGATTAGCCTGCTCGAGCGAGGCGGAGGCGGTCTTTCCGACGATCTCCGGTGGATTGGAAGGATTGAGCGATACGATCTTCTTCTCCGTCTCGATCCGCTCGCCGTCGATGATCAGCGGATACGTCTTGCCGAAGCGCCCTTTTACCGAAGCCAAAGCGGATTGCATCGCCGCAACGTCCGCGCCTGCAGTGTACGACTTGATGGGCTCGTTCTGGAATGGCGCAATGCGCTCGAGGGTTGTGCTCATGCATCCATGATAACCCAAGACCCCGGGCCGCGGTTACGACCGGAGGCGGGCTTGCTTGCGGATCGCTCGAAGGCGCCCAACGTGTACGACGTTACCATCGTAGGCGCAGGCATCATCGGCCTGGCGACCGGCCGCGAACTGCTGCTCAGGCACCCGCGCTTACGCCTTGCGATTTTGGACAAGGAAGAGCGTGTCGCTTCGCACCAAACGGGGCGCAACAGCGGGGTCATTCACGCGGGCATCTATTACGCACCCGGCTCGCTCAAAGCCAAGCTCTGCGTCGAGGGCCGGCGCGCGCTCTGGGCTTATTGCGAATCCAAGGGAATCGAGTACCGCCAAACCGGCAAACTGATCGTAGCGACGGATGAAAATGAACTTCCGCGGCTGCAGGCGCTATGGGAGCGCGGTCAGGCGAATGGAATCGAAGGTTTGCAGCTGCTTGACGCGGATGGCATCCGCACGCACGAGCCGCACTGCACCGGCATCAAAGCGATCTACTCTCCGGTAACGGGAATCGTCGATTTTGGCGCCGTGGCGCAATCTTACGCCCGCAACGTTAGCGAGATGGGCGGCGAGATTCAAACCGGGCGCGCGGTCACCGGCATCGCACGCGACGGCGGCTTCGCACGTGTTACGACGACCACGAGTGAAGTTCAAACGCGCTACGTTATTACGTGCGGAGGCCTTTATTCGGATCGCCTCGCCACGATGACGGGCGGCAAGAACGAGCCGAAAATCATACCGTTCCGCGGAGATTATTTGATTCTCAAACCTGAAAAACGCTATCTGGTTAACGGAAATATCTATCCCGTTCCGGATCCGGCGTTTCCGTTCTTGGGCGTTCACTTCACGCCGCGCATGAACGGCGAAGTATGGCTGGGCCCCAATGCGGTGCTGGCGTTCGCACGCGAAGGCTATACCTTTTCAAAAGTCAATCTTCGCGACCTTGCCGATACGCTGACGTATCCCGGCTTCATCAAGCTCGCAGGCCGGCACCTGAGAACGGGCCTCGACGAAATGTATCGCGATCTGGTTCGAAGCGCGTATGTCCGCGCGCTGCAGCGCTTCATTCCCGAGCTGCAAGTGCAGGACGTGCTGCCCGGGCCATCCGGCGTCCAGGCGCAGGCCGTCACACGCGATGGAAATTTGATCGACGACTTTGTTTTCGAAGGCACCGAGGGCATCATGCACGTTCGCAATGCATCGTCACCTGCGGCCACGGCATCACTCGCGATCGGCGCGTACATAGCCGATGACGCCGAGCGGCGTTTTAATCTTTAGTTCTTGTCGGCGGCTCGTCCCGCAGAAATTTTTCGAAGCGGTAGGCCAGCTCGGCGGCCGGGCTTTTCGTGCTCCCGCGATTATAACAATACAAATAGCCGTCCGGACTGATGTAGAGTGAGACCGGGAACTCGATGTCCACGTCCTTGATGCCGCGCTCCAGGCTGTACGTAAACTCGCCGTGTTCGTCCATTGCGACGGGGAAGCCGATCGAATACTTCTTGCGGTACGCACGCACGGTGTCATCGCTCTCGTTGAAATCGATGCCGACGATGCGCAGGCCCTTATCGTGATACTTCGCGGCGGCGTCCACCATGGACGGCATCTCAGCCGCACATGGCCCGCACCATGTCGCAAAGATATTCAAGACGACCGCGTAGCCGCGATATTTTATTAAGTCGAAATCCGCGCCGTCGAGTACGCGCATGTGCAGCCCCAGCGGTTTGTCATACGGCAAAACCGGATTATTATCGCACATGTCCCACGGGAAGGGAGTCGGCGAAGGGCTCGGTTTAGGCGAGAGACTCGGCTTGGGCGAGGCGACCGTCACGAGCGCCGCAGTTGTGGAGGCAATAAAACACGTTCTCGTCAGCACCCATCACCCCTAACGTAGCGTTTTGAGATATTCTCCGGCCAGCCGTCCCGCCTCTTCGCCGCGAGCGTGCGAGTAAGCATCGATCAAGGCGCTGCCCACGATCACGCCGTCCACGAGATCCTTAACGGCGCGGACGTGATCGGCAGAACTGATTCCGAAGCCGACCGCCAGCGGTTTGTTCGTTATCTCGCGCAGCATCGCGATTTGTTTACGCAGCGGCGCAAAATCCGGGGCCTCGCCGGCGCCGGTTACGCCAAGGCGTGAGACGACGTAAACGAACCCGCCCGATTGCTCGGCGATCTGCGCGGCCCGCTCGCGGGGCGTTGAAGGCGCTACGAGCAGCGGCATTTCAATGTTATGGGCTCCTAGCGCGAGCCGCAGCGGTTCGGCCTCTTCGAGCGTCACGTCCGGTACAATCGCGGCGGCTGCACCGGCTTCGGCCGCGGCGCGCGCGAACTCTTGCACGCCGTACTGGTAGACCGGATTGTAATACGTAAAGAGAATGATGGGCGGAGCTGTTTCGTGCACATCTCGCACGAGCGCCAATGAGTCGGAAAGCTGCATGCCGTTGGCAAGCGCGCGCATGCCGGCGGCGGCGATAGTCGGCCCGTCGGCGAGGGGATCGCCGTACGGTACCCCGAGTTCGATTGCGTCAGCGCCCGCTTCCGCTAGAGCGCGCACGATAGCGCGCGTCGTCTCAAGGTCGGGATCCCCCGCCATGATGTATGGAATGAAAGCCAGGCGGCCAGGCTTGAAGATGCTTGATAAACTAGTCATCCTTCGACAAGCTCAGGATGACACGGACCGGACCTGCGCGATGTCCTTATCGCCGCGGCCGCTCAAGTTCACGAGAACGAGATCGTCGGGCCCGCGGTCCGCGCACAGGCGGCGCGCGAACGCGAGCGCATGCGCGGCTTCGAGCGCCGGAATAATTCCTTCGGTTTTTGCAAAGTCGAAGAACGCTTCGAGCGCCTCCGTGTCGGTAACGGCGACATAACTCGCGCGCCCGCTTTCCTTTAAGTATGCGTGCTCCGGGCCCACGCCCGGATAGTCGAGGCCGGCGCTGATCGAATGCGTTTCGCGCACTTGGCCTTCCGGAGTTTGCAAAAGATACGAACGGCTTCCGTGCAGCACCCCGACGGTGCCCGCGTTCAGCGAGGCGGCGGTGCGCTGCGTCTCGACGCCGTCGCCCGCAGCTTCGACGCCCCACAGTTTGACGCCGGCGTCGTCGATAAATCCCGCGAAGATTCCAGCCGCGTTGCTCCCGCCTCCCACGCATGCGACGACGTCGCCCGGCAATCTGCCGAACCGTTCCAAGCACTGCCGGCGCGCCTCGACGCCGATCACTTTTTGAAACTCGCGCACCATGTAAGGATAAGGATGAGCGCCCACGACGCTGCCGATGACGTAGAACGTATCGTCTACGCGCGCCGCCCACTGACGGAACGCTTCGTTGGTCGCATCCTTCAGCGTTTGCGTTCCGCCGGAGACGGAATGAACGGTAGCACCGAGCAGTTCCATGATGTAAACGTTGAGCGCTTGACGCTCCACGTCGACGGCGCCCATGTAGACATCCACCGGAATACCGAATTTCGCGCCGACCGTGGCGGTCGCGACGCCATGCTGCCCCGCGCCGGTCTCGGCGATGAGCCGCTGCTTTCCCATCCGGCGCGCGAGCAGTACCTGTCCGACCGTATTGTTGATCTTATGTGCGCCGGTGTGATTGAGATCTTCTCTCTTGACGACAAACTTCGCGCTCGACACCGGCGCCGCGTAGCGTTCGGCTCGATAGATTGGCGAGGGACGGCCGACGAATTCCGCCAGTACGGACTCGTACTCTTGCCAGAATGCCGGATCGGCGAAGGCGCGCTCGATCTCGCGTTCGAGTTCCGAGAGTGCGGCCACCAAAACTTCGGGCACGAACCGCCCGCCGAACTCGCCGAAGTAACCGGCCGCGCTAGGGCGCGTCGACATCTTTGACCGCCTTGACGAACGCTCGCATTTTGTTACGGTCCTTGCGGCCGTCCGACTCGACGCCGCTGCGGACGTCGACACCGTAGGGCCTCACGGTTTGCACGCACAATGCGACCGTTTCCGGAGTCAGGCCGCCGCCGACGATCACTTGACGCTTGCGTGCGATTGGCGCCACTAGTTTCCACGGGAATGCTACGCCCGTTCCACCCGACAGGCCCGCGACTGCGCTGTCGAAGAGCACGATCGCGCGCGGGTGCTCGTTCGCGGACCGCTCCAGCGCAACCGGATCCGTCGCCTGCGGATCGACGTGGATCGTCTTGATAACCTGTCCGTCGATCGAAGAAACATAACTTGGGGGTTCGTCGCCGTGCAGCTGAATGACCAAGTCGGGGAAAATCGCGCGCGCGCGCGCGATGTCATCGCGTGACGGATTGACGAAAACGCCCACCGGCGTGATGAAAGGCGGGATCTCCTCCGCGATGTGTTTGGCGGCACCTTCGGTGATGCGCCGCACCGATGGCGCGAAGATCATGCCCACGGCATCCGCCCCGGTCTCTACGGCCAGCATGACGTCCTGCAGATCCGTGCATCCGCAGAATTTGATGCGCGTCCTCAAGGGGAAACGGCGCGTGCGTGTACTGCCGCCTTCAACGATCCCACCAAAGCCGCCGGATCCTCAGCCCGCATAAGTGCTTCGCCGACGAGAAACCCGCGCGCGCCGGCTGCGTGCAGACGCACAATATCTTCGGCGTCGCGCATGCCGCTTTCGCTGATGACGGTCACGCTCGAGGGAACGGCGGGCAGCAAATACTCGGTCACGGCAAGGTCTGTTTCAAACGTCCGCAGGTTACGGTTGTTGATGCCGATGAGCGTCGCGCCCAGCGCCAAAGCTCTTTCGAGTTCGGCGGCGTCGTGCACTTCCACCAGCACGTCGAGGTCGTAGTCTGCGGCCTCGCGCATGCATTCGGCCAAGGAGCCGTCGGTCAAGCCCGCGACGATGAGCAGAACCGCGTCTGCCCCGTAGGCGGCCGATTGCGCGACTTCGTATGGCGTAGCTAGAAAATCTTTGCGCAGCAGCGGACGCGTGCTGTGCGTGCGCGCGACATCCAAATATGCGATTTCGCCTAAAAAATGATCGGACTCGGTCAACACGCTGATGCAGTCCACGCCGGCGTTCTCATAGGCCCGCGCGATCGCCGCGGCGTCGAAGTTGCGCGCGATCAGCCCGGCCGAGGGAGAGGCGCGTTTTATTTCGCCGATGATGGCCGGACCCGCAGCAGCCCGGATCACTTGCAGGAAGGGGCGGCGTTGTCCCATGCGGGCTAACGCGCGTTCGCGCACGAGCCCATGCGGCTCGGCGACCTGATCGCGCTGGGCGGCGTGCCGCTTCGTTTCGTAGATGCGCTGAAGAATATCAGCCATGCGAATACTGCTTGGCGCGATCAAAGAGCGACGCCGCGCGGCCTTCATACAACTGCATGCGTGCGAGCTCCATGCCTTCCTTAATATCGGCAGTCTTGCCGCAGACACGAAACGCCAGCGCGGCGTTCAGCGCAACGACGTCGGCGCGCGGCGAGCGCTCGCCGGCCAGAATAGATTCAAAGGCTTCCAGGCAGCTCGGCACCGCTCCACCGCGGAGTTCTTCGAGCGACGCGTGCACGCCGTAGTCTTGCGGATCCAACGTCCAGCGTTTGCTCGAGCCTTCGCCGAACTCATACACGGCGGTCGGCCCTTCGCCGCCAACCTCGTCGATACCGCTGTGCGCGTAGACGACCGCACCGGCGCGTACGCCGAGTGCGCGCAGCACGTTGCCGACGAGCTCGAGATGCTCTTCGCGCGCCACGCCCACGAGTTGATGCGTAGCGCGGGCCGGGTTGGTCAACGGTCCGAGAATGTTGAAGATCGTGCGAATGCCGAGCTCGCGCCGGATGTGAGCGACGTTTTTCATCGCCGGATGGTAGATGGGCGCGAACATGAACGTGAAGCCTGTTTCGCGCAGGCTGCCCGCAGCTCGTGCCGGTGAAAGCTCGATCGCCAGGCCGCCGGCCTCTAAGAGGTCGGCGCTTCCACATTGACTCGATGCCGCGCGATTGCCGTGCTTGGCCACCGGAACGCCGGCGGCAGCCACGACCAGCGCGGCCAGCGTCGATATGTTTATCGTGCCCGCGCCGTCCCCGCCGCTGCCGACTACGTCTACGACGAGCGGCAAACCGTGTTCGACCGTAAGGCTGCGATCGCGCATCGCGCGCGCGGCTCCGGTAAGCTCCGCTTCGGTTTCACCCTTGGCCGCGAGCGCGGTCAGCAAACCTGCCGACTGCGCATCCGTGACCGCACCGTCCATGATTGCGCCCGCCATTCCCGCCGCGGCGTCCTCTGAAAGATCCTCGCCGGCGACCAGCCGCCGTAAAATGCCGGCTACGTCAACTGACAAGTTCTAAAATGGATAATTCCGCGGCGTCGCCCGGGCGTACGCGTGACTTGGTGATCCGTGTGTAGCCGCCGCTGCGTTCTTTGAGTGCCGGAGCGATTTGTTCGACCAGTTTTTTGACGACCGCCGGTTCGGTAATATATTCCGCGACTTGGCGGCGCGAATGGAGATCGCCGCGCGCCGCAGCCGTGATCAAACGTTCCACGACGCGACTGACCTCTTTCGCCTTCGTCGTCGTCGTTTCGATCTTTCCGTGCTTGAAAAACGACGTCGCCAAATTGCGAAGCAGCGCCCGGCGGTGGCCGTCGGTGCGCGAGAGACGCTTGTATGCTATTTGATGCGGCATGGCGTTACGCTACGGCTGACGCAGCGAAAGTCCCCTCTCCTCCAGCACTTGCTTGATTTCGTCGAGCGACTTCTTGCCGAAGTTGCGCATCTTGATGATCTCGTCCTCGGTCATGTCCAGCAGCTCCGACACTTTCGAGATGCCCGCCCGCTTGAGGCAATTGAAAGATCGCACCGAGAGATTGAGCGACTCGACCGGGATGTCCCATTCGCTCGCCGGCGCCTGCGGCAGGGGCTTCTCCTCGCTGGTAAAGCTCACGAAGAGATCCAAGTGATCCTGCAGGATCGTGGCGGCTTGCGAGAGAGCTTCGTCCGGCGTCACGGAGCCGTTCGTATCGATTTCGATCGTCAGGCGATCGAAGTCCACGTTTTGGCCCACGCGCGTGTCGTCCACGCTGAAATTGACCTTGCGAATCGGCGAGAAGATCGAATCCAGCGGAATCAGCCCGATCATGTGTTCTACATTGCGCTGCCGGTCCGCAGTCACATAGCCGCGCCCCTTTTCCACGCCGATCTCCATCGACAGTTTGGCGGTCTTCGCTGAAAGGGTCGCGATGTGATAATTCGGGTCGAGAATCTCCACGTCCGCATCGGGCGTGATGTCGGCGGCGGTCACCGCTTTCGATCCCGTGACGCTGAGCGTGAGAACCTTCGGCTCGTCGGTGTTCATCTTCACCGGCAGGCCTTTGAGGTTGAGCATGAGCGCGATCGTGTCTTCAACGATTCCCGGAATCGTCGAGAACTCGTGCAGCACGCCGTCGATTTTCATATAGGTGACGGCAGCGCCCGGAATCGAGCTCAAGAGAATACGCCGCAGCGCATTTCCAAGCGTGATGCCAAAGCCTCGTTCCAACGGTTCGACGACGAACTTCGCGTAGTTATCCCGGCGCTCACGCACGTCGATGCTTGCGCCAACAGGGGTGTCCAAAACGGTCATGATTACAGTTCGTTTCCTTTGTTCTCTTGCGTTATCCGCAGCGGCCTGAGGGCCGCTACGATCGTACGTATAGAGCAGTTCCGCCGGCGTCGTGGCCGGTGAGTTTATTATCGGCTGTAGTACTCCACGATCAGCTGCTCGTCGACCGGCGTGTCGATTTGCTCGCGCGCCGGCAGTTGAACGACCTTGGCGGATTGATCTTGATCGCTGTATTCGAGCCACTCCGGAGCGCGCCGGTTCTTGGCGACTTCGAAGTTGGATTCAAAGATGGGCGATTTCTTGCTGCGGTCGGAAATTGTGATGACGTCCCCAACCTTCACGACGTAGGACGCGATGTTCACCATCCGCCCGTTGACTTTAAAATGACGGTGCGTGACAAGTTGGCGCGCTTGCGCGCGGCTGGTCGCCAAATTCAAACGGTAGACGACGTTGTCCAAGCGGCGTTCGAGCAACTGAAGAAACGTTTTGCCCGTCTGTCCCGGTACGCGCGCGGCCTCGCGGAAATAGTTTGCGAACTGCGTTTCGTGAACGCCGTAATAGCGGCGCATCTTCTGCTTCTCGCGCAGCTGGCGGCCATACTCTGAGACTTTTTGGCGCGAAGCTTTTCCCTGCGTCTTCTGTCCCGGCGCGGTACCGCGGCGCTCGACGGCGCACTTTTTTGAAAGACAGCGATCGCCCTTGAGGAAGAGCTTGATCTTTTCGCCCGTCTTGCTCGCGGCGGTTTCGCGGCGGCACAAGCGGCAGACCGGTCCGATATAACGCGACATGTTAAACCCGGCGCCGTTTGGGCGGGCGGCAGCCGTTGTGCGGAATCGGGGTGACGTCTTTTATCAGCGTGATCTCCAGGCCGGCAGCTTGCAAGGAGCGGATCGCGGCCTCGCGTCCGGCTCCCGGTCCTCTCACGAAAACTTCGGTTGATTTCATTCCGTGTTCCATGGCTTTGCGGGCGACGGCCTCAGCTGCCATCTGCGCTGCAAACGGCGTGGATTTCTTCGAGCCCTTAAAACCCAAGTTGCCGGCCGACGCCCAGGCAAGCACGTTGCCCAAACCGTCCGCCATCGTCACGATCGTGTTGTTAAATGAAGCGTGAATGTGCGCAACGCCCGTTTGGACGTTCTTGAACTCGCGCTTCTTGCGTGCCTTGGTTTGCTTCTTAGCGGCCAAAAAAGACTCCGTTTATCCTGTCCGCGCCACGAGCACGGTGTCGGGGCGCACGGCGATTGCGCCAAGCCACGATTCTATCGAAAAAGGGCGGTCCGGGTCAAGGGCAGTCGAGGGCGGGTTCGGCTCGAGGACCAAAGAGACGGCCCCGGTCGAAGACCGGGGCCGTAAGCGCCTACTTCAGAGGTGGGTGCTTAGAAGTGGATACCGAGGCCGACGTACGCTCCATTGTGGGTGTAGTCTACCGGCGCGTTGGTCTTGTTTCTGCCACGGTCGCCGATGAAGCCCAGGTCGAGGAACACCGGGAACGTCTTCCCGAACCCGACGGTCGCGCCAACCTGGTAGCGTAGGACGCTGTAGGCCAAGTTGAACTTTTGACCGATCGCGGGTCCGCTGGGGACCGTGTACGTGCCGCTTACGGTCGGGTAGTAATAGACGTTACCGTAGAGCGAGAACGTTTGGTCCAGATCCGGCAGTTTTTCCAGGCCGAACCCGACGCCGCTCGTTGACGGATACCCATAGTTCCCCGTGTGTGTCATGTACCCGACGGCGATGTAAATGCGCGGATCGGCGACTTTGAGCCCTAGGCGGCCGTCCCCGTTCCACTCGTTCACCGTGAACGCCGGAACATAGGTCTGTCCGCCGCCGCCAATGACGGTCACGCAACCCTGCGTGCCGACCGAGCTGCCCGGCAGACCGGCGATGCACGACGCACCGAAACGGCTGTCGATGTTGTGTGGATACTGCCACTTCTCGAGTGTGCCTTCGATCATCCATGGCAGGTTGATCACGTTGAACTCGAACGCGCCTCGCAGTGCATAGGAGCTGCTGCCGGTATTGCCCGGGCTGAACTCGTTATACACCTTGGGGCTGAGGATGTAATCGCCCGCAATGAAGTGATCCTGATACGGAACTGCGACCGGAACAGGCGTCGGCGTAGCAACCGGAGCCGGTGTCGGCGCCGGCGTGACCGGCGGCGGCGGGGTTGCAGGCAGATAGCGAACGACCACGAGGCGCTTATCGGGCACCCACTGGACGTACGCGCCCATGCCTTCCGAGATGACGCGCACCGGAACCAAAATCTGGCCCTGGTACATCATCGGCGGGACATCGAGCGGACGGGTCTCGCCGTTGATCACGACCTGCGCCACGCCGAGCGTCACTTTGACGTCGGAGCCCGCTTTGGTCACGTCGACGGTTTTACTGCCCGCGTCGTAAGAAACCGTTGCGCCCATCTGTTCGAACATCGAGCGTAACGGAATCAAGATCGTTCCACCGCGCACGAGCGCGGCTAAGACGCGGCCTTGTTTCAGCACGTCCGGTCTAGAATAGACGTGATGGTCGTTGAAAAGAATTGGAATCTGCCCTGAAGGCGGCGAGCCGAACTGCGGTGCAGGCACCGACGAGGCCTGGGCAATCACTTGGTGTCCGATGTTGCCCAGCGATGCCTGACCTGACGGAGCGGCCACCGCGGTGAGGCCCAGTCCCGCAATCAAAATCGCGGTCAGGGCTCCGGTGCTCAGTCGTTTCAAGTTTGTCTCCCTTTCATTCTGTGGTAGTACGTATGATACGTTCAGAGACCGGTTGGTTGCCCTGGAAAATGGCGTGGGTTCGGTCTCCACCCTTGCCTAACGGCGTGCGTGAGCTTGGGGTTCCCCCGCTAGGCGTTCCTAGCCGTTATTCCCACTTGGAGGGGAGTCATGCAGCGCCCGCTCGGGAAGCAGGCAAGCGCCTCAGCCAGGCTACGCCCGCCGCAACCTCGACGCAGGCCATGACAAATGCAATCCGCGGGGCGTCCGCGCTATGCAGCGCCTGCAACGCACCGAGTACCGCGGTGACGAGCTGCGGTGCGGCAATCTGCGGAATCAGCAAAGCGAGATTCCATATACCCATCGCCGTCGCCAAAGCTCCGCGCGGCAACAACGTGCACCCGAGCGACCAATCTGCGGTCAGAAAGATTCCCCATGCGAGCCCCGCCACCAGCGCGGCTGCAACAACTTCTCCCGCCGCATTCGCAACCAAAAACAAAACTAGCGCGACAATGAACGCGCTTCCGCCGATCGTCGCCACATCGCGGCGATCGAATCTATTGACGGGCCGGCCGGCAACGGCCGCGCCAATCGCCGCCGCCACCAAAAACAGAATCAGCAGCATCCCCGTATGCATTTGGACGTCACCTTGCATCATGCGCTTGACATAAAAGAACAGATAGCCCAGAAGCGTGTAGAACCCGAGATAAACCAGCGCGCGCGAGATGAAAAGATCCGCGAACGCACGCGTGACGCGCAGCGGCTTCGGAGTGTTGACAACCGGTTCGAGCTTGCGCACGTGCGCGCTCGTTACCGCGCATGTCACCAGTAGCGTCGCAGCAATTGCAGTGCCGGCGCTCGCAGCATTTTTGATCAGACCGCCCTCAAGCGCGCCCGCGACATTTCCTAAGCTCTGAAGCGCAGCCATCCACGCCGATGCCCCTCCGAGTGCTTTGGGTTCGATGAAGTCGGGAATCGCGGCTTGGTACGGCCCGATCGCGACGTTCAACCCGAGCTGCAGGGTCGCGAGCGCGGCAATGAGCTGCCCGTAGGAAGGCGCCAGATAAAACCATATGACCGCAGCCGCGCCTGCAACCGCGCCGACGACATAAAATTCTACTCGCCGGCTCCCGCGGGCGCGACGGCGATCCGATATGATGCCCGCGGCGATCTGGCTCACCGCCGCCACGGCCGCGCCGGTGCTCGCCAGCAGCGCATACCCTGCAAACGTATGGTGCGGAGCAAGTTCGCTCGCGCGCGCCTGCAGCGAAATTCCGAGCAAGGCGCCCCACACCATTTGGATGCCGAACCAAAATGCGCCGAGAAGCGCCGGGTTAGGCGCGTTCGGCTGCGTAGACGTATTCTTCATACGTATCGACGTCGTAGGCGATATCCGGCGACGCGCCGCGAATCGCACGCGCCGGAATGCCGAGCACATGGTGCGCGCGGCGTTCGAGGACCTCGATCGACAGACGCCGCAACGCGAAGCGCACGCAAAGCAGCGGGCCCAGCAGCGCCGCCATGCGCGGGACGCTCTTGCGCGCGTTAAAGAAACGCACCGCAAAAGCTTCGATTTTAGCCGCGCCGTACGGCGGAATCCAAAAGGCCCCGCCGTTGACGACGCGCTCGCCGGCCAGCTCGACCCCAAACGGCGGCGCGCTGGGAAAGCGCCGTTCGAAATCGGCGCAATCGGTCAAGGGAAGCGCCAGCGCATCCGATGGAACTCTTTGCAGCAATGCGCGCAGCGCTAGCGCGTCGATGAAGGGCATGTCACTAGTCAGATACAGCAGCGGTGCATCGAGCTCCCATGCGTTTAGGGCCCGGCGAATGTTTGTCTCGCCATCGGCTTCATCGATTACGCACTAAACTCTCTCCCCGCACGCCGCCCGAATTTCCGCGCCACCCACGACCGCAATTCTCGTTGCCCCGGCGCCGCGCGCGGCTTCGATGCTCGCCTGCAGCATTGTCCGGTTTCCGATGCGCGCCAACGCTTTAACGTCCGTTCCGATGCGCCCGGCAAACTCGCCATCCACGCGGGCGCCGGCCGTTATGACGGCGTTCACTAAAAAAGCGTGCCTTGGGCCGGCACGCCTTCGCGGCGCGCGACCACTTCGGCGGCATCTCCGTAGCGGCTGCGCAAGAGTTCGATGAAGAGCTCGGCATTGCGAGCCGCACTGCCGCGCGCATGGTTATTAAAAAAAGCGAATGTCGTGCCGGCCGCTTCTTCTATCTCTGCGACGCGCGCAGTCCACGGATCGAGCTCTTCGGGCGAGTATTCGTAGTCGTAGCGCGTCACGTTGTCGCCGCTCCACCACTGTCCGGCGTTGCGTCCGTGAAAGCGCAGGTAGCCGATTGCGGACGTGACGTCGGAGCTAGGCTGCAAGAGCGTATCGTAACGCGGCATGTCCACGTTGCACCAACCCACGCCCAACTCGCGAAGCAAACGCAGCGTGGCGTCCTCCTGCCACTCACGGTTGCGGAACTCCGCCACCAGCGGCAGGGGCGTGAGCGCGGCGGCCGCACGCTCCAGGTATGCCTCGGCGGCCGAAGTTTTCCGGAAGCCGTTGGGAAACTGCAAGAGCGCGCATCCGAGTTTACCGGCCTCTTTTAAAGAAAGGACGCTTTCCACGAACAGCCCCGCGTCAGGATGGATGCGGGGCATGCTCGTATCCGGCGGATGCGAGACCGTCGCCGGCACTTTAAAGCAAAAGCGAAACTCCGGCGGCGTGACTTTGCCCATTCGTGCAATCGTCTGCGGCTTGAGAACGCCGTAATACGACGCGTCGATTTCGACCGCCGGAAAACAGCGCGTATAGTACGGCAGCATCTCGTTCGAGCGGATCTTGCCGGGATAGAATGGCCCGATCCAATCTTTGTACGCGAAGCCGCACGTTCCGACGTAAATCATAGCCCTTCGACAATGCTCAGGACTTCGGCGCTTCGCGCCTTCGGCCTATTTCTTCGGTGGGCCGGTGCCTGTCGCGGGCGCCGGCTTCTTGCGGTTGCCGACAGTCTTCTTCGGACCCTTGCGCGTACGAGCGTTGGTCTTCGTGCGCTGGCCGCGAACGGGCAACCCGCGCCGGTGGCGTATGCCGCGGTAGCAGCCGATGTCGAGCAGCCGTTTGATGTGCCCCTGCACGTCGCGGCGCAGATCGCCCTCGACTTTTACCTCGAGGCTGCCGATCGCGTCGCGCAGCTTCTTTTCGTCGTCTTCGCTCAGGTCTTTGACGCGAATGTTCGGATCGACGCCGGTATGCTCCAGCAAGCGCCGGGCAGTCGTCGGTCCGATACCAAAAATATACGTCAGCGCAATTTCGATGCGCTTCTCACGCGGCAGATCGATGCCGGCAATACGTGCCATCTAGCCTTGCACCTGTTTATGCTTCGGATTGACCGTGCAGATCACGCGGACTTTGCCCTCGCGCCGAATGACCTTGCATTTTTCACAAATTCGTTTTACGGAAGGTCTGACTTTCATATCATTTATACCTATAAGTTATTCTGCCGTGCGTGAGATCGTAGGGAGAGAGTTCTACCAGAACCCGATCCCCGGGAAGGATGCGGATGAAATTCATCCGGATCTTGCCCGATACATGTGCTAACACTCTCTGGCCATTCGTGAGTTCCACCCGGAACATCGCGTTGGGCAATGGTTCGACGATCGTTCCCTCGACTTCGATCGCCTCTTCCTTGGGCGTCGCGTTGGCGGCGGCTTTTTCGGCCGTCGCCTTGGCGTGTTCGGGTCGATTGCGATAGCGCCCCCGCGCCATTAGGCCGCGGCTTCCTCTCGAGGCCGGTATTTTGACGCTTCGGCGTGTTCGCCGGTTTCGCGTAACGTCAAGATCTTCGGGCCCTCTTCGGTGAGCGCAATCGTATGCTCGAAGTGCGCTGCGAGTTTACCATCCGCGGTGACGACTGTCCAGCCGTCCGGGAGAATTTTGACTTCGTAGCCCCCTTGCGTGATCATCGGCTCCACGGCCAGCACCATGCCGGTGCGCAGCTTTGGGCCTGCGCCGGGCCGTCCATAATTCGGGACTTGCGGGTCTTCGTGCATGCTGGTTCCCACGCCGTGCCCGACGAGCTCGCGCACCACACCGTACCCGTTGGCCTCGGCGTGCTGCTGCACCGCGTGGCCGATGTCGCCCACATGGTTGCCCGCCCGCATTTGCTCGATACCGAGCATCAAACATTCTTGCGTCACCCGCAGCAGGCGCGCCGCGCTCTCGGTAATCGAACCGATGCCGACGGTGACGGCGCTGTCGCTCACGTATCCCTCGAGCGTCGTCCCGAGATCGATTGAAAGCAGATCGCCTTCGCACAACCTGTATCCGCTCGGGATGCCGTGCACGACTCGATCGTTGACCGAGGTGCACACTGAAGCCGGGTAGCCGCGGTAGCCTTTAAAGGTCGGCTCGCCCCCTAGATCGCGAATGCCTTTTTCGGCCAGCGCATCGATGTCGGAAGTCGTCAGGCCGGCCTTGGCGGCAGCCATGAGATCCGTCAAGACTTTGGCGGTAATCTTGCCGCTGCGGCGCATCGCTTCGATCTCACGCGCCGAACGCAGTGTGATCACGAGGTTTGCAACTCCGGACTGAGGGCGGAGACAATCTGCCGCGTCACGTCGTCCACCGGCGCCAAGCCATCGACCTTTACCAGTTTTCCGCGCTTGCTGTAGTACGCGACCAGCGGTTCGGTCTGCTCCTGGTAGACGTCCAGACGCTTGCTCACGGTCTGCGCTTTGTCGTCCTCGCGTTGGATCAGCTCGGTGCCGTCTTCGTCACGCATGCCCGGACCGGGCGGCGGATTTGTGATCGCATTATAACTTTTTCCCGTACGCGGATTGGTCCAGCGCGAGGTCAGGCGCGTCACAAGCGTATCCCGGTCGACATCGAACAGGACGACAGCATCGAGGGCGACGCCCTTGCGCGCCAGCAGCGCATCGAACGCTTCAGCTTGCGCCACCGTGCGCGGAAAGCCGTCCATGATGAAGCCGCGCGGCGACTTCTCGACCTCGCCTTCAATCATTTTCAGGATCAGTTCGTCCGGAAGTAATTCTCCCCGGCGCATAAAGCCTTCGGCGAGCTTGCCTAACTCGGTGCCGGCTACGCGATGGTCGCGCAGAATATCGCCCGTCGAAATGTGCCGCGCGCCGAAGCGCTTGGTGAGCAGCCTCGACTGCGTCCCTTTGCCCGCACCTGGCGGGCCTAAGAAAATCAGGCGCATCTACCGCTTGATGAAGCCCCGGTAGTCGCGCATGGCGAGCCGCGCCTCGATCTGCGTGATCGTATCGAGCGCCACGCCGACGACGATCAGCAGCGAAGTCGAACCCAGATAGAATGTCGTCACGGAGAGTCCGCGCTGCAGCATTCCGGGCAGCACCGCGAGCAATCCCAAATAGATCGCGGCCGCCGTGGTAATCCGTATCAGAATGCGATTGATGTAATCGACCGTCGGCTGACCGGGGCGAATGCCCGGGATAAACGAGCCGCTCTTTTTCAGGTTGTCGGCAATGTCTTTCGTATTGAGAACGACGGCGCTGTAAAAGAACGTGAACACGACCACCAAGGCGAAGTACACAAGGTTGTACAGCGGTGAATTGACGCTGAAATTGAGGTTGAGCCATGTCGAGACTGCGGCCACGGCACCGTGCGCCGTCGCTGCCCCGCCCCGGTTGAACCACGACAACGCCTGCTGCGGCAGCAGCAGCAGCGAGATCGCAAAGATGATCGAGATGACGCCGGCGTTATTGAGGCGTAGCGGAATATAGGTCGACCTGCCCGCGAACATCTTGCGCCCGACGACGCGCCGGGCTTGCTGCACCGGTATACGTCGCTGGCCCTGGTAGAGAAAGACGATCGATACGATCACCAGGATCGCGATCGCAATGTAGATCAGCAGGTTCGTCAGGCTTTCGCCGCCCTTGGTCGTCGAGGTGAAAGTCTGCGCGACGTACTGCGGATAACGCAGTACGATGCCGATGAAGATGATCAGCGAGACGCCGTTTCCGATGCCCTTGTCGGTAATCTGCTCGCCCAGCCACATCAGGAAGAGCGTACCGCCGACCATCGCGACCACGGCGTACAACAGAAACCAAATGCTATTGTCGTAGAAGACGTGATAGGCTCGCATCATGTTGGCCATAAAGAAGGCCTGCATCGTCGCCAGCACGATCGTCAGCCAGCGCGTGTAGCGGCCGATTTTCTTGCGGCCTTCGTCGCCGCCTTTCTTGGCGAGTTCTTCGAGTTGCGGCAGCACGACCGTCATCAGCTGCATGATGATCGACGCGTTGATGAAGGGCGTGATCCCCATGGCGATGACCGAGAGTTTTTGCAGCGCGCCGCCGGAAAGAAAGCCGAGCAGATTGTAAAAGACGCCGGACTGCAACTGTTTCTGCCATGCCGCATCGTTCACGTTCGGAAGTTGAACGTGAATCATGAAGACGAACAGCGCGAACGCGCCGAGCACGAACAGCACCCGCTTCCGGATGTCCGGAACCAGGAGCGCCGCGCGCAGGTTATTCAGCAACGAGTTTCTCTAAGGTCGCCCCGGCGGCTTCCAGCGCTTCTTTCGCGCTGTTGGAGAACAGCACGTCGCGGAAACGCAGTCCTCCCGGAAGTGACTTCCCTGGTTTGCTCCCGCCCAAAATCTTCACGCCGTCGCCGGCATCTTTGATTTTTTTTGCGACCTTGAGCGTTTCTGGCGAGATTTCGACCGACGGGTCCCAGTCTGCCAAGTCGTGCAGATTCACGACCGAGTAGCGCGTGCGAAAATGCCCGATGTCGCGAGCCTTTTGCGAATATCCGCGCCGGTGCGGCAGGCGCCGCTGCCACGGCGTCTGACCGCCTTCGAAAGCCGGTCCTTTTCCGCCGCCGGAACGAACCGTTTGACCCTTGCCGCCTTCGCCGCCGGTCTTCACCATGCCCGAACCGTGCCCGCGCCCGACGCGGGTGCGTTTTGGCATGCTGCCTTTACTCGGGCGCAATTGCCCGAGCGTCAACCCGCCAGCGCGGGCCCCGGCGACAGGCGTACCGGGCGACGTGCGCTGCGGTTTTACGGCTGCGGTCTTAGGCGCCGCAGCTTTCTTCGTGCCGGCGGATTTTCTAGTGGCCGGCGTTTTTTTGGCCGGTGTTTTTTTGGCCGGTGTTTTTTTGCGTGCTGCCATGATATTTTATGCCGCGGAGGTGTCGTCCGACCGTTTGCCGCGCAACTTGGCAACTTGATCGAACGTCCTGAGTGAGCGCAGACCCTCGATAGTGGCGTACACCACGTTGATCGGGTTGTTGCTGCCCAGTGATTTGGTGACGATGTCGTGAATGCCGGCGAGCTCGAGTACGGCGCGCATCGGTCCGCCCGCTATGACGCCGGTCCCGGGCGAAGCGGGTTTCAAAAGGACGTTCGCCGCGCCCACGTGCTGATTGACCGCATGCGGAATCGTCCGCTCCACCATCGGAACGGTAATCAGATTTTTCTTGGCGGCTTCGACCGCTTTGCGAATAGCTTCGGGAACCTCACCGGCCTTGCCGATCGCGAAGCCCACCTTGCCTTTGCGGTCGCCGACGACCACGAGCGCGCTGAAGCTGAAACGTTTGCCGCCCTTGACGACTTTCGCCACGCGATTGATGCGCACGACCGTTTCATCAAAACCGCTGTTGTCGCGGTCGCGGCCGCCGCTGCGATACTGCATCAGAACTCCAATCCGGCTTGGCGCGCCGCATCCGCGAGCGCCTTGACTCGACCATGATATTTCAGGCCGCTGCGATCGAAAACGACGCGCGTGATGCCCGCCTGCTTCGCCTTGCCCGCGATGGCTTGGCCGATTTTTTCGGCGGCCGCGATATTCGTGGTCGATTTCAAACCGGCGCGCAGATCTTTCTCGCGCGTTGAGGCGGCCACGAGCGTGCGACCCTGGCTGTCATCGACGACCGTCGCATAGATATGGTGCAGCGTGCGGCGCACGAGAAGGCGCGGACGTTCCGCGCTGCCGGAAACCTTTTGACGCAGACGCGCGTGGCGAACGCGGCGTCCGATTTCACGGGATGAGCGGGCCATTATGCTTTTACCGCCTTCCCGGCCTTGCCGAGTTTCTTGCGCACGTATTCGCCTTCATAGCGAATCCCTTTGCCCTTGTACGGTTCAGGCGGACGCAGATTGCGGATCTCGGCGGCGACCTGCCCCACTTGCTGCTTGTCGATTCCATCGACGTGAATCTTGGTCGTGCCTTCGACCGAAAGCGTAACGCCCTTGGGCGGCGCGTAGCTCACCGGATGCGAAAGTCCCAACGTGAGATTTAACTTCTCGCCCGACTTGGCGGCACGGTATCCGACGCCTTGGATCTCCAGGCTCTTGCGAAATCCTTTGCTGACGCCTTCAACCATGTTGTTGACGAGCGTGCGCGTCAAGCCGTGAGCTGCGCGGTGCGGTTTTTCCTCGCCCGTGCGCGCGACGACAACCTTGCCTTCTTCCATGCGCACCAGGACGTGCGACATCGTGCGCTGCCGCAGCTCGCCTTTGGGTCCCTTGACGTGCACGACGTCACCGGCAATGTCCACGCTCACGCCGCTCGGCAGCACGATTGCAAGCTTTCCTATACGTGACATTCTCTAGTTACCACACATACGCGAGGACTTCTCCGCCGCAGCCTTCCTTCTTAGCGCGGCGGCCGGACATGATGCCGCGCGAGGTTGACATGATCACGAGGCCCAGGCCGCCTAACACGCGCGGGATCTCGGTCTTGTTCGTATAGACGCGCAAGCCCGGACGCGAAATGCGCCGCAGACCCGTGATGATCTTTTCTTTGTTCGGGCCATACTTCAGTTTGAGCCGCAGCGTGCCTTGCGGGCCTTCATTGAGCCGCTCGAAATCGTTGATGAAACCTTCATCTTTGAGAATCTGCGCAACGGCAACCTTGGTTCGCGAGGCGGGAATGTCCACGACCTCGTGGTTGGAGGTATTCGCATTGCGAATCCGCGTGAGCATGTCGGCGATCGGATCGGTTATGACAGACATATCGCTACCACGATGCCTTAGTAATGCCGGGGATGTTCCCTTTGTGCGCATTCTCACGAAAACAGATGCGGCATAAGCCGAACTTGCGGTAAAAACCGCGCGGACGGCCGCAGAGCTCGCAGCGGTTATGCGCGCGCACCTTGAACTTCGGTTTGCGTTTCGACTTTTCGATTAAAGCGGTTTTAGCCAATGTATATCCCTTACTTTTGCGTCCCGGCGACGCGTTGCAGCGGCAGGCCCATCGCGGTCAGAAACTCGGTTGCCTCTTCGTCGTTTTTCGCGGTCGTGACGATCACGATGTCCATGCCGCGCATCTTGTCGACCTTGTCGTAATTAATCTCCGGAAAGACAATCTGTTCGCGCAGCCCCAAGTTATAGTTGCCGCGCCCGTCGAAAGACTTGCGCGAGAGCCCGCGGAAATCGCGGATGCGCGGAAGAACGACGTTAAAGAGTTTGTCGAGAAACACGTACATCCGTTCGCCGCGCAGCGTTACCTTCGCGGCGATGTTCGTCCCCTCGCGCAGTTTAAACGCCGCGATCGATTTCTTGGCCTTGGCAATCACCGGCTTCTGACCGCTGATCGCTTGCATCTCCGCAGCCGCTGCATCCAGCGCCTTGGGATTGGCGATCGCCTCGCTCACGCTCATGTTGATGACGACCTTGTCCAATTTGGGGATTTGATGCGGGTTTTTATATCCGAACCGCTCCCGCAGTTGGCTGCGGACGTCCTTTTCGTACTTTTCTCGGAGCCTCGCCGCCATGCGTTATGCTCCCTTCACGGGCAAACGCGCGGGCTCGCCGCACTTGGCGCAGACGCGCTTCGTGCCTTCGGCCGTCTCGTGATGGCGCAGACGCGTCGGGCGCTTGCACTTTTCGCACACGTACTGCAGCGCGCTCATAGGCAGCGGAGCTTCTTTTTCGAGAATGCCGCCGGTTTGCGCCGAGCCGCCCATGTTTTGCTGCTTCGGAGCTCCCGGTTTCGTATGGCGCTTGACGATGTTCAGTCCCTCGATCGTCGCCATGCCGAGCCGCGGAAAAACGGATTTCACGACGCCGCGTTTGCCGCGCTCTTTACCGCGGCGGATCAGCACCGTGTCGCCTTTGACGATGTTGCCCACTACAGCACCTCCGGCGCGAGCGAGGCGATCTTCAGGAACCCGCGATCGCGCAGCTCGCGCATCACCGGCCCGAACACGCGCGTGCCGCGCGGATCGAGATCTTTCTCACCCTTGAGCACCACGCACGCGTTGTCGTCACATCTCACGACCGAGCCGTCCGAGCGCCGAATCGGCGCCGACGTGCGCACGACCACCGCTTGTACGACCTGGCCTTTCTTGACGGCCGCGCCTGGAATCGCGCTCTTGACCGTCCCGACGATCACGTCGCCGACGCCCGCATAGGGATGACGGCTCCCGCCCTGCACGTGAATGCAGAGGAGTTCGCGCGCTCCCGAATTGTCGGCAACTTTCAGCCGCGTTTCTTGCTGGATCATCTAACAGGCGCTCCGCGCTGCGCGCTGCGCCGCCCCCCATGGGCAAAGCCCACGGGGTCCCCCGCTTCGCACCTGCCGCTATTTTGCACGTTCAATAATCTCCAGTAAACGCCAGCGTTTGTCTTTCGACATCGGACGCGACTCCATGATGCGCACGGTGTCGCCGGTCTTGGCTTCGTTCTTCTCGTCGTGCGCCTTGAACTTGACGGATTTGCGCACGATCTTTCCGTAGACCGGATGCGCAACGCGCGTCTCCGAAAGCACCACGATCGTCTTGTCCATCTTGTCCGAGACGACGCGCCCTTGCTTCGAGCGCCGCTTGTGCCGCTGATCAACCGGCATTCTTGACCTCCATCAAGCGCTTCTCCGAAATGACGGTGTGAATCTGAGCGTAGGCACGGCGAATGGCGCGGACCTTGCTGAAGTCAGAGAGATGTCCGGTGCGCAGCGCAAAGCGCAGATTGAAGAGTTCTTCTTTCGTTTCGCGCGCTTTCGATTGCAGCTCGGCGATGGTGAGATTACGCAGCTCTTTGAGCTCGTTGCCCTTCATGCTTGCGCCTCCTCGCGGGTGATCAGTTTCGTCCGGATCGGCAGCTTCGAAGCAGCCAACTGGAGCGCGCGTTTAGCCACGTCGGGTTCGACGCCCGAGAGCTCGAAGAGCACCCGGCCCGGGAGCACGACCGCGACCCAGAACTCGGGATTGCCTTTGCCCGCGCCCATGCGCACTTCGGCCGGCTTCTTGGTCACCGACTTATCGGGGAAAACTTTGATCCACACTTTGCCGCCGCGCTTGATGTGGCGCGTCATGGCAATACGGGCCGCTTCAATTTGGCGGTTCGTCAGCCAGCACGGCTCCAGCGCTTGCAAGCCGGTCTCACCGAACGTCAGTGAACTGCCGCGCGACGCGCGACCTTTCATACGTCCGCGGTGAACCTTGCGCCACTTCACGCGTTTGGGTGTCAGCATTATTCGCTCACCCCTTCTTCCGGCGCGGGCTGCTCGGCCGGAGGCTCGGCCGGAACTTCGGTGGGGATTTCCGCCACCCGCTCGACCTCAGCCGGAGGTTCGATCGCAATGACGGGCTCCGGAACAACTACCGGCTCCTCGGGAACGATTTGCTGCGCTTCGGCGGTGTCGGCCACCGGGAAGTCGGCCGTCGTTTCCGTTTCCATTTCTGCGGGCCGCGGCGTTGCGGGCCGGCGGTTGCGGCCGCCACGCTCGCGGCGCTGGGGCATCTGCGGACCGCGCGCCTGTGATTCCAGGCCACGCGCATGTTCCGGCAACACTTCGCCGCGATAGATCCAAACTTTCACGCCGATGCGCCCGAAGGTCGTGAACGCTTCGACATGCGCGTAATCGATGTCGGCGCGCAGCGTGTGCAGCGGAACTTTCCCGTCATGATTGCGTTCGGTGCGCGCAATTTCGGCGCCGCCGAGGCGGCCCGAAACTTGAACTTTAATACCCCGCGCACCGGCGCGCATGCTGCGCATGATTGCTTGCTTCATCGCGCGGCGGAACGCGATGCGTTTCTCCAGCTGGTCGACGATATTCTGTCCGACCAGCCGTGCATCCAACTCCGGATGTTTGATCTCCATCACGTTGACTTGCACGGTCTTGCCGGTCAGCGTTTCCAAGCCCTTACGGATCTCTTCGATGCCGACGCCGCGCTTGCCGATGATGATACCGGGTTTGGCGGTATTGACGATCACACGCGTCTGGTTGGAACGGCGTTCGATCTCGATTTTGCTGATCGCCGCCGGACGGGTCCAGCGTGCGAAATACTTGCGGATCTTGACGTCTTCGTGCAGCCAAGCGCGGTAGTGCTTTTTCTCAAACCAGCGGCTGTCCCACGTGCGCGTGATGCCTAGGCGCAAGCCGACAGGATGAATTTTTTGTCCCATGCTATGCTCGCGCTCCCGCTTTAGCCGTTTTCTTTTTGCGCGCCGGAGCTTTACGCGCCGGAGCCTTGCGTTGCGCGGGAGCTTTGGCTGCCTGTGCTTCCGCAGTTTTGCGCGCGGGGGCGTGTTTGGACGCCGGCCTCTCCGCCACGATCACCGTCACGTGCGAAAGGCGCTTGCGCTTGAAATTTGCGCGGCCTTGCGCGCGGGGATCCAGGCGCTTCGTGAAGCCGCCGCCCGGCCCGCCGTCGACCATGATTTTTGCAATGAACAGTTCGTCCGCATTCATGTCGTGGTTGTTTTCCGCATTGGCGACCGCGCTGCGCAGCAGCTTCTCGATCGGCTCCGCCGCGAACACACCCGCAAATTTCAAAAGCAGCAGCGCATCCTTGACGCTCTTGCCGCGGATCGCGTCGGCGACGCGGCGCAACTTGCGCGGCGCCATGCGCGCGAACTTGAGGTGCGCGACGGCCTGGGTGCGTTCGGCTGATTGATTCATGAGGTCGCCGCCGGTGCGGCTGCGGGTGCGGCTCCAGGCGCGGCTCCCGGTGCGCCGCCGGGACCGGCTGCCGCAGCTGCCGCCGCTTTCAGCGCGGATTTCTCGCCGCTGTGTGCGCGGAAGATGCGCGTCGGTGCGAATTCGCCGAGCTTGTGGCCCACCATATTTTCGGTGACGAAAACCGGGATGTGCGTTTTGCCGTTGTGTACGCCGATCGTATGGCCCACCATCGCAGGCACGATCGTCGAGGAGCGGCTCCACGTGCGGACCACGCGCTTCTCCCGCCGCTCGTTCAGCGCTTCGATCTTCTTCAGCAAATGATCCGCCACGAACGGACCTTTTTTTAAACTGCGTCCCACTACTTAGCTCCGCGCTTTCTTATGATCATTTTAGAAGTGCGCTTGTTGCGCCGCGTTTTTTTGCCCATGGTCATCTGTCCCCACGGCGTGGTCGGCGGGCGTCCGGAAGTCGAACGCGCTTCGCCGCCGCCGTGCGGATGATCGACCGGATTCATCGCAATGCCGCGAACGCTGGGGCGTTTGCCGCGATGGCGCGACCGGCCGGCTTTGCCGACGATCTCGTTCTCGTGTTCCAGGTTTCCGAGTTGTCCGACCGTTGCGCGGCACACGACCTGTATCTGGCGCACTTCGCCCGAGGGCATGCGCACTTGCGCGTACTCGTCTTCTTTGGCCATTAGCTGCGCGGCGCCGCCGGCGCTGCGCACGAGTTTGCCGCCTTGACCGGGCCGCAGCTCGATGTTGTGCAGGATCGTACCGACGGGAATGTTTTTTAGCGGCAAGCAGTTGCCGGTTTTGATGTCCGCGTTCGGTCCCGATTCGATGACGTCGCCGACGCGCAGGCCGGCCGGCGCGAGGATATAGCGTTTCTCGCCGTCACGATAGTTGATGAGCGCGATGCGCGCCGACCGGTTGGGGTCGTATTCGATGGTTGCGACCTTGCCCGGAATCGTATCCTTCATGCGCTTGAAATCGATGATCCGGTACTGCTTGCGCGTGCCGCCGCCTTTGTGGCGCACGGTGATGTGTCCGTTGAAGTTTCGCCCCGAGTGTTTCTTGCGCACCTCGATCAGCGATCGCTCGGGATCGACCTGCGAAAGATCGGAAAAATCCATCGTGGTCATAAAACGTCTGCCCGCGCTGGTGGCTTTATATTTCTTTACCGGCATCGTGTATGGCCCTTATTGCTCGAAGTAGTTGACGCCGCCCAGTTCGATTTTCTGGCCGGCCTTCAACGTGACGATGGCTTTTTTGTAATCTTTGGTACGCCCTTGGGTGCGCAAACCGCGGCGCGCGAAACTGCGCCGCTTACCGCCGATGTTCACGGTGTTCACCTTGACGACGTTCACCTTGAAGATCTCTTCGATCGCGTGCCGGATTTGAGTCTTGGTCGCATCGGGGTGCACGGTAAAGCTGTACTGATGGCCGAGGGCGTCCGCCATGGACTTTTCCGAAATGCGCGGCGCGATGATAACGTCTCTGGCGTCCATGCTACTTCGCCCTCAGGGTCGCGAGCAGTTCGGCGTAGCCTTCCGACGTAAAAACGAGGCGATTGAACCGCAGCACGTCCTTGACGTCGAGCGCGCCGGTATTCGTAATGCCGACCTTGCTCAGATTTCGGCTAACGCGCTCCATCGCGACGGCGGAACGTTCATCGCGCCCGTGCACGACCAGCGTGCTGGCCGCCTTCTTGGCAGCCTTGACGTCGCCGAACAGCAGAGCTGCAAAATCCGCCGTCTTGGAAAGATCGAAATTCTCCGCCTCGAGCACCGTCACGGCTCCATTGCGAAAGCGATCGGCCAGCGCAGCCACAAACGCGGCGCGCCGTTCTTTCTTGTTGAGATCGCTCACGTAGCTGCGCGGTTGCGGGCCGAACACGACACCGCCGTGGCGCCACTGCGGAGAGCGAATCGAGCCTTGGCGTGCGCGCCCCGTGCCTTTTTGCCGCCAGGGTTTGCGGCCGCCGCCGCTGACCTCGTCGCGCTTTTTCGTTGACGCGGTTCCGGCTCGCGGGTTCGCGAATTCGCGGAACACGGCGCGGAAGATCGCGTGCTGCTTATCGCCATACTCTTGATTGAGAATCTTGGGAATGGGCTCTTCGCGCACGACCTTGCCTTTGAGATCGATCACTGCCGGCATCAGCTCGCCGCTCGCTTCTTGGTGCTCGTACGCACGATGACAAGCCCGTTTTTTGCGCCGGGGACGGGACCGCGCACGAGCAGCAAGTTGCGCTCCGCATCGGTCCGTACGATCTCTAAATTCTGATGGGTCGTGCGATCCACGCCGTAGTGTCCGGGGCGCCGGCTGCCCTTTACGGTGCGGCCGGCATTGGTATCGCCGTTTGAGGCCGGCTGCCGGTGGATCATCGATCCGTGGCTCGCGCCGCCGCCGCTAAAATTGTGACGTTTGATGCCGCCCGCAAAACCGTGACCCTTCGAAACGCCGACGACGTCCACGCGGTCACCGGCTTCGAACTCGGCGACGGTGATTGTTTGTCCGGCCTCGACGCCTTCGATGTCGTTGCGAAATTCGCGCGTCCAGCGGCGCGGTTCGGCGCCGGCCTTCTTATAATGTCCGGCCATGGCGCGGTTCACGCGAGACTTCTTTATATCTCCGAAAGCGAGCGCGACGGCTTCATAGCCGTGGCTGTCCGTGGTCCGGCGTTCGACCACGGTGCACGGGCCTGCGGCAATCACCGTGACCGGCACGTACCGGCCGTCCTCGGTGAACACGCTCGTCATCCCAACCTTGCGGCCGAGAATATTTTTCATTTCGGGGTTAAGTCTCCACGGGTCCAGGCGTACTGCTTAAATGCTCCGCCGGCGCACAAAACTGAGCCGCCGGCATGGGCAACCTCGGGATAGTAACAGGTCGCGCCAAGCCCGTCAAGCAGCCCCTATGTGAAGGCGCTCAGGCCCGTGATTGCTTGGCCCAAGATGAGCGTGTGTATCTCATTGGTGCCTTCGTACGTGAACACCGACTCCAAGTTATTCATGTGCCGGATGATCGGGTACTCGAGCGTCACGCCGTTCGCACCCAAAATGCTGCGGGCTTCGCGGGCGATTGCCAAAGCCTCACGAGCGTTGTTCAATTTTCCGAAACTGATCTGCGCGGGATGTGCGCTGCCCTTATCTTTCATCCGCCCGAGGTGCAGGGCCAGCAGCGTCCCCTTGTTCAGCTCCAGCAGCATCTTGACCAGCTTCTCCTGCGTCAGCTGGAAGCCGGCTATGGGCCGCCCGAATTGCACGCGCGTCTTGGCATACTCGAGCGCGGTTTCATAACAACTGCGGGCCGCGCCCATCGCGCCCCACAGGACGCCGTAGCGTGCCTCGTTCAGGCAAGCGAGCGGGCCGCGCAGGCCGCGCACGTCGGGAAAGGCCGCCGAGTCGGGAACCCGGCAGCTTTGCAAGGTAAGCTCCGACGTCACCGAAGCTCGCAGCGACAGCTTACGCTCGATCGGGTGCGTTGAAAAGCCTGCTGTGTTCGCCGGGACGATAAAGCCGCGAATGCCTTCGTCGGTCTGCGCCCATACGATCGCCAGATCCGCGATGCCGCCGTTGGTGATCCAGGCTTTGGTTCCGTCGATCACCCAGTCGGCGCCGTCGCGCCGCGCGCTCGTGCGAATTCCCGCCGGGTCGCTCCCGAAATCGGGCTCGGTTAAACCAAAACAGCCGACAAGCTCTCCCGCCGCCATCCGCGGCAGCCACTCGTTCTTCTGTTCTTCGCTGCCCCAGCGCCAAATCGCAAACATCGCAAGCGATCCTTGCACCGAGGCAAAGCTGCGCACGCCCGAATCGCCCGCTTCGAGCTCCATGCAAGCCAAACCATACGCTACCGCGCTCGCGCCCGGGCAGCCGTAGCCGTGCAGATGCATGCCGAGCACGCCCAGCTTGCCGAGCTCGCGCGCGAGCTCACGCGGGAAGGTGTGGCTTTCAAACCATTGCGCGACGTCCGGCAGGACGCGGTCGCGAACGAACGCGCGCACCGTGTCGCGAACCATGCGCTCTTCGGCTTCGAGCAGCGCGTCGATGTCGAGAAAATCGAGCGCGTTCGGCTCTGTCTTCAACCTATCGTTTCAGGACGCGGGCGATCTTATCGAAAAGCGCTTCGATGGAGCGCTCTTGTTGATCTTCGAGCCTCCGCCATACCAATCGGCCTTCGGTATCGCTCAACGTGGCATCGATGCGATGCTGCACCGTCGTCTTCTTCGCGTCGCCGGAGAGATAAAACCCATGCACGCCGTCAAAGCCATCGTTTTGAATGCGCCACACGATCCGCTCCTCGGGCACGATCTCCTCGAGGATAGCGTGAAAGCCGTTGTGCCACTCCTCGGTGCGGCCGACGACCATTGGTCCGGGCGAGCGCATGAACGGCTGCGCCGCGAAGGGCCAGATGATGTCGTTCGAGGTGCCCATGTCGACGAACAGCTGGAAAATGCGCCGGCGAGTTCCGGAAAATGTGCGTTCGCGAACCTCGTGCAGCGGAATCGGCATGGAGCCTTGGGTTCGCCAGGCCCGCCTGCTTGTCCGCGCGTCGGCCTTCCTTTAACTACGCCGCTAGCTGCGCTCCGCGAGCCTGCCCAGCGACTGAATCACCAGGATGGCGGCGATCGTGATCACGACCGCGTAGGCCAGCTCGGCCCAAATCCCGCTGCCCGGCTTGAGGAACAGCGCGATGAGGTCGGTGATGAACTTGTTCCACGCCAATGCGGCGATCAGGCCGAAGGCGGCCGTGCCGAGCGCGATCATGGTCCCTAGGTATGTCGGTTTGCTTTCCATGCGATACTCCTATCATACAAAAAGAGCAGCCCTTGGCTGCCCTTTATTTCCTAGAGTCACGTTTCCTAAGCCTTGAGTTCGATGTCCACGCCGGCCGGCAAGTCGAGGTGCATCAGCGCGTCCATCGTTTTCGGGGAGGCCTGCAGAATGTCGATCAGCCGTTTGTGCGTACGCATCTCGAAGTGCTCGCGCGACTTCTTGTCGACGTGCGGCGAACGGTTGACGCAGAACCGGTTGATCTCCGTCGGCAGCGGCACAGGGCCGCTGACGAATGCGCCGGTGCGTTTGGCCGTATCGACGATCCGCTCCGCCGATTGATCGAGCACGCGATGGTCGTATGCTTTGAGGCGGATACGGATCTTTTGTTTAGCCATGGTTCAACGCACCCCTCGATACCTCGGGGTCCGGAGCCTGTGCTGAGCCATGTCGAAGCGATACCTCAGGATGACAAAACATCACTACTCACTTACCGCCGTAACAACACCTGCACCTACGGTGCGGCCGCCCTCACGGATTGCGAAACGCAACCCTTCTTCACACGCGATTGGGGTGATCAGTTCGACGTCCATCGCCACATTGTCGCCGGGCATGATCATCTCGACGCCCTCGGGCAGTTTGATCGTTCCGGTCACGTCGGTGGTGCGGAAGTAAAACTGCGGGCGGTAGTTCGCAAAGAACGGCGTATGGCGTCCGCCTTCTTCTTTCGAGAGGACGTACACTTCGGCTTTGAACTTCTTGTGCGGTTTGATCGAGCCGGGTTTGGCGAGCACCTGTCCGCGCTCGATGTCGTCGCGGTCGATACCGCGCAGCAGCACGCCGATGTTGTCGCCGGCAATGCCGATGTCCAGCAACTTGCGGAACATCTCGATGCCGGTCACAACGGTCTTGCGCGTCGCCTCTTGCAGCCCGACGATCTCGACCTCTTCGCCGACCTTGACTTGGCCGCGCTCCACGCGGCCGGTGCCGACCGTGCCGCGGCCGGTAATCGTGAAGACGTCTTCGACCGGCATCAGGAACGGCTTGTCCGTTTCGCGCACCGGATCGGGAATGTACTCATCGACCGTATCCATCAATTTGAAGATCGGGTCCGCATCGGCCTCGCCGCGCTTGCCCGACGAGTTCAGCGCCTTCAGGGCCGAACCGCGGATGATCGGCGTCGTGTCGCCCGGATATTCATATTTGTTGAGCAACTCGCGGATCTCGAGTTCGACCAGCTCGAGCAGCTCTTCGTCGTCCACCATGTCGACTTTGTTCAGGAACACCACGATGCTCGGTACGCCGACTTGGCGCATCAGCAGAATGTGCTCGCGCGTCTGCGGCATCGGGCCGTCGCTGGCCGAGACCACGAGGATCGCGCCGTCCATCTGCGCCGCGCCGGTGATCATGTTCTTGATGTAGTCCGCGTGACCGGGAGCGTCC
>Ga0102924_1001160_pt1 | contig 30938 bp, 27 predicted proteins | sample PaiPotPPM11metaG_FD_80116 | JGI IMG/M metagenome (GOLD analysis project Ga0102924, IMG submission 80116) | Iron sulfur acid spring bacterial and archeal communities from Banff, Canada, to study Microbial Dark Matter (Phase II) - Paint Pots PPM... ... | reverse complement strand
GGCGCGCTTCCTGCGCCTCCTGCTGCCGCCGTATCTCGTCGAGTCGCCGCTGCTCCTGCTCGCGCGCGCGGCGCTCCTTCGAGGAGCAGAAGCGCCAGGCGGAGATCGCCGCGCTTCAGGAGGCCGCAGTTCAGCGGGCGCGCATGGAGGCGGAGTCGCAGGCCCGCCTCGCAGAGATGGCGGCACGCCAGGAGCACGAGCGGCAGCTGAAGGTGCTCGGACAGGACCAGCACAAGAAGCGACTCACTCTCATTGCCGTGGGGCTGGGCGTGCTCTTCTTCTTCGCGGCCATCGGCGGCGGAGTGGTCGTCAAGAACTACATGAACGAGGCCAATAGCGCGAAACAGCAGATCGCCGCGCTGCAGTCGCAGATGGACGAAGCCAACGCCAAGGCGGCGCGCCTCAACGCGGAACTCGCGAACACGAAGGACCCCGAGAAGATCGCGCAGCTCCAGGCGCAACTCGACGAGCAGAAGGCGAAGCTGCAGAATCTCAATTCGCAAATGAGTCAGACGCGACCGCGGGCACCCAGCGCCGGCGGCGGTGGCGCGGCCAAGCCGGCCGGCGGTGGTGGCGGCACGCCCAAGCCGTGCAACTGCACGCCGGGCGACCCGCTGTGCTCCTGCTTGTGACGGCCCCGCGAATCCGGCTAGATCGGGGCTCGTGATTCGCCCATCACGAGCTTTGGTCTGATGGCTCCCTTGCCCGACGCCAACCGGGAGAGCGATTCCCGCGTCGTCTTCGCGCTCGATTTCCCATCCCTCGATCGGGCGCGCGCGGCGGCGATCTCCGTACGCGAGGCGGTAGGGATGATCAAGGTCGGGCTCGAGCTCTTCGTGGAGGCGGGGCCTCGTGCCGTCGCCCTGGGCGAGGAGTGCGGCCGTCCGGTCTTCCTCGATCTGAAGCTGCACGACATCCCGGCTACGGTGGACGGCGCGGTCGGAAGGGCAGCGCAGCTCGGCGCGCGCATGGTTACCGTACACGCGAGCGGAGGTCCGGCCATGCTTCGTCGCGCCGTGGAGCGGGCGCACACGGAGCGAACCGGCCTCGATGTGGTGGCCGTGACGGTCCTGACATCGATGGACGCGAGCGATCTCGCGGCGATCGGCGTCGGGGGGGAGGTCGTCGCGCAGGTGGAGCGCCTCGCGCGTATCGCCTGGGCGGAGGGCGTTCGCAGCTTCGTGTGCTCGCCGCACGAGGCCGCGCGGCTGCGGGCGGCGCTCGGGCAGGAGGCGACACTCGTCACGCCGGGAGTGCGCGCATCGGGTGCAGCGAGCACGGACGATCAGAAGCGCACGATGAGCGCGGCGGAGGCGGTGGCTGCGGGAGCCGACTGGGTGGTGGTGGGACGCCCGATCCGCGACGCAAGCGATCCGCTGGCAGCCGCGCGCGCCTTCGCGCGAGAGGTGAACGCTGCGCGGGGTCCAGGGTGAGCGCCGAAGGTGCGGGGCGCGTCGTCTGCGGGATTCAGCCGGTACGCGAGGCGATTCGCACACACGGGGACCGGCTCGTGCGCGTGGTCATCGAGGCCGACGGGCGCGAGGCATCGCCGCAGCTCGAGGCGCTGGCCAGATTTGCGCGCGACCACGGAGCACGCGTCGAGCGCTCCGGGCGCACGGAGCTCGATCGCATCGCGCGCGGCGTGCGACACCAGGGGGCGATCGCGTTCGCGCCCCAGCTTACGCTCCAGACGCTGGACGACCTCGCGGTGGACGGGTCGCTCGTGGTCGCGCTCGACGAGGTGCAGGACCCGCAGAACTTCGGCGCGATCATCCGCTCGGGCGTCGCCATGGGCGCGACGGCGCTCGTCTGGCCGGAGCACCGCTCGGCCCCGCTGTCGCCGGCGACCTTCCGCGCGTCCGCCGGTGCCATCGAGCACGCGACGTTGTGCCGCGTTTCGTCGCTTCCGCCTGCGCTCGAGTCGCTGCGCGGGCGCGGCGTCGCGGTGGTCGGCCTCGATGCGTCGGCCGACCTTCGTATCGACCGCGTCGACCTCGCACGACCGGTCGCCCTCGTCGTGGGCGCCGAAGACAAGGGACTCCGCAAGACCGTGAAGCGCAGCTGCGACGCGCTCGTGCACCTGCCGATGCCGGGGCCGATCGGCTCGCTCAACGCCTCCGTCGCCGTGGCGATCGCCCTCTACGAGGCGGTCCGCCAGCGGAGCGCGTGAACGCTATTTGCGAAGAAAGAGGTCGCGCAGTTGGCGGCGAACCGCAGCCTTGCGCTCTGCGACGAACCCCTCGGAATAGGGAGACGATCCGGCTACGTGCTCGACGTACTGCGCGAGCGCAAAAGGAACGAAGTGGACCCCCAGACCGGTCAAGACGAACTGCTTCGCGTCGCCCTCGACGAACTCTCCGGCCTCTTGTCCGGCGCGAATGAACGCGACGCCGGCCTCGAACACGGCGGTAGCCCGTTCGAGGAGCTTGCCGCGCATGACCGGTCCCCAATCCATCGTTTCGCGTAACAGCAGCCTCGCCGCGTACGGGTGACTGCCGAGGACGGCCGTCGTCGTGTCGGCCGCGGCGTCCGCCCTCTCGGCGAAGGTGCCGCCGCCCTCGTACGCCGCCTGGAGCGCCGAGCCCAGCGTGGCGATGAGGCGATCGAGCACGGCCTCGTAGAGAGCGTCCTTCGTGGCGAAGTGATAGAAGAGCGACGCCTTGCGCATGCCGACGCGCGCGGCGACGTCGTTCATGCTCGTCCCCTCGTAGCCCCTCTCCGCGAACAGGGCCGTCGCGACGTCGAGAATCTCCTCTTTGCGGGGTTTGCTCATCATCTCCTGCGGCGTGGTCGTACTCATCCTGTGGGATCCCTCCTCGGTAGCGGGTTGCTCCTTGCGCTGGATGCCGGTTGCGCGGCTTCCGCCGATCGACGGAGCGTCCGCAAAAGGTCGGCTGCTCGAGCGTCGAGCGCCGCAGCGCCTTCGCGCGGGAGCAACGACTCCGCATGAAAGAGCGCGAACCCTGCGTACTCGAGCAGCTGCTGCACCAGCCAGCCCTCGCCATCGTCGCCCGCCCTCATCGCCGCGAAGTTGCGCGCGACGGCGTCGATCGCCACCGAGCCGTCTTCGCGCGGGCCGGCGCCGGCGAACAGCGGGACGTAGGCCCCCGTGCTCATCGCGAACTGCTCCAGGCCGGCACGTAGCTCGCGTCCCTTGGATGCCGCGTCGCAGGCTTCGTGAATCGCGAGGAGGGCACGGTTCAGCGCTTCGAGCGCGGACTGAGGGCCGGCGGGACGCGGCGGCTGCACCGCGACGAACCCCGCGGCGCACAGCTGGAAGAGGGCCCGCGTGACCTCGAACTCCAGCTGCCCGATACGCCGACCGATCTCGGCGATGGTGCGTCTCCCGTTGCACTCGGCGAGCACCCCCTCGAGCTCGGGCGGCGCCTTCTTGGACCCAGCGCCCGCCAGCGGCACCGGGACGCACGCGTCGCTCGGAATCCTCTCACGGAAAAAGCGGAGCTCGTCGGTGCGTCGCGCCGCCTCCATGAGCAGCGCGCCGGCGCTCAGATTGTGCCGCCGCACGAGGCCGGAGGGGTCGAAGCCGTCGAATAGGAAGAACGTCGCGCGACCGACGAGAGCGGTCGCGTAGAAGATCTCCTCGACTTGGCGGGCCATCATCCGGAAAAGCTCGTCGGGGCCGACGAACTCGAGCTCGATGGCGGCCTCGCCGACGCGACGCCCGCTCTGGTCGGCGGCGCGAACCACCTCCGCGAGCTGTTCGCGCGTGATCGCACCGAAGCGCCAGAGGATCTCGCCCAGGCGCTCGCCCGGCGCGTTCGACGTTGCACCGACGACACTACCTCCCTCGAAAAAGACCGATCGGACGACGGCGTCGGAACCCCGCTGCTGCGCCTCGTCATGCTCGGCGAAGACGAACAGCTCGGCGCTCCATCCGCCCTGGGCGACGGTGGCCACGACGTCGCACAGCGCGCCCGGGGAGCGTACCTCGCCGGCGAGGCGAAGCGTGCGGATGCCCTCGCCCGCGCGGAGCGCGAGCACCACCTCGGGAGGACCTGCCAGAAGACGCCATTCCCCTGCCCTCGCGCGCAAGTGCTGCCCGGCGCGCCTACCGACTGGGTGCAGGGTGCCGGTGGCGTCGATCCGTAGGTCTTCGGCGCCGGACATCCCTCCGAGGATACCAAGCTTGGGGCCGCGACCATCGGGGCAAAAGTGCGTGGGGCGGATGGTTTCTCACACGAAATCGCAGCGTCGCCCAAAGGGATTGCCCGTCTGGACAGGTCACTGGACCGACCAGCCCCCAGAGCGCGACCGGTCCGGCCTGGGTCCGCGCGCTCGGTTCCGACGCCGGCGGAGAGCGAGCGACCCGATTTGCCCCGCCCCCCCGGATGGCATAAGCGTGGGGGAAATGACCGCCCAGCCTTCCAGCGACCCGGCTTCCCTCGCCCGCGCGCTGGCCGGAGTCGGATATCTCGCGGAGGATCGCCTCGCCCTGACGGCGTGGCTGGCGCTAGAGCTCGAGCGTCCGGTTCTCGTCGAGGGGCCTGCCGGCGTGGGCAAAACGGACCTGGCGCGCGCGCTCGCACAGGCGCTGTCGCGCGAGCTCATCCGGCTCCAGTGCTACGAGGGGCTCGACGAAGCGAAGGCGCTTTACGAGTGGGATTACGCCAAGCAGATGCTTTACACGCAGCTCCTGCGCGACACCGTCTCGGCGCAGACCGCGGGCGCGCCTTCGCTTGCCGAGGCCGCAGCGACGCTCGGCGGGGCCGACGAGACGTTCTTCAGCCGGCGCTTCCTCGTCGAGCGGCCCCTCCTGCGCGCGCTCACGAGCGCACGACCGGTCGTGATGCTCGTCGACGAGGTCGACCGCGCCGATCCCGAGTTCGAAGCGTTCCTGCTCGAGATCCTCGCCGAACGTCAGGCGACCATCCCGGAGCTCGGGACGGTGCGCGCCACGGCGGGCAGAGACGGCCCGCTGTTCATCCTGACGAGCAACGGTACACGCGACATGACGGATGCCCTGCGCCGTCGCTGCCTCCACGCGTTCCTCGACGTGCCACCGCCAGCCCGCGAGCAGGCCATCCTCGAGCTTCGGGTGCCCGGCATCGGAACGACGCTCGCCGAGTCGGTCGCGGGGCTCGCCCACAAGGTACGCGCGCTCGATCTGCGCAAAGCTCCATCGATCGCCGAGACGATTGACTGGGCGCGCGCGCTCGTTCTCCTGGGTGCCAATGCTCTCGACAAGAACCTGGTGAGAGAGACGCTCGGCGTACTCTGCAAGTACGAAGAGGACCGCGCCAAGGTCGAGCGGGCGCTCGAGAAGTGGGGCTAGGCCAGCGCCGCGCCGCACGTCGGACAGATGGTCGCTTTCTTGTCGAGCGGTTGGCCGCACTCCCGGCAACGCACCGGCTTGGGCTGCGCGACGTCCGGCGCACTCGGCTGGCGCAGGCGCGCGAACCGACCGAGCGCGTCGAGGAGGCTCGCGTTCGCGCTGTCCGCGGGCACGACGTGCGATTCGACGCCAACGATGATGATCTCTGGCGCCGAGTTCGTGGGCATGCGCCGCTCGGGCGGGGGCGGGATGGCGGGCCTCACCGAGGGGCGGCGTTGAGGAGCGATCTCGGTCTCGGTGCACTCGATGACGACGGCCGCGACGTTGTCCTGCCCGCCCGCAGCGAGCGCCGCCGAGATCAGCGCCCGCGAGTGGTCCTCGGGGGTACGTGGCACGCTGAGCGTCTCTTCGATGAGCGCCTCGTCGAGCGCGTCCGTGAGCCCGTCCGAACAGAGGAGATACAGGTCGCCCGGTAGCACGCGGACCGTCCGCACCGAGACGCGCACGCTCTCCTCCATGCCGAGCGCTCGCGTCACGACGTGGCGCGGCATTCTGGCGATGAGCTGGTCCTCCGCGTCTGGATGCGTCTCGAGCACGTCGACCAGGAGAGAGTGGTCGAGGGTAAGCCCTTCGAGGACGCCGCTCCGCAAACGGTAACAGCGGCTGTCGCCGACATGCGCGACGTGGGCGAGATCTCCCTCGGAGGAGAACGCGACCGCGACGATCGTGGTGCCCATCCCCTGGTATTTGGCCGTCTTCTTGGCGACCTCGATAACCTCGGCGTTGGCGCGCTGGATCGCGGCCGCGAGCCTGCGAGCCATGGTCCACAGGCCGAAGTCGTCGAGCTCGGGACGATCGGCCAGCGAGGTCGCGCTGGTCTCGAAGACGTTCGCGACGGTGGTCGTCGCGAGGGCGCTGGCCACGTTGCCCGCATTGTGGCCACCCGCGCCGTCGGCGAGAACGAAGAGGCCCAGCTCAGGGCGGAGCAGGACGTGGTCCTCGTTGTGCTCACGGAGGCCGATGTCCGTTCCGCCGCCAGCGATCATCGCCACGGCCCGCCGCACCACCACCGGCTCGGAATCCATTCGTAGCAGTATACGGCAGGGTGACCGCGCTCAGCGAAGCTCTGCCACCTGTTCGCCGAAGATCCGCTCGATCCCGGAGAGGAGGGGGTCTCCGACATCCACGCGCCAGGTGTCGCCTAGCGCCAGCACGGCCTCGGCTCCGCCCTCGAACGTGACGTACAGCGAGACCGGGCAGCTCCCTCTCGCACCGGACAGGACGCGAGCCAGACTCGCGAGATCGGCAGGCCGCGTGCGCTCGGCCCGCACGCGAATCGCGATCGAGCGCGATCGCTCGCGGACAGCGTCGGCGAGAGGCCGGACCGAGTTGAGCAGGATGGTCGGTTCGCGGGGCCCCTCCTCCGGCTCCTCGTCCTCGGCGCGCTGCGGAAAGCTCACCTTGCCCTCGATGAGCACTGGCTCACCGCTCGTCAGAACGTGGGCGAACTGCTCGATCTCGCGCGCGCGAACCTTCACGCTCAAACGCCCGGTGAGGTCCTCGAGCTCGAAGAAGGCGATCTTTCCGCCGCCGTCTTTGAAGATCTTCTCGCGGTAACCCTCCACCATCCCCACGAGCGTCACCACCGCCCAGTCGCCCATCGACGCGCAGTCCGCGATGAGCGACGCCGCGAGCTTGGCGAGCCCGCCCTCGCCCTTCAAGTAGCGGTCGAGCGGATGGCCGGACACGTAGAAGCCGAGGGACTGCCGCTCGCGCACGAGGAGCTCGCGGCGGTCCCACGGCTCGGCCTCCGCGTAGTCGCCAGCAGAGGGCGGCGCGACGGTCGCCGGCCCGGCAGGACGTGCGGCGTCGAATAGACCGAAGAGCGTCGTCTGACCGGCCTCCCGGTCGCGGCTGGCCGCGCGCGATCGCTCGAGCGCGACGTCGATAGAAGCGAACGCTCGGGCGCGCGGGATCCCCCGCTCCTCGAGCGATGAATCGAATGCACCGCATTGCACGAGCGCCTCGAAGACCGCTTTGTTGACCCGCTTGGCGTCCACGCGGGCGGCAAGGTCGAACAGATCCCGGAACGGCCCCCCTTCGCGGCGCGCCTCGAAGACGGCCTCGAGCGCAGCGCCGCCCAGTCCGCGCACGGCGCCGAGGCCGAAGCGGATTTGCGCGCCGAGCGGATCGCGGATCTTGCCGCCGCCCCGCGGGCGCTTCTTGCCGGAGACGGCCCCGCCGGGCCGCGTGTAGACCACCTTAAAGTCGGTGTCGCTCTCGTTGACGTCGGGAGGGAGGACCGTGACGCCCATCGCGCGGGCGTCCGCGATGGTGCGCACGACCTTCTCGATCCGGTCCTTGTCGCTCGTCAGAATCGCGCAGAGCAGCTCGACTGGGTAGTGCGCCTTGAGCCACGCCGTCTGGTAAGTGATGAGCGCGTACGCAGCCGAGTGGCTCTTGTTGAAGCCGTACCCCGCGAAGTACTCGAGGAGCCCGAAGATGCGCTCGGCCTCGCCGATGGCGACGCCCTTCTTCGTCGCGCCCTCGACGAAGACGCTCTTCTGCTTGGCCATTTCCTCGGGCTTCTTCTTGCCCATCGCGCGCCGCAGCAGGTCTGCGCCGCCGAGCGTGTAGCCGGCGAGCTGCTGCGCGATCTGCATCACCTGCTCCTGGTAGACGATGACGCCGTACGTCGGCTTGACGATGTCGTCGATGAGTGGATGCAAGGAGGCGATGGGCGCCAGACCGTGCTTACGGCGGACGAAGTCCTCGTGCATCCCGGCGCCCATCGGGCCGGGACGGTAAAGCGCCACGGCTGCGACGATGTCCTCGAAGCAGTCGGCGCGAAGGTCCTTGAAGAGCTTCTGCATTCCGTCGGACTCGAGCTGGAAGACGCCCTTGGTCTCGCCCGACCCGAGGAGCCGATAGGTCGGCGCGTCGTCGAGTGGGATGCGCGATAGATCCAGCTTCTCCGCCGTGTCGGGCCGCGCATCGACGAGGCGCGCGGCGATGTCGAGCACCGTGAGGGTTTTCAGGCCAAGGAAGTCGAACTTTACGAGGCCAGCCTGCTCGACGTCGTCCTTGTAGTACTGCGTGACGAGCGCACCCTCTGCGCCCCCCTGAGCGGCCGACTTCGATTTTTCGTCCCGGAAGACCGGCACGTGGTCCCAGAGCGGCCCTTCGCTGATGACGATGCCAGCGGCGTGCTTTCCCGCGTGCCGCGTGAGTCCCTCGAGCTTGCGCGCCTGGTCCAGGAGCTCTTTGATGCGCGCGTCGGTCTCGTAAAGTTGCTTGAGCTTGGGCTCGATGCCGAGCGCCTCGGTGATGGTGTAGGTCTCTGCGGGCGTCTTGCGGGGGATGAGGTTGGCGATCTGCTGCGCCTCGACGGGCGTGATGCCGATGCAGCGGGCGACGTCCTTGACGACGCTCTTGCTCTTTAGCTCCGCGAACGTCGCGATCTGCCCGACGCTCGTTTCGCCGTACTTCCGCTGCACGTACGCAATCACCTCGTCGCGCCGGTCCATGCAGAAGTCGACGTCGAAGTCGGGCATGCTCACCCGCTCGGGATTCAGGAAGCGCTCGAAGAGCAAGCCGTACGGGATCGGGTCGAGGTCCGTGATGCGCATCGAGTACGCGACGATCGATCCCGCGCCCGAGCCGCGCCCCGGCCCCACCGGGATGCCGCTCTCCTTCGCGTGCCGGATGAAGTCCCACACGATCAGGAAGTACCCGGCGAAGTTCATCTTCGCGATGACGTCGAGTTCCGTCTCGAGCCGCTTTTCGTACGCCTCGCGAGCGATGGTCCTGCCCTGCGTCGCGATCTCCTCGAACCGTCGCGCCAGGCCCTCGCGGGCGACGTGACGGAAGTACCCCACGGTGTCGTAACCTTCCGGCACGCGGAAGCTCGGCAGCATCGGCTCGCCCAGCTTGAGCGAGAGCTTGCACTTCTCCGCGATCTCGATCGTCGACCGGAGTGCGCCGGGGTGGTCGGCGAAGAGCATGCACATCTCGTCGGGTGACTTGAGGTACATCTCGCTCGAGCCGTGGTGGCGCTCCTTGGCCTCCTCGAGCGATCGCCCGGTTTTGATGCACGACAAGTAGAGGTGCGCCTCCGCGTCGGCCTTCTCGGCGTAGTGGACGTCGTTCGTGGCCACGATGGGAAGCGCGAGCTCGCGCGCGAGACCGGCGAGGATGCCGTTAAGCACCGTTTGCTCGGGTAAGCCGTGGTCTTGCAGCTCGACGTACAGGCTCCCGGGCTCGAAGGCATCCCGGAGCATGGCCAGCACTTCACGCCCCCGCCCCTCGCCCTCTTCGAGCACGGCCTGCGCGACGAGGCCTCCCATGCACCCGGTGAGGCCGACGAGGCCCTTTGCGTGGGCGGCCACGTCGTCGAAGGAGACGGCCACCGCTCCCGGCCGCACCTCCGCCGGAGGGGAGACGTGGCCCCGCGACACCAGCCGCACGAGGTTCTTGTAGCCCTCGGTCGTCGCAGCAAGGACCGGCAGATGGTGACCGTGACCGCCGCGCGCGCACACCTCAAGTTCGCAGCCGAGGATGGGCTGCACTCGGCTCTCCTTTGCCGTCTTGTACAGCGTAATCGCGCCGAACATGTTGCCATGGTCCGTCACGGCGACCGCGCGCATCCCGCCGGCCGCGACGCGCTTGACCAGATCCTTCACCTTCACCGCACCGTCGAGCAGCGAGTATTGCGAGTGGACGTGGAGGTGGACAAACTCTGCGGCGGACATCGCTCCAACGCCAGCCTAGTCCGCGCTCCGTAGCGAAGCGAGGGCGCGCGCGTAGCGCGCTCGCGGGTCTCTTTCACGTCGCGGGCCCGCCCGTACGAACGTGGCTCACGGCACGATCGCGCATGGTGCAACCGCTTGCGCGCAGCATTCGGCGGCGCCTAGCATCCGACCGCTCGTTGACGGGCAGCATGAGTTTTTAGGAGAAGGACGCATGAGGTTTCAAAGTGCATACGGCATGGCGAGCGCCGCGGGGCTCTGCTGCGTGAGTGTGGCGCTCGGCGTTGCCGGCTTCGCTGGCTGCAGTAGCAGTCCGAGTGGAAGCGGTGGTGCGAGTGACCAGTGCACATCGGGTGCGGTGTGCACGCTTACTCCTTCCCCCACGGGCGGTCCGACGAGCGTCACCCAAGCCCACAACTACGCGGTGAGCAGGGTGTACCTCGGCCTTTACCACCGCGACGGCTCGCAGGACACCGACGGGACGGCCTGGGAGAAATTTGGTTACAACCTCGACAACCTCGTCACGACTCGAGCGTCCACGGATGTCTGCACCTTGGCGATGGGCGCGGGAAAGGACTACCAGGCGGACGGCCAAAACGGCATAGACAACTCGTTCGGCGAAAACATCCTCCCGGTCATCCATTCGACCGCCGGCGACGTCGAGACGACGCTGAACACGACGATCTCGAAGGGCCACTTCACGCTGATGAACTACGTGAAGGGTTTCGACGACTCCACCGCGCAGACCGCCACGGGCCTCAGCGGCGTGCTTCTGTCGGGAAGCGACTACACGCACCTCGATGCCGGAGCCCCCAGCTGGAACACCATGATGAACTGGCCAGTCGCACCGGAGCTCTTGACCTGCGACCCGAACTGCTCGACGACCACCGATCCCGTGGCGAGCGCCAAGGTTCATTTCAACTCCGCGTACGTGACCAACGGGACATTCGTGAATGGCAGTCCGTCCGACGTGGAGCTGACCCTCGATATCAGCGGCCAGATCCTCTCGATCACGGCCCATGCGGCGATTCTGACGTTCCAGCAGCAGGCGCCCGGCAAGGTGACGAACGGCACCATCGCCGGCGTCCTCGACCCGATGGAGCTCGTCACGGCCGTCCACGGCGTCGCGGGACACCTCACGACGAGCCTTTGCAGCGCGGCCTCGTTCCAGAGCATCCAGAACGTGATCATGCAGTCGGCCGACATCGTGTTCCAGAACGGCAAGATCACCAACAGCGCCAATGTGGCGTGCAACGCCATCTCGATCGGCATCGGGTTCGACGCCGTCGAGATCGCCCCGCCCAGCTCGGTCGCGCCGCCCTCGCCGCCCGCGCCCGACCCCTGCGCCGACGCCGGCAGCGAATAACTTTCGCGCCAGAAGCTACTGGCTCCGCGCGCGAGAGACGACGTATGGAGCCAGGTGCAGCGCAAAGGCGTAAATGCTGATCTGCGGCGGGGCACCCAGGCTCGTCGGAAAGAGCGAACCGTCGGCGACGAAGAGGCCGCGGAGCTGGTGGTGCTCGCCGGTGGATCGCACGACGCTCGACCGCGGGTCCTCTCCCATGCGCATCGTGCCCATCGGGTGCACCGCGGACAGCGGCACCGCGTGGGGGCGCACGAACGAAAGATCGAGCGCATCGAGCTCCGCGAAGCTGGCGACTCGCCGAGGGGGGATCGCCGGAATCGTGACTTCGAGCGCGCCCGCGGCGAGGAGGATACGCGCGCACGCCGCGAGCCCCTTCGCGAGCTGGCGCTGGTCGGCGGCACCCATGGCGTAACGCAGGACAGGACGCCCATTTTCGTCGACGGCGACCTCGCCGCTCGTCTCGTCGTGCACCATCGCGGTGAGCACGGCGAGGTTCGGGTACGCTCGCATCGCCGACATGTGCGGCGCGCCGAAGCCGGGCAGCGAGGCGGCGGCGCCGATGGGGTGCGCGAACGCAGGCACGATCCAGACGCGGCGATCGCTTCCCTCCTCGTACGACAGGTGCTCGGTGCACTCGTAGCTCTGCGGGATCCCGCGCCAGCCGGCGATCTCTCGATCGAAGCGGCCCGCAACGATGCCGCCGGGGTGAAGGCGGAGTCCCTTGCCGATCTGCCGGAACGGATCGGGGATCCCGCTCCTCTTCGCCAGCGACGCGCTACCGACGGCGCTGCCCGCGAGCACGACGACCGGGGCACGAACCTCCACCCGCGCATGCGGGACGCCGTCAGGCGTCGTCGCCACGGCATGCACCCCGGAGACGCGAGGACCGTCGTGCATGACGCGGAGGACCTGCACGTCTGCATAGACTCGTGCCCCGGCTGCCATCGCTTGCGGCACGAGCACCTTCAGCGCGTTCTCCTTCGCGTTGTATGCGCACCCAAGCTCGCAAAAGCCGCTTTGCTGGCATCCGACCCGGTTGTGCTTCAGCGCGCCGGCTCGCCACCCGAGCGCCTCGCATCCCATACGAAGCGCTTCGTTGTTGGCGTTCCGCAGGGGCGCCTCGATCTCGGCGACCGATAGATCCCGTTCGATCGTCTCGAAGGCGGGCAACAGGTCGCGGGGTGACGCGCCCTCGACGCCGAACTTGCGCTGCCAGAGATCGAGGATCTCGTCGGGCGTCCGCTTGCAGAGGTTCGTGTTGTGGATGGTGCTCCCCCCCACTCCGCGACCTTGCAACACGCGAATGCCCATGTCCTCTGTCGCACGTCCGCCCGCGTCCTGGAAGAGCTGCGGCAGCATGTGATCTTCCCGCTGATCGAAGTCGCTCGAGGTGTGCCAGCCTCCCTCCTCGAGGGCAACCGCATTCAGACCGGCGCGAGCGAGCTCGCGGAGGCACGCGGAACCGCCCGCACCAGTCCCCACGACGACGGCGTCGACGTCGAGGGACAGGTCCTCGGACAGATCGCGCCCGCGCACGATCCCGGCGGTCATCGCCAACCCCCGGGAGGGCGGTGCACGAGCGGCCCATCGTACCGGAGGATCCGCCACGAGCGAGCGTCACGGTAATAGCCAAGAAAGACCAGCGAGCGAAGCCCGTCGAAGCCCGCGCGCAGAAGGTCGTTCGACGACGACTCGAGCGAAGCGAGAACGGCGTCCTGCTCTGCGGGCGCGAGCCGCGTAAAGCGCGAAGCGTGCCCGGCGAACATCGGCGCGAGATGCTCGAGGTACGCGAGGAACCGGCCCAGGTCGAGCCGCGTGCGCCCCGGCAACCGCGCGACCCAGTCGTCGACGAAGCTCGCCACTTCGAGGTCGTCCGCCGTGGGAATCGCCGAATCCCCCGGGCGATCGGGGGCGACGACGCGGCGCGCCGCGTGCTGAACGACGACGAACTGCCAGGGCTTGAGCGCAGCGAGGCGGCGATCCGCCGGCACGACGTAGCCGCGAGTACGCACGAAGGCGAGCGCCGCACCTCCGGCGACGAGCCCCGTGACCAGCGCGCTCAGAACGCTTCGTCGCGACACGCGGGACCGCGAGCGCGGGGGCTGCACCTCGGCCGCGGCCTCGGGGGGTGCAACCGGCGCGGCGGGGCCGTCGCCGGGTGCGGCGGCATGGTGAGGGGGCTCTCGCATCGGGGCCAGGGCGAATGTATAGGGAGGGGCACCAGCGTGCACCTCTTCGGGCTGACCGGTGGCATCGCTTCGGGCAAGAGCACGGCGGCCGCGCGGCTGCGCTCGCGCGGCGTTCCCGTGCTCGACGCGGACGAGCTCGCGCGGGAGGTCGTCGCGCCCGGGACGGACGGCTTGCGCGAGATCGTCGAGAGCTTCGGCCGGGGCGTCCTCGACGCCAGGGGGGCGCTCGACCGCAAGGCCCTCGCGCGCGTGGCGTTCGCGGATGACGCAGCGCGCGCCAAGCTCAACGCGATCACGCACCCGCGAATCGCGGCGCTCACCGTCGAGCGATCGAGCGACCTCGCCCGGGCCGGCGAACCACTCGCTTGCTACGAAGCTGCCCTCATCATCGAGAACGGAGCCGCCGACGCCTTCCGCCCGCTCGTCGTTGTCGCTTGCCCGCCGGACGTGCAGCTTGCCCGCATTCGATCGAGGGACGCTGCCTCGGTCGAGGACGCACTCGCTCGGATCCGCGCGCAGAAACCCCTAGGCGAGAAGGTCGCCCTCGCGGATTTCGTCATCGACACCAGCGGCACCCTCGCGAAGAGCGCTCGCCGCACGGACGAAGTGCTGGCGTTGATTTGTGCAAGGCTCGGCGTCGACCTCGCCAGGTATACTTCGCCGCGATGAGCGGTACCGTATACCTCGTCGCCACCGGTCAGGATGGGCTCTTGCCCCGCGTCGCGGAGCGTGCGTATCGCTCGCTGGGTAAATCGCGGGCCCGCGTCGCGGTGACTTACGCGCCCGTAGCCGGCAACCCCGCGGGGCTCGCGTTCATGCGCGATCGCATGGGCGGCCTGTTCCCCGACGCCATCCTCGAGACGATCGACGACGACCCGACAGCGCTGGAGCGCGCGGACCTGATCTTCGTCAGCGGCGGAGACCCGACGCTCGGCGCGATCGTCCTCGACAAAGCGGGCACGGCCACGGCGCTCCGCGACGCCCAGGCGCGCGGGACTCCCATGATGGGCGTGAGCGCCGGTGCCATCCTCCTTGGCCAGTGGTGGGTGAAGTGGCCTGAAGAGGGCGACCACGACGAGGACCTGCAGCGTACGTCCCTGGTACCCTGCATCGGCGTGATCGCCGCACATGTCTTCGATACGCACAACGAGGAGGACGACTGGGACGAGCTCCGCGTCGCCGCGAGGCTCGTCGAGCGTCGGGGTGAGCGCGCCGTGTTTCTCGGCATCCCTACGGGGGGGGCCCTTATCCTCGAGGGGGATGGATCCGTCGAGGTGGTGGGGGAGCCGCCGTTCCGTCTCGCATAAGGTACGGGCGAACGGCATGCGGGGACGCAGCACGGGCTCTTCTTCTCCGTTCGACCCCACGCGCTCGGCGAGCCTGGACCTGGGAAACGGGCACGTCGCCCGCCCGGGCCTCGTCCTTCTCTATGCGCGCAACTTCGCGCAGTTCCGTCCCGCGTACCCGCTGACCCCTCCGTTGGCCGTCATAGGCCGCGACACGACGGCGGACATCGTCGTTCCCGAGCAAGCAGTCAGCCGCCAGCACGCACGCCTAGCCTTCGGAGGCGCAGGCGAAGCTCCTTCGCGTGCTTCAGTCGCGCGAAGTCTTCCCACTCGGCGGCACGGCGCCCGAGCGCGTCGATCTGCGCGTCGTGTGCGCGACACATCGCGACCTCCGGCAGTACGTCGCAGAGGGCAAGTTCCGTGGCGACCTGTTCGCGCGCATCAGCGAACACAACGTCGTCTTACCGCCGCTTCGCGAACGGAAGGAGGACATCCACCAGCTGGCGCGCCTGTTCGGTGCTCGATACGCGCCGCAAGCTCGCCCGGAGCTGACTATGAGCTTCTCGTTCGTCGTCGCGCTTTTGCACCACGACTGGCCGTTCAACGTGCGCGAGCTCGAGAGCGGCATCAAGCGCGCCGTGGCGCTCGCCGACGGGGACGTCCTCGACGTCCTTCACCTGCCCGACGCGATCGCCTCGCGCACGCGGACCTACGGCGTTCGCGACGACGCGCCGGAGCCCGCCTCACCCGGCAAGGCCTTGATCGCCGACCCGTCGTGGCGACGCGCTGCGCCGACGCGGGGCATCCCGACCGAGCTCGAGCTGTGCGATCTGCTCGCGCGGCATCGCGGAAACCTCGCCGCCGTCGGCCGCGAGCTCGGCAAGGAACGCATGCAGATTCACCGATGGTTGAAGCGCTACGGCGTGAGCGTCGAAGATTACCGGCGGCGGTAGGTCATGGCGCGGCGACTTCGCCGTACGCAGCGATCTTGTATTTCCCGTCGTCACGCCTCACGACGAGGACGATCACGTCGTCGAAGAACTTCTCGCCGGCGACGCGGCCGACCTCGACCGGAACGCGGACGTAGGTCTCCCCGGGGCGCAGGTCCGGCGGGCGGGCGGGCGCGTCCGGCGACCCGAGGTCGTCGGACTCCCAGCGCTCGATGCGCTCGGGGCGCACGAGCTCGACCCCGGCCAACTTGCCGTAAGGATGCGCGCGCAGACGCTGGCGCCAGCCCTCGATGAGCGCGGCCCGGCCCCGTCCTCGCGCCTCGAAGGGGCCCGCGTCGGCGGTGAGCAACGACGACAGCGCGTCGAGCGACTCGCGCTGCCAAGCATCCACGACCGAGGCCACGAGATCTCGCACGGCATCGCCCGCGACGGGCTCGCGCAGCATCACGACCCCGCGCGCGTCGGCCCGGGAAACCGCGGTCGGCATGGCCGCCGGCGGCTCGACGACGACCGCGTCCGGTTTCCGGGTGGGCCTGTCTTCCGTACGCGCCAGCGTCGGCGCCTCCACCGTAGCGCCCACCTGCTTCGATCCGCAGGAAGCGAGCCCCAGAAGGATCGCCGCGCTAGCCGTCGGCGCCCAGCGCACGGACGAGAACGCGCCGCGGCCCGAGGGGGGCTCAGACAGCTTCGATTCGCGGATCTTCGTCACGCGACATCGTGACCATCGCACACTCGGGCACCGCCTTCCAGCGGCCGTTCGGAGGCGTGTCGTCGAAGTCGCTCGCGGCCACGGCGAAATGCATGCGACTGAGCTCCGGAATCTTGCGCCGAAGCTGCGGGTCGTCCCCGATGACGAGGTCGGCGTCGCCCTTGCCGCTGAGCACCCGCAAGCGCATCGCCGCGTCGCTCCGATGCAAAGCGATCAGCTGATCGCCGTTCGAGACCATCAGGTTGAGCTTCGCGGCGTCGACACCCACCTCCGCGGTCATGCCATCGACGACCGCGAGGCTGGAGCGAAGCGCCTCGCGAATGAGCGAACCTTCTACCAGTCCGTCGTTCAGTCGCCCTGCGTCGTGCAAAAACGAAAGGAAGACGTGAAAAACGACTTCAGCGTCGGTATCTCCCCGGATACCGCTCCGCAAGAACTCCGGCACGCTCGCGACAAGGCGATCGTGCACCTGTTCGAACTCCGACACCGTGCCCGCCTGGGCGAAGAGCCACTGGCGGTACCGGAACGGATGGGTGTTCTCCGTACGCAAGGCGCCGACGGTCGCCTGCCTCACGTGGCCGACAACGAGGTCGGCGCGGACATCTGCAGCGAGCCTGGCCACGTCGATCTCCGGGCGTTCGTCGATAGGGCGACGCCGCATGAGCACCTCCCCGCCCTGGTAGAAGCCGAGGCCCCAGCCGAGCGGCGTGCCCTTCGAGCGCGCACGAAGAGCCTCCGCCTCGAAGGCGAGGACGCGCGCCGCGAGATCGGGACGGTTACCGATGATTCCGAACAGACGTGCCATCGATGTTTCACCCCAGGCGGTAGCAACGCCGCTTTATTTAGAGTTACGGCCGAAGATGCAGATGCGGCGACAGTCGCGCGAAGAAAGGTGCGACACGCGAATGCGGGTCACGTGCAGGATGACGACGTGCGCGGAACACCGCGCGAGGCTCAGGGAGCGCTCCCCGAGCGAGGCCCCCACTCGCGCTGCACTCTCCGTACCATTAGGAGTAAGGCCTGCAATGCGCCGATCAAGCCCCGAGCTCTCCGTCAGATGGCTGACGACGTCTAGCTTCCGACGCGTCAGAAACGCGCCGGACCGGAGCGAGGATCGCCAGAGTGCGTCGGCGCAGCCGCCGCTCGAGAGCGGCCTGCAATGCCTGCACGCACCAGGGCGCGACGGCCGCGAGAACGAGGGCAACGAGCCAGAGCGGTAACGTGAAGGAAGCGCGCACTTGTCTCTCCTCTTTTGTGCCACACCTTGCCTACGAACGCCCGGCGGGCGCGCCGAGCCGAAGCGCATTGCCGGCGCGAGCCGCGCCGAAAGCGGTGCGGTCCCAAGCGCTTGGCAGCGCATGAGCGCGTCGTTCGATCCGGGAGGACGCTCGCGCCGATTGTCCGTTCGTGCCGGGCCGCGGGCCCCATGGATGAGCTAAGGCCCGTCCGGTCAGCTCGCCTCACCTCGCGCAACGACGAAGCGACGGCATTGTCAGACCATCCCGATTCACCGACTCTTGACCGCCGGATCGGGCGGTACGACGAAGGGCACGACGTGCTCGCGCGCCTCGAAGCTTGCGCGGTACTGCGAAGCTGCGTGCTGCGTCGTGAACGGGCCGATTCGCACCCGGTACCACGTACCGCGACCCGCAACGTGGGCCTGGGCCACGTAAGCCTTGTGCCCGCGCGCCCGCAGCTGATCGACGAACGCCTGCGCCTCACCTTCCGTATGGAAGCTGCTCACCTGCAGCTGATACCCGCCCTCGTGACCGGCCGGCGCCTCGGCCGGGGCCGCAGTGTCGAGTTGCGCCGCATCGGTCGCCGCCTTGGTGAGCGCGTCGCGTGGACGCGTCACAATCGGTGTCGCCTCGAGGACCGCCTGCGCCGGGAGCGGCACCACCGGCAGGCGGTCGGTCGGCGGCGGCGGCTGCGTGGGCGGCGTCGCCGGCCCCGCCTGAGAGGCGGCAGGATTCGTCCGAACGGCGGCGAGCGCGGTGGGCGGGTGGTCGTCGTCACTGAGCATCTGCGGGAAGGTCACGTCGCGCGGCGAGAGCTCCGTGGCGGCCCGCACCGCAGCTGCGGTCGACGGGGCCGCGCCCGACGGCGCCGATTGCGCACGCAGCTGCGCCGAGACCAGTTCCCCGAGAGGGTCGGTCTTGGCGGTCTGGGGCTGGCTCGTCCGACCGCCGAGCGCGAGCGTCGCGAACGCTACGACCGCGCCCCCGAGCCCAACGAGCGCCAGCGTGACCCCTCGCGGCATCCTCGGCTCGTCGTCGGCCTCCTGGAGGCGCTCGAGGTTTCGGATCGATCCGGGTTCGTGCATGGCAGTCGTCGTCGTCACATCGTTATGCTGTACGCGCGCGCCGATGCACGGCCAACTTTATGTAGGTGTTTCTGCTCACAGGTCCTCCCCTTCGGCTTCCATCGGCCCCTGCTCCCCGAGCTCGGCTTGATCCATTCGCTCGGGCGCGCTCACGCCGATAAGGCTCAACGCGTTCGAATAGACGATTCGGAGCGCCTCGATCCACGCGAGCCGCGCGCGCGTCTTGGCGAAGTCCCACCGCTTCTCCCAGCCGGGCTCCGCGCGGAGCGGCGCCGGCGGAAGGATCGGACCTTTCTCGCCCTTCAGGCGCGTGAAGTAACTCTGGAAGTCTCGCGCGAGCTCCTGCACGTAGAACACGATGCGATGGGGCTCACGCTGACGCGCTGCCTCGCTCAGGACATCCGGGAAGTCGCCCAGCCGGTGCGCCATCGCCAGCTCGTCCGGATGAGCGAGCTTCGCCCAGTCGTCCGGCTTCAGCCCGTCCGGATGCACGCGCGACTCGATGCCCACCGTCACGCCGCCCTTGGTGATGAAGACGAGCTGGTAAAGGAGGGCTTCGAACCGCTCCTCCGGGAGGCCAAGCGCGACCAGCGAGTTTCGCACGCGGGCAACGTACCCGTGATGGTCGGCCCCGAGGACGATCATCAGGCGGTCGTAACCGCGCGCGACCTTGTCGGCGAAGTAGGCCACGTCCGACGCGAAGTACGCCCACGTGCCATCGCTTTTCTGAACGACGCGGTCCTTGTCCTCGATCGCGCCCTCGGGTGCCTTGAAAAAGAGCGCGCCGTCCTTGCGCTCGAGGCAGCCACGCGCCTGCAGCTCCGCCATCACAGCCTCGACGGCGCCCCAGCGATGCAGCGACTCCTCGCTGAACCAGACGTCGAAGTTCACACGCAGCGCCGCGAGGCTGGGGCGAATGCCCGGGAGCGTCGCCGACCCAGGGATTCCGCGCAGCATCCACGTCACGCACTCCCGTCCCAGCGCCTCGACGTCGCCCGTCAGGCGCTCCGGCCGCCTCTTCTCGAACCACTTCGCTAACTCGCCGACGTAGGCTCCCTTGTACCCATCCTCGGGCGGCTCGCGGCCCGCAGCCGCGGCGCGCACGCTCTCCGCGAACATGCGCACCTGGTTGCCGCGGTCGTTGATGTAGTACTCGCGCGTGACGCGCGCGCCGGCCGCCTCGAGCAAGCGGCCGACCGTGTCCCCGTAGACGGCGTTTCGCCCGCTCGCTACCGTCACCGGCCCGGTCGGATTGGCGCTCACGAACTCGAGGTTCACGCGCTCGCCCGTCGCCGCCGGGGCGCGGCCCCATGCTACGCCGCCGCGCAGGATCTCCATCAGCTCGGCGTGGAACGCGCTCGCGTGCAGCCGCAGGTTTACGAACCCCGGCCCGGCGATCTCTGCGGACCGAATGACGTCACTGCCGACGAGGGCTCGCACGAGAGCCTCGGCGATGGCGCGGGGCGGCTGGCCCACGCGCTTGGTGAGCGCCATCGCTACGTTCGTCGCCAGGTCGCCGTGATCGGCGCGTTTCGGGCGCTCGACCGCCCATGCGGCGCCCTCCAGCGCGCGCGCGCCCTGCTCGCCCAGCTCGCCGGCGCGAGCGAGCCCCTCCAGCGCGGACGCGATGGAGGATCGGGCGCGCTCGGCGAGACTCATGAGCCGCACGTACTATTCACCAAATCGCGCGCACCAGCGCCCTTTTTCAGGGCCGCGCGAGTCGATCCAGGTGAACCGCCTTCCAGCGCGTCTCCTCGAGCTCGCGGTCGGGCACGCTGTCGGCCACGATGCCGCCGCCGGCGAAGTACCAGGCGAGCCGCTCGGACTCGGCGGCGTGGGGGTCGGCCTTCTGCAACTGGATGGTGCGGATCGCCATCGCCAGCTCCAGCCCACCGTCGCGACCCACGTAGCCGACCGCGCCGGTATACGCACCCCGCCTCCACGGCTCGAGGCGCGCGATGACCTCCATCGCGCGCACCTTCGGAGCGCCCGTGATGCTCCCGCACGGCAGCATCGCCCGCGCCACGTCCGCGAGCGTGGCGTGCGGCAGGCGGCGCGCGACGACCTCGGCCACGCGGCTCCATACCGTCGTCCCCGGCATGACGCGCGGCTCGCCGAGGACGCGCACGCTCCCGGGCACCGCCACACGCCCGAGATCGTTCCGGTGCACGTCGACCGCCATCGTGAGCTCCGCGCGCTCCTTCGGGTCCGACGCGAGCGCGGCGGCCTGCCGTGCGTCGTCCGATGCGTCGCACCCGCGCGGGCGAGTTCCCTTGATGGGACCCGTACGTAGCTCGTCACCTCTCATGGAGAGCGCGAGCTCGGGGCTCGCGGCGCACACCGCGCGATCGCCGTTTGTCATCAGGAACCCCCACGGCGCCGGCGCCTCTGCGAGGAGCCGCTCGAACATCGCGAGCGCATCGCCGCGAAACCGAAACGGAATCCGCCTCGCGAGGTTCACTTCGTAGAGGTCCCCTGCGGCGATCAGCCGAAGCGCCTCGCGCACGCGCGCGCGGTGCGCGTCGTCGGGCTCCTCCGCGGGCAGCGGCCGGAGCGCCCACTCGCCGGCCGCCGCCGGGGCGCGGTGCAGCGAGCGCGCGAGGCTCGCCGCGCTTGCGGCGTCGTCTGCCTCGACGGTCACCTCTCCTGTCTCGTGGTCTACGCGCACGGCCGCCGCGTATCTGTGCCAGAAGGGACGGTCGAACGGGCTGCCTGGGCGCTCGTCGGGTGTCCGCGACCAGCCGGGGCGTTCGATCCCGCGCAGCGCCTCGTACGGCACGACGCCGACCCAGCGAGGCGCCGCTATCGCCCCTCCGTAGCCCGGCGCGGGGTGGACCGGTGCCGGCGGAACGAGGTCGTCGCTCACCTCCACCGGATCGCACGCGACGAAGCTGTAGCGCGCGTCGCGGGGCCGCAGCGCCCCCTGCGGGCGGCTCGCGAGGACCGCCAGGCCAGCACGCGCAGCCGGACCGCCCAGAGCGCGCGCAATCGCGATCGGGTCCGGCTGAAACCTCTGGATGCGGAGACGGACCACGCGAGACCCCTCGGCTGACGCGCCTCGCCGAGGCTCGGGACCCCAGCGACCAGGACAGCCTCCTAGCACGCACGGCAGACGGCGCTTCTCGCCTCGTGGTAAATGCGCCGACGTGCGTGCCTTCTCCATCCTCCTTCCGCCGCTCCTCGTGGCGGCCTGTACCAACACGCCTCAGGGCACCCTCCAGCTGAACACGGGCGGAGAGACCGACACGTTTACGCGCGCCCCGGCGCCCACGACCTTGCGCGTCGACGCGGTCGACTCCTCGGGCCATGTGACGACGCTCGCCTCCGCGCACCTGCCCACGAGCACAGTCGATCTCGGCACGCAGGATGAGAATGCCTCGGCGATTCTCGAGGTCTCCGGCCTGGACGACACCGGCAAGCGCCTCGTATACGGCGCGACGGTCCCGGTCCAGTACGGAGCTCTCGAGAGCATCAACCTTCCGGTCTTCGTGCAACGCACTGGCGAGCTCGCGCGCATGCCGAGCCCCCTCTCCGACTCCCGCCCCGCGCCGGCCCTCGCGCAGGTCCAGGGGCAGTACCTCTTCGTCGGCGGCGGGAGCGACTCCGCCATCGCTTTGAGCACCCAGCTCTACGACTGCGAAGCCCTCTCTCCGCTCGCCTCTCCACCCACCGTCACGCGCGCGCCCGAGTCGGTCGCGTTCGTCGGAACGGTCGCGCTCCTCATCGACTCGCAGGGCGGCACGTACTTCGACTTCTCCGCCAACGCCTATCAGGACGTGACGCCGCCCACGGGCGCTACCTTCGCGGACGTCGCCGGCGGTCAGACGATCGTCTCCGACACCGGGACGGAGTACATCGTCGGCGCCACGCGAACGACGGGCGCGCCGACCGCCGCTGTGCTGGTCATCAACCCGAGCGACACGAGCGTCTCGGCGGACGTCACCGGCAAGCTGTCCTGGGCCACGCTCAGCGCTCCCCGGCTCGGCGCGGGAGCCACGTGGGTCACCGGGAGGGGCCTCGTCGTGACCGGCGGGAGCGCCATGGCGCAGGGCGTCGAGATCCTGGGGCCGCTGCCTGCGACCAAGGGATCTCCCCTCGCCTACGGCGCCGACCCCTCCGTGGGCGCGGGTGCGACCGGATTCCCCCCTAGCGATGATGCGCAGCACGTGCTCGTCGCCGGCGGCCTCGGTCCGACGGGACGGGACGCCGGCGTGCGCCTGATTGACCTCGCGTGCACCGCGATGTGCACCCCCACCGTGTGGTCATCGCTGCCGGTGGCGATCGGGAATGCGCAGGCGTTCGCCTGGAACCCAACGGAGGGTCTCGTCCTCGGGAGCGAAGGCCCCGGAGGGACGGGAACGACGCACGTATTCCACCTCACATCCACCGCCGCGACCGAAGTCCCCACGAAGGTCCCGCACACGAACGCGCGCGCCGCGGTGAGCCCCTTGGGCAGCATCGTTGTGGTTGGAGGGGCGAGCGAGATCGAGTCGTTTTACCCGCAATGACCCAGGGAGTTCGTGTGCTGCGCTACGATGATCGATCGTGGCGGATCGAAGACACTTGCAGACGCAGTACTCGGTCAAGGCGACGGATCTCGCCGAGAGCTTCCGTTCCACCGTCGGTCGGCTGCGCATCGGACCGTACGAATACACGCCCGACCTGACGGCTCCCGACGGACCGTCGACCGGGGGCGGGGCGCAGGCGCTCCAGCACGTGCGCCTCATCCCGCCGCAGCCGAACATGCCCACCATCGTCGTCGGCCACGTCAACCAGCGCGACGGCGCGGCCGAGCTCCGGACGTTTCATCACGTGGAAGCCATCTGCCGCGAGCGCTTCAACCAGGGCGCGCCGTTCGAGGCCGGGCACTACGCGCAGCTGCTCGAGTCGGTGCAGGGATTCCTCTCGGCGTGCGGCCTCCGCGTCGTCCTTTCCGAACCGCCTGCCCAGCTCGGGCGGCGCCTCCTAGAGTCGCTGGCGCCGCCGAAGACCGGCGGAGCGCTCGTGGCGTGGGTCGCCGGCAGCGTCGTCCTCGTCGGGATGCTCCTCGCCGCGATGGTCTGGTTTTTCAGGAAGTGACGACCGCTCCCTGCATCGGCGCCGCGGCGCGCGCTCCGGGCCAAACGACGCACCCCGCGAGCGCGCCCTGTCCCACGACGGCCGCGCCCGCGCCGACGATGCATGCGTCCAGCGTGACCGCCTCCGCGACGTGGGCGCCTGGGCCCACCCAGCTCGCGAGCCCGCGCTGCTCGAGCCACGCGCGGTTCGCTGCGAGGTAGGCCGCGACCGTCCCGATGTCGTGCCAGCGGCCGGCGTACGGCATCGCGCGCAGCGTCTCGCCGCGCGCGAGCGCCGGGAGCAGCACATCCTCGACCAGCCCGCCGCGCTCGGGCAGGCGGGCGCGCAGCGCCGCCCCGAGCACGTGGACACCCAGGAACTCTCCTCCGCTCGCCTCTTCGGCGAAGCGCTCGCGACGCAGGCGCACGATGCGCCCCTCGGCGTCGAGCCCCACGCTTCCCGCGCCGGGCGCCATCGGCTGGACCACGAGGGTCGCCTCCGCCCGCTCGCGCGCGTGGTGCTCGACGAGCGCCCGCGGATCGACCGTCGCGAGGATGTCGGCGTTCCAAACGAGGACGTCGCCCTCGCCGAGCAGCGCGCGCGCCCGAGCCAGCCCGCCCGCCGTACCGAGGAGCTCGCGCTCCTCGGAGACGGTGACGCCGCCCCTCGCCTGGGCGAGCGCGAGGACGAACGCGCGGATGTCCTCGGCGCGGTGGTGCGCGTTGACGACGACGCGGGTAACCCCGGCCGCGCGCAGGCGCTCGATCGCGTGGGCGAGCGCTGGTCGGTCGCCGACGGGCACGAGCGGCTTCGCGCGCACATCGGTGAGCGGCCGCAGGCGCGTGCCCAGGCCAGCGGCGAGGATCATCGCGGGGGGGAACACGAGCGGGAGCGTAGCGGCAAAGTTGCGGGGCGCGCACCGCGCGTAGTACGAGCTTGCCATGGGCCCGGTCCCCCGCGTACACAGGCTCGCGCTCGGGGGGGCGCTGCAGGCGACGCTGGCCCTCGCGGGCTTGGGGCCCGCTTCCCTCGCAGGGTGCAGCTCGAGCGCCGTCGGCGTGGACGCCTGCAAGCAAGTGGAAGCGGCGCGCTGCCAGGCAGCCGACGCGTGCGGCGTCTCGCTGGAGCCGCCCTATTCGACCTCCGGCACCGACGTCGACGCGTGCATCCGGTACTACGACATCGCCTGCCTGCACGGCCTCGCCTCCGGGAGTGACCCCGGTGCCGCCGCGGTCAACGCGTGCGTCGCAGCCATCGGAGACCACCCGTGCGCCAAGGGCGGCCCGAACCTCGTCCTCTCGCCCGAGAGCGACCCGAAATGCGCGTGGCTCGTCCCGCCGGCTGCGCCGACACCCGCCGAAGCCGGCGCGACGAACAGCGAGGCCGGCGACGCGACGAGCGAGTAAGGACGCGCGAAAGCCCCGCGGGGCGTGCGCTAGTCGTCCGGCGGAGGCGGCGGGTCGGTCCCGGGGTCGTTCTCTTGTTCGACGGCCTCGACCGGGATGCGCACGCGCTCGGCGTGGACGCGGTGGTCGAGCTCGACGCGCCAAAAAGATGGGGCGTCGCCGCTTTTGCAGCCCAGCGTGAGCGAGGGCGCAGCGAGGAGCTCGAAATCGTAGCCCGCGGGGTGGCGCCGCTCGCTCACGTGGCGGTGCCCGTGCATGACGAGGGTGGCTCCGATCTCGGCGAGTACCTCGGCGAAGGCGCGGCCGTCATCGAGGCGCATGCCGATCTCTGTGGGGGCACGCTTGCCGACGCCGACGGGGAGCGGAACGACGTGGTGGTGGAAGAGGACGACCTTGTGGCGCGCGTCCTTCCACTCGCGCGACTTGCCGACCTCGCGGAGCCACGCGAGCTGATCCTGGCCGATGGCGCCGTTCTGCCGGAAGAAAGTTCGCTGCCGCCGCGCGCACGAGTCGAGACCCACGATGACCGCGTCGGCGTCCTCGACGACGCGCTTCCACGCGCCGCAGCTCTCGAGCTCGAGCCCGGCGCGGGCCGCGAAATCGCGCCAGCGCGCGCGCTTGCTGGCGTGGGTCGGCGTCGGACGTGCGCTGCTCGCGATCGGGAAGAGATAGAGGTCGTGATTGCCCGGGATGGCGAGCAGGTCGCCGCGCGCGTGCCAGCGCGAGAACGCGCCCTCGACGAGCTCCCAGCCATCGCCGTCGTCGGTGCAGTCGCCGGTGATGAGCACGGCATCGACGTCCTGCTCGGCGACCGCGCGCGCCGCCCGCAACAGGCGCAGGTTCGTGTTCGTGGGCGTCGCCTCGAGCATGAGGGCCAGCGCGCCCTCGCCGGGCTTCGACTCGACCAGCGTGCGCGCGCGGCGCGCCTCCAGTCGGCACGCCTTGGCCGCGGCGCGCTCGACGGGGTCGAGCAGACCGCCACCGTCCTTGGCGCGCGGCACCGGATGAGCGTAACCGTCGGGGTCGACGAGCTCGATCGCTGGCTTCTTCTTGCTCCGCTCGCGGAGGACGCGCCAGCTCGCCTCTTCCCAGCACGTCTCGAAGTGCGTGTCTGCCGTGTCCGCGATGCGCGCGCTACGCCGGATGAGCCTCGAGCGGTCGTGCAGCGTGTCGCCGAACGCCGAGACGTGCAGGTCGGAGACGTGGGCGAAGGTGAATGCCACTCGCGAGCGGGTCTAGCATCGCTGGTGTGCCGAGTCGCGGCACAGCGGGGCCAATAGTCGGAGAGACGGGGGCCGCTCCCGGCCGGTTACATCCCCCCGAGGATCTTGAACGTGTCGCCGTCGCGCACGAGGTCGAGCCGGTTGTCGGCGACCTTGTGGTGCCACTCGTCGTTCTTCACACCCGGGACCTTCCAGGCCGCCGCGTACGTGTAGTCGACGTAGATGTGGTTCGTGGGCGTCTCGGTGATGCGCCGGTAACGAATCTCGTAACGGATGCCGTTGGTCTTGAGGAACTCGCCCGTGAGAAAGTCGCGCGTTCGCTCGTAGTCGGCGTCGTCCTCGTTCTTCGTGTTGCCGCCGTCTTCGAAGTAGGCGGGGCTCATCATCTTGAGCAGCTGGGCGACGCTTTTGTCCTCGAGCGCGTGCCGGTACGACTCGCAGAAGAGGATGATCTGTCGGTTTTCGCTGGTGTCTTCGACATCGGTGTTGGGGATGTACGTCTTGGAGCAGCCGAACAGGCCCAGGGAGAGCGCGAGGAGAACAAGCAAGAAGGTAGGGCGGATCATGGGTCGAAGGTTCGGGAGCCAAACTTGGAGCAAAGTGTGGGCCATCGGCCGGCCAAAGGGCGCGCATTCGCGGTCACACGGCGGACAGGCTGCTCACTCGCACCAGGCCCCGTCCGGCATTTGCCAGCTTGTCACCTCCGGCGGGCGCCACGAAGGGCGCGATGCCGAACTGTCAAAGGAGCTCCACCCGAGCGACCGCGTCGGGCGGCGACGCGCACGCGAGCTCGCAAGGACCCGCCGCGGCGACCAGCGGGAGCAGAGCCGCATGGCCGGCGAGGACGGGAGCGGCCACCGGCTCGCCCCGGCAAAGGCGCACGGCCCCGACGCGGGCGATCGCCCCTTCCTCGCGGCCGCGGCAGGACACGAGCACCGCCACGGCGCCGCTACGAAGGGCATCCCCGACGAAGGCTCGCGTCGCCGGGCCGGAGGCGTCCGCCGCGACGACGACGACGCGGTCGGCGTCGCCTGCCTCGACGAGGAGCGCCGCAGCCGCCAGGGCCTCGAGCGCCGCGTGCAGGCCGCCCCCGAGGGAGAAGCTCGGGCCGGTGAGGCCGAAGGCAATCGAACATTCGCCGGCCGCGGCGTTGGGCGAAGTGTGGGGGAAGCGCCGCGGTTCGGCCGCGCGCGCGCCGCGCTCGCGAATGCGCGCCGCGAAGAGGGCGTTCGTCTCGAGCGTCGCGAGCGCGCTGCCCACGACAACGCCGGCTCCGCGGAGGGGCCCCGCAGCGGCCTGGAGTCGGGCGCAGGCCGCGAGTGCCCACTGCGCCAGCTCGTCCGCGCGCGCAACGCGGTCGGCGGTCGAGCCGAGGGCTGCGGCGAGGTCCTCGATAGGGGGAAGGCGGTCGACGTGGACGGCCGCATGGACGTAGGCCGGGCGGAGCGCGGTCGCGGCGGAGGCCGGGCGGTCAGAGACGACGAGGGCGGCGTTGGCGCCGCCGAAGGCCGCGGCGAGCTTCAGGCCCACGCGCGGTGCGCCGGCCGCGGTGCGCGAGAGCAGGCGAACGGCTGCCTCTGCGTCGAGCTCCCCTTCCCCGGCGGCGGCGGGCAGCACGCCGCGGGCGATGGCGTCGGCCGTCGCCAGCAGCTCGAGGGCTCCGGCCGCGCCAAGGGTGTGGCCGATCTGCGCCTTGAACGGATGTACGACGACGTCCAGGATTCGACCACGCTCCGGCAAAGCCGGGGACGCACCGTCGGCTGCGGGGCCGAGCGCACGCGCGATGGCGCGACTCTCGGCCTGGTCGTTGAAGGGTGTCGCGGTCCCGTGGGCGCTGACGATGTCGACGCGGGGCATGCCCGCTTGCTGGAGAGCGGTCGTCGCGGCTCGAGCGAGGCCGCGTCCCTCGCGGTCGGGTGCGGTCAGGTGCACGGCATCGGAGGCCGCGCCGAACCCGGTGACGAACGCGCGCGAGCGGGGTGCGGCTGCAGCGTTTGCGGGAGCCAAGGCGAGGACGGCGGCACCTTCGCCGAGCGCCATGCCGTCCCGGCCGACCCGGAACGGACGCGGCGGGGGAGCCGCCGTCGTTGCGCGCAGGGCTTCGAAGCCGGCGGCGACGAAGACGGTGACCTCGTCGAATCCACCGGCGAGGACGAGGTCGCAAGCACCGCGATCGAGCCAGCGCCAGGCGAGCCCGATCGCGATCGCGGACGAGGCGCAGGCGCCGAGCACGAGCATCGCGGGCTCGAACGCTCGTCCGAGGTCGCGTACCGCGCCTGCGAGCGGACCGAAGTACGTTGCGGCTTCGGCCGCGGCGGGTGTGAGCGCCCGCCCCTCGGCGATGGCCGCGAAGGCGCGCTCCGCCCCGCGCATGCCGCCCGACGAGGTCCCGAGGACCAGTCCCACGCGCTCGTGACGCCACCCGGGTCGCACGCCGTCGAGGCGCGCGCCGCAGCAGGTGGTCGCACGCACGATCAACGCGGCGGCCCGATCGTCGGCGTCGATGGGCACCCGCGCCGCGAACGGCCGTGCGAGGCCGGCGCCGGCCAGCTCTTCGTCGCGTGCGATGGCCAGTCTGGCTGGCTCGCCTGGGGCGCCGGCGCTGACAGCGGCGGCTCCGTCGCCGAGCGCCGAGACAGCACCGAAGGCGAGGACGACAGCGCTCACCCTGCGCCTCCCGGGCCATCGGGGTCGCGAAAGGCTTCGTCGTCGGGTGGTTCGGACGAGAGCGACTCGAGCTCGAGGTCCACGGTGAGGCCGCTCGACTCGTCCTCGTAGCGGACCCGATCGCCGGGGCCGGGGACGCGGGGGCTTCGCCCGCACTCCTCGACGCGCTCGGTGCGCGCCCGGACGCGACGGCTCGCACGGAGGCACCGCCCTGCGCGGAGCTCGACCGTCGCACCGTCGGTGTCACGCAGGACGAAGAGGTCGCCGGATTCGCGAGGTCCGGCGGTGCGAGCCGCGAAGAGCATCCCCTCGAGCGGGCGGAAAAACCACCATCGGAGGAAGCCGACGGGCACGTCGCGAGGCTCGTCGCTGCCCCCGCGGCGGACGATGCCCGCCGGCGGGACGGCGATGCGCCAGCGGTCGCGGGTGACCCAGGCATCGAGCATCGTGGCGCCGGCCCCAGCCACGAGGATCATGCGAAGCGCCTTGCCCGGAGCAATGGCGATGCCGCCACGGGCCTCGAGGACGCGCCCGCCGCGAGGCTGCCGCATCGTCGCCCGGAGGGCGGCGGCCCAGGGCTCGCGGGGGCGGCTGTCGCGAAGGCGCGCGAGCTCGGCCCGCAGCGCGGGCCAGTCGGCCGGACCGGCCCCGCACCAGGGCGCGGGGACCGGAGAGCAAGACGCGAGGAGAAGCAGCGCCTGGAGGGCGAAGGGCCGGGTCATGGCGCCGCGAGAACGATCGCATAACCGCGTTCCTTCGCCAGACCGACGACCAGTACCTCTCGCGCGCGCCCCGTTGCGATTCGCCCCACGGCCGCGGCGAGCACCACTGCGCCGAGGCCGTCGCTCTCGCCGACGGCTCCGTCGCACGCGAACCGCGGGCACGCGGCCCAGGGCGTGCCCGCTAGGAGCGCGTCCACGCCGCCGTTGGGGCGCGCGAGACCGCACTCGGCTCTCCCGCCCGAGGGCGGCCGGAGCGAAGCGAGCGGAGACGGCACGTCTCCGCCCCCGCCTCGCTCACGAGGCGGCGTGGACGATGTGCCGGAGTGTGGTCGAAACATATGGGAGCCGCTCCTCCATTCGAGCACCTGCCGAACGCGAGCCAGCACCGGCGCGCCGCGCTCGCGCGCGACGCGCTCGTTCTCGACGATGAGCGCCGCCGCGACGTCCCCGCGCTTTCCGGTCGCCTGCGACAGCGAATGCGCGAAGAGGGCTGCGAGGACCCGGTCGACGATATCGCTCTTGGGCTCGACCGCTCCGGCGACGATACGTTGTGCCTGCCCGGTCGCCACGAGCTGCACGGCCTGGACGAACGCGCTCTCGCCGCTCGCGGCGAGATCGGCCGTGGCGAACGCCGGCCCGCGCAGGCCGAGGTAGATCGAGACGTGGCCGACCGGGGAGCTAGGCACAAGGTTGGGGAACTCGGCGGGGCTGGCGGAGCGGGGGCCGCGGTCGAAGATGCGGTGCATGAACGCCGCCGACGCATCGACGTTGCCGTACGCGCTCCCCAAGACGACCCCCGTGCCCGGCACGGGTGCGTGAGCCTCGGCGAGGGCTCGCTGAACGGCGACGGCGCCTAGCCGTGCGCTGCGGTCGAGGCGCCGAGCGCGGGCCACGTCGAGGTGCGGGTCGGGGTCGACGGGGGTGGCGGGATCGAACGCCTGCTCCGGCAAGCTCGCGCAATCGGCGTGGCCCATCAGGCCGCACGGACCGAACACCGC
>Ga0102924_1001159_pt1 | contig 30939 bp, 33 predicted proteins | sample PaiPotPPM11metaG_FD_80116 | JGI IMG/M metagenome (GOLD analysis project Ga0102924, IMG submission 80116) | Iron sulfur acid spring bacterial and archeal communities from Banff, Canada, to study Microbial Dark Matter (Phase II) - Paint Pots PPM... ... | reverse complement strand
TTGGCGGGCTGTGTGGCGTGACTTTCGGCTATTGGATCGCCGTCTACACGTCCATCTATTGGCCGCTCGTGGTCGGGGGCAAGGCGTTTGCGGCGTGGATTCCGTTCACTATCATCGGCTTCGAGCTGATGGTTCTGATCGGCGGGCTCTCGACAGTTCTTGGCCTGTTCATCAATGCCCGCCTGCCCAAGCTCCAAATGACCGTGGGATATGACCCGCGGTTCAGTGGGGCGGAGTATGGCATATACGTGGCCTGCGGAGCTGACCGAGCGCGCGACGTTGAGGCTGCGCTACGTCGCAACGGCGCGGCCGAGGTGCGCATTGCGGCGTAACCTGAGCCGCGTTCGCGTCGCTGGACTCGGCGCCACGATCGCTGGCGCGGCTTTGATCGCGACCGGATGCTCGTGGTTCACGGCCTTTGTCGAGCAGCCCAAGCTGGACCCTTGGGAAGTCGTGAGAAATATCCAGACCCCGTCGCGCGGGCAGCCACAATACTCCGTACCGATAACGGGTACCTTCGTGGCGGCCTATGAGGTGTCGAATATGCCGCTTCCCGCGGTGATCGATTCGATGTCTGCTATCCAAAATCCGACGCCCGCCGACAGCGTCTCCCTAGCCAACGGCCGCAAGCTATTTCAGATCAATTGTTCGCCGTGTCATGGCGTCTCCGGCCTAGGCAACGGGCCGGTAACGAGGTACGGCGTAACTGGCATCAACCTTACGATGGACCACACGAAGAACGTCACTGATGGCTACATCTTCGGCATGATACGCAACGGTCGCGGCGCCATGCCTCCGTACAACAGGATCGAGGAGATGGAGCGGTGGGACATCGTGAACTACGTTCGCGGTCTGCAGGGGAAGCTCGCGGCACCGGTGCCGACAGGGCCCGTGGGCTATCCCGGCCAGACAGGTGACGCGCTTCCGGGCTATTCGCTCACTGCTCCCACACGCCCCGTGCCGTACTATCGCGGCTCTGCGACGATTCTGGATTCCACGCAGGTAATCCGGGCGCAGGTGCCGTGGCCGGTCAAGGCGACTCCGGCGAAGCAGCCGGCTGCCAAGCCGGAGCCTTCTGCAACGGCGGGACAGCAATGAGCGCGCACGGCGCGGACACGCTTTCTCGGGCACAGCTGGCCGCCTTGGCCGCCACGCCCACCCCGCGCTCCGCGCGCCGCGCGGCGGCTGTCGCGGCGATAGTTGGATTGGTCATTTTCGATTTCTTTTTGCTGAGGGACCCAGACCGGGCGTGGCGGGCGTTCCATTTCAACTGGCTGTTCTTTACGTCGCTCTCGTCTGCCGGCATCACCATCGCCGGCGTTCAGCGAATCACGACAGCTCGATGGTCTCGTGGCGTCGTGCGGTTCATCGAGGGCTACGTCGCTTTCCTGCCCGTCGCCTTCATCTTTCTTGTTCTCACGCTGACCGTCGGTCGTGCGCACGTGTTTCCGTGGGCGCGGACAGTTCCCAGCGTAGCTGAGAAGCGGCTGTACCTCGATCCCGCCTTCCTAGTGGTTCGGGACATCGTGATCTTCGGCATCCTCACGGTGCTTGGCGTGTGGTTCGCCTATACGTCGGTGCGGCTGGATGTAGGCGTCGTGCTCGAGGGCGGTGCCGGCTGGGCAAGACGTATACGTGCGCGCATGCGCAGCGCGTTTGGCGAAGAGCGCCGAGAGCTGCATACCACACACTCGCGGCAGGGCCGCCTAGCAGTTTTTCTCGTCCTGGCGTATGGTCTGCTCTGGATCGCGCTGTCGTGGGACCTGTCGATGAGCCTCGACCTGCATTTTCAAAGCACCATGTACGGCTGGTGGTTCTTCATGACCGGTTGGGTAGGGGCACTCATGTCTTTCGCTTTGTTGACCATCTGGTGGCGCCGGGTCCTCGACGCACACGCGGTAGTGACGGAGCAGCACTTCCACGACATCGGAAAGCTCTGCTTCGCGTTCACGGCGTTCTGGGGCTACATCACTTTCGGCCAGTACCTTGTGATCTGGTACGGCAACATGGCCGAGGAAACGCATTTCATGGGCTTGCGGTTCCGGGGGCCGTGGCAGCCGATCACGACGGCGGTGCTGGTACTTACGTTCCTTCTGCCATTTTTCGGCTTGCTCTCACGTGCTGCCAAGGTGTATCTGCCGACGCTCGCCCTCTTCGCGATAGTTAGCTTGACCGGGACATGGCTGCAGCGCTACATCGAGGTGTACCCGTCGCTCTATGGGCTTCCCGCGCACGGACTGTTCGGCATCGGGGAGGTCGGGGTTACTCTCTTTTACCTGGGCGTCTGGGCCTGGGTTTACTTCGCGTTCATGGACGCGTTCCCGAAGTTTCGCGTCTTCATGATGACTTCGCCGTATCGTGACGAGATTCAGGTGCCGGTGGACCCTCGGACGATGCAGCCGCTCCCAGCGCACGAGTAGGCCCGCGATCAGCCAGGGCCCGCGCCGCCTCGCCGATCGAGACGTGCCTCTCGATGCCTGACCTCCTCTCGCGGCTCCAGTCGGCCCTGGCGGGCCACTATCTTGTCGAACGCGAGCTTGGCCGTGGCGGGATGGCAACCGTCTTCCTGGCGCACGACGTCAAGCACGACCGCATGGTTGCCCTCAAGGTGCTGCATCCCGAGCTGGCTGCCAGCCTTGGCCCCGAACGGTTTCTCCGCGAGATCAAAGTCGCCGCTCGGCTGAATCATCCGCACATCCTCCCGCTGCACGATTCCGGCCAGGCGGGCGACCTGCTGTATTACGTCATGCCGTACGTGGAAGACGAGTCGCTGCGCCACCGGATGAACCGTGACAAGCAGCTGCCCGTCGAGGACGCGCTGCAAATCGCCCGCAACGTGGCAGCGGCTCTTGACTATGCCCATCGCCATCAGATTGTGCACCGGGACATCAAGCCTGAGAACGTCATGCTGCACGAGGGCGAGGCCCTGGTGACCGATTTCGGAATCGCCAAGGCCATTAGCGTCGCGGGCGGGGAGAGCCTGACGCAAACGGGCATCGCCGTGGGCACGCCGGCATATATGAGCCCGGAGCAGGCAGCGGGGGAGCCGGAGCCGGATGGCCGGAGCGACATATACAGCCTTGGCTGCATGCTGTACGAGATGCTGGCCGGCGCCCCGCCGTTCACTGGCCCGACGGCGCAGGCCGTCATCACGCGACGCTTCACCGACCCGGTGCCCTCACTCCGCTCGGCGCGGTCTTCCGTCTCGGACGCGGTGGAGCAGGCAGTGACCAAAGCGCTGGCCAGAGTGCCTGCCGACCGCTTCGCTACCGCTGCGCAGATGGCGCAGGCGCTGACGATGCAAACCGTGACGACCCCGCCCGGATCTGCATCTGCCTCGCAGACAGCGCAATCGGCGAATTCCATCGCTGTCCTGCCGTTCGCTGACATGAGTCCACAACGGGACCAGGAGTACTTTTGTGAGGGGATGGCCGAAGAGATCATCAATGCTCTTACCAAGATCCAGGCGTTGCGGGTCGCTTCGCGCTCCTCGGCTTTCGCTTTCCGAGGGCAGAACCAGGACATCCGGAAGGTTGGCGAGCAGCTCGGCGTCGCCACGGTGCTCGAAGGCAGCGTGCGCAAGGCGGGGAACAAGCTTCGGATCACGGCGGAGCTGATCAAAGTGGCCGATGGCTACCATGTTTGGTCGGAGCGCTACGACCGCGACATGGAAGACGTATTCGCCATCCAAGATGAGATCGCCCAGAACATCGTGCGCTCTTTGCGGGTGATGCTGAGTGCCGAAGAGAAGCGGGCCATCGAAAAGGCCCCGACCGCGGACATCGAGGCCTACAACTACTACCTGCGCGGGCGCCAGTTTTTCCACCAGTTCCGCAGGACGGGGATTCAGTTCGCCCGGCGCATGTTCGAGCGGGCGATGCAGATCGATCCAGGCTACGCGCTCGCCCATGCCGGCGCAGCCGACTGCTGCTCCTTTCTCTACATGTACTGGGATGCGAGCAACTCAAACCTCGAAGGCGCCAATGCGTACAGCAAGAAGGCCCTCGAACTCGCCCCCGAGCTGGCCGAGGCCCATGCGGCGCGGGGGTTCGCTGTCTCCCTAAGCAAACGATACGACGAGGCACGGCGGGAGTTTGAGATGGCGATCCGGCTCGACCCGAAGTTGTATGAGGCCCACTACCTGTACGCGCGAGCCTGCGTTCAGGAAGGCAAATTGGAGGAAGCCGCGAAGCACTACGAGGACGCCTCCCGGACACGTCCGGAAGACTACCAGTCGATCCTGTTGATGCAGGGCCCTTTGCACAGCCTCGGTCGGGAAGCCGACGCGTACGCGGCACTCCGCCGCGGGGTGCAGGTGGCGGAGAAGCACCTCGAGCTCAACCCGGACGACGCGCGCGCTCTTTACCTGAGCGCTGGGGCGTTGGCGCAGCTCGGGGAGCGAGAGCGGGCGCTCGAGTTGGCCAAGCGAGCGTTCGCGATAGACCCGGAGGACTCCGGCGTTCTCTACAACGTGGCGTGCGTGTACGCGAACCTCGGAGACGCCGAGAATGCGATCACCTGTCTCGAGAAGGCCATCCAGAACGGCTTCGGCCATCGCGAGTGGCTGGAGCACGATACCGACCTCACGTCACTGCGCGCCGACCCCCGATTCACGGCACTCCGCGAGAGGCTATGATGCCCTGACGGGCCTGACCCATTAAGGGCAGGCCCGTCCCTCTAGCACTCTAGTTATTGTCGTGATCTTTGTCGTGATCCTTGTCTTTGTTCTTGTCTTTGTCCGCGTTGTTCATGTTGCTGTGCCGCCACGTCCAATACTGCTTTTGCTCGTCGGCGTTCCGCTTGTCGAAATCCACGTGATCTTTGTGGTTCTCGGTTTCCCATTGCGTGTAGTAAACCGTTTCGTGGGTATCCCACACGTGGTAGTCAGTGTAGTAGGGGTCGTAAACACGGTCATAACCCCGGTGGGTCGCACACCCCGCGCTTGCAAATGATGCGGCGAGAATTGCGACCGTTAGCGATGATCCCAGCAGTCGGTGAGTGCGGTTCATCTGCGTATGCTCCTCCTCGCGATCGAGGTCGCGTGATAGCGACGGCCGACTCTAACGGCAGGGATCGTGCCGCGCGGGCTGGGGTGTGTGCGCCGTCTGGGTGTTGTGCGCCCTGAAGATTTAGCCTAGAACGTCGCGTCCCAAGTCCCTGTGAGCGTGTATGTGGTCTCACCAACGGCCACGTTCACCGAGGCGGGGCCCGACATGGATGACCCTGAGATCGCGCCAGAGTTGGTCCACGCTGGCGTGTCAAAGTCAAATGTGACTTGATCCCCGTTCACGACTCCATTCACGACGTTGCCATTGTAGGGCCCCTGATCCTGTTCGACACCGTTAACTAGGCATTGCAACTCGGCGTTGGCGTAGGTCCCGGTGAAAGTGCTTCCATTCTGGTCCAGGACCATGGTGACGTTGACGATATCGCAAGTCACTCCGTTGCCGGCCGCCAAGTTGTCCGCTGTGTACGACCACGTGCCGGCGACATTGGCGACAGTAGGCCCCGAAGAGCTGGCGCCACTGCAGCCTAAAGCCGCCAACGCACCCATGAGCGCGGCCACGGTGGGTTTCATGCCCGTTCCGCCTACACGGTTCTTCCACGCGCAGACGCCACCAACACGATGCCTGCGACGATCGCGATGGCGCCAGCGATCGGCGGCACATATCCCTTCTGCTCAGTGGAGACCTTGATGGGCCCGACGTGAGTCGAGTCGCGGTCCTTGGTGTAGCTGATCCCGCGCGCCGCCAGTACGAGGACGCCCAAGACGATCAGCACCACGCCTACGATTCCGATGGGTCGCATAGCCTCGCCCGTAGTGATATGCGAAGCATACAGGGCAAGAGCGATGCCAAGTCGCGCTTAGAAAGGTGCCGGCTTCATTCGACGATCGTGAATGTCGCGGGCTCCTGAAGCTCGGTTTAAGCGACGCCCCGATTCGGATTCTGACCGATCTCACCGGGATACCGCGATCGTCAGCGCCGCCTCACAGGCCGTTGATGGCGCCCGCTATCGGGACCGCATCGGCCTCGGCGTACGGGTGGCGGCCTCAACTGGGATCGCATACCACGGCGCGGCGAGCCGGCTAGCTATGATTAGTGGACACGCGAACAGGAGTAACCGACCATGAGCAAGACGATGAGCAAGTCACCGAGCAAAGCGACCGAGAGCAAAGCGACCGAGAGCAAAGCGATGGAGAGCAAGGTGAAGGGCAGGACGGCGAGCGGCACGATGGGTGTTGCCCAGCAGCTGGTCGATCTGTGCCGCAAGGGCGAGACAATGGAAGCCGTCAATTCGCTCTACAGTCCGCGCGTTGTGAGCGTCGAGGCGGAAGCCAGTCCGGCAATCCCGCAGCGCGTGGAAGGCTTGGACGCCGTCCGCGGCAAGAACGAATGGTGGGGCCAGAACCACACGGTCCACGGTGTCGAAGTCGAGGGTCCGTGGCCGCACGGCGATCGTTTCATCGCGCGATTCAAGTGGGACGTCACGAGCAAGGCCGGTCCGATGGCCGGCCAGCGCATGAAGCTTGACGAGACCGCCCTGTACACAGTCCGGGACGGCAAGATCGTGCAGGAGGAATTCTTCTACAACATGGGTTGACGATTGAGCGAGCGGCCACTGGCGAGTCTCCCGGCTTCGGGGCTTGAGGCGCCTCGGTGAGGCAGTTGGCGTCGTAGCCATCTGAGGCGCGTGCGGCTTTTTCAGAGGAGGAAGGATGGATCTTCGCATCGGACCACGATGCGAGTGTGACACTCGACCAAAGGTGCGCGACGTCATGGCGCGCGACTGTCGCTGTAAATGCACGTTGAGCAGGGGAAACAGACCCTCAAACAGACCCCGCCCCGCAGTCTACTATTAGATAGTCTCTGGGTAAGTGCAGGAACAGGAAAGGAATAGCCAGTGTATGGGGCGGTAGCTCAGCTGGGAGAGCGCCTGGTTTGCAACCAGGAGGTCGTGGGTTCGATCCCCATCCGCTCCACATGATTCGGTGAGACGCCTGCGGAAAGGAATCCGAAAGGCGTTTGCGAACGGATAGAGCACTAGCTTCCCGCTCCATCCATTCTGTACAACATCACTCGCCGAGTCCCTGATGGAGTATGTCCGGCTGGCGCGGCGATTGATGTGCGCGCTGGCTCTGGCCGCGACGGCATCTGCCGCAAGGGCGCAAACCCCCGCCCAAGATACAGCGGGCAAGCAGTCAGCCGGCGCGAACTCACCGCAGGGAAAGCGTCCCGCCCAACTCGATACCATCAAGGCCGAAGGGCGAGTCAGTAATCTCGTGGGCATTGCGGCGTCGGCTAACCAGGGCACCGTTGGCGATGCCGATCTTGCTCTCAAACCGCTGCTGCGCCCGGGTGAGATCGTCGAAAACGTCCCCGGCGTGATCGTGACGCAGCACAGCGGCAGCGGGAAAGCCAATCAGTACTTCTTGCGCGGCTTCAATCTGGATCACGGCACTGATCTCGCCCTTAGCGTTGACGGCGTGCCGGTAAACATGCCGAGCCATGCGCACGGTCAGGGCTACGCCGATCTGAATTTCCTGATTCCGGAGCTCATCGAGCAGGTCGATTTCAAGAAGGGGCCCTACTACGCGGATGTCGGTGACTTCGGATCCGCGGGCGCGTTCGACGTCCGCTACTACGACCGGTTGCCGAGCGGCTTGATCCGCGCTGATGGCGGGCAGTTTGGTTACGGGCGCGTCGTCCTGGCGAACAATGCGCCGATCGGCGACGGCAATCTGATATACGCCGGCGAGCTCGAACACAACGACGGCCCGTGGGTCATCGGCGATAATGAGCGCAAGTTCGACGGCATGCTGCGCTACGCGCGCGGAGACGCGGCGAACGGTTTCAACGTTACGGCGATGGCCTATCACAACATCTGGCGGTCGACGGACCAGGTGCCGGACCGTGCGATCACCGACGGCCTCATCGACCGCTACGGCGAAATCGATACTACTGACGGCGGCAATACGTCCCGCTATGCACTCAGCGGCGAGTGGCATGACGTCCGTGCACACTCAGCATCGCGCGTCATGGCGTACGCCCTCCACTACGACCTCGATCTGTTCTCCGATTTCACGTACTTCCTCGAGGATCCGGTGCACGGAGATCAGATCGAGCAGCACGACGATCGCTTTGTCTCCGGTGTTCAGGCGACCCACACGCTGTTCGGGGATCTGTTTGGCATCCAATCCCAGAACACCATTGGAGTTCAGGTGCGTGACGACAATATCGACAACGGCCTGTACCACACCGAGGCTCACGTACGGCTCAATGCGGTCACGGTCAACGGGATCGACGAAACAAACGCGGGGCCATTCTTCGAAAACCGAATGTATTGGACTCCGTGGCTACGCAGCGTCGTCGGATTGCGCGGCGACTACATCTGGCTCAACGTGCACAACGTCACCGGCGGGAATTCCGGAGACGTGAGCGGGGGCCTCCTGAGCCCCAAGGCCTCCGTCATTTTCGGACCCTGGGACAAGACCGAGTTCTACTTCGACGGCGGCTACGGCTATCACAGCAACGATGCGCGCGGCGTGGTCGCTCACGTTGCTCCCGCGACTCCGCTCCCGAGGAGCATTGGCGCCGAGGTGGGAGCGCGCACCGCAGTGGTTCCCGGGCTCCAGAGTTCCATGTCGTTGTGGCTGCTCGATCTAAACTCGGAGCTCGTGTGGGACGGCGACGCCGGCACGAATCAACCCAGCGGTCCCACACGGCGCTACGGGATAGAGATTGGCAACTACTACACGCCCGTGCCGTGGCTCACAATTGACGCGGACTATGCCTGGTCGCACGCGCGCTTCACGGACAACGAGCCCCAGGGCGACTACGTGCCGGAGGCGCTGGTGGCGACGTTCGACGGCGGGATAGCGGTGCACAATCTGGGGGGGCTGGGGGAGGCGCTGCGTCGATGGCGCAGCGGATTGCGCCTGCGCTACTTCGGGCCGCGCCCCCTGACGCAGAACGACAGCGTCCGCTCCAAAGCGACCACGCTGGTCTATGCCGATCTGGGCTGCGATATCGGCAAACGGTGGAGCGTTACACTGATCGCGTTCAACCTACTGAATACGTACGCGAGCGATATCGACTATTACTATGTCTCCCGCCTGCCCGGCGAGCCACTGTCCGGGGTCGCCGACATCCACACCCATCCCGCCGAACCGCGGGAGCTACGCATCTCGCTCACCTTCCGCGATTGATGCACGCATGTCGTCGCTAGCGCCGCGACTCCAAGAAGGCAGTCAGGGCCGCGAGGTCGGTTGACGAGAGCCTGAGTGCGTACGCAGGCATGTTCGGAGCGCCGCCTAGCACGCGGGAAATGATCTGTGCGCGATTCAGGCGCTGGCTCACGCAGGACAAGTCCGGCCCGCGGATGCCACCCTGTCCGCTGACAGTGTGACAGTATTCGCATCCTCGAGCGTGGAACAACACCGCGCCCGACACGATCGTGGAGTCGGTGCTACCGATGGAGTGGGGGGTTAGCGGTCGCGCAGCGAAATCTGGTGACCACGGGGCGGCGTCGCCCAAGCGCCAGAACCAACCGATCGTGCACACCGCGCCGGCTACGACGAGCACGGCCCAGGGGCGACTGCGCAGCCGGCGTGGCCCTCGATTGGCGAGGAGCGGCAATAGCACTAGCACTAGGCCGAAAGCCAGTGGCGCGAGGACGATGACGTAGTTCTCGATCGCGGGCGGGACCACGGCCAGCAGAGCGAAATACCAGAGAAAGTACCAATCGGGACGCGGAGAGGCGTCGACGGCGGTCGGATCGGGTGGACGGCCGAGCGCTTTCGGCCCGACGATGACCGCGAGCGCAATCACAGTCCCGATGAGCAGTACGGCAACTATCGCGTCGCGCCATGCGGCGTCCGGCCAGAATGGACGTCCTCGCGTGGCGAGCAGGTCACGGTACCACGTCCGGTAGGTCGCCGGATCGACCACCGCTGGACCGACGCTCGGTCGCTCGGAGATGCCGTTTCGGAGTACGAGATACAGATGGAGCCCGACCCCAGCGAAGATGAGGCCCGGGATGAAGAAGACGTGCATGGCGAACGATCGGGAGAGGGTGGGGCCACCGATGGTCGCGCCGCCGAGCATTAGGCGAGCCAGCGACCGGCCGACGCCGGGCACGCGCGCGGCCTGCTCGGCCGCGATCACGCCAGACCAGACGCCGTCTTGGTCCCAGCGAAGCAGCTGCCCGGTGAACGCCATCACCATCGTTAGGAGCAATAGCGCTGCGCCTGAGAGCCAATTCATCTCCCGGGGGAACTTGTAGGAGCCGGTCAGATACACGCGCGAGAGGTGTGCCCCGATGAGCACCACCATCGCGCCGGCACCGAAGTAGTGCATGCCTCGTAGCACTCGGCCAAACGCCGCGTCGTGCGTGATGAATTGCAGACTGTGGTACGCGCCGTCCGTGGACGGCACGTACATCGTGGCGAGGGCGGTGCCGGTGAAGACCTGCAAAAGGAACGCGACCAGCGTCGCACTGCCGAAGACGTAGCGCCAGTCCGTGCCGGGCGGCACGGGATGCTCGGCGATCCGGCGTAGCGTCGCCCAGAGGCCGGTACGGTCCTCGACCCAATGTGCGAGTGTACGCAGCTGCTTAGAGGGGGAGCGCACTCGTCTGGATCAGCACGCGCCCCTGGTCGACACGGACAGGATATTGGCTCAGTGCGCGCTGCGGCGGCCCGGCGGCGACCGCGCCATCCTCGTAGAAAACGCCGCCGTGGCATGGGCAGAAAAAGAGTCGGGCGTCACTGACCCACCGCACCGGACACCCCAAATGCGTGCAATTGAGGGCGAACGCCACGAATTCGTCCGCGCGCTTTCGCTGGAGCCAGGCGGCAGTCACCGCAGTTTCACCTGCCCACGGCACGGGGGCGGCATTCGGGAAGCGCACTTCGACGGTCTCGCCGACCCGGAAGTCATCGACTGCGCCCACTGATCGCCAGCGCTCCGGACGACGCCGCGCCGGTGGCCCGAACAGGAATCCCAGGATCGGCACACCCGCGGCGCTCGCGGCTACCGTTCCGAGCACGACGCTCATCCACTGCAGAAATCGGCGACGCGGTGTCGCGGTCATGACGGGCTGCTCCCGACCTTACCTGGAAAGAGGCGCGAGCACCCGACGCCGCGGTCGCAGGATTGCCACGAGGCTGGTCGCAGTTTGCGTACCACGTCCAGGGTGCCCGGCTCGCCCCACGGTGTGGCAGTTGCAGGAGACCAGTCGATCGAGCGATGGCGAAGCGCTGAGAGGGAAAAAGGGACATGCATAGCCCCGCGACACATCGTGTGGTCACGCTAGCTGCCGTATGCGCGGTCGCGAGCAGCTGCGGCAGCGCCGGTGGCGAGCCATACCGGACGGTGGCCGGTGGCGATCCGGCGCGTGGGGCGAAGGCAGTCGCCACCTATGGTTGCGGATCCTGCCACGTCATTCCGGGCATTCGCCAGGCCTATGGTGTGCTCGGGCCACCATTGGTCTCATTCGGACGGCACACCGTCTTGGCTGGCCAAGTGGTCAATTCGGCGGACCAGCTTGTTCTCTGGATTGTGAACCCGCAACGGATCAAGCCCGCCACGGCGATGCCCAACCTCGGCGTCACTGCAGACGACGCGCGGGATATCGCCGCCTATCTCTACACCCTTCGCTGATCCCACGGCAGTGATTAGCATCTAGCGCCATGGCCACACGCGAACCGATCGCCGAACTGTCGATACTGTGGCTCAGCGCAGGGCTCAGTTGCGACGGCGACACGATCGCCATGACCGCGGCTACGCAGCCGAGCATCGAGGACGTTCTTCGCGGGGCAATCCCGTGGATTCCTAAGGTCAAGCTTTACAATCCGTTTCTTGCCGCGGAAGTCGGCGACGAGTTCCTGGCGGCGTTTCATCGCGGCGCGGAAGGCAAGCTTGGCCCGTTCATACTAGTCGTTGAAGGCTCAATCCCCGACGAGACCACAGCCCAGGGCGGGTACTGGGCAGCATTTGGGACGGACCAGGCGACCAGGCAGCCGATTACCACATGCACGTGGATCGATCGCCTAGCCCCGAAGGCATGGGCGGTTGTCGCGGCCGGTACCTGCGCGGCGTACGGCGGCATCCACGCGATGCAGGGGAACCCGACGGGCTGCATGGGCCTGTCCGACTATCTCGGCCCCAACTGGCGATCGGTCGGCGACGTGCCGATAGTGTGCGTGCCTGGCTGTCCGGTTCAGCCGGACAATATGATGGAGACGCTACTGTACTTGTTGAGTATGGCCGCCGGCCACGCGCCCATGATTCCCTTGGACGAGTCGCTGCGTCCCCGCTGGCTCTTCGATCAAACAGTGCACGAAGGGTGCGACCGCGGCGGCTACTACGAGCAGGGCGAATTCGCGGAGGAATACGGGTCAAGTTCTTGCATCGTGAAGCTCGGCTGCTGGGGCCCAGTGGTCCAATGCAACGTCGGGAAGCGGGGGTGGATGGGGGGAATCGGCGGCTGTCCCAACGTCGGCGGCATCTGCATCGGCTGCACCATGCCTGGTTTCCCTGACAAGTTCCAACCGTTCATGAACCAGCCTCCCGGCTCGCTGCTGTCTTCGAGCGCGGTGATGACTTACGGCAAGGCGATTCAGGCGCTCAGGAGATTCACGAAGGCGTCGCTCAACAAGCCGCCGGCATGGCGGCGGAGGTAGGTCGCGTGGCGTCGTTGAGCTGGAAGCAGGCTGAGACGACGCTCACGGAGCTGGCCGCGGTCTTCAACCATCATCCCTCGGGCGATGGGAGTGAAGAGCCGTTCCCAAACTCGGACGCCAAGTACCGCACGCTGGTCGAGCAACTTCCCGCGGTCGTGTTCATGGCATATCTCGACCGCGGCATCGGTGAGGCGTACGTCAGCCCGCGAATCGAAGAAGTGCTGGGGTTCTCGCAGGCGGAATGGCTAGAGGATCCGGTCCGTTGGTACAACCAAATTCACCTGGAAGACCAGCAACGGTGGAGCATCGAAGCGGCCGAGATGTTCCTGACGGGTCATCCCCTGCGGTCCGCGTATCGGGTGATCGCTCGCGATGGACGAGTGATCTGGTTTCACTGCGAGGCCAAGATGGTCCGGCGCGAGAACGGCCGGCCTTGGTTCATTCAGGGCGTCGCCTTCGATATAACGGATCTTAAGCGCACCGAGGAGACCCTTCAGGAGGAGCGAAACGTCGTATCGGCGATCCTGGACACGGTTGGCGCGCTTGTCGTCGTGCTAGGACCGGCCGGACAGATCATCCGCTCCAATAGGGCTTGCGAGCGCATAAGCGGGTATACGTCCGACGCTATGCGCGGGCGTTTTTTTTGGGATTTGTTCATAGCCCCCGAAGATCCCGAGCGCGCCAAGGAGATCCTCGAGACGCGGCGGGACTTCGAGAGCTCGCTGGTGACGGCAGACGCTGGGCAGCGCCGCATTGCCTGGTCCAGCACGGTCTTGCCCGGCCCGAAGGCGGCGCCGACGTGTGTCATCGTCACCGGAATAGACATCACGGAGCGCAAGCGCACGGAACAGGCGATTCTAGAGGTTAGCGAGACCCTGCAGCGCCAGATCGCGCAGGACCTTCACGATGGTCTTGGCCAGCATCTCACGGGCATCGCGTTCATGAGCAAAGTGCTGGAGCAGAAGTTGGCGGACAGCGGGATGGCCGAGGCCGCCGTGACCGCGAAGATCGTTAATCTCGTGAACGAGGCCATCTCCAAGACACGGGAATTGGCGCGCGGCCTTCTGCCGGTCGTGTCAGAAAAAGATGGGCTCGTGTCCGCGCTGAAGCGCTGGGCGAGCGAAGTGGAGGACCTGTTTCACATCCCTTGTCAGATTGTGTGCACGGAGGCGGTAGAGATCAGTGATGTGCGAGTGGCAACTCATCTCTATCACATCGCCCAGGAAGCGGTGAACAACGCGATCCGTCACGCCAAGCCTACGCGCCTGTCGGTGTCGTTGACGCGCGGCGCTCTCACCATAGAAGACGACGGGATCGGCCTTCCGAACGTCTCCGACAAGCAAGCCGGACTGGGACTGCAGATCATGGGGTATCGCGCGAACATGGTTGGCGGGTCGCTGGAGTTGCGACGTGGCGGAGAGCGGGGCGGCACGGTGGTGTGCTGCCGATTTCCCGTATGACGACGAAGCATCGCGTCTTTCTCGTGGACGACCATCCTATTGTGCGGCAGGGGTTAACCCTGCTAATCAACCAGGAGCCCGACATGGTCGTGTGCGGAGAAGCAGAATCCGCGGCGCCAGTGCCAGCGGCCCTGGCCGCAGTGAATCCCGACGTATTGGTGCTGGACATCTCATTGAGCGGCCCCGACGGTTTCGACCTGCTCAAGAGCATTCGCTCCACCAACGCTACGCTGCCGATTCTCGTACTCTCGATGCACGACGAGTCGGTCTACGCGGAGCGCGCACTGCGAGCGGGAGCCAACGGCTACATCATGAAGCAAGAGGCGACGGACAAGGTGCTAGTCGCGATCCGACGAATCCTGGGGCGCGAGGTGTACGTCAGCGACCGAATCGCGAATCGAATGCTGAGGCAGATCGTGTCCAAGCCGGTCAACGCCCCGCCGCAATCCATAGCCAGCCTCAGCGATCGCGAGCTGGAGGTCTTCCGCCTCATAGGTGACGGCCTTGGCACCCGCGAAATTGCTGAGGCGCTGCAGCTGAGCATCAAGACGGTCGAGTCGTACCAGGCTCACATCAAGGAAAAGCTCAGCCTACCTACGGCTCGCGCGTTGGTCCAACGCGCCATCGAGTGGACAATCTCCACCGGGGATTCCCCGCCCTGAAAGGTGAGGGTTTCCCCGCAAGAGGCACCGGATCGAGCCCGCTTGTGGCCCTCTGCGCAAATATCTATTTCACGGTGCTCGCGTTGGGTGAGCTCACACTCGGACAGTCGAGGGGTATGCCATGCCTGACACACCGTACGGCCGTAAGACGCAAAAGGCGCCGGCCGTTCCGGAGGTTCACATCCTCTGGATAACTGCAGGGCTAGGCTGCGATGGCGACACAGTCTCGATCACCGCGGCGACGCAGCCAAGCCTCGAGGATGTGGCGCTAGGCGCGATCGCGGGGTTGCCAAAGGTACACATTCACAACCCCGTGATTGCATTCGAAGTCGGAGACGACTTCATGAAATACTGGTATCAAGCCGAGCAAGGAAAGCTGGACCCCTTTGTCCTGGTCATCGAGGGATCGATACCCAACGAGAAGATTCACGGACCGGACGGTTATTGGGCGGGACTGGGCACGGACAGCAAGACCGGACAACCCATCAAGACGACAGAGTGGATCGACCGGCTAGCGCCAAAGGCGCTGGCCGTTGTTGCTTGTGGCACCTGCGCGACCTACGGAGGAATCCATGCGATGGCCGGGAACCCGACCGGTTGCATGGGGCTGGCGGACTACCTCGGATGGGAGTGGAAGTCCAAGGCCGGCGTTCCGATCGTGAACGTTCCCGGGTGTCCGGTGCAACCGGACAATTTCATGGAAACGCTGCTGTACCTGCTGTATCAGGTTGCCGGCCTCGCGCCGATGATTCCGCTGGATGATCAGCTTCGGCCGCTTTGGCTGTTTGGCAGGACAGTACACGACGGCTGCGACCGCGCCGGCTATTACGAGCAGGGCGACTTCGCCACTGAATACGGCTCGCCGAAATGCATTGTAAAGCTGGGATGCTGGGGACCGGTGGTGAATTGCAATGTGCCGAAGCGCGGCTGGATGGCCGGCATCGGCGGATGTCCGAACGTCGGTGGCATCTGCATCGGCTGCACGATGCCTGGGTTCCCCGACAAGTTCATGCCATTCATGGATGAGCCGCCTGGCGCGAAGATCTCCGCCAGCGCAATCGGCATCTATGGCCGCACGATAAGAGCGCTGCGCGCTTTCACGAACGCGACGGTAAACAAAGAACCGAAGTGGCGGCACCCGCGGGCGGAACTGACCACGGGCTATCACCCCAGGGCCTGAGACGAAAAGGAGCGAGTGCCATGACCACGACTGTTGCGCCAACATCCAGGTCGGAAGCGCCGGGCAAGTCCCGCAAGCTGGTGGAGATGAATTGGGACCCCATCACACGCATCGTCGGGAGCCTGGGAATCTTCACGAAGATCGACTTCGACAACCGAGAGGTCGCCGAGTGTCATAGCACATCTTCAATCTTCCGCGGCTACAGCATCTTCATGAAAGGCAAAGATCCGCGCGACGCACACTTCATTACCAGCCGCATCTGCGGGATCTGCGGCGACAATCACGCGACGTGCGCGATGTACGCGCAGAACATGGCGTTCGGCGTCGTACCACCCAACCTCGGCGAGTGGATCGTAAACCTCGGCGAGGCCGCGGAATACATGTTCGATCACAACATCTTCCAGGACAACCTGGTCGGTGTCGATTTCTGCGAGCAGATGGTTCGGGCGACGAACCCGGGCGTATGGGAGAAGGCAAAGAAGACCGAGTCTCCCCACGCTACTCTCCACGGCTATCGCACGATCGCCGACATCATGACCGCGCTTAACCCGTTCACCGGCGCTTTCTATCTCGAGACGCTGCAAGTAAGCCGGTATACGCGGGAGATGTTCTGTCTGATGGAAGGCCGCCATGTGCACCCGTCGACGCTGTACCCGGGTGGCGTGGGCACCGTCGCGACCGTGCAACTGTTCACCGACTACCTCGTGCGCTTGGCGCGTTATGCTGAGTTCATGAAGAAGTGCGTCCCGCTGCACGACGACCTCTTTGATTTCTTTTACGAGGCGCTGCCCGGGTATGAGAAGGTCGGCTACCGTCGCACGTTGCTGGGGTGCTGGGGCTCATTCCAAAACCCCAGCGTCTGCGACTACACCTACAAGAAGATGTCCACGTGGGGCGACGCCATGTACGTCACACCGGGCGTCGTTGTCGACGGGAAGTTGGTGACGCACGATCTGGTAGATATCAACCTGGGCATACGGATCCTGCTAGGTCACTCGTATTACGACGATTGGCAAAGCAGCGAGACGTTCGTCAAGACCGATCCGCTCGGCAACCCGGTCGATCAGCGGCATCCGTGGAATCAGACCACCCTGCCCAAGCCGCAGAAGCGCGACTTCAACGGCGCATACAGCTGGACGATGTCGCCCCGGTGGTTTGACGGGAAGGATTACCTGGCTTTGGATACGGGCGGAGGTCCAATCGCGCGCTTCTGGGCGACGGCGTTGGCGGGCATCGTGGACATTGGCTACGTGAAGGCGACGGGAAATAGCGTCAAGATCTATCTGCCAAAGACAGCGACACTGCCTGAAACGGAATTCGAATGGAAGATCCCCAAGTGGAGTAACGCGATCGAGCGTGATCGCGCCCGCACTTATTTCCAGGCCTACTCGGCCGCCTGCGCCTACTACTTCGTGGAGAAAGCGCTGGCCGAGCTGCACAGCGGGCGCACGAAGACGTGGAATGATTTCAAAGTGCCGGAAGAGGCGATCGGATGTGGATTCCACGAGGCGGTGCGCGGCGTGCTCTCGCATCACGTCGTGATCCGCGACGGCAAGATCGCCAATTATCACCCGTATCCGCCCACGCCGTGGAATGGCAGCGTCAGGGATATCTACGGCACGCCCGGCCCCTACGAGGATGCGGTGCAAAACACGCCGATATTCGAGGAGAATGGTCCGGACAAGTTCAAGGGCATCGACATTATGCGGGCCGTCAGGAGCTTCGACCCATGTCTCCCGTGCGGCGTCCACATGTACCTCGGCAACGGGAAGGTGCTTGAGACGCACCACTCGCCGATGTTCGGTGTCGAGAGGTGAATCCGCCGCTCGAGCGTCGTCTCGAGCGCATTGACCCGCTAGTCGAGCAACTCGAGGCCGCCGCCGACCCGGCCTCGAAGGCGGCGGCCAAGGAGCTTGTGCAGATCCTCATGGATCTGCACCGCTCCGGGCTGGAGCGGATCATCGAGCTGATGCAACAGAGCGGTCAGGCGGGAGAAGCACTCCTGGCCCGCCTTGGTCGTGATACGGTTACTCGTAGCGTCTTATTGCTGCACGGCCTCCATCCGGTTGATGTCGAGACCCGGGTGCGTGAGGCGCTTCAGTCGCACGGGGACAGCGTCGAGCTATTGAGCATCGATGGCGAGAGGTCCATCCACGTTAGAGTGGTCGGCCCGGCGACGCTCGCGCGGACCGTCGAGCAGGCGATTCGCGATGCGGCGCCGGACCTCCCTTCCGTTGTCGTCGAGCGTCAGGAACCGTTGGTCATGCTGGAGCGTCGGCGCTAGTGCAGATGCAGGCGTTTGAGCGCCTTCGCCAGTTCGCGGACCGACCGCGCGCGGTCGAACAATGCGAATTGTGCGGCCGCGAGGTCGCGAGTGAGCACGACCACGTCGTGGACCCCGTGCCGCGGCGGCTCATGTGCGTATGCGGCCCCTGCGCGATCCTGTTCACGAATCAGTCGGGCACCGGCCGAAAGCGCGTGCCGCGACGCGTTCGTCTGCTCGAGGATTTCCAGTTGAGCGACGGACAATGGGATGCGTTGCGACTGCCCATCAACCTGGCTTATTTCGTCGATTCGAGCCCACAGGGGCGGGTGATAGCGTGCTACCCCAGTCCCGCGGGGGCGACCGAATCTCTTCTGCCACTCGAGGCGTGGGAGGAGATTCTTCAAGACAATCCGGTCCTCAGGACTCTCGAGCCTGACGTTGAAGCGCTGCTCGTCAATCGAATTGGCAGCGCGAGCGACTACTACTTGGCCCCAATCGACCAGTGCTATCGCCTAGTCGGTCTCATTCGCATGCGCTGGAGTGGACTGTCGGGGGGCACTGAGGTCTGGAAAGCAATCGCCGGCTTCTTCGCCGAGCTGAGGCAGCGTGCCTAACCTGTCATTTCACCTGGAAGGAGCCAAGGTCGTGGAGTTCGCCGCCGCGCCGATACTCGGCTTCGCGCTCCGCGTCACGAACGCACCGGCGAGTGAGGTGATTCACACGGTCGTATTACGCTGCCAGGTGCAACTCGACGTAACCAGGCGGCGCTACACCGCGGACGAGGCCGCGCAGTTGCGCGACCTGTTCGGCGAGCCCGAACGGTGGAGCAATACGCTCCGCAGCATGCTCTGGACGCACACGAGTGTGATCGTGCCCTCGTTCGAGGGCGAGACAACGGTCGAGGTGCCAGTACCCTGCACGTTCGACCTCAATGTCGCAGCCACGAAGTACTTCTACGGGCTCCGCGAGGGCGAGGTCCCGCTCACCTTTCTATTCAGCGGCAGCGTCTTTTACGAGGACCCAAGCGGCGGACTCAGAGTAGTACCGGTGCCTTGGGATCGGGAGGCGCGATTCCGCTTGCCAGTGAGCACGTGGCGCGGGCTCATCGACCACTACTACCCGAACATTGCCTGGCTCGCGCTCCGCCGCGATGTGTTCGATCGCCTATACCGATTTAAGGTGGAGCGGGGCATTCCGACCTGGGAGCAGGCAGTCGAAGAGGCCACCGGCATATGAGCACCCGCGACGTCGAACGCGTCGCCAGGGCACTCTTGTACGAGGGGTACATGCTTTACCCGTATCGCCCGTCGGCGGTCAAGAATCGGCAGCGCTTCAACTTCGGCGTCGTGAATCCCGCGGGCAGCGATACGTGTTTCATGCAGACAGAGTGTCTCGTACGCGGCAATGGCGAGACGTCGCTGGATGTGACGGCTCGCTTCCTTCAGCTGGTGCGCGGTACTCCCTTGCCGGACGCTGTCGAGCGCGAGGCGCTTGCGGAGCGGTACGTGCTCGGCGGCGCGAGCGTGAGCACCACGTTTGGCTGGCCACCGGTCGCGGGCGTGCTGGAGGTCTCGGCCGAGCGGTGTGCCGAGGGCCTCTTCAGATTGCGGGCGCGGCTCGCCAATGCCTCGGCGATGCCAGCGGGCGGACGGGATGAGGTGCTGCTCCACTCGCTGGTGTCCGCGCATACGATCCTCCGGGTTTCCGGGGGCGAGTTCGTCTCGCTGCTCGACCCACCGGAGTCGCTGCGGCAGCACGCGGCACAGTGCCAGAACGTCCGTACCTGGCCAGTGCTCGCTGGCGAGCCTGCCGAGCGGGCAACGATGTTGTCATCGCCGATCATTCTCTACGACTACCCCGAGATCGCGGCCGAAAGCGCTGGCGACCTGTTCGACAGCACCGAGATCGACGAGATCCTGTCGCTTCGGATTCTTACGCTGACCGACGACGAGCAGCGCGAGATGCGCGGAGCAGACGAGCGCGCCCGCCTCCTGTTGGAGCGCACGCGGTCGCTGACCGCGGACGAGTTCATGAGGATGCACGGCGCGATGCGGAGACCTGATGAAGCACGGTGATCTCGTGCGCCTTCACCCGCGCGCACACGGGGATGTCTTCGACCTTGCGCTGGCAGGCCAGACTGCCAGGGTCGACAAGGTGGAGCAGGACTTTGAAGGCAGGTATCACGTCGCAGTCGTACTCGACCAGGATCCCGGGCACCGGCTCGGCCCTCGAGCTCCGGCTCACCGCTTCTTTTTCGCGCCGGAGGAGTTGGAGGTGCTGCAGTCCGGCCCGGCCGACTCGCCGCAGATGCCTCGCAGCATGCTCGTCGCCGGCATCGGCAACATCTTCCTCGGAGACGACGGATTTGGCGTGGAAGTGGCTCAGCGTCTGGCGCGGAGGCAGTGGCCAGCCGGTGTCCGCGTGGTCGACTTCGGCATCCGGGGTTACGACCTGGCCTACGCCCTGACGGATGCCTACGACCGTGTAATCCTGGTGGACGCGTGTCCGCGCGGTGACGCGCCGGGAACCGTGTTTGTCGTCGAGCCCGACCTCGACGACGACAATGTCCCGGCGGTGCTGGACGCGCATGACATGAATCCACTGCACGTACTCCGTCTGGCGCGCTCGATGGGCGCGATGCCGGAGCACGTCACTATTGTCGGTTGTGAACCGGCGACGCTCGGACCGGAAGAGGGGCAGATGGGGTTGAGCCCGCCGGTCGAGGCCGCGGTCGCTGAGGCCGCGACGGTCATAGAGCGCCTCATCGCAGAGTTTCTAACGGAAGGTGACACCGTGGAGGTGGCCAATGAGGGAGAGCCTGAAGCGCGTTATTGACGATGACTCGACGGACAAGGAGATGCTGTTTCTGCTGGGCGGTGTGGCGCTGGCCATCTTCGGGGCAGGGCTAGTCCTCACGAACCGCAGCATTCGAGGTCTCCTCGGCAATATCAAGCCTGGGGACCTCGTGCACGCTGCCGTGCCGGACCTCCAGCGGTACCTGAAGCTCAGGGCGATGTAGTGGTGCAGTATACGATTGACCCTGGTGTGAGCCGATTCACCATACGAGCATTCGCCAGCGGAATGCTGTCCGCCTTTGGGCACAACCCCACGTTCGCGGTCCGCCAGTACGAGGGCGATGTGCAATTCGATCCGGAAAACCCCACTTCGGCTGCGCTCACGATGAAAATCTCGGCGCCGTCGCTCGATCTGATCGATGACGTCAGTGGCGATGACCGGCGCGAGATCTTGCGCGTGATGCATGAGCAGGTGCTCGAGGACGACAAGTACCCGACGATCGTGTACGAATGCCCCAATTCGGCCGCGTCGGTCAAGAAAAACGGCGATGGCCAGTTCGAGGTTAGGCTCGACGGCACCCTGACCCTGCATCACGTCACCCGGCCGCAGCCATTGACCGCCCGCGTATCCGGGAATCAGGCGATGCTACGTGCCAACGGGGAGTTTTCCGTCAAGCAGAGCGACTACGGAATCAATCCCGTGTCCGCCGCGGGTGGCACCATCAAAGTGAAGGATGAGCTCAAGTGCGCATTCGATCTCGTTGCACGTCCCCCAGGGAGCTGATATGTGTCTCGCGATTCCCGGCAAGATCGTAGAACTGGTCGACACGCAGCCGAATCTGGCCGTCGTTGACGTGACCGGTGTGCGGCGCCGGGTCGATTTGGGTCTCCTGCAAGATGATCCGCCGGTTCCTGGCGACTGGGTGCTAATACATGTGGGCTTTGCGATGAGCAAGATCAGTGAGCAGGACGCCGCCGAGCAGATGCGGACTCTCGCCATGCTGGGCGAAGACCAGGCGGCTTTGGAGGAAGTGCGCGGCTACGGTCTGGAGTCATCACCATGAGGTTCATTGACGAGTTCCGCGACCCGGAGATTGTCACCCGAACTGCCGAGGAGATTCTCCGGCTGGCCGATCGCGACCGGCATTACCGCTTCATGGAGGTATGCGGCGGCCACACGCATGCCATATACCGGTTCGGTCTCAAGGATGTTCTACCGCCAAACATCGAGCTCATTCACGGGCCCGGATGCCCGGTGTGCGTGCTACCGATGGGCCGGATCGACGACGGCCTGAGCCTCGGGGCGCAGCCGGACGTGATCTTCGCGGCGTTTGGCGACATGATGCGCGTGCCGGGGGCGCACGGAAGCCCGCTGGAACACAAGGCCAAGGGGATGGACGTGCGAATCGTCTATTCGCCCTCGGATGCGCTCAAGCTGGCGCGCGCCAATCCCGACAAGCACGTGATGTTCTTCGCTATCGGATTCGAGACGACTGCGCCGTCTACGGCGCTGACCCTCAAGCGGGCGAAATCCGAAGGCATCAAGAATTTTTCGGTATTCTGCAATCACGTGACGATCATCCCGGCGATTCGCGCGATCTTGGACTCGCCCGACATGCGCCTCGATGCTTTCATAGGCCCGGGTCACGTCTCGACTGTCATTGGCTGCCGGCCGTACGAATGGATCGCGCGAGACGAAGGCCGGCCAATTGTGGTGTCCGGCTTCGAGCCGCTCGATATGCTACAGTCAATCGTCATGCTCCTCCGCCAGATCAAGCGAGGGGTGGCTATCGTCGAGAATCAGTACAAGCGCGTCGTTCCGTGGGAGGGAAATCGCGCCGCGCTGGCCGCCATGGCTGAAGTATTCGAGCTGCGGCCATTCTTCGAATGGCGTGGGCTGGGCTTCATCTCGCAGTCGGCGCTAAGGATTCGCGAGAGCTACGCCGCTTGGGACGCCGAGCGGGTATTCCGGGTCGCGGGGGTCCGCGTGACAGACCCCAAGGCCGCACAGTGCGGCGAAGTGCTGAAAGGGGTGCTCAAGCCGGCCCAGTGCAAGCTCTTCGGGCGTGAGTGCACGCCCGAGCGGCCGGTGGGAGCGCTGATGGTTTCCTCGGAAGGCTCATGCGCAGCGTACTACAACTACGAACACCGGAAGATGGCAGCGGCAGCCCCGGTCTGAACGGCTCTCACAAAGTTCGTTTTCGTGAGCCGCAGATCGAGATGGCACATGGCGCCGGTGGCAAAGCCACCCGGCGCCTGATCGATGGCCTATTCGTTCCGCTGCTCTACGGGGTCCAGGGGGCCCACGCTGAGCTGAGCGACGCGGCTCACGTAGAGATCGACGGCACGCGCGTCGCGATCACGACCGACAGCTTTGTCGTCAGGCCGCTGCGCTTCCCGGGCGGCTCCATCGGCGAGCTTGCCGTGAACGGTACGGTGAACGATCTCGCGGTGTCTGGAGCGACCGCCGTCGCGCTCGTAGTGTCGTTCGTCCTGGAGGCCGGTCTGCCCTCGGGCGCGTTGGAATCAGAGGTCCGAGCGATGGCCAGCGCCGCCCGCGCGGCCGGCGTCTCGATTGTCGGCGGCGACACAAAAGTCGTCGAGCACGGCAAAGCGGATCAGATGTACATCGCGACGACCGGTATTGGCCGACAGTTGACTGGCGTCGCGCTGGGCGCGCGACTCGTTCGCCCGGGCGACCGGATCATCTTGTCCGGTCCGATCGGCGATCACGGTATCACTATTCTGCTGGCTCGCGGCGAGCTTGATCTGGAAGCCGGCCTACAGTCGGATACCCGGTCGGTTCTGCCGCTGGTCGAGGCGCTCGTTGCTGCCGCGGCTCCCGGCCTTCGTTGGATGCGCGATCCGACTCGAGGCGGCGTTGCGACAGCGCTCAATGAGCTGGCCCTCGACTGCGGACTCGGCATCCATCTGACGGAAAGCAGGATACCCATTCGGGACGAAGTGCGAGGCGCATGTGAGTTGCTGGGCCTCGATCCGCTTCACATCGCGAACGAAGGTCAATTCCTCGCCGTGGTCGCCCCCGAGTACGCGGACGCCGCGCTCGCGGCGCTTCATGCCACGGCTGGCGGCGAAGCCGCGGCCGTCATTGGCGATGTACGCGAGGAGCCGGCTGCCGCGGTCCTGGTCACGACCGGGTACGGCGGGAGTCGGATCGTGGACATGCTGGTCGGCGATCCACTGCCGCGCATATGTTGACGCTCTCCAGTCTGGCGACCCAGGTCGAGCAGTCGCTGCTCGACCGCAACCGGCTGTTCGAGGAGTTCTTCAGCCGTGAATCGCGGCGCCTCGCCGAAGCGTGCCGCGAGATGTCACAGCGCTTTCTGAGTGGCGGGAGATTGCTGGCCTTTGGACGCGAGGCCTACGCTACCGACGCGCAGCACGTGTCGGTGGAATTTGTTCACCCTGTCATAGTCGGAAAGCGGGCGCTCCCGGCGCTCGACTTGTCCAGCCTTTTCCGTCCTTGGCTCGAGGCGATCGTGCGCCCGGAAGACATGGTGATGGGGTTCGGCCCGCCCGACGGCGATCCGGAGGTGGATGCCGCGCTGGAAGCGGCGCGCGCGCGCGGAGCCATGACCTTCGCGCTTCCTGGATCTCGAGGGTCCTATGCGGTCGGCGCCGCAACGTCCGACCCATTCGTGCACCAGGAGCTGATCGAGATCTTGTACCACACCCTCTGGGAAAGCGTGCACGTTTTCTTCGAGCACCGCGAGCTTGGACACGACGTTGGCCAAGCCGGGTTTCTGTACCCCTTCCTCGGGCGCGGTCAACCCGAGAGTCCGGATCTGGTGAGCGAGGTTGCGGCGTCAATCATCATGAAGGCCGAGGACGACGCGGCACTGCGCGCTCGGGTTGCCGCCGATGAAGCGGATGCCATCGGCGACGCCACGCTGGCCATCAAGGACCGTGTTGAGCGCGGTGGGCAGCTCATCCTTTTTGGCAACGGGGGATCTGCGACCGATGCCAACGATTGGGCGATGGATTGCGTCTGTCCGCCCGCGGGCTACGTCCCCGTCCCCGCGATATCGCTCGCTCTCGAACCCGCCAACATCACGGCTATCGCCAACGATGTTGGTCTCGAGGTGATATTCGTGCGCCAGCTCATCGCGCATGCGCGTCCGAACGACGTCGCCATAGGGATCTCCACCAGCGGCGGCTCGCGCAACGTGATCGCAGCGCTCGAAGAAGCACGGAAACGCGGCCTGCTCACAGTCGCTCTCCTGGGGTATGACGGCGGCGAGATCAAACGGCGCGGGTTGGCCGATCACAGCATCGTCGTCGGATCGGACTACATCCCGCGCATTCAGGAAGTGCAGGCCTCCATCTATCACATCATCCGTGCCAACCTTTGAGCTGTTCGGCACCGCGGGGTGTCCCTACACGCGGGACATGCGGGAATGGCTGGAGCTGCGTCGCGTAGAGTTCACGGAGTACGACGTCGAAGCCGACGGAGAAGCACGCCGTCGCATGAAGGAGTACGCCGGACCTGAGCGGACAGTGCCAGTGCTCGTCGAGGATGGAAAGGTCGTGCAAGTTGGCTGGCAGGGCCGCGGCTGCGTGGTTAACGAATGACCACCGCACGCTCGATCCGCGTGCGAGGCGTGGTGCAAGGCGTCGGCTTCCGACCGTTCGTGTTTCGACTCGCGCACGAGAACACGCTGGCCGGCTGGGTCCTCAACGCTGGTGAAGGCGTCGAGATCCACCTTGAAGGCGCGCACGACCGGCTGGACGCGTTTCTGAGCCAGCTCCAAGCGCACGCGCCGGTAGCGGCGGCGATCACGGCCATCGATGTCGAGCCAGCCGACGTGGCGGGCCTCGAGGAGTTCTCCATTCGCGACAGTCGGCGTCCCGGCCGGCCGACCGCGCGCATAGCGCCCGACCTTGCGGTCTGCGACCAGTGCGTCCGCGAGCTGTTCGATCCGGCCGACGCACGCTACGGGTATCCGTACATCAACTGTACCGACTGCGGGCCGCGGTACTCGATCATCTTGAGCCTACCATACGACCGCGCCGCAACGACGATGGAGGCGTGGCCGATGGACGAACCCTGCGCTGGCGAGTACCACGACCCGAGCAGTCGGCGGTTCCACGCGCAGCCAATCGCCTGCCATGCGTGCGGTCCGCACTACGTCCTGCCTGGAGCGGGGACCGCCGATGCCGTGCCGCGAGCCGCGGCCATGCTGCGCGAAGGAAAGATTCTCGCGGTGAAGGGGATCGGTGGATACCACTTGGCGTGCGACGCCCGCAACGCTGACGCGGTGTTGGCTCTCCGCGAGCGGAAGTATCGCAAGGAAAAGCCCTTTGCCGTGATGGTTCGCGATCTCGGGGTGGGCCGGACCTTGGCTCGTATATCCGGCGAGGCGGAGACGCTCCTACTGAGCCCGGCCCACCCGATCGTGCTCATGCCGGCGACGGTGGAGCTGCCTGGTGTAGCGCCAGAGTGTGATACGCTCGGCGTCATGCTTCCGTACACGCCCCTCCACCATCTCCTATTCGCCGCGGGGGCGCCCGAAGCGCTGGTAATGACGAGCGCCAACCGGTCCAGCGAGCCGATCGCGTATCGTGATGACGAAGCGCAGGAGCGACTCGCAGATATCGCCGACTCGTTCCTCCTGGGCGAGCGTCCGATTGCGCGCCGAGTCGAGGACTCGGTGGTGCGACCAGGGCCGATGATTCTCCGCCGGAGCCGGGGCTACGCTCCTGGGGCTGTGGCGACGCTTCCAGTCCAGCGTCCGATCCTGGCCGTCGGCGCAGACCTGAAAAATACCATCACTCTCGTGGTGGACGGACAGGCGTTCGTCAGTCAGCACATCGGGGATTTGGAGCACTACGAGGCGTTCGAGGCATTCGAGGAAACCATTGCGGATCTACTCCGGATGTACGACGTGCGGCGAGACGACTTGCTGATCGTCCGCGATGCACATCCGGAATACCGATCCACCGCGTACGCGCACTCGGCGCGTCCGGTGCAGCACCATCGGGCGCACGTGGCGTCGGTAATCGCGGAGCGGGGTGCTTGGGAACGGCGCGTATTGGGCGTGGCCATGGACGGCACCGGATTCGGCGACGACGGCACGATCTGGGGCGGCGAGCTGTTCGTCGGAAGCGTAGCGCTGGGATTCGAGAGGGTCGCCCATCTACGCGCCGCATCGCTCGTCGGCGGCGACGCCGCCGCGCGCCATCCCGTGCAAGCGGCCGCGGGCTTCCTGCACCAACTCGCGGAGGCGCCCAACCTGGACTCCAGCCGCTATCGAGACGCCATCAAGGTTCTTAAAAGCGGGACCAGGACTTTTGTGACCACGTCGGCAGGACGCCTCTTCGATGCTGCCGCTGCGCTGCTGGGCTTCACGCGACCGGTGACGTTCGAGGGCCAGGCCGCGATCTGGCTCGAGCAAAGGGCGCGCCGATCGTCCGCCGTCGCGCCATACGAATTCCCATTCGTCGGCGAGGAGTTCGACTTCCGGCCGCTGCTTCGCTCGGTGATTCGCGACCGCGCGGCCGTCCGCGACACGAACGAGATCGCCCGCGCCTTCCACGCCGGATTTGCGCACGGTCTTAGCACCGGAGTCGTGGCGCTCTGTGCGACTCACGGAGTCGAGACTGTCGTGGCGTCAGGTGGCGTTTTCCAGAACGAGCTGCTTCTGCAGGACCTTAGCGAGCTTCTCGCAGACAACGCTCTGGAGCTGTGGACGAATAATCTGGTGCCACCGAATGACGGAGGGATCAGTCTCGGCCAGGCGGCGCTAGCCGCATTCGAGCAGTACTCACGATAATGCACGAGCTCTCCGTCGCGCTCAGCATTGTCGACATCGCCCGCGACGAGGGCGAACGCCTCGGTGGTCGTGTAAGCGCCGTGCACATCAGGCTCGGTAAGCTGGCCGGCGTCGTCAAGGACGCCCTCACGTTCTCCTACGACATCGCCTGCCAGGACACTCCGCTGGAAGGGTCTCGCCTCGTCATCGAAGACGTTCCGATCATCGTCTTTTGCCCTCGGTGTCAAACTGAACGCGCGCTCTCGTCGGCACAATCGTTCTGCTGCGGCGAATGCGGGACACCGACGCCCGAAGTCAGGGCCGGCCGAGAGCTGCAACTCGTCGCCCTGGAGATGGAAGAGTGAATGCACAGCCACGGCAGCCTCGGCAGCCAGGGCAGCCACCGGAGCCGCGGCAGCCACGCTTGGTCGAGGTCCGGAAAAACATCCTGAAGCAGAATGACCTCATCGCGCGTGAGCTTCGCGAGCGGTTCCGCCGGGCCGGTGTGTTCGTCGTGAGCCTCGTGTCCAGCCCTGGCGCCGGGAAGACGATGCTGTTGGAGCGAGTGCTCACGTTCCTCCGAGCGCGTTATGCGGTCGCGGCGCTCGTGGGGGACCTCGCGACGGAAAACGACGCTGCCCGCCTAGCGCGCAGCCAGGTGCCCGTCAAGCAGATCACGACGGGAACCCTTTGTCACCTCGAAGCCGCCATGGTTGGCGGGGCGGTGGAAGGGTGGAACCTCGACGATCTCGACTTTCTGTTCATCGAGAACGTTGGCAATCTCGTCTGTCCGGCGTCGTACGATCTCGGTGAGAACCTGCGCTGTGTGATCATGTCGGTGACGGAGGGCGAGGACAAGCCGCTCAAGTACCCGACGATTTTCAACAGTGCCGATGTCGCGCTGATAACCAAGATGGATCTGGCAGACGCTGTGGAATTCGACCGGGATTCGGCCGAGCGCAGCGTCCAGTCGGTCCGACCGGGAATGCAAAGCTTTCACGTCTCGGCCAAGACCAGTGCTGGAATGCAGGAACTGCTCGCGTTCTTCGAGTCGCGGTTGACCGAGCTGCGCGGTGCTCCCGTGTGACGCACTTTCTCGCGTTAATGGCGCTGGGGCTCTTTCTCGGCATGCGGCACGCGACTGACCCTGACCACGTCATAGCGGTCACGACAATCGTGGCCAGACAGCGAACCGCTGCCGGCGCAGCGGCGATCGGTGCCGCGTGGGGTGTCGGGCACACCCTCACGATGCTGGCGGTGGGAAGCGCGATCATCCTCTTCGGCTGGGTAATTCCGCCGCGGATCGGTCTCTCCACCGAGCTGTGTGTCGGAGTCATGCTGATCGTGCTCGGAATCATGAACCTGGGAGGCGTGATGCGGAGCGCCCGTGACGCCGTCATGAGCAGCGGCTCGCTGGAACACGTGCACTCGCACGCTCACAAGCACGGAGACTACGTCCACACCCACGCACACGGACATGACCCAGACGCGCACCCACACTCACCCGAGCAAACGCCACTCGGCTGGCTCGACCGGCACTTCGGAGCCCTCGGCACTTACCGGCTAGCGCGCCCTCTCGTCGTCGGCATCGTCCACGGCCTTGCGGGCTCCGCGGCCGTCGCGCTGCTAGTCCTCGCCACGATAGGGAACTCTACGTGGGCTGTTCTATACCTTCTCATTTTCGGCCTAGGCACCATTGTCGGCATGATGCTGATGACCGCCGTGATCGTGGTGCCATTCAGGTACAGCAGCAGGCAATTCGCTCGCGTGAACGGCGGTCTGCGGATCGCTTCGGGGGCGATCAGCTTGGCGTTCGGGTTGTTTATCGCCTATCGAATTGGCTTCGTTGACGGGCTGTTTACCGGTCACGCACGGTGGATCCCGCAGTAGGCGGTGGATCCCGCAGTAGAACGTGTTACATCCTTCGGATCTTCATGTAGCGCGTGATGTCGGGTACTGACCGAACCAGCACGTAGCCGACCACTACGACCACTAGTCCCAGTCCACACCACGCGATTGTGCTCATCGTCGCTCCTGGAGATCGATTGGGCGGCCGCTTCATCGGGTGTGCCTGGATGCACACGCCGGGCCAGCCCGCCTGCGCATAGCCTTTCCCCTAAGCCGCACGGGATCGGGCCGCCGCTATCAGCAGTATAACAGCCGCCAACTGCGTGGTCACGGAAAATGCGACGAGCGCAAATGGGGCGCGACCGTACAGGACCCCCATGAGTGCGCTCCCCGCGAACCACGCGACGCCGAACGCCGCGTCAAATGTGCCGTACGCGCTCGCCCGCTTGTCGGCCGGCACCAGGTCGGCCAGGGCTGCGCGAACTGTCGAGTCCTGAAAGCTCATACCAACCCCGAATAGCGCAGCACCGATCGCGGCCTGGATTGCGCCGCCCAGGAAGAGCAACGGTGCTGCCGCGACCGGAAGCAGCGCGGCCCCGGCGACAACCATTAGGCCCAAACGGTCATACAGACGGCCCACCACTGGCGCGGAGACCGCCGCGGCGCCCATCGCCAGTGCGTACAGCAGCGGGATTTGGGGTGGGCGGACGACGCCGGTCTTGGCGAAATGGTAGGCCGCAAGCGGAAAATCGACGCTTCCGGCCGCGATCAATGCACCGGCGCCGAGGTACAACCAGAACACGCGTGGTATGCCCTCAGACGCTAGCGGACTCGCCCGCTTCACCTCGAGGTCCTGCGGCCGAGGATACAACCGTTGCGCGATCAGCAGGATGATGAGAGAGAGTGTGGCCGGTACAACTAGGAGCGCGAACGCGACGTGATACCCGGCGCGATGAGCCAGCACGACCGCCAGCGCGACTGGGCCTAGTACCGCGCCGGTTTGGTCCATCGCTTCGCGAAGCCCGAACGCCCACCCTTGGCCCATCGATGCCGCGGCATGCGACAACATCGCGTCGCCCGCCGGCTTGCGGATGGCCCGCCCCGTTCGTTCGAGCACGATCAGCACGGCCGCAACCTGCCAGTGTCCGGCGAGGGCGAGGAGCGGCACTGAGAACAGGTTGATTGCGTAGCCCGCGATAGTGATCGACCAGTATCTGCGCGTCCGATCGGTGAGATATCCTGTCGCGAGGCGCAGTCCGTATCCCAAGAG
>Ga0102924_1001158_pt1 | contig 30945 bp, 35 predicted proteins | sample PaiPotPPM11metaG_FD_80116 | JGI IMG/M metagenome (GOLD analysis project Ga0102924, IMG submission 80116) | Iron sulfur acid spring bacterial and archeal communities from Banff, Canada, to study Microbial Dark Matter (Phase II) - Paint Pots PPM... ... | reverse complement strand
TCGCCAATCGCACGGATCAAAGGCTTGTTTACCCGTCCCTCGACACCTGAATGCGCCATCTCCGCGAGTCGCGCCGCGACCGCCGTGGCTTCGACGGCGAGTGACTCGCGTTCGGTCACGCCTGCAGGCCGCCGCCGTCGAGCACGATTCCCTGGCCATTGATCCCCCGCGCTTTATCGGTGCACAAGAAGGCGACGAGAGACGCGATCTCATCTGACGTCATGAGGCGAGCCTGCGGACTGAAGCCTTCCAGGATTTTGCGCGCCTCCTCAGGCGAACGGCCGGTTCGAGCATGGATGTTTTCGATCGACCCTTCCGTCATTGGCGTGTCGACGTAGCCGGGACAGATTGCATTGACGGTCACGCCCTTTGTCGCCACTTCGGAGGCAACCGCCCTCGTCAACCCGAGCAAGGCGTGCTTGGACGCAGCGTAGGCCACCATGTACGGCGCCGCCGCCTTTGCAGCGATCGACGCGATGTTTATCACGCGTCCCCAGCCCGCCTTGAGCATGAGTGGCATCGTGGCGCGCGTCCAGTAGAAGGCGCCGGTCACGTTGCCAGCCATGCTTCTGTCCCCGAGCTCGTCGGTCGTGTCCGCCAGCTTGGCGCCTGCCGCGATACCTGCGTTGTTGACCAGGATCGATGGATCTCCAAGCGATGCGCGTAGCTTCGCCAGGACCGCGTCGATGTCTTCGCGATGGGTGACATCGCAGACGAGTACCTCCGCACGCCGGCCCAACCGCCGGATCTCCCCCGCTGTTTCTTCCAACTGATCAGACGATCTTGCCGTTACGGCCACATCGGCGCCCTCCGCCGCCAGGGCTATGGCCGTGGCGCGGCCTATGCCGCGGCCGCCACCGGTTACGAGCGCGATACGCCCGGTCAGCTGCTCGATCATCCCTGGTCCAGAAGCTTCGCCAGCTTTGGCAGATCGATGTTGCCGCCCGAGACGATGCAGGCAATCCGACCGGAACCAGCCTTACCGGAGAGTGCGACCGCCAGCGCCACCGCACCAGCGCCCTCGGCGATAACACGATTGCGTTCGGCCATAAGCTTGAGCGCGGCCGTGATCTCATCGAGGCTGGCAGTTAACGAACCATCCAGCAGCACCCGGGCAAGGACGAGCATGTCGGCAAAGACCGTCTTGCTCCCGATGCCATCAACGAATGAGGGCTGATAGTCGACCACCTCCGGCTTGCCGGCCCTTAGCGATGCCGTCAGGGGCGCGCCGGTGTCGGCCTCGACGGCGTAGACGCGCACAGAAGGCTTGAGCGCCTTCAGCGCCGTGGCGATTCCACAGGCGAGACCGCCACCACCCCAGGGTATGAGGACCGTGTCGACCTCGGGTAGATCCTCGAGCAACTCCAGGCCGATCGTACCGTTGCCGGCCATCACCCGGTCATCATCGAACGAATGTATGAAAGCCGCATCGATACCTGGGTAACTCCGGTCAGTAAAGGTCTGCCACCAGCGATCGAACGGCACCTTGATGACCCGGCCGCCCAGCCGCTCTATCGCCCGCACTTTCGTCTCCGGCGCGTAGTCGGGCGCAATCACCGTGCAGGGAACGCCGAGACGCCGCGCGTTCCAGGCGGCGCCCTGCGCCATGTTGCCGGCACTGGCGACGAGCACGCCTTTTTGCAGCTCGGCCGCCGTCATCGACTTCATTGCGTTGGCGGCACCGCGAATCTTGAATGACCCGATCGGCTGAAGGTTTTCGAGTTTGAGGTAGATCTCGGACGACGTATCCCAGAAATTGAGTCGAACCAACGGCGTGCGTATGGCAGCCCCCAGGATCGCCGATTGGGCCTTCTTGACCTCGTCGAGGCCGAACCCGAGGGCCTTCACATCGTGACCGTCTGACCGACGCCGGTCTCACGCGCCCGTCTCACGACGTAGGCTGCGGCCGCCACGTCCTCGACGGCGATGCCCAGCGACTTGAAGAGTGTCAGCTCGTCCGGGGTTCTCCGGCCGGGGTGCTTGCCGATGATTACTTCGCCCAGTTCGGCCCGAATATGGTCGGCCTTGAAGGCACCCTCGCTCATCGGTATCAGCACATCGCCGGCCTCGTTCAGCGCCGATTCCCGCCGGTCGACGAAGAGCCGCGCAGCCGTCATGGTTTGAGTGTCGATTTCTCGTGCCGTGGGTGTCGAACTTCCGACTGCATTGATATGAGCACCATCTTTAAGCCATGCGCGTCGTAAAACCGGTTCCGGACTGTTCGTAACCGTCGCTACGATATCGGCACCCCGCACGGCATCTTCCGCGCTCGCGACGGATTCGACTGCGAGGCGATTACGTGCGCCCGCCTCCTCCGCAAAGCTCCGAGCATGCTCGTGATTGCGACTCCAGACGCGGACGCGTCGCAGGGTGCGCACGGCTGCGACTGCCTCCAGGTGGGTGCGGGCCTGGACACCGGCTCCCAGGATGGCCAGCTCGGCCGAATCAGGCCGCGCCAGCAGGTCAGTCGCAACCCCGGAAACGGCCGCCGTCCGGATGGCCGTGATGGTTGCCCCATCCAGGAGGGCGGCCAGCCGGCCGGTGTCGGGCTCGAAGAGAAGGACCGCCCCCTGGTGAGTGTCGATTTTCTTCGCCGAGTTTCCGGGGAAGACGGAGACGGCCTTCATGCCCAGGGCGGCGCCATTGCCATCGTCCTCGGAGAGATGCCCCGGCATGAGACCGAGGAATCCGCTCCCATCCGGCAGGCGCATCACCATTCGAAGTGGCACCAGGGCGTGGCCGCGAGCCAGCGCGGCCAGCGCGTCCCGCATCACGGCGATGCACTCGCGCATCGGCAGGAGCCGCGTTACTGCGTCGGCATCAAGAACAAGGACATCCATCAGGCGGCGGCCTCCATCCGACCCACGAGCGATTCCCGCTCCTTCATCGACAGGTGAATCTCGACCGCCTCCAGCCATGGCCGGAAATGCTCCACCCGGCGCGGACCGATCAGGGCCGACGTCACCGCCGGGTGACTGAGGACCCAGGCCAGCGCCAGCGCACCCGTGTCGACCCCGCGTTCGGCGGCCGCGGCGCGCAGCGCCTCGATCGCCCGGAAGGTGGCGGCGGTCATCAGCGGCTCGTACGGTTGTGGTCGAAGCTCGACTCGGGACCCGGGCGGTGGCCGTTCGCCGAAGCGATATTTGCCGGTCAGCAGCCCGCCGGAGGTCGGACTGAACGGGGTGACCGCAATTTTCTCGCTCGTCGCCAGGGGCATGATGTCGGCTTCGATGGCACGCTCCAGCAGGCTGTAACCATTCTGGACCGATTGGTAGCGATGGACGCGCAGCCGGTCGCTCGCCGCCAGTGCCTCCCGCAGCTGGGAGGCCGTGATGTTGCTGGCCCCGATGTGACGGACCTTGCCCGCTCGCATCAAGTCGTTCATCGTCTGGAGCGTCTCCTCCACCGGTGTCGCCGGGTCGGGCTCCATGATCACGTAGAGGTCGACGTAGTCCGTCCGCAGACGGCGAAGACTGCCCTCGATCGCCGCCTCGATATGGCGCCGCGAGAGGCTCCGGTCATTCGGCCCCTCGGCAATCGCGTAGAAGACTTTCGTGGAGAGCACGATCCTGTCACGAGTCTTTCGCTCTTTCAGCCAGGCGCCAATGATCGTCTCCGAGGCCCCACCTCCGTAGCTATCGGCCGTGTCGAAGTAATTGATGCCGAGCTCCAGGGCCTGGTCCATGAGGGCGAACGCCGTCGCCCGGTCCTCACCTTTGCCGAACAGTTCCGGTATGGATCCCACACCGCCGAACCCGCCGCAACCAAGTCCCAGCACCGAAACCCGCATGCCGGTCCGTCCGAACTGCCGGTACTCCATCCTCGCTTCGGATGGTAATCGTTTGCCGTTGGTATGATCGCGACACGTCATGGCGATCCAACAGCAGGCGCGCCTACTCCACCAGCACGATGTCGAGCCTCGAAAGTTTTCCGGCGGGACGATGCAGTGGCTGGTTGATCAGCGGCTGGGCGCGCGTCACATCATGTCCTATCGACTGGTGGTCGACCCCGGGGAGACCGCCAGCCACGCCCACGACGGCACCGAAGAGGCTCTGTACGTACTCGAAGGCTCCGGCGACATCGTTGTGGAGTCGATCAGACACGGCGTCGGCGCTGGGAGGGCGGTCTTCATTCCCGCCGGCGCCGAGCACAGCTACGAGAACAGCGGCGACAAGAGCCTCGTTATCGTCGGCGCGATGGCCCCGCCGATCGACCCGGCGGCCATCCGAGCGGTGATGCCAGCGCTCGACCTGGCTGCCTCGCACCGATCGCCCGCAATCGATGAGGGCTCGATTCGACCCACGATCATGGACGAGCAGCGCGTCACGCCCACACTGATGGGCGAGCGCAGCTTCCGCGTCCTGGTCAACCCGGAAATCGGCTGCCGCCAAATGACTCAGTTCACCGGCGTAATCCCGACCGGGCGCGCCCCACTCCATGCTCATCCTCACGAAGAAGCTGTCTACATCCTCGAAGGCGGGGGACGGCTTTGGATCGGCGACGAGCCCATGGGCTCGCTGCGGCCCGGCTCTGTTGTCTTCTTTCCCATCGGAGTCCGCCACACTCTCGAGAACACCGGCCGGGTTGACATGAAAGTCCTGGGCGCCTTTTCGCCGGCGGGCTCTCCGGAAGCAAAGGTCCCCCCGCCCTCCTGACTTACATTCCGAGATAGGCTCGCTGCATCTGGGGATTGTCGAGCAGACGGCGTGCGGTGTCGGCGAGCACCACCTTGCCGGTCTGCAGCACGTAGCCGCGATCCGCGATGCTCAGCGCCATGGTCGCGTTCTGCTCGACAACGAAGATCGTGATGCCCGTGGAATTGAGCCGCTGGATGGTCTCGAACTGCTGCTCGACCAGGACCGGCGCCAGCCCCATCGACGGCTCATCCATGCAGAGGAACCGCGGACGCGACATCAAGGCCCGGGCCATCGCCAGCATCTGCTGCTCGCCGCCGGACATCGTCCCCCCGCGCTGGCCGCGCCGCTCGCCAAGCCGGGGGAACATCTGTAGAACCCGGTCCAGGTCGGCGTCGATCTCCGCCCTGTCCCGCCTGGTGAAGGCTCCCATCAGCAGGTTCTCCATCACCGTCAGACGCGGAAATATCCGGCGCGCCTCCGGAACGATGGCGATGCCCTGCGCCACCCGACGCGAGGTGCTCCAGCCGGTGATGTCCTGGCCGTCATAGACGATCGTTCCACGCGAACAGCGCACCGAGCCGATGACAGCCTTCATCGTCGTCGACTTACCCGAGGCATTGCCACCGAGCAGGCAGACGATCTCGCCGCGGCGCACCTCCAGTGAGACGCCCCGCAGCGCCGGCACCGGGCCGTAGCGGATCTCCACGTCACGGAGCTCGAGCAGCGCCTCGCCCCTGGCGGTGCCCGTGGTCACCTCAGGCGCTGGCCGCGCGCCGTCCGAGGTAGGCTTCGACGACTCTTGGATTGCTGTGAACCTCCTTCGGCAGACCTTCCGCGATCTTCACGCCGTGGTCCATGACGACGACTCGATCCGAGATCTCCATCACCAGCGGCATGTGATGCTCGATCAGGAAGATCGTCAGGCCGCTGTCCCGCATAGATCGGATGAGTCCTGCGATCTCGACCCGCTCGTAGGGATTCATGCCGGCCGCCGGCTCGTCGAGCAGCAATAACTTGGGCCGCGCCGCCAGTGCCCGCGCCATCTCCGTCCGGCGGCGATTGGCGTAAGAAAGACTGAACGCCGGGTCGTCCAGCCGCGGCTCGAGGCGCTCGCGAAACAGTTCGATCGCCCGGTCGACCTCGGCGCGGGCGTCCCGCTCGGCGCGCCTCGCCGACGGCCAGAACGTTACCGAGCCGAGCATGCCGCTGCGCGTCCAGTGATGGGTCCCGAGCAGGATGTTCTCGCGGACGGTTAGCTGCGGAAACACCCTGATGTTCTGGAAGGTCCGCGCTACTCCGAGCCGGGTGATCCGGTGCGACGGTTCGCCCACCAGCTGGCGTCCGAGCAGATCGATCGACCCCGCTGTTGGCTTGAGGATCCCGGAGACGAGGTTGAAAACGGTGGTCTTGCCCGCTCCATTGGGGCCGACCAGGCTGACGATCTGGCCCTTCTTGATTTCCAGATCGAGTTTTTCGACCGCCATCAGGCCGCCGAAGCGGCAGCTGAGGCCTCGAAGCTGCAGGACCGTTTCCGGCTCGTTCACACGCTCGGCTCGGGACCGGCCTCCGGGACGATGGCACCGGTGGTCGACTCCAGCTCGGCAGCCTTTCCTTGCGTCCCAGCGGACGGTTCTGCGCCGGCCTGGTCGCTGAACAGCTCCACCGTCCCGCCCATCGTCTTGCGAGGTCGAATCGAGACGGTCCCGAGCAGTCCTTCGGGGCGAAAGACCATGACGGCGATCAGCACCAGGCTGATGACGAGGTACTTGATGAAGACGAACTGTTGCAGAAGAAAAGGGGGTACCGTGAAGGCGATCGCGCCCAGGATCGCGCCCGGGATGCTGCCCAGCCCTCCGAGGATCACCATGATGAAGACCATTACCGTCTGTTGAACGTCGAAGTTGCCCGGAAATGCATTGAAAATAAACGCGGCGTCGATCATGCCGACGATGCCCGCCATGACGGCGCTGACGGTGAAGGCGAGCAGGCGGTACTTGAAGGTGTTGACGCCCATGGCGCGGGCGGCCAGCTCATCCTCACGGATCGCGACCCAGGCCCGGCCCGTGCGCGTATGGCGCCAGCGGAGCATGCAGAAGACGAAAATTGCCAGCACGCCGATAAAGATCCAGTAGTACATGACAAAATGCGGGACACTGCCGATCAGCGGCAGGCTGGTGGGCAATTTGAACGGATCGACCTGGTGAATCCCGTTGGTGCCACCAGTCAGATTCAGGTCACTTGGGCCAAACTGGTGGCCGGCCAGGATAGGGGGCCGATCCAGGTCCAGGATCAGGTCCCGCATGATCAGGCCGAAGCCGAGCGTGACGATAGCCAGGTAATCTCCGCGCAAGCGCAGGGCAGGCACCCCGACCAGCAGGGCAAAGGCGACCGTCACCATGATGACCACCAGCAGCGCCGACCAGATCGGGTAGTGCTGGTGGAGTTGGTCGCTGGCGACCAGCGCATAGGCATAGGAGCCGATGCCGAAGAAGGCGATGAAGCCGAGGTTGAGGAGGCCGGCATAGCCGACGACCAGGTTGAGGCTGAGGGCCAGGCAGGCATACATGGCGCAGTTGGCCAGGATGGTGGTCCAGAACTGCGCCCCGATCCAGCTCGAGTTATCCTCCAGGTACTGGAGCACCAGCGGCGTCGCGGCGGCCAGGATGAAAAACGGGATCATCACCACCGGACGCGTGAGGGCCTCATTCCAGGCAGCCGGTCCCGATTGCCAGAGATGCTGCCCCCTGGTCGGCGGTTCCTCTATGACAGCCGGGGTGGCGCTCATGCCCGGTCTCCGAGCGGCTGGCCGAAGAGGCCCTGCGGCCGAATCAGGAGCACCACGATGAGGGCGAGGAAGGCAAAGGCGTCCTGGAACTCGGTGCTGATGAACCCGCCGCCGAGGCTCTCGAGAACCCCGAGCAGCAGTCCGCCGAGCATGGCGCCGCGCAGGTTACCGATACCGCCGATGACGGCCGCCGTAAAGGCCTTGATGCCCAGCAGGTAGCCCATGAAGAAATTCACGGTCGCAAAGCGCAGGCCGTATAAGACCCCGCCCATGCCGGCGAGCGCCGACGCCGCGAAGAACGTAACCATGATCACGCGGTCGACGTCGATGCCCATGAAGGTGGCGGCCTCCCGGTCCTGAGCCGTGGCTCTCATCGCGCTCCCGAAGCGAGTCCTGAAGACGAATAGATCGAGGGCGACCATCAGGATGATCGAAACTACGAACAGCAGCACCCCGGTCAGAGGTGTCTCGACGTTACCGAATCGCAACTGCCCCTGGGAGACGAAGGCGTTGGTGGGCAGCCCCACCGGGGCCGGGCTGACGAAGACCTGGACCACGCTCTCCAGAAAGAGCGAAACCCCGATGGCGGTGATCAGGGGCGCGAGCCGGTTCGCGTTACGCAGCGGCCGGTATGCGACCCGCTCGATCGCGACACCGAGGAAACCGGTTCCCCCCATGGCGAAAACCATCATCAGCAGTACCAGCAGCACGCCGGGGAGGAAGGAGACGCCCCCGTGAACGAGCACCGCCGTCACGCCGGCAGCCAGGAACCCCCCCACCATGAAGACGTCGCCGTGGGCGAAGTTGAGCATCTCGAGGATGCCGTAGATCAACGTGTAGCCGAGCGCGATCAGGGCGTAGAGGCTCCCGGTCTCCAGCCCGTTGACGAGCTGCTGGGGGAAGTTCTGGAGGAAGTACTCCACGGATCTGACAGGGGGGACGGACGGCCCGTCCCCCCCGCTCCTTTACTCCTTAGCCGGAGACTTGCTTGACGACCACCATGTCGCTGCCCTTGGCCTGGTAGACGTAGATACCGCCGCCCTGGACATCGCCTTTCGCATCGAACTTGACCGAACCAAAGATGGTGCTGAAGGTATCGCTGGCGAGATGGCTGATCACGTCGTTGCGCGAGATCTTGCCATTCTTCACCGGCGAGTTGTTGATCGCCTGCAGCAGGACCTGGGCGGCCTCGTAGGCAGAGCCGTAGAACGGTCCGGCCTTGGAGATGGAGTCGGCCCCGTACTCGTTCTTGAACTCGGTCACATAGCTTGCCGCCGAGGAGACACCCGCCGGGTCCGCCGTGATGTTGGTCGCATAGGCGCCGTCGTAGGCACCCTGAGACTTGGAGATGATCGAGGGATCCTCTTCACCGTCCGTCCCGAGGAAGTTGATGTTCTGGCCGATCGTCAACCCGGCCTGCTTCAGCTGGGTGACGAACGGAGCCGTCTCCGGTCCCTCGTCGGCGAAGTAGACCCAATCAGCGCCGAAGGACTTGATCTTCTGGATGATGGTGCTGAAGTCGGTTTGGCCCGCCTTGGCGGCGTCCCGCTGGAACGGGATGTTGTGGTCGGAGAGGTACTTCTGGGTCGTATCAGCCAGCGCCGTCGAGTAGTCCGACTTCGCGTCCATCACCTCGACCTTCTTTGCTCCCTGGTCGATCAGGAACTTTCCGTCAGCCGGTCCCTGGGCGTCGTCACGCGCGCATACCCGGTGCGCGACGCTGTTGCCCGAGTCGGTGACTTTGACATTGGACGCCGACTCGCTGATGAAGGGTAGGGGTGGGCTGGCGCTCTGCAAGCCCTGCACCGAACCGAGAACAACGCCGGAGTTCATCGGCCCGACGATGCCGAGCACGGTCGGATCTGAGATGCCCTGAGCCTGCAGCGTCTGCGCCGTCTGGGCGCTGTGCTGATCGTCCCAGGGGATAAGCGTCACCGGCGTGCCGTGCACCCCACCCTTGGCGTTGAAGTCCTTGACCGCGAGCTTGATCGCCTGGAGCGCGCCCGCTCCAATCGAAGCCTCGTCGCCGGTGAAGGGGCCCTCCGCCGCGATCTGTACCTTGTCCGGTTTCGCAGTCGCGGTACCGCCTCCGCCAGTGCTGCCACCGCCGCCACACGCCGCCAGCCCGAGACTGGCCATCGCTCCCAATACCAGGAACCTGGATTTACCCATCCTCTTCGACCTCCTCTCCCTCTTTCGTTTAGAACCTAAATGTTCGCTCTTTATACACGGTTGCCACACGAAGGGCAACCGGCGTTAACCGTTTCTAATGCGCCCGCCGCAGCAAGTGCGGATGGCGATCGAGCGACTCGAGCACCGCGTCGACGTCTCCCCGGGTGTTGTAGTAGTGGAGCGATATCCGCAGAGCACCGTCCCGGGTGGAGCAGAGGATCCCCTCGATAGCCAGGCTCTCGACCAGTTTTGGAGCATCGGTCGAGCCGACCATCACCAGCGGTCCTCGCTCAGTGGGAGAGCTGGGCGTGAGGAGGTCCAGGCCTCGCGCCTGGAGGCCTCCGATAAGCACTCCAGCGAGCGACTCGATGTGTCGCTGGATGCGCTCAAGGCCGACCTGCTCGATCAGGCGCATGGCGGCGAGAGCGGCGTAGACGTTGGGAATGGGTGGTGAGCCGGTCTCGAAGCGGCGGGCGCTGCCGGCGTATTGAAGCTTGTGGACGTCGTAGGCGAAGACGTTCTCCTGGCCGAACCAACCGGAGTCGGAGGGCTGGAAGCGCTCGATCAGGTCCTCTTTGATGTAGAGGAAGCCGATACCCGGCGAGCCGAGCAGGTACTTGAGGGCGCCGGTCGTTAGGAAATCGATCTCGAGTGCCTTCACGTCCATCGGTTGGGTGCCCATGCTCTGGTAGGCGTCGATCAACAGCAGTGCCCCCCGCTCGTGGGCCAGCTCGGCCAGCGCGCTCGGGTTCGTTTTGAAGCCGTTCTTGTAACAGACGTGAGTGGTCGCGACGAGCGCCGTATCAGAGCCGACTGCCTCTTCAAAGGACGTCATGGGCAGCCGCCGGCCTTCCGCCCGCGCGAAGCTCACCCGGGCGCCCCGCCGTTGCTGCGCGAGCCAGATGTGTCCGACGGTCGGAAAGTCGAAATCGCTGGTGACCACACCGGCTCGCTCGCCATAGTCCATCGAGCTGGCCAGGGAGTTGAGCGCTGTCGAAACGGAGAACGTCACCGCAATCTCATGTGGCCCGGCGTTGATCAGCGCGGCGAACTGGGCCCGGAGTTTCTCCATCTCCCCGACCCAGAGCTCCCAGGGGTTGCCGTGCCGGTGCCAGGAGTCGATAAAGCTGTGTAGCGACTCCTCGACGGGACGCGCCAGGGCTCCCTGGGAACAGCTGCTCAGGTAGATCTTTTTCTCGAAGATCGGAAACTGGCTGCGGAATGCCGCGACTGATTGGTCCTGCGGCGATACGATCGGCACTCTGGCATTCTAGTGTCGTGAGCCGCGATTTCACCTCGAAAAAGTCGACCCTCTTTGCCGAGTCGGTGATCCGGGAGATGACGCGCATGTGCGTGGACGCGCATGGCGCCGACTGCGTCAACCTTGCCCAGGGGTTCCCCGACTTCGCCGCTCCCCGCGCCCTGAAAAATGCAGCGATCGAGGCGATCGAGGACGACTTCAACCAGTACGCCACCACCTGGGGAGCCAGGGTGATGCGCGAGGGCGTGGCCAAAAAGACCGCCCACTTTCGCGGCATGCGGGTCGATCCCGAAACCGAGATCACGGTCTGCTGCGGAGTAACCGAAGCGATGCTTTCAACCATCCTGGCGCTGGTCGACCCGGGCGACGAGGTAATAATTTTCGAGCCCTTCTACGAGAACTATGGCCCGGACTGCATCCTCTCGGGAGCGACGCCGGTGGTCGTTCCTCTCAATCCGCCTGACTGGGATTTCGATCGTGACCAGTTGCGCCAGGCCTTCAGCCCGCGCACCCGCGCGATCGTGATCAACACGCCGCACAATCCGACCGGCAAGGTCTACAGCCTTAAGGAACTCGAATTCATCGCCGCAGCCTGCCGCGAGTTCGACGTGCTGGCGATCACCGACGAGATCTACGAGCACCTGGTCTACCGCGGCGAGCACATCAGCATCGCGACCCTTGAGGGGATGCGGGAGCGCACCGTGACGATCAGCGGCCTCTCCAAGACCTACAGCGTCACCGGCTGGCGCCTCGCCTACGCGATCGCACCTCCAGTGATGACGAATGCCATCCGGAAGGTCCACGACTTCGTCACCGTCGGAGCGCCCCATCCCCTCCAGGTTGCCGCAGCTACGGCGCTGGCCTTTCCCGACCAGTACTACCTGGATCTGCTCAATGCGTATCGGGAACGGCGCGATTTCATGCTCGAGATCCTGGACGAGTGCGGCTTCAAGAGCTACCCGCCCGACGGGGCCTATTACGTCATGACCGACATCGGTGCGTTTGGCGAGTCCGACGTATCGCTGGCGCACCGTATGATCCGCGAGATCGGCCTGGCGACGGTTCCGGGTAGCAGTTTCTACCTCGACCCGGAGCGCGGCCGGCGGCAGCTGCGATTTTCCTTCCCCAAGAAGATGGAAACGCTTCGACGCGCCGCGGAGCGTCTCAAAAGGCTACCGCCGGTCGCTGCCTGATGTTCCTCGCCTGTCCCAACCACTGTGGCGCCGGCCGCTTCGAGCTCTGGAACGGCTCTGTCTTTGTCGACACCCTGGGGCGTTTCCAGGACTTCAAGGTGCAGGACGCGCCTCTCTACACCTGCGCCGAATGCGGCAGCCCGGCGATCGACCTGGGCGAGGTGCCGAACGCGATGGCTGAGGACCGGGAAGCCCTGCAGAACCCCGCCCGCGAGTACGCCTGTCCCAGCTGCGAGACCCTGTTCAGCGCTCCGGCAAGCCAGGACCTGATCGTCTGTCCGAACTGCGGCCAGACCTTCCCGGTCAGCGACGCGGGCTGACGGCCGCCAGCCAGCCGAGTACCCAGGGTAACGCTTCCCCGGCCTTGCCATGGACCACGACGGTCGCCTCCCGGTCGAGCGGCGTGGGGTCGGCGTTGACGATACAGAGCCGCGCTCCGTTCGCCAGCGCGAAGCGAGGAATTCCCGCCGCCGGGTAGACCTGAAGCGAGCTGCCGATCACCAGCACCAGGTTCGCCCGGCCGGCCGCGGTCCTCGCCCGGTTGAGCGCCTTCGCGGGCAGGGGCTCGCCAAACAGTACGACCGTGGGCTTGAGATGGGAACCGTGACAGGACGGGCAGGGTGGCGGGCATTGCCTTCGGTTGACTGCATCGATCTCTTCTCGTGGGAACTCCGCGGCGCAGTCGAGACAGACGACGCCGGACGAGGAGCCGTGGAGCTCGATCACGTCGCGACTGCCGGCCTTCTGGTGCAACCCGTCGGTGTTCTGGGTGATGATCGGGCCGAGCCGTCCCTGCCGTTGCAGCTCGCTCAAGGCGAAGTGGGCGGGATTCGGCTCGGCCCCGGTCCGCCGGTAGTTCAGGCTGTAGTTCCAGTACTCGCGGGGGTCGCTTCTGAGCGTATCGATATGCGCCACCTTGTAGGGATCGAAGCGGGTCCACAGCCCGCCCTCACCGCGAAAGTGCGGAATCCCGCTCTCGACCGAGATGCCGGCACCGGTGAACGCGATCGCGCTTTTTGCCTCGAGCAACAGGCTCGCGACCCGGTCGAGGGCCGCTGCTTGCTCCGGGCTCAACGAAGCCCGCTAAAGAGGTCATCCTCCGGCAGCGGCGTCTCCACGCTCGACCTCGCGCGCTCGTAGGCCTCGCGCGCCCAGGCATCAGGCCCGAGGACGTCCCGGACTTTCATGAACCAGCTGTCTTTCGGAATCTGGGTTTTATGAGCGAGCATCGCCTGGATCTTGATGTCGACGTAGGCTCTGACATCCAACCAGGTGGTCACCCGGTCGTCGGGAACGGCAAAGGGGGGCGGCTCGCCGTCGGAGCCCCAGCGGTTCTCCACGCCGGCGCGCTGCATCGCCTCGGCCATCTGCCTGCCGACGGATTTCGGGAACGCGGTGTAGTAAAGCTTGCCCGGCCGGAAGGCTTCCCCGCCGGGAAAACGCTCCACGTCACCGGCGTAAAAGAAGGCGCTGACAGCCACGCGGTGAGTCTTTATGTGGTCGGGATGACCGTAGCCACCTACCTCGTTTTCAGTGGCTATAACCTGCGGGCGGACGCGACGTATCACCTGGATCAGGCGGCCGACCGCCTCTTCTTCGTCCGCCTGCCAGAAGGTACCCGGCTCCCGATTGCGAGCCAGCCCCGCCATGCCCGAGTCCTCGTAATCGAGGAAGACCAGCTCGCCGACCCCCATGATCTCGCAGGCTCGACGCAACTCAGCCTCTCGAATCTCGGCCAGGCGCGGGGCGGCATCCTTCGGGTCCAGTTCCGGATCGAGGATCTCTCCCACTTCACCCCGGGTGGCAGTCACCAGCGTGGTTCGGACCCCCTCGGCGCTGTAGCGCGCCAGCGTGCCGCCCATTGTGATCGCCTCGTCGTCCGGATGCGGCTTGACGGCCAGCAGGCTGAGGGCCTCAGCCGTCATTTCCGCTTTCGCGCCCTGAGTTCCTCGATCAGCTGCGGCACCACCTTGTGGACGTCGCCGACGATACCCAGGTCGGCCAGCTTGAATATCGGCGCATCCGGGTCCTTGTTGATGGCGACGATGCTCTTCGCACCCTTCATTCCCACCGTATGCTGCATCGCGCCGGAAATGCCGATCGCGATATAGACCGTCGGCTTGACCGTCTTTCCAGTCTGGCCGATCTGCATTGCGTATGGCTTCCAACCGGCGTCAACCACAGCCCGGCTTGCGCCGACCGCGGCGCCCAGCTCCGCAGCCAGCTCCTCCAGCATGGCGAAGTTCTCTGGTGAGCCCAGGCCCCGGCCGCCACTGACGATCACGGCTGCATCCTCCAGCCGGGGACCGGGCGCTTTCTCCTTCTCCCGGCGCACGATACGCGGAGCGGGCTTGCTGCTGGAGACAGGGTTTGTCAGCACCTCGACCTCGGGCTTCCCGTTGCCTCCGGGCTCGGCAGCAAACGCCTTGGGGCGCACCAGCACCAGGGGAGTCGCCGACGTCCGAGGTACAGTGGTCACCAGCAGGCTGCCGCCGAAAACGGGCGAGATGACTGAGTAGCCGGCTCCATTGCGATCCAGGTCGGTCGCGTTGGCGATCAGAGCCGTGCCCAGCCGGGCACTCAGGCGGGACGCGATGTCTCTCCCCTCGTAGGTCATGCCGAACAGGATCAGCTCGGGCTTGTGCTTCTCGATCAGGGCTGCAAGCAGCTCAACAGCGGGCTGGGCGAGCAGGTCGCGAAAGGCTGGATCCTCGTGAACCATCACCTTGCCGGCGCCGTGTGCGGCCAGTTGCTCGGCCGCCCTCGCACTACCGGGTCCCAGCGCTACCGCGGCGACCTCGCCCAGGCTCCGGGCCTTTGTCAGCAGCTCGAGAGCGATAGGTCGCGGGACGCCGTCGACCGTCTCGGCGTAGACCCAGATCATCAGATAACCTTCAGCTCGGCCAGGTAGTCGGCAACCCGCTTGCCGCCCTCCCCCTTGTCTTCCACCACCGTGCCGGCCTTGCGGGCTTCCGCAGGCGTGACCTCAACAACCTCCTGGGTGAGGGCGTCCTTGCCGGCCTGCCCGGCCAGTCCCAGCTCCTCGAGGGTAAACTGCTTAACCTGCTTGTTCTTCGCTTGCATGATGCCGCGCAGCGATGGATAGCGAGCCTCGTTGATGCCTCCCGTTACCGTTACCAGGGCAGGCAGAGGTGACTCGACCACGTCGAAGCCGTCGTCGGTCTGCCGGTCGATCGTCACTTTTCCATCTGCAACCTCGATGCGCTTCGCGAAGCTGAGCAGTGGGAGCCCCATCAGCTCGGCAATCTGACCCGGGACGGCGCCCGAGTATCCGTCGGTGCTTTCAGTGCCGCAAATGATCAACTCGAATAACTGTCCCTTGATGGCGGCCGCCAGGGCGCGCGCGGTGCTGAGCGTATCGGAGTTTTCGAGCGCTGCATCGCTGACCAAAATGCCGCGCGTCGCGCCCATGGAGAGCGCCTTTCGGACCGCGTCAAGCGCGCGAGGCGGACCCATCGACACCACCGTTACCTCTCCGCCCAGTTTTTCGACAAGTTGCATGCCGGCTTCGACGGCGTGTTCGTCACCGGGGTCCAGGACCAGGTCGACGCCCTCACGGACCAGGCGGTGGCTTGTCTGATCGAGCTTCCCGGGTACGTTGGGATCCGGGATCTGTTTGACGCAGACGAGGACGTTCATTTAGGCCGTTCCCCATTATGCGCAAAGAGTCGGAGCCGGAAGCGCATCAAGGGAGCTTCCGGCCCCGCTGGTTCCGGCTGGTCCCGACTACCAGCGGCTGAAGCGGGGCCTGACGAAGTGGCGGTAGAGCGGCCGGACCAGGAGCCGCCCGCGCCAGGTGCGGCCGAGCACGTGGTCGACGTCGCGCCGGCGGATTGCCTGGAGCAACTGGAGCGTTTTGCGCAGCCGGTAGAGACGCAGTGCGAAGAGAATCATCTGTTCCTCCCTGACGGCATGGTGGTTGATTCCAACCCTGAGTTTCTACCCCCGGAGCGGCCGCCATAACCACTACGAACAAATGTTCTATCCTGTTGAGATGCCCCGGACCGAGTACTACGAGGTGGTCGCCAGGTCGGCCCTGAACCGGGTGCAGCACATGGGCTTCGACTGGTCGCTGAACCCCTACCAGGGTTGCTTTCACAGCTGTGTCTACTGCTTCGCCCGGGCCCACGCCAAGCTGGCCGACCGAGACCCGGGGGCGGGCTTCTCGGCGCGAGTCGGCGTCAAGTTAAATGTCGCCGACCTCCTCCGCAGGGAGCTCTCCAGCCAGCGCTGGAAGCGAGAGAAGGTCGCCTTCGGCACCGCAACCGATCCTTACCAGCCGATCGAAGGATCCAGGAGGCTGACGCGGCAGTGCTTGATGGCGCTGCGCGACTACCGGACCCCGGTCGGGCTGATCACCAAGGGGACCATGGTATTGAGGGATATCGATGTGCTTGTCGAGCTGGCCCAGCGGGCCGGCACAACTGTTTGCTTCAGCGTGCCAACCGTCGACGAAGCTGTCTGGTCGAGAACCGAACCAGGCACGCCACCGCCACTGAAGCGCCTTCGCGTCATGCGGCAGCTGGTCGAGGCTGGTATCGAAGCAGGGGTCGGCATGGCCCCGGTGCTTCCCGGCTTGAGCGATTCGCCGGCCCAGCTGGAGGCGACGGTGGCCGCCGCCGCAGCAGCGGGCGCCTGCTTTCTCTGGGCCAACGTGGTTTACCTCAAGCCCGGCACCAAGGAGCATTTCTACTCCTTCCTCGAACGCGAATACCCGCACCTGCTCGGCCGGTACAAGGAGCTCTTTCCCGGCGCTTATGCGCCCGCTGCGGTCAAAGCGCCCATCACCGAAGCGGTTGCCTGGCTACGACGCCGCTACCAGGTGCAGGACCGACGGGCCTGGCGCGCCGAACCGGCCGCGCACCCAGAGCCGCCGGTCCAACTCGCGCTCCTGGCATGAATGCCGTGATTTGACAGGGCAGCGCCAGTGTTCTACCGTAGCCGCGAGTGCTTCGCTGGCTGACCCGGCTGTTCAAGCAACACGTCGAGGCTGAGGCCGCCCCAGCGATAGAACCAGCGCCAGCAGCGCCACTCGAGGCGGCTCTCGAGCCCACCCACAGCGATACTGCCATCGCCGTGGTCGAAACCAAGCCGGGAGAGCTTGCCGTGGTCGAGGCGCCGGTCCGCACTCACGCTGAGCCGGAGCCAAAAGAGACCTGTCCTACCTGCGGGCGGACCAGTGTATTCGCGGGACCGCCCGGCCAGCGCTTCTGCACCTACTGCGCCCTTCGCGACGAGCTCTTCGACCGCCGCGCCGCTGCCCAGGAATAGCGCCAGCGCATTGCATTCCTACCCCATCCTCTGGGAGAGCGGCGTCTACCTGCCGGAGCAGAAACTCTGGCTCGATCCCCGGGGCCCAAGGCCCCGAGCCGTCATCAGCCATGCCCACAGCGACCATGTCGCCGCCCACCCGATCGCCTACGCGACGCCGGCCACGCGCCGGCTGGTGACGCACCGGCGACCGAAGGTTGCCGGGATCACCGCAGCGGACTACGGTGAGCGGCTGGAGCTGGACAGCTGCCACCTCACCTTCTACCCGGCCGGCCACGTACTCGGGTCAGCCCAGACTCTGCTGGAGACTCCTTTTGGCCGCGTCCTCTACACGGGTGACCTGAAGACCCGTCCCGGCTTCACCAGTCAGGCCGCTCCGGTGGTCAATGCCGACGTACTGGTGCTGGAAAGCACCTTCGGAAAACCGCACTACCGGTTTCCGGATACCTCCGAGGTGCTCGACGCCGTGATCAGCTGGTGTCGCGCCACGCTCGAGGTCGGCTCGACCCCGATACTGCTCGGCTACTCCCTGGGAAAAGGCCAGGAGATGCTTTCCGCACTGAGCCGCGAGGGCCTCGATATCTGCCTGCATCCGGCCCTCTTCAGCGTCACCGAGGTCTACCGCGAACTCGGCTGTGTCTTTCCCACCTATCGCTGCTTCGACGGTCCGCAGAGCGGTGAGGCGGTTGTCATCGCCCCTCCATCGGCCGCTCGGACCTGGCTACGCCAGTATCCGGGAGCATTTCGGACGGCGGCCCTCACCGGTTGGGCGATGGATCGCAGCCTCAAGTCAAGGCTCGACGTGGACGCTGTCTTCCCTCTATCGGATCACGCCGATTTCGAGGAACTCTGTCGCTTCGCTGAGGACGTGTCACCCAGCATGACCTACACCGTGCTCGGATTCGATGAGGAACTGGCGCGACATCTGCGCGCGCGCGGCTTGCGCGCCAAGGCACTCGGCGGGGTCGACCAGCTGAGACTTTTCTAGCAGAAGAATCTGCAAGATCGTTTTGGACTGATCGTTATTTCGTCAAGCGCACTCGACGTGCGCAAGCGGTTCGCCGCTCACGCGATAAGGAGGTGACGCATGGCGACCACGAAGAAGGCCACGAAAAAGGCCAAGAAAGCGACCCGTAAGAGCCGCTAAAGGCAACTGGAGAGGGGGCGAAAGCCCCCTCTCGGTTTTCTGCCGCTTTATCCGCCGCCCGTGGTAATCGCCCGGATGCTGAGTCCTACCATGAACAACCCGACGACACCGTAGACGAGCGGCTCGCGGCGCGCCCGATTTGAGGTGTAGCTGGCAGCGATCGGCAGCGCGATCACAAGCAATACTCCGTAGAGAATGTGCAGTCCGTCATGGGGACGTTTGCCTCCCGCAACAAAAAGTAACGCCCCGACCAACCCCTGGGCGATGAAGAGGACCTCGGTCATCACCAGCGTCGACCGGTAGCCGCTGGTCGCCTCCCGCTTGAGGAGATAGGCGGCAATGCCCCAGATCCCGATGATCAGCGTGATCAGGATCGCCGCGGTCGCGAGTCGCTGGTGAACCAGCAGAACGAAACTCAGCTTGCCACCGCCTTTCCCTCGACACTGGCAACCGCGGCCTCGAGCGTTCCGCGCGAGTTCTTGAAGCTCAGTGCTTGACGGGCTGCCGGGGCATCGAACCAGCGTGCCTCCTCGACTTCGGAGAGCTGCGGAGAAAGCAAGGCCCCGCCCGAAAACGAAAAGAGGAAGTTATGCACCGTCTTGAATACGAGGCGCCCCTCCCAGCGGAAGGCGTACTCGATCGAGGGCAGGGCCGTGATCATCCTGAGGTCGCCGAGCGGGAGACCGGTTTCTTCCGAGATCTCGCGCAGGGCTGTCATCTCCGGGGTCTCACCTTTTTCCATTGCTCCTTTGGGAAAGGACCACCGCCCGTTGGCCTTGATCAGCGCGAACTCGGAACCCTTAACGGACGTCCGGTAGACCACGCCCCCTGCGGAGACCTCCCGTCGAGCGCGAGAGGGCTGAACCGGTGGTGGCACACGCTTATTATGCCGTCGCCATTTCGCGCGCCCTAGACTGGGTTCGATGATTGAATCGGTTTGGGATTATCCGCGGCCGCCGCGGGTCGAAGCCCTCGGGGCGCCCGCGAAGGTGATTGTCGGCGACCGGGTGGTGGCGACCAGCACCGGGGCGTTGCGCGTGCTTGAAACGAGCCATCCTCCGGCGATCTACTTTCCCCCGCAGGACGTCAGGATGGAGTACCTGGAACCGGCCGGCGGGATGACCATCTGTGAGTGGAAAGGGGCTGCCTCCTATTTCGACCTCATCATCGGTCGACGTCGCATTGCCGGAGCCGCCTGGACCTACCGGAAGCCGGAAAACGACTACGCGCGGCTCAAGGACCACGTCGCCTTCGACCCCGCCCGGGTCGACGCCTGCTTCATCGGCGAGGAGCGCGTTACCGCCCAGGAAGGTGATTTCTACGGTGGCTGGATCACTTCTCGCGTGACCGGGCCCTTCAAAGGCCGCCCGGGCACGCACGGCTGGTAGGTGAGCTCGCCACGGGCCGGGCAGCGGCTGCTGGTGGTGATGCCTCACCCGGATGACGAATGTTTCAGTACCGCCTGCACCATCGCACGCTATGCCAGCGAGGGCGTAACCGTTTCCCTGCTGACGCTGACCCGTGGCGGCGCCGGACTCTGGAACGGCCGCCAGGCAGGCGATCTGCGCCCGCTGACCGACGTTCGAGAGCTAGAGCTTAAAGAGGCGGCCCGCGCGCTGGGAGTGGCGTTCGTCGAAGTGCTCGACTACCCGGACGGCGCGCTGGAGAAGGTGGAGGAGGTCGAGGCCACTCGCGAACGCTGCCTCGGCGACATCGTCCGCGCCATCAGGACCTACCGCCCGCAGGTCGTCGTCACCTTCGGTCCCGAGGGGGTCTACGGCCACCCCGATCACAAGGCCGTCAGCCGGCTGACGGTTCAGGCCTGCAGCCTCGCCGGCGAGCCCTCGAGGTTCGAGCTCGAATCGGCTGCGCTGGGCATAACCCCCTGGTATCCGAGCAAGCTCTACTTTCAGTCGGCCACGCCGGCAACGGTTAAGGCGTTGGAGCTCCCGACGCCCGCTCCGATCACGACCCGGGTACGCACCGAGGGATTCGAGGAAGCAAAGATCAAAGCCTTCACGGCGCATCGCAGCCAGGCCCAGGAGTGGGGACCCCTGCGTAAGGTGATCGAGGGTCTCAACGGCGAGGAGGTCTTTTCGCTGGTCGGCGCCCCGCAGGGCCTGCACGAGGATGACCTGTTCCGGGGCGTGGATCTGGTCGGCTAGACGGCGACCGGACCACCGAGCTGCGATCCCGAGCCGGCCCATCGTTCTTCCATCGCCATTCCGTCGGCAGCCTCGGCGCGCATTCCGGTGAAGGCTGCCAGCGCCGCCAGCACGAGGAGCGGTGGGAGAAGGACCAAAAGAGCCAGCTGCAGGCTGTGGACGGCGTCGGATAGCCTGCCGATTGCGATGGGCGAGTAGGAATCGCCGAGCAGGTGCTCGATCAAGAGCGAGAGCGTGACCGCGCTCGCCCTGAAGGTAGGCACCACGACGTTCTGCTTGATCGCGGTATAGGGACCGCTGTAAAGGTAGAGCGAGATCACGCCGAGCAGGAAGAGCGGAACAAAGCTCGTAAGGCCCGGCGCCAGCAGCGCCAGGCTGACAAAGAGGGCGCCCAACAGGAATCCGACCGCGCCGATCGGGAGGTTCGCGGTTAAGCCACGGCGGCGCGACCACCAGTCGGCGAGGATGCCGCCGCTCAGGGTCCCGACCAGACCGCCGAGGACGAGGACTCCTCCGGCAAGCGTCCCGGCGCCCGCCGTTCCCAGGCCGAAGCGCCGGTGGAGATACTCGGGAAGCCAGAAGGCGGCCCCGCCGAGTACGAAGAAGAGAAGGGTTTCGGCTGCGATGGTGGCACGAAGGCTGCGGATCCCGAGCAACTCGCCGAAACGGCGGATCCCGACTCGAGTCGCGGGACCGGTGGCCGGGCCTCGCTCCTCGGCCGCGCCGCGGAGCGGCTCCCGCAGCCGGAAGGCAAGCAGCGCGAAAACCAGCCCGGGGATTGCGGTCAGGTAAAAGGCGGCGCGCCAGCCGAAGCGGCCGGCCACGATACCGCCGCCGGCAAAACCCACAGCAATCCCGATCGCCGTTCCCGCTCCCCAGATGGACATCGCCCGGCCGCGCTGCGACCTGGGGAAGTAATCGCCAAGGAGCGAGGTCCCAGCGGGGTAATAACCGGCCTCACCGATGCCGAGCACGGCCCGGGCGGCGAAGAGCTGCGCATAATTGCGCGCCAGCCCGGTGAACAGGGTTGCCAGGCTCCAGATGGTCACGCCAACTCCGACCACCGTCCTGCGAACCCCGCGATCGGCCCAAAGCCCGAAGGGCAGAGCTGAGACAGCATAGACGAGCAGAAAGGCAGTCCCCAACCCGCCGATGGCAGTATCGCTGAGATGGAACTCGTCCTGGATCTTGCTTGCGACCACCGGCAGGATGTAGCGATCGAGGTAATTGAGGAAGTTGATCCCGACCATCACGCCAAGCACGTAGCGCGCGTAGCCGGGTTGCATGGCTGCATTATCCGGAATCGCCTGCTCGACCCCGGCATCCTGCAGCGCCCCGCCACCGGCGCGGCCCGGCACGAGTTTCTCTGCGCCGCTGTCCGCAACCTGGACCAGCAGCTGCGCGCCCGCAGGTCGCAGTTGCTGCTGCGTCGAGGCGAGCCGGCGAGGGTATTGAGCGCGGTCGCCCGCCAGCATGGCGCCACCGCCTGCTTCTTCAATCGCGATTACGAGCCCTATGCCATTACTCGGGACGCCGGGGTAACGGTGGCGCTGCAAACCCGGGGCGTGATGGTGCGAAGCTTCCGGGTTGCCCTGGAATGACGACCCCGCGGCGCTGCTCGCCAGTGGTCGCCGACCATAAGCAGGCTCGCCGGGTTGCGCTGGCCCGCTTCTCCTCCATCCGGCCTAGAGCTGGAGCTTCAGGAGCCGGGCCGCGTTCTCGCGCAGGATCTTCACCTTCGCTTCCGGCTTGAGCTCGAGCGCGTCGAACTCCTCCAGGACCCGGGACGGCTTGATGAACGGGTAGTCGCTGCCAAAAAGGGTTCGGTCCTGGAGGCGACCGCCGATCTCGCGAACCAGCTCCGCCGGGTAATAACGCGGTGACCATCCCGAGAGCTCGATGAAGATGTTCGTCTTGTGCAGCGCCATGGCGATCAGCTCCAGGTGCCAGGGCCAGCCGAAGTGCGCGGCGATGATGGGAAGCTGCGGAAAGCGTGCCGCGACGACGTCGAGGTGCATCGGCCGGGCAGGATCCAGCTTGATCCCCTGGCCGCCCGGCTCACCGGCACCGATGCCGCTGGTACCGGTATGAAAAAGGCAGGGGATGCCCAGTTCAGCGGCCTTCTGCCAGAGCGGGAAATGGCGTTCGTCACTGGGGTAGAAGTCCTGCAGCGAGGGATGGAATTTGGCGCCGATCGCCCCCAGGTCTTTCACGGCTCGCTCCAGCTCCTGGACCGCGCTGCTTTTCCAGGGATCGACACAGGCAAAGAAGGCAAACCGTTTGGGATGACGTTTCACGATCGCGGCCACGACATCGTTGGGCAGAGGGGGCCTGCCGGTGGCGGTTTCCGCATCCCAGGCGAGCAGGATGCCGAAGACCTGTTCCTGGGCATACTCGACGGCGACCTCGTCCACCGACCGGACATGTACGTCGCTGCGAAAATAGCGGGCCGCGGCTTCGCGGTAGGGCCCCATGCTGCCCTCCAGCCACTCCACCGTGGGCAGGTGGACGTGGAGGTCGACGGCGCGGATCACCGGCCTAGGAAGCCAGTTCCTGCGGTTGGACGATCGTGATCGGATCGCCGACTGCGATCTCCCCGCCGCTGATAACCCGGCTGTTCATTCCTCTCTTTCCTTCCAGCTCAGCCTTGAGCCCGGGCCGGATCTCGTCCATGCGAAAACAGGGTTCGCAGATGGAGGTGAGCTCGACGACCGCTTCCGCGCCAAGCTTGAGTTGCGTTCCGGGGCTCAGGGTCATCACATCGAGGCCCACGACGGTGACGTTCTCCTTGATCACCCCTGGTTTGATGTCCAGCTGATCCAGCCATTCGCGATCGGCAATCAGGACCTGGCGTCTGGAGGCGGCACTCGCGTGCTTGTCGCCCTCGAGGCCGACGCCGGCATCAAGCTTTGCGCTTCTGAGCAGGCGCATCGGCTCGCGGTGGCCGGGGCAAACCTGGATCGAACTTATTTGTGCTTGCATCCGTAAAAGATTACGAGATCGCTGACTGTTCTAGGATGATTTTCGATGCCGCCAGTTGAGACGCGAGTCGAACGCGATTCGATGGGCGAGGTCCAGGTGCCGGCAACCGCCTACTACGGGGCCAGCACGGAGCGAGCCCGCCAGAACTTCCCGATCAGCAACCTGCGCCTGCCCCGCCGCTTCATTCGAGCGCTGGCACAGATCAAGGGGGCGGCAGCGCTTGTCAACGCCGAGCTCGGCCTGCTCGAGGTCAGCCTCGCCAACCCGATCCAGCAGGCAGCCGAGGAAGTCGAGCAGGGTAGGTTCGACCGGGACTTCGTGGTGGACGTCTTTCAGACGGGTTCAGGCACCTCGACCAATACCAACGCCAATGAAGTGATCGCCAACCGCGCCAACGAGATCCTCAAGCAGCCGCTCGGGTCGCGGAACCCGGTGCATCCGAACGATCACGTAAACCGGTGCCAGTCGAGCAATGACGTCATCCCGTCGGCGATGCAGCTTGCCGCCCTGGTTGCGATCCACGAGGAACTGCTGCCGGCGCTCGACTACCTGCTGAGCACGCTGGAGGCGAAGGCGACCGAGTTCATGCCGGTGGTCAAGACGGGGCGAACCCACCTGCAGGATGCGACGCCGATCCGCCTCGGCCAGGAATTCCAGGGCTACGCCGGACAGGTCCGCCGCTCCCTGCAGCGTCTTCGCCTCGCCGCCGAGGAACTCTCCGAGCTGCCACTCGGCGGCACCGCGGTCGGCACCGGCATCAGCGCCCACCCCGAGTTTGCCGGCCGAGTCTGCGCCCACCTGCAACGCCGGACCGGCCTTCCCCTGCGCGAAACCGACAACCACTTTCAGGCGCAGGCAACGCTCGACACCGTACTCTCGGCCGCCGGCGCGCTGCGCGGCACTGCGGTCAGCCTCTGGAAGATCGGAAACGACCTCCGCTGGTTCGCATCAGGGCCGCGTGCCGGGCTCGGCGAGATCACCCTGCCCGAGGTGCAACCGGGAAGCTCGATCATGCCGGGGAAGGTCAACCCGGTGGTGATCGAGTCACTCACAATGGTGGTGGCCAGGGTGCTGGGAAATGACCAGACGATCTTGATCGCGGCCCAATCGGGCAGCATCTTCGAGCTCAACCTGATGATGCCGGTCGCGGCCTACTGCCTGCTGGAGTCGCTTGCCCTGCTGTCGGCCTCGGCCCAGAACCTGGCATGGCAGTGCATCGCCGGCATCGCGGCGACCGACCGGGGCCCGCGGATGGTCGAGGAGGGACTGATGCTGGCAACCGCGCTTACTCCGGCGATCGGCTACGACGCTGCCGCCAAAATCGCCAAGGAGGCGCTTGCCACCGGCAAACGGGTGCGGGAGATTGCGCGCGAGCGGACACAACTGAGCGCGGAGGAGCTGGATCGCCTACTCGACCCGTCGCGCATGACGGAGCCAGGTCTCGATTCTGGACCGGCCCGCGGGTAAAGCGCGTTAGCTGTCGGCCTCGATCAGGCCTTTGCGAATCGCGTACTTGACCAGCTCGGTGCGGTCGTGCATGCGCAGCTTCTTCATGATGTGGTCACGGTGCGTCTGCACCGTCTTGATGCTGAGAAAGAGCGTGTCGGCGATCTGCCGGTTCGTCTTGCCTTCAGCCACGAGTCGCAGCACCTCGCGCTCACGATCACTCAGGGGCTCGAAGGTCTCTCGTTCGGGCGCCCGCTGCAGATAGTCAGAAACGAGCAGCCGCGCAACCGAAGGATAGAGATAGGGCTCACCCTTGCTGGCGGCCTCGATGGCCGCGATCAGGTCCGATGCGGCTGCCTTCTTGAGCACGTAGCCGACCGCGCCTGCTTTCAGGGTCTGAAAAAAATATTCCTCGTTGTCGTGCGCGGTCAGGATCAGCACCTGCGTCTGCTGGCACATTCGGCGAATCTCACGCGTGACCTCGATCCCCGACATACCCGGCATCGCCACATCGATGACAGCGACATCAGGACAGTTCGTGCGGGCCAGGCGGATCGCTTCCCGGCCGTCGGTCGCCTCCGCGATCACCTGGATCTCGCTCTGGCCATCGATCACGGCGCGGATACCGGCACGCACCAGGTTGTGGTCTTCGACCAGCATCACCCGGATCGGCCTCCGCTCAACTTGCATGGTTGCCATCCAACGGTAACTGTGCCACGACTTCCGTCCCCCGGGACGGCGCCGAGTTAACTTCAAGGGTCCCGCGGAGCAGGGTGGCACGCTCGCGCATGCCAAAGAGACCGAGGCCGGCGCGGCCGCGTTCCTCGGTTTCTGGAACCCTCGTCGGATCGAATCCGACCCCGTCGTCACGAACGCTGAGCCGAACGCCGCTCCCGTTCAGGCTGCGCAGGTCGATCTCCACCTGTGAGGCACGCGCGTATTTGTTGGCATTCGTAAGCGCTTCCTGAGCAATCCTGTAAAGTGCCGTCTCGATCGGCGGCGGCAAGCGGTCCTTGAGACCGTCCACGTGCAGCAGAACGCGGGGGCCGGAGCGCTGACGCGCCAACGTCCGAAGCGCCGGGACGAGGCCCAGGTCGTCCAGCACCGAAGGGCGCAGGTCCTGCGACATCCGGTGGACCTCCTCGAGTGTCTCCTCCAGGGTGCGCTTGACCGCCTCCAACTGCTGCCGGACACTCGGGTCGGCGGTCCGCTCCAGCAGCAGGTCGAGACTGATGATCTCGTGGGTCAGCGCCTGGCCGGTTTGGTCGTGCAACTCGCGGGCGACTCGCTGACGCTCGCGCTCCTGGGCCTGAAGCACTCGTTCAGCGCTGAGGTGGCGTTCGTGTTCCAGCCGGTCCAGCATCGAGTTGAAGACGGTTGCGATCCGGCGGACGTCGGGATCGGCGTAAGTCGAGTGGACCCTGGGCTCGTGTACGTCGGGTTTTACCGCGCCCATCATCGATTCCAACTCGCGAAGAGGCCGGAAAGCGAGCCGCAGGATGAGGAAGTTCACCACCAGGATGGCGAGCAGACCGATGGCCAGCAGGATCAGAAGCGAGGGTAGTCGGGAGCGACCGGAGAAGTTCAGGGCGATCAGGGGGCCGCTCAGGGCACCGACTGCAATGATCCCGCTGTTGGCAACCGCCACCTTCTGAAAGGTGGTCAGGTTTCGGTGCCAGGTTCGTGGATCGAGCCGGCTCTTCACAGCTAATTGTAGGCACGCTCCGGCGCCCGATCAGGCCCTGATTGCTCTATCAGCCGGTGCCGCGACCCATTCAGGTGGGCGCCCTATGTCCGCAGGCCCTTTGGTGAACGCAGACTGGGTAGGGACTTCTATGAACGAAATGACCAACCGCAGCGAATTGACCCGACGGAGATTCATGGACCGGGCCACGCGCGGGCTGGGCCTGGCGATCGCCGCCATCATCGGTCTCCCGGCCCTCGGTCTGGGCATCGCCTCCGCCACCGGCGGCGCGACGAAGACACTGGTCAAAGTTGGATCGCAGGCACAGCTCGGTGCGGAACCCGTCGCCGTTCCCGTCAACTACCTGGCCAAGGATGCCTGGCGCGAGAGCCAGCAGCAGGCGGTCGTCTACCTGCGACGGCCCCGGGGCGGCGTCGTCGAGGCGTTGAGCGCCCGCTGCACTCATCTAGGTTGCACCGTGCACTGGGCTCCCGCTGAGAACCGTTTCAAGTGCCCGTGTCACGGCAGCCAGTTCGGGGCCGACGGCAGCGTCCTGCATGGTCCGGCCGAGCGTCCCCTGGATCGGCTTCCGGTGGTAAAGCGCCAGTCGTCTCCCTGACGGCCATCGGCGCTCTCTCTCGCTGACCCCCTCCCTCCTATCGCGGGCCACTTCCCCGGTGGCCCGCATTTTCTTATCCAGCCGGCGCGGCGGACTGGCGCTGCGACAATAGAGGCGATGGCCGGGACGAGTTTCGATTACCCCTCCGTCTCGCGGATCACCGCGGGCGCCGTTGGCGAGCCCGGGAAGCGCGCCTTCTTTTTGCAGCTACGAGCTGGCGGCACCCTCGTCAGCCTCGCCGTCGAGAAGGAACAGCTTCGGGTGCTCGCGGCCCGCCTCGAGGAAGTCTTCACCGAGGTCTCCGCCCCCGCAGCCGGGAAGATGCCGGACATGAGCCTGGAGCCACCGGTCGACTCCGCCTGGCGCGTCGGCTTGATCAGCCTTTCGTATGACGAGGGCGCACAGGACTTCGAGATCTCCCTGGTCGAGCTGGTCGAGGAAGGCGACGACCCTGCTACCGGCCACTTCCACGCCACGGTAAGCCAGATGCAGGCGCTGGCGCACCATGCCCTCGAGTTGGTCGCTGCGGGACGTCCACCCTGCCCCATGTGCGGTGGCCCGATCGACCATGACGGTGGAGTCTGTCCCCGCCTGAACGGGCACCACTAGCCTCCCCGATGCCGGAGCTGTCCGGGTTGCCGACAGAAAGCCGGCTTCCGCAACTGCTCCGGGAGGGGCAGATTCGCCCTCAAGGGCTGATGCCGGACTGCTCGAACTACACCTACCTGGCGCAGGTCAAGGGCGGCTCGGGCGCCGAAACGCTCGCCGTTTACAAGCCGGCCCGCGGCGAGATGCCGCTCGATGACTTCCCCAATGGCACGCTGGGAAAGCGAGAAGTCGCCGCTCACCTGGTAAGCGAGGCGCTCGGCTGGCAGATCGTGCCCCTGACCGTCTACCGCAGCGGCGGCCCACTCGGTCCCGGCTCGCTGCAGAAGTTCATCTCGGCAGACCTGGGCGAGCACTACTTCACCTTGATGCCGGCGCGGGCGGCGTACTTTCGGACCATGGCCGCCTTCGACATCATCGTCAACAACGCCGACCGCAAATCGGGCCACTGCCTGTTGGACGAGGACGGGCACATCTGGGGAGTGGACAACGGCCTCACCTTCCATCCGCTGCCGAAGCTACGGACGGTGATCTGGGAGTTCGCCGGAGAGGAGGTGCCCTCGGCGCTTCGTGCCGACGCCGCCCGCCTGGTCCTGGAGCTGAACCGATCCGAAAGCTGGGTCAAAGGACTTCAGCAGCTCATCTCGGCGCCGGAGATTCGAGCCCTGGCTTCGCGGGCACGTCGTTTGGCCGACGAGGGGCGCTTTCCTGCGCCCGTGTCCCGCTGGGCGTACCCCTGCCCGCTGGTCTAGGGCACTGCCACCGGCTCGCGCTCTGGTCGCCGCTCCAACGGCAGCGGTCCCTCCAGCCGTGCAAACCAGGCGGGGGCCGGCGAAGGCAGCCCGGGGAGAGCATGATCTCGCCCATCGTCGTCGGGAGGTTCCGCCTGCGGAGTGAGCATCCGCCAGAGAATGATGAACGTGCCCGTGACGAGGGCGCACTTGGCGGTGGCGAAGAGCAGCAGTCCGGCAAGCTGCTGGTCCTCGATCGAGCGAAAGACGGCATAGAAAAGATGGTGCGAGAAGGCCAGAGCGAGGCCCGGCACGGTGGGCGGGACACTGGCAACCATCAGGTAGCCGATCTTGGCGATCGAGCTGAGGCCACCCGGTGACGGCTTCGGCCGGATGATCGGCCACCAGAACATGAACGCCGCCCCGATGAACAACACCTGGAGCAGGCCGTGCAGCAGTGGAGCCCGGACCACCAGGTTCACGATTGAGGGAAGCTGCGCCGCGAAAAGCGCGAGGTTTAGCGCCAGGATTCCAACCAGCGGCTGCAGGCGGAAGCTGAGCCGCGAGCGCAGGATGGGGCCGAGGCCGTAGGCGATCAAGGGGGTGACGAGAGCGAGCAGTAGCATCTCCTGGAGCACGTGGAAAAGCATCCGCTGGTCCGCCAGCCTGATCGTGAAGGGCAGGAAGCTCAGGGCCCCCAGCATAAGTCCGGTCAAGAGAGCCAGCCGGTGCCGCCGCGCCATAGCTCTATTTTGCGACAGCCGCATAGCGGGCGTAGACCCGGTCGACGAAGCCGGCGAACTGGTCGGCGAGTTGCCCGCTGACGAGCTCGAGCAGATTCTCGGCGTTCTCCTCGCCGCTGTGTGACAGGTTGTAGCTGCCGGTGAGAATCGTGTCGTCCACGACGGTGATTTTCGCGTGCATGTAGTCGTGCACGCTGCCGGGCGCATACGGTGTTGTCACCTTGGAGGCGAAAGGCAGTCCGGCAGCGACGGTGCTGAAGGCGGGGGCCTTCCAGGCGGCATGCGGGTCCACGCGCCACTGCCCGAGTACCTCGTGCATCTGGGTCCGGTCGTAAACGCCCTTGAAATCGATGTGCGGATGGGCAGCCAGCTCGGCCAGCGTACCCAGGATCGGGCCCGCGGTGATCACCGGCGAGCAAAGCCTGATCCGCCTGGTGGCGTGGCCCAGGCGGTCGGCGATGAGGTGCGCCATCCGTGGCCCTCGCCCCGGAGAGAAGTAGACCTGCGTCCGGACGCCGTCGGGGACATCCGGGACACGAGTTACCGGAAGGTCGTACTTGCCGGACCCGTCAACCCGCCGGGTGGCCCACAACTCGTTGAAGTTGCGCAGGTACGAAGCCGCCAGCACAGGCGATGGCAACTGGATGATGACGTTCTCCTCGCGGGTCCAGGAGTCGTTGGTCCAGTTCATCGATCCCGTCCACACGGTTGCCCCATCGCTCCCAGCGTCCCGAACCATGTATTTATGGTGCATCAGCGCCGGAACGCCAGCCACCGGAAGGGCCGCAACCTCGAGGCTCTCGATAAAGGCGGTGTCGGGTTCAGCCGGGGGCGGCACCGGTATCGGGTTGGGAAAGTCGACGTTGTAGAGCATCCGGACATTGACGCCGCGGGCGGCCGCCGCCCTGATTGCAGTGCGCAGCTGTTCGGCCGGATCACCGCTCAAGTTCAGGTCGTAGATCGCGATCTCCAGGCTCTGCCGCGCAGCAGCGATGAAATCGGCCAGCTGAGCTGCGGTCTGGCCGGCAGGTTGCGACCCATCCTCGAGGAAGGCGACCGCGATCGGCGACCCGATCACTGCGCGTCGCTCTTTTTCGGTTCCGCCCTATCCCCGGCTGCCGCCTCCAGGACCTTGGCGTCGTGGAAATGCTGCACGACGTCGGCCGCCTCCTGGATGTCGTCCGTCACGACCATCAGATCGATGTCATTGGCCGATATCTTCCCTTCGCTTAAAACTCGCTCGCGAACCCACTCGATCAGCCCTCGCCAGTAGGAAGACGAGAAGAGGATCACCGGAAAGTGCACGATTTTGCCGGTCTGGATCAGCGTCAGGGACTCGAACAGCTCGTCGAGCGTTCCGAAGCCGCCGGGGAAGATGACGAATGCCTCGGCATATTTCACGAACATCGTCTTGCGCACGAAGAAGTAGCGGAACTCGATGCCGAGGTCCACATAGTCGTTGAGGCTCTGCTCGAAAGGCAG
>Ga0102924_1001157_pt1 | contig 30952 bp, 23 predicted proteins | sample PaiPotPPM11metaG_FD_80116 | JGI IMG/M metagenome (GOLD analysis project Ga0102924, IMG submission 80116) | Iron sulfur acid spring bacterial and archeal communities from Banff, Canada, to study Microbial Dark Matter (Phase II) - Paint Pots PPM... ... | reverse complement strand
GCGGCGCATGCGTCACGGCAATCACTTGCACGCCGGAGGCGAGGCGGGCCAGCCGCACCCCGATGGCATCGGCTACCGCGCCGCCGACGCCGGTATCGATCTCGTCGAAAACAAGCGTCGGCGCCGAGCCGCGGTCGGCGAGCACGACCTTGAGCGCGAGCAAGAAACGCGCAAGTTCGCCGCCGGACGCGACCTTCAGCAGCGGTCCCGGCCGCGTGCCGGGATTGGTGCGCACCCAGAACTCGACGCGGTCGAGGCCGTGGGGGCCTTCGCTCTCGCTTTCGATCTCGGTGGAGAATTCCGCCCGCTCAAGTTTGAGCGGTTTGAGTTCGGCATTGACCGCCTTGTCCAGTTTTTGCGCCGCGCGGCGCCGCGCTGCCGACAGCGCTTGCGCCGCGGCGCGATAGCGCGCGGTGGCCGCTTCGGCTTCGCGATCCAGCGTGGCCAGCCGCTCGGCGCCGGCGTCGATCAAGGCAAGGTCGCCGTCGTAGCGGCTCGCGAGCGCGGCAAGCTCGTCGACCGGAACATTGTATTTGCGCCCGGCAGCGCGCAGCGCAAACAAGCGTTCCTCGTTCCGCTCCAGCTCTTGTGGATCGTACTCGGCCACGCGCAGCGCGTGCTCGAGCTGGGCGCGGGCTTCCTCCAGGGCGGTGAGCGCGGCATCGATCGCTTTGACCGCCGGCTCGATCAGCGCCGGCGCCTGTGCGGCGCGGCGCTCCAGGCGCCGCACCGCGGTGGCGAGCGGCGGCACCGGCGAGTTCGGTCCGCTGACGGCCTCATGCGTCGCGCGCAAATCGTCGGCGACTTTTTCCGCCTGCATCATCGCGGCGCGGCGTTCGGCCAGAGACGTTTCCTCGCCGGTTTGCGGGTTGAGGCGGCCGAGCTCGTCGACGGCGTGGCGCAGCCACTCGGCCTCGCGGTTGGCGCGCTCGACATCGGCGCGATGGCGCTCGACGGCAATGTCGCGCGCGCGCCGCTCCTCCCACAGCCGCGTCACTTCGGCGGCATCGTCCGCGATCCCGCCATAGGCGTCGAGCAACGCGCGGTGCGTCGCGGCATCGACGAAAGCGCGCTCGTCATGCTGGCCGTGAATCTCGACCAAGGCCGTCCCCAGCGCGCGCAGGACCTGCACGCTGACCGGCTGGTCGTTGACGAAGGCGCGGGTCCTGCCGTCGGAGAATTGCGTCCGCCGCACGATCAGCTCGTCTTCGCCGAGAAGATCGTTGTCGGCCAGCACGCGGCGCGCCGGATGGTCTTTGGCGACGTCGAAGGCGGCAATCACCTGGCCGTGCTCGGCGCCTTCGCGCACCAGAGCCGCCTCGCCGCGCGCGCCGAGCGCCAGCGCGAAAGCATCGAGCAGAATCGATTTGCCGGCGCCGGTCTCGCCGGTCAATGCGGCGAGGCCGCTACCGAAATCGATATCGAGCCGGTCGATCAGAACGATGTCGCGGATTGAAAGGCGGGCCAGCATGGTGTCAGACGGCAAAAGCGGATGGCAGAGCAGGGATGATATTATCGATTCCCCATTCTGTCGTCTGTCGTCTGCGCTCCGTCATCCGCTTTGCGCGCTGGCCAAGCCGATTTTTTGGAACGCCCGGCTGATCCAGGACCCCTTGTTCTCCGTGGTCGGCTCGCCGCCGGCGTGCTTCACCAGATTATAGGCATCCTTGTACCAGGGACTGTCCGGGAAGTTATGACCGAGCACGGCGGCGGCGGTCTGCGCCTCGTCCATGATGCCGAGCGCGACATAGGCTTCGCTTAGCCGCTCCAGCGCTTCTTCGACGTGGCGCGTGGTCTGATATTGCGTCACCACGACCTTGAAGCGGTTGATCGCGCCGATGAAGTCGCGATTTTTCATGTAGAAGCGGCCGATATCCATCTCTTTGCCGGCGAGCTGGTCGCGCGCCATGGCGATCTTCTTCTGCGCGGCGATATTATAATCGCTATTAGGATATTTGCGTACGACTTCTTCGAGCGCGTCGATGGCCTTGGTCGCGCGCTCCTGGTCGCGTGAAACGTCGACAATCTGATCGTAATAAGATTCGCCGATCAGATATTGAGCATAGGCGGCGTCAGGACTGGCGGGATGCAGCGTGATGTAGCGTTTTGCCGAGTTGATGCAATCGTCGTATTCCTCCGCCTGATAATAGGCGTAGGCCGACATCAGCAGCGCTTTGCGCGCCCAATCGGAGTACGGATCCTGGCGGTCGACTTCATCGAACTTCTTCGCCGCCCCCTTGTAGTCGCCCTTGTTGTTGAGCAGGAAAAGCCCCTCGTTGTAGAGCATGTCGGGCGGATCGTCGGGGACGTAGTCGCCGCTCTTGTCCTTGAAAAAGCTGCAGCCCATGAGCGGCGCGGCGCCGAGCGCCAGGATGAGGCACCCCGACAGCACGCGCAGCCTGGAACCGGATCGCGTCGATCCTCGTAATCGCGACTTCATGAGCGCAGTTCAGTCCCGTCCCCGCCGATGCTTCATCCAACGCCCCGACATCAGCGTGAACGCACCGCAGCCCTATGACAATACAGCAATTATGGCCGACAATCGGCCCGGATTAAGGCGTAAAAGTTAAAGGTCTTAAGAGACGTCGGGGCCGTAAGCGGGGCTGGTAAAGGCAGCCGGGAGGTCGGCATGACCGCGCGGACGACGACTTTCCGGCATTTCGACATAGGCCCAGGCGCTGCAATCGGCCATCAAGGCGGTGAGCACCGCGTGATTGAGCTTGTGGCCGCCGCGCATCGAGCGGTAGGCGCCAAGCAGCGGCGCACCGGACAGCGCCAGGTCCCCGATCGCGTCGACGGCCTTATGGCGCACGAACTCGTCGGGGAATCGCACACCCTCGGGATTGAGGACGCGATTCTCGGCGATCACCACCGTGTTCTCGAAAGACGCGCCGAGTGCGTAGCCGGCGCTCCACAACTTCGCCACGTCGCGCATGAAGCCGAAGGTCCGGGCGCGCGCGAGTTCGCGACGGAAGAGATCCGGCTCGACGTCGATCGCGAATGTCTGACGGCCGATCAGCGGATGATCGAATTCGATTTCGGTTTCGATGCGAAGCCCGCGCAAATGCGGCCGCAACTCGCCATAACTGTCGCCCTTGGCGACGCGCACAGGTTTGAGCACCTGGATGTAGCGGCGCGCCGCCGGCAGTGCGACGATGCCGGCTTGATCGACGGCGGCAACGAACGGCTGGGCGCTGCCGTCCATTATAGGCACTTCGGGACCGTCGACCTCGACCACGGCGTTGTCGACGCCGAGGCCATGCAAGGCGGCAAGCACATGCTCTGTCGTGGAGACGGCCGGGCCGTTGTGGTCGCCGAGTACGGTGGCGAATTCGGTCGCCGTTACCGAACGGAAATGAGCGCTTAATTCGCGGTCTGGTTGGCCGTCGATGCCGGAGCGCAGAAAAACGATGCCGGTATCGGCTTCGCCCGGATGCAATGTCAGAGTAGCTGGCGCGCCGGAATGAACTCCAACGCCGGTGACCGTCACATGATCTTGCAGGGTGGTCTGCCTGCCGGCGGGTACGCCCCTCATCATGCCTTCGTCCCACACCTTACGGCCAAACCACGCGAGCGGAATACTTCGCGAACCGCTGGCCACCCCGACGTGAGGGGAACGCATTTGATCTACAAACAGGGGCTGGCCGACACGACCGCCAGATCAATCCCCTAATATCCCCTCGAACGGGCAAACCTTACCGGCGTAGTGCGATGCGGCCAACTCACGCTTTCTTACCGACTGTTACCTTGTTCCGGCCGCAGTCTGGTCGGCCCGTTGCCGCAAAATAACGCAGCAGAGCTCGGCAAACGCACAATCCGCCCCGCCGCTGAGCTCGCGACGAGGCGGATGGGATCGGATAGGCCGAACAATATTAAATTTATCAGTAGCTTAATCCAGTCTTCCGCGGGCCGCCTCGCCAATCGGCAGCGCCAGGAGGTCAGCCGGCGAAGAGCCTTGGCCCGCCGTCACTTCGCTTGCCGGCGCAGGAATGCCGGAATGTCGAGTTGATCCTCATCGCTAGAGTTATGCACAGGGGCTTGCCGGCCGTGCTGGTCAAGTCCCTGCGGCGTCGAACGTCTGGCGTAGTCGGACACCGGCAGCTCTTGCCGCGGTTCGGACGGCCGCGGCATCGGACGCCCGGTAAGCCGCTCGGGCGATATCGGACCGCTGAGCGGCGCGCTCACCGGCGCCGCTGGCAAGGTGGCCGCCTGTTCGTCCTGGTCGCGGCGTCCAAGGCCGACCGAGGCCAATCGCTGCAACAGCGACATACGCCGCTTTTCCGGATGGTCGTCTTCCCGAACCTCGCCGCGGCGTGCTCGGATCTCGTTCTGCGCGGGGACGGGCAGCTCATCGAGCCGCGGCATGCGCGGCGCGCGCGCCGGCAACCGCTCGGGCTGCGGCGGAATGAATGCCGCCGGCTCGAGGACGTCCGGTTTGGGGGATTCCGCCTCGCTTGCGGCCGGATCGATGAACAGGGACGGCTTCGGAGCGAGCGGACGGATTGCCACATCCTCGACTGCAGCCGCAATCGCCGCCTTGGCCGCCGATTCGATAGAGGCGTTCAGGGCGGCGGGGGCAACGGCCGCGGCCGGAGCAGCGACCGGGATCGTCGGCGCAACCGCTGCCGGCCGGGTCGATTCGGGCCGCTCGCCGCGCTCGACGAGCCGCTGGTTCTCGGCGCGGATGCGCTGGGCGACTTCTGCCATGCGCGTATCCACCGCCGGCATTATCGGCCGTTGCGACATGGCCTGATCGATGCCGGTGGCGACCACCGACACCCGGATCATGCCGTCGAGACTTTCATCGAAGGTCGCGCCGACGATGATGTTGGCGTCTTGATCGACCTCCTCACGGATGCGCGTTGCCGCCTCGTCGACCTCATAAAGCGTCAGATCGCGGCCGCCGGTGATCGAAATCAACAGACCCCTCGCGCCTTTCATCGAGGCATCGTCGATCAGCGGATTGGAAATCGCGGCCTCCGCGGCGGTGAGCGCCCGCTTGTCGCCTTCGGCCTCTCCGGTCCCCATCATCGCCTTGCCCATTTCGCGCATGACGGCGCGGACGTCGGCGAAGTCGAGATTGATGAGGCCTTCCTTGACCATCAGGTCGGTGATGCAGGCGACGCCTGAATAGAGCACCTGATCCGCCAGCGCGAACGCGTCGGCGAAAGTGGTCTTCTCATTCGCCACCCGGAAAAGATTCTGGTTGGGAATGATGAGCAGCGTGTCGACGCATTTCTGCGGCTCGGTGATGCCGCCGTCGGCGATGCGCATGCGGCGCTGACCTTCGAAATGGAATGGCTTGGTCACCACGCCCACGGTCAGAATGCCGAGGTCACGCGCCGTCTTGGCGATGATCGGCGCGGCCCCGGTTCCGGTGCCGCCGCCCATGCCCGCGGTGACGAAGCACATATGCGCGCCGGACAGGTGGTCGCGGATTTCGTCGATAACCTCTTCCGCGGCAGCCCGCCCGACGTCGGGTTGCGAGCCAGCGCCCAGCCCCTCGGTGACCTGCACGCCCATTTGGATGACGCGCTCGGCCTTCGACATTGTGAGCGCCTGGGCATCGGTATTGGCCACCACGAAATCGACGCCTTGCAAGCCGGCGGTGATCATATTGTTGACGGCATTGCCGCCCGCGCCGCCGACGCCGAACACGGTTATGCGGGGCCTGAGCTCACGGATATCGGGAATATTCAGATTGATAGTCATGTTTGCCTCTTGTTCGTCGCGCGGGCGTTGTCCACGCCCGGCCCCGTCCGGTCCGCCACCGGCCGCTGAGATTTTCTAGCTTCGCAAGTAGGGGCCATCAGAAACTCTCGCGAAGCCATCGTCCGACACGGGTGAAGTAGCCGCCCGTGCCTGTCATGAGTTGCCGCTTACGCCGCGATTCGAAATGTTCGAGATGCGCCGCTTGCGGATAAACGAGAAGGCCGGCTGCGACGGCGAAGGCCGGGCCCTTGGCCGCCTCCGGCGCCGCGGCGATGCCGAGCGGCCGTCCGATTCGTACCGACCGGCCGAGAATGCGCGACGCCAGATCCGGCAACCCGGCAAGCTGGCTCGCTCCGCCGGTGAGGATAACGTGGCCGCGCCGCTCCGCTGCGATCGAGGTCGCGGCCAACCGGTCGCGCACCATTTCAAGAATTTCCTCGACGCGCGGCTTGATGATGCTCACCAGCGCCGCGCGGGAGACGAATTGCGCCTGTTCGCGCTCGTCCTCGCTCAGCGGCGGCACAGTGACCATGTCGCGCTCATCCGATCCCCCGGCGAGCACACTGCCATAAAGCGTCTTGATTCGCTCGGCGTCGGCGATGCCGGCATTCAAGCCGCGGGCAATATCCATGGTGACGTGATGGCCGCCCAGCGCGAATCCTTCCAGATCGACGCACCGTCCACCCAGAAAGACCGCCATCGTGGTGGTGCCGGCTCCCAAATCGACCACGGCGGCGCCGAGATCCGCCTCATCGTCGGCGAGTACGGCAAGACCGGCGACGTAAGGGGATGCCACCATGGCCTCGACATCGAGATGGCCGCGCTCGACCGCGAGCATCAGATTTCGCGCGGCGGCCACGTCGGTCGTGGCAACATGCATGTGGACGCCGAACCGCGAGCCGAGCATGCCGCGCGGATCGCGGACGCCGTCGACGCCGTCGATCGAGTAAGCGACTGGCAGCGAATGCAGCACGGCGCGGCCGTCGCGCAGCGAATGGCGGCTGCCGGCGGCCAGCACGCGCGCGATGTCGCCGTCGGAGACGGCGGAGCCTACGATGTCGATGTCGGCTGCGAACAATTCGCTGGCGAGCCGGCCGGCCGATAGCGACAGCACCACCGATTCGATCTCGACGCCGGCCATGCGCTCGGCGGCGTCGACGGCTTGGCGAATGGCGTCCTCGGCTTGCGCAAGATTGACGACGCTTCCCGCCTTCATGCCGCGCGCGTTCGTATGGCCGAAGCCGATGACTTCGATGGCGTGGCTGCGGCGGGTCAAAACCTGTTGCGGTCCGTGGGGCCGCAGTCGCGCAATCAGGCAGACGACCTTACTCGATCCGACATCGAGCGCAGCGACGAGCGCGCTTCGCCGCGGCGAAATCGGCTTCATTTTCGGTGTCAGGCCGTAGCGGAGGGCGTTCATGCATCGCCCCCTTTCTTCTTCTTCGCGATGGCCTTGAGAGCCTCGTCGCGAGCCTGCGCCGCGGCGTCGGACAAGCGCACCGTCACGCGATCCGGTAATCGCAGATCGACCACGGTGATGTCGCGCGAGAACAGCTTTTTGTCGTGGTCAAGCTTGACCAGGCGGTCGAGCGCGCCTTCAACGTCGCTTTCCGGCAGCTGCACATTGATGCCGTTCCTCAGCCGCAGGTCCCAGCGCCGATCCGCTACCAGAATCGAGGCCCGCAGCGCCGATCGGATATCGGGGTAGCGGTCGATGACGGCGAGAAATTCCTTGGCCTGCCGCTCGGCATCGCGTCCGACCACAAGCGGCAGGCCGAAATAGCGGTTTTCGACGAAAGGCTCGAGCACCGTGCCGTCGGCGGCGATGACGCTGACGCGGCCGTCCTTCTGCCAGAGCGCAAAAGCGTGGCGCTCGGTGATCGTGATCTGCAGGCGGTTAGGATAAAGCTTGAGCACGGCCGCATCGGCGATCCACGGATTCGCCAACAGCCGCGTGCGCGCCGCATCGGCGTCAAGGAACAAAAGCGAGGCGCGCCCGGTTGCGCCGGCGGTGGTGAGGACCTCTTCGCGGCTGACTTCCTTCTCGCCGGAGAGCGAGATCGCCGCGATCCGCAAGCCGAGCGCGTTTGCCGCGATGTCGCGCGCATCCTTGGCCCAATTGGTCACGGCAGGGATATGCTGGCCGGCGACCGCGCCATAGACGAGCGCGCCGCCAATCAGCAGGATCGATCCGAATACGCCGGCGCCGCGCGGCAAATGCGCGATTTTCGCGGCCCACCGCCCGGTCAGCCGGCGATAGCCGGACAATGCGCCAAAGCGGCTTTCGCGACGGCGAAGCCGATCGGCCTGCGCGCGCGCAAGGCTCGGCTCGTCATGCGGCGCGCCGACCGGCTTTGCAGCTGATTGCCTCGACCGCATCAGCGGTTGGTCGAGGCGTCCTCCACCATCCATTGCACCAGCTCATCGAACGTGATGCCCGCGTAAGCGGCAAGCTCGGGTACGAGCGAGGTCTCGGTCATCCCCGGTTGCGTATTGACCTCAAGACAGATCAGCTCTCCCGTCCCCCGATCGTCATAGCGAAAGTCCGCGCGGCTCACGCCACGGCAGCCGAGCGCGCTATGGGCAGCTCGGCTCAATCTGCGTACTTCCTGGTAAACATTTGGTAAAATTGGCGCCGGTAAGAGGTGCCTGGAGCCGTCGGCGGCGTATTTTGCCTCGTAATCGTAAAACCGTGTCGCCGGCACGATTTCGATGACGTCGAGCACCCGGTCGCCGAGCACTGCGCAGGTCAGTTCCTTGCCCGGGATATAGCGTTCGACCATGACCGTTTCGCCGAACGGCCAATCGTTGCGATAGAGCTCTTGGGGCGGGTTGGGGTGTTCCGCCGTGACGATAAAGACGCCCACGCTTGAGCCCTCCGCTACCGGTTTGACGACGTAGGGTGGGGCCATGACATGGGCTTTCGCCGCTTCGAGCCGCGAAACCACCCGATCCTCGGCCACCGGCACCCCGGCGGCGCGAAACAGCGCTTTGGCGTAGTGCTTCTGCATGGCGAGCGCGGACGCCAGAACCCCGGAATGGCTGTAGGGAATGCCGAGGATTTCGAGCAGACCTTGCAGCGTGCCATCCTCGCCGGGCCGGCCATGGAGCACATTGAGCGCGACATCGGGCTTGGCGGCGGTCAGCACTGCGGCGATGTCGCGGCCGACGTCGATCGGCGTGACGCGGTAACCGCGGCGGCCGAGCGCATCGGCGCAGGCTTTGCCGGAGCGCAGCGAAACTTCGCGCTCGGCCGACCAGCCTCCCATCAGAACGGCGACATGCTTGGGCATTGTTCAGCCACCTGGGTCAGCCGCGTGCCTTGAGCCGCTGATTCGCAGGGACATCAATAGAATCGACAATTGGCCAAAAATCGAGAGTCCCAGTGGCCTATTTCGCCCTAAACCGGGGCGCCGTCGTAGAGCCAAGCCAGGCAATCGAACATGTGCGCCTCGTCCCACCCGGCCACGGTCGCGTTGCGGACATCCCGTTCGATGCCGTCGCAGTGGTAGAACTGCCACAGCGCGCGGGATTCGAGCTGCACGCGCGCCGTGCGCAGAAGCCGTGCCGCCTGAAAGCGGGCAAAAGCGGTCTGATAATCCCCGTCCGCCGCATGGATCGCTTCGCCGAGACAGAGCCCGTCTTCGATCGCCATGCCGGCGCCCTGGGCAAGCGACTGCAGCGGCGCGTGGGCGGCATCGCCGAGGAGCACGATGCGGCCTTTATGCCAGTGCCGGACCGGATCGCGGTCGGCGACCGAGCCGCGCCATCGCATATCCATCATGCCGATCAGCGCACGCATCGCCGGATGCGCATTGCGATAGGTGTGTTCAAGCTCGGCGCGATAGGCAGCGGCATCGCCCCGGTCCGCGTGGGTCGCGGTGCGAAAGACGGCGACGATATTGAAGAGTGTGCCGTGGCGCAGCGGATACTGCACGATATGCATGCCCGGCCCGCCCCATAAAACGACGCAATCGCGCGGAACGTCGGCTTTGATCTGCGCAATCGGCACGATGGTGCGCAGCGCCACGTAGCCGATGGGCCGCGGTTTGCCGTCGCCGATTAATTTCGCACGGAAGGCAGAGCGAATGCCGTCCGCGGCAACAAGCGCTGAACCGGAGAATGCACGACCATCCGCCGTCGTCACCGCAACGCCGTCGCCGCGATCCTCGAAGTCGGTCACCATGGCCTCGGCCACAAGCTCGATCGCATCGTTCCCCCGGCAGGCATCGAGCAACACGTTATGCAGATCGATGCGGTGAACGACGATATAGGGATACTTGAACCGGCTACGGAACGACGCTCCGGTCGTAATGCGGACCAGTTCCTTGCCGTCGAGCGCGTCCCGCATCAGAACGGCGGCCGGCGAATCCGCGACCGCGAGAACCTGATCCATCAGACCGAGTCGGTCGAAGACGTGAAAAATATTGGGGCCGAATTGAATGCCGTAGCCGATGGCGCCGAATTCCGGCGCGCCTTCGAGCACGCGCGAGCTGCGTCCGCGCCGCGCCAAGGCCAGCGCGGTCGTCAGTCCGCCTAGTCCGCCGCCGACAATGAGGATGGGTGCGCGCATTGACATGGCTGAACTCGACATGGCTGAACTCGACATGGCTGAACTCGACATTGCTGAATTCGACATGGCTGAAAGTGTAGCCTTTCTGGACGACGCTATTTCGAAATCCCGATCCGTTTGATTTCCCATTCGAGATCGATAGCGGACTTGTGCATCACCCGCTGCCGCACCGTCTCGCCGAGGGCTTCGATGTCGGCGGCGCTGGCGTCGCCGCGATTGATCAGGAAATTGCAGTGCATTTCCGAGACCTGGGCGCCGCCGATGCGCAAGCCGCGGCAGCCGGCGGCGTCGATAAGCTGCCAGGCCTTGCGGCCCGGCGGGTTTTTGAACGTCGAGCCGCCGGTGCGGCTTTTGATCGGCTGCGTCGCCTCGCGCGATTCGGTGATCTTCTCCATCTCCGCGGCGATGGCGAGCGGATCGCCGCGCTCGCCGCCGAACAGCGCTTGCGTAAAGATGAAATCGTCGGGCGCGCCGCAATGGCGATAGCCGTAATGCATGTCGGCGTTGCTCAAAATATGAATGCCGCCCCGCCGATCGACGGCGCGCGCCTCGATCAACGCATCCTTGGTTTCCCGGCCATAGGCGCCGCCGTTCATGCGCAACGCGCCGCCGACGCCGCCGGGAATGCCGCGTAGGAACGACAGGCCGGCAATGCCGGCCTCCTGCGCCGCGCGCGCGATTCTGACGTCGGGCACCGCCGCGCCGGCACGAATGCGTGTCCCTTCGGTCGTAATCTCATTGAAGCCGCGGCCGAGCCGGATCACGACGCCGGGCACGCCGCCGTCGCGTACGATCAGATTGGAGCCTAGCCCGATGACGGTCAGCGCGATATCGGCCGGTAGATCGGCGAGAAAATAGCTGAGATCGGCTTCGTCCTCCGGCATGAACAAAAGCTGCGCCGGGCCGCCGACGCGAAACCAAGTCAGCTCGCTGAGCGATTGATTCGCGACCAGCCGGCCGCGCAGATTCGGCATCCCTTGCTTGAGGACCGGCACGAGATCGGGAAACGTCATCAGGCGGCTCCGGCCGCCGCCAATTCGCCGGGCAGCGCGTAGGCCCATTGCGTGATCGAGCCGGCGCCGAGGCAGGCCACATAGTCGCCCGGCTGCGCCATGGCGGCGATCAGCGAAGCGAGCGTCTCGGGACTTTCGAGCGCGACGACTTGGCGGTGGCCGTGGGTCCGCAAGCCTTGCACCAGAGAATCGCGGTCGGCGCCCGCAATCGGGGGTTCGCCGGCCGGATAGACATTGGCGACGATCACCACGTCGGCGTCGTTGAAGCAGGTGCAGAACTGCTCGAACAATGCAGCAAGCCGCGTATAGCGATGCGGCTGCACGACGGCGATGACCTGGCCTTTGGTCGACTCGCGCGCGGCGCGCAGCACGGCGGCGATCTCGACCGGGTGATGGCCGTAATCGTCGATGATGGTCACGCCGTTCCAGGCGCCGGTCTTGGTGAAGCGCCGGCGCACGCCGCCGAATTTGCCAAGCGCGTTGCGGATCACATCGTCGGCGACGCCGAGCTCGTGCGCAACCGCGATGGCGGCGGTGGCGTTGAGCGCATTGTGGCGTCCCGGCATCGGCAGCGCGAGATTCTTGATTTCATGCAGCGCCTGGCCGACGCGTTCGCGCAACGCGATCGTGAACAGCGACGTGCCGCCGGCATGCGACACGTCGACGAGCCGCACATCGGCTTGTGGGTTTTCGCCGTAGGTGACAATGCGATGATCTTCGATGCGGCCGACCAGCGTTTGCACGACGGGATGATCGGTGCACATCACCGAAAATCCGTAGAACGGCACATTCTCGACGAAAGCGCGGAACGCATCCTGCACGGCATCGAAGGTCTTAAAGTAGTCGAGATGCTCGGGATCGACGTTGGTGACCACGGCGATGTCGGCCGGAAGCTTGAGGAAGGTGCCGTCGGATTCATCGGCTTCGACCACCATCCAGTCGCCGGCGCCGAGCCGCGCATTGGTGCCATAGGCGTTGATGATGCCGCCGTTGATCACGGTCGGATCGAAGCCGCCGGCATCAAGCAACGCCGCCACCATGGACGTGGTCGTGGTCTTGCCGTGGGTGCCGGCGATGGCGACGCAACTTTTCAATCGCATCAGCTCGGCCAGCATCTCGGCGCGCCGCACCACCGGCAGCCGTTGCGCGCGTGCGGCGATAAGCTCCGGATTGTCGGATTTGATCGCCGACGAGATCACGACCACCTGCGCACCATCGAGATTGCCGGCGGAGTGCCCGATTGAGATTTTCACGCCCTTGTCGCGCAACCGCTTGACGTTGGCGCTGTCGGTCTGGTCGGAGCCCTGCACGGTATAGCCGAGATTCATCATCACCTCGGCGATGCCGCTCATGCCGATGCCGCCGATGCCGATAAAATGCACCGGACCGATGTCGCGCGGCAGCTTCATATGGCTCCCCGATTTCATCATGCCCGGAACAAGTCCGGCCGCGATGGTTGGCTATTGCGGAAATTAGTGCTTTGCGGCGATTCCCGCTACCCGCAGCACCAAATCGGCCAAACGATCTGCGGCATCGAGCCGGCCGAGAAATTTTGCCGCTGATGCCATCGCCGCCAGCCGTTGCGGCGCCGCTGCGAGGCGTTCGACTTCGTTGGCGAGCCGCTGTGGGGTGAAGGCGTCCTGCACAATGCGCAATGCGCCGCCTTCCCGCTCGAGCACGCCGGCATTGGCCAATTGGTCCTGATCGATGGCGTGCGGCAGCGGCACCAGAATTGAAGGCCGGCCGATCGCCGCGAGTTCGGCGACCGTCGATGCCCCCGAACGGGAAATCACCAGATGACTCGCCGCCATGCGTGCCGGCAGATCGGCGAAAAACGGCGCTATTTCGGCGGCGACAGAGATATTGGCGTACGCCTCGCGGACGCGCTGCACATCCTCCTCGCGCGCTTGCTGAACGATCGCGAGCCGGGCGCGCAGTCCGGCGTCGAGCCGGCCAATTGCGCCAGGCACGATGTCGGCCATGACGCGCGCGCCTTGGCTGCCGCCAAAGATGAGGAGCCGCAACACATCGTTCGCGGCCGGATATGGTGTCGCCGCGGCGGCGACGACCGCGGCTCGGACCGGATTGCCGGTAAGGGTGGCTTTGAGGGATAAGACGGGCTCGTTCCGAAAAACATCGGGAAACGTCGTGGCAATGGCGGTGACGCGCGGCGCCAACAGCCGGTTGGCCCGTCCGATGACGGCATTGGCGTCATGAATGAGGCTCGGCACGCCGCGCCAGGTCGCGGCCAACACCGGCGGAATGGTCGGATAGCCGCCGAAACCGATGACGGCGGCGGGCTTGAGCCGGCCGATCAAGGCCCAGGCCTGTATGAAACCGAGGCCGAGCGCGGCGGTAGTCCTGGTCAGGGCGATCGGATTGCGGGCGCGCAGCGTGGCGCTGGCGACGATGTGAATGTCTTGCTCGGCAAAGGCGCCGCCAAATCGCGCGGCGCGCCGGTCGGTGGCGAGATGAACGGCAATGCCGCGCGTCCCCAGCGCCGCCGCAAGCGCTTCGGCCGGGAACAAATGACCGCCGGTTCCGCCGGCCGTAACGAGCACCGGCGCCGAATCTGGCACCCCGCCCGGCGCGGCCATCACGCCGGACTCGCCGCCAGCTGGATATCGCCGGCGAGCTTGGCGCGCGGCCGCTCGCGGGTCAGCGCCAGCAGCATGCCCATGCCGTAGGCGAGCGAGATCAGCGACGAGCCGCCGTAGGAGACGAACGGCAAGGTCATGCCCTTGGCCGGCATCAGGTGCAGATTGACCGCCATGTTGATGGTCGACTGCAAGCCGAACAGGATCGCCAATCCCGCGGCGGCGAAACGGATGAATGCATCGTCGCTGCGCATCGCCTTGATCAGCGCGCGGATGACAATGAAAGCAAACAGCGCGACCAGAATGAGGCAGAGCACAATGCCGAATTCCTCCGCCGCCACCGCAAAGACGAAGTCGGTGTGGCCTTCGGGCAAGATGCGCTTGATCGTGCCTTCGCCGGGGCCGCGGCCGAACCAGCCGCCGCGAACGAAGGATTCGGTGGCGATATCGATGTTGTAGCTGTCGCCCGAGGCCGGATTGAGGAAGCGGTTGATGCGCTCTGCGACATGCGGAACGGTGAAGAAGGCCGTCATCAGGCCGACGCCGGCCGTGCCGGCCAGTCCCATCACCCAGATCAGACGCATCCCCGCCATGTAGAACAGCGCGCCCCACACCAGCGAGATCAGCATGGTCTGGCCGAAGTCCGGCTGCAGCACCAGCAAGGTGAGGACCACGACGAGCAAAGCGAGCGCGATGGAATTGGCCGGCATTTCCGGCCGTTTCGCCGTTTCGCCAAACAGCCACGCGATCAGGATGACGAAAGCGGGTTTGAGAAATTCCGACGGCTGGATGTTGACGCCGAGAATGACCAGCCAGCGCCGCGCGCCTTTGATCTCGGCGCCGAAATAGGGCGTCGCGGCGGTCAGCACCAGACTGACGATAAAGACGACCAGCGCCACTTTGCGGATATCGCGCGGCGACAAAAACGACGTCGCGATCAATACGGCGCCGGCGGGGACAAGGAACAACACCTGACGATCGACGAAATGAAACGGGTCGAGCCCGATGCGCGTTGCCACCGGCGGGCTGGCGGCAAGGCACAGCACGATGCCGCCCAGCATCAAGGCAACCAGCGCCGCCAGCGTCAGCCGGTCGACCGTCCACCACCATTCGGAAAACAGCGTGGGTTGCGCGCGCGAAGCCATCAGCGTCCCGGAGCGAAGTTCTGGCTTAAATCCCCGGCTTAGTGGTGACACCGGGATGGTTTCCAGATGATTAAGATTTGATCGTCACGCCCGGCAGCGCGCGCACCAGGTCGCGGAAGGCGTCGCCGCGGACCTCGAAGTTGCGATATTGGTCGAACGAGGCGCAAGCCGGGGATAACAACACGACCGGTTCGCGCGCGCTCGAGGTTTCGGCGTCGCGTGCGGCGGCGGACAATGCCTTGTCGAGCGCGCCGGCGATTTCGTGAGGTACGTCGGCGCCCAGCGTCGCGGCGAATTCGTCCGCGGCCTCTCCGATCAGATAGGCCTTGCGGATGCGCGGAAAAAAGCCGCGCAGGGATTCGATGCCGCCGGTCTTGGGTTTGCCGCCGGCGATCCAGAAAATATCGTCGAAGCAGGCCAGCGCCTGCGCCGCAGAATCGGCGTTGGTGGCCTTGGAATCGTTGACGAACAGAATCGCGCCGTGCCGGCCGACTTCCTCCATCCGGTGCGCCAGCCCCGGGAACGATCGCAGCCCGGCCTGGATCGCCGCCGGCTCAAGACCGAGCGCAAGCGCCGCGGCCGTCGCACAGGCCGCATTCTGCGCGTTATGCAATCCGCGCAACGAGCCGATGCCGCCAAGTTCGGCGATTACCCCCTCCCTGCGCTGCCCCGCTTGCGGGGGAGGGTAGGGAGGGGGCGTGGCGCGCATGATGCGGCCTTGCTCGACCAAGATTCCATTGGTCAGTTTGCGCCGTACCGAAATTCGCACCACCCGCTTGCTGGACTGAGCAAGCCGAACCGCAATCCTTTGGCACCATTCATCGTCGACGCCGACGATCGCAGTGCCGTCTCGCGGCACGCCGGCGACAAGACGCTCTTTCACGGCGGCGTAGTGTTCCATCGTGCCATGGCGGTCGAGATGGTCCTCGCTGAGGTTGATCAAAATACCGATCGACGGGTCGAGCGACGGCGCCAGATCGATCTGATAGGACGAGCACTCGATGACGTGAACCCGCAATGGTTTGATATCATTTGCCGCGGGCGGCGCCAGCGACAGGATTGCGGTGCCGATGTTGCCGCCGAGCTGCGCATCCATTCCGGCAGAGGCGGCGAGGTGCGCGATCAAGGCCGTGGTCGTCGATTTGCCGTTGGTGCCGGTGATGGCAATGAACGGCGCATCGGGCGCAAGATGCCGCCGCTCGCGGCAAAACAATTCGATGTCGCCGATCGCTTCGACGCCGGCTTTTTGCGCGAGCGCCACCACCCAATGCGGCGCCGGATGGGTCAGCGGCACTCCCGGCGCGAGCACCAGGCTTGCAATTTTGCTCCAGTCCGCGTGGCGCAGATCGGCGGTGGGAATTCCGGCCGCGTTGGCTTTGGCCACGCTTTCCGCATCGTCGTCGAAACCGACGACGTCGGCTCCGCCGGCCAGCAGCGCGCTGGCGCTCGCCAGCCCCGAGCCGCCCAGCCCGAACACCGCGACCTTCTTGCCGGCAAAGGTCGTGAGCGGGATCACGACGCAGCTACCTTAATTTCAAAGTTGAAAGTCCCGCCAGCGCCAGCACGACCGAGACGATCCAGAAGCGAATGACGATCTGCGGCTCGGTCCAGCCGAGCTGCTCGAAATGATGATGGATCGGCGCCATCTTGAATACGCGCTTGCCGGTCAGCTTGTACGACACCACCTGCACGATCACGGAAACCGCTTCGAGCACGAACAGGCCGCCGATGACGGCGAGCACGATCTCGTGCTTGGTGGCGACCGCCACCGCGCCGATCATGCCGCCGAGCGCCAGCGAGCCGGTATCGCCCATGAAGATCGAAGCCGGCGGCGCGTTGAACCAGAGGAAGCCTAAGCCCGCGCCGAGGACGGCGCCGCACAGCACCGACAGCTCGCCGGTGCCGGCGACGTAATGGATCTGCAGATAATCGGCGAAGACCGCGTTGCCGCTAAGGTAGGAGATCATGCCGAAGCTCGCCGCCGCGACCATGACCGGAACGATGGCGAGGCCGTCGAGGCCGTCGGTCAAGTTCACCGCATTGCCGGCGCCGACGATGATGAATATCGCGAATAGCACGAAGAACCAGCCGAGATTGAGCACCAGCTCCTTGAAGAATGGAAATACCAGCGAGGTCGAGAAGGGGGCGCTGCCAAGCTCGACCAGGGCGATGCAGGCGGCCCCGGCAATGACGGCTTCGGCGCTCAAGCGCGTGCGGCCGGCGAATCCATTGGTCGCCTGTTGCTTGGTGACTTTCAGATAATCGTCGTAGAACCCGACCAAGCCGAATCCGAGCGTCACCCACAGCACCACCCAGACGTAAGGGTTGGCGGGATTCGCCCATAACAGCGTCGACACCAGCATTCCGGACAGGATCATCAGCCCGCCCATGGTCGGCGTGCCGGCCTTGGCGATGAGGTGCGATTTCGGTCCGTCGGCGCGGATCGGCTGGCCTTTACCCTGCAACAGCCGCAGCCGATCGATGATGATCTGGCCGAACAAGAACACGAACAACAGCGCGGTGATGATTGCGCCGCCGGTGCGGAACGTGATGTAGCGGAACACGTTGAGGACGGAGAGCTTGTCCGACAGATCGACCAGCCAATAGAGCATCGCATCAACCTTGCACGGACGCGCTTTCGAGTGCGTCTTCGATAATATCTTCGCCCGTATCTTGGCGCGGATAGGCCCGTTGCAGCGCCTTGACGATGGGCGCCATGCGCGAGCCGAGCGAGCCCTTGACCATCACGGCGTCACCGGCGCGGATCGCCGGCAACACCTGCGCTTCGAGCGCGGCAGAATTCTCTGCATAGCCGCCGCGGCGGCCCGCGGGAAGAGCCTGCCACAGCGTTTGCATCAGCGGACCGCAGCAGAATACCAGATCGACCGCATTGGCGAGCACTGGATCGACAAGCGCGCGATGCAAGGCACGGCCTTGCGGCCCAAGCTCCAGCATGTCGCCGAGAACCGCGATGCGGCGGCCTTGCGGGCCGACCGGCGCTTGACCGAGCACCGCCAACGCCGCCGCCATGGAGGCCGGATTGGCGTTGTAGCTGTCGTCGATGACGAGCGCCGGTCCGCCGGCAAGCTCGAGCGCGATCGGCGCGCCGCGGCCGGAGACCGGCGCGATTTCATGCAGCGCCAGCGCCGCCAGCGCGAGATCGGCGCCGACCAGCTCGGACGCCGCCAGAACGGCGAGCGAATTGATGACGAGATGGCGGCCCGGCGCGCCGATCTTGTAGGCGAGATCGGTGCCCAGGATTTTTGCCTCGACGGTCGAACAGCGCGGATGCAACGCGCATTTGATCAGCCGCGCATCGGCGCTTTCATGCTCGCCGAACGAGACAATGCGCGCGACGCCTGTCTCTTTGGCCCGGCGCTTGAGGCGGGCGAATTGCGCGATATCGCGATTGATGATTGCGGCGCCGCCCGGCTCGACGCCGAAAAATATCTCGGCTTTGGCGTCGGCGATCTTGGCCAGCGAGCCGAGGAATTCCAGATGCACCGGCGCGATCGTGGTGACGATCGCGACATGCGGGCGGACCAGACGCGACAGCGGCTCGATCTCGCCTTCGTGGTTCATTCCCATTTCGAACACCGCGTAGCGCGCGCTCGCGGGACAGCGGGCGAGCGACAGCGGCACACCCCAGTGATTGTTATAGGACGCGACAGAGGCATGGGTTTCGCCGTCCTTCGACAGTGCGAGCCGCAACGCCTCTTTGGTTCCGGTCTTGCCGACCGAGCCGGTCACGCCGATCACCTTGGCTTGCGTGCGCGCCCGCGCGGCGGCGGCGAGACCGCGCAAAGCCGCAAGCACATCGGGCACGACGAGGAGCGGCGCGTCATTCGGGAATTGGCTGCGCCGGTCGGCGGCAATCACGGCGAGACCGGCTTTGGCCGCAAGTGCGGCAGCAACAAAATCATGGCCGTCGCGATGCTCGCCGTGAATGGCGAAGAACGCGTCGCCCGGCGTCACGCTGCGGCTGTCGATGGACAGGCCGGAGACCGATTGCGGCAGCGTGCCACTGCGTTCGGCGGCCATTGCGCTCGCCATCGCCTCGGTGGTCCACAGCGCGGACGCGCTCATGCCGCGAGTTCCTTGAGTGCCGTGGCGACCGCCTCGTGATCGCTGAACGGTATGACCCGGTCGCCGATGATTTGGCCGGTTTCATGACCTTTGCCGGCGATCAGGAGAACGTCGCCGGAGCGCAGATCGGCAATGGCGCGGCGGATCGCCTCGCGCCGGTCGCCCATTTCGACGGCGCCTCGAGCGGCCGCGACGATCGCGGCGCGGATTGTCGCCGCATCTTCGCCGCGCGGGTTATCGTCGGTGACGATCACCAGGTCGGCTTTGGCAGCGGCAACGGCGCCCATCAAAGGCCGCTTGCCGCGGTCGCGATCGCCGCCGGCGCCGAATACCACGATGAGCCGGCCGCTGGCGTAGGGCCGCAATGCGTCGAGCGCTTTGGCCAGTGCGTCCGGCTTGTGGGCATAATCGACAAAAATCTGCGCGCCTCGGCTTGCGCCGACGCGTTCCAGCCGGCCTTTGGCGCCGGACAGCTGTTCCAGCGCCGCAAACACCGATCCGGGATGGCCGCCGGTCGCGATGGCAAGCCCGGCGGCAACGAGCGCATTCTCGATCTGAAATTCGCCCACCAGCGGCAAGCGCACTTGGAAGTGTTCGCCTTTATATTCGAGCCGCAGCCGCTGCGCGAAACCGTCGATGGCCGAATGATTGAGACGAATTCCCGTTCCGTTGCGCCCGACGCTCATGAGCGCAAGGCTGCGCGCGGTTGCCGCCGCCACCACCGCATCCGCAAAATCGCGATCGACATCGACCACCGCCGCGGCGCCGGGCGCAAGCAAATCCGTAAACAGCCGCAGCTTGGCGGCGAGATAAGCCTCGAAGGTGGGATGATAATCGAGATGATCGCGCGTGATATTGGTGAAACCGGCCGCCGCGATGCGCAGGCCGTCGAGCCGGTATTGGTCGAGGCCGTGCGACGACGCCTCGATCGCGAGATGGGTGACGCCCTCGCCGGCGAGCGCTTCAAGCGAACGGTGCAGCGCCACCGGGTCGGGCGTGGTCAGCGAGCCATAAATTTCGCCGCTCGGCGACACGATGCCGATGGTGCCGATGCTCGCGGCGCGGTGACCGAGCGCGCTCCAGATTTGCCGGGTGAAAGCGGCGACGGAAGTCTTGCCGCTGGTGCCGGTGACGGCGGCGATGATGCGCGGCTGGCGCGGATAGATTTTGGCCGCGATCAGCGCCAGCGTCCGCCGGGTATTGCGGACGCGGATGAACGCGACAGTGCCGGGCAACGGCGCTTGCGGGAGCCGTTCGGCGACGATCGTGACCGCGCCAGCGGCAACGGCCGCCGAGACGAATTGCAGACCGTCGGCTTTGCCGCCCGTGATCGCGACGAACGCGTCGCCGCGTTTGACCGTCCGGCTGTCCGCGGTCACGCCGCCGATGTCGAGATCGGCAAGGTGCGCGTTGAATTCCGCGTCAGGCGGCAAAATCTCGCGAAGCTTCATGTGTCCGGTCGACTTGGTAGCGCGGTCGACAATGCCGCCAAGGCCTTACCTGCTTTCCTTCAGCGAGGCCAGTATTTGCTGATCGGCGGCCGGCAGGTCCATGCGTGGCGCGACGTCGAGGAGCGGCGCAATGCGCGAGACCACCGCGCCGCCGACCGGCACGGCGTTCCAGCCCGAGGTGGTGAAACCGTGCGTCTCCGGCAACGCGTGCGGCTCGTCGAGCATGATCAGCAGCAGATAGCGCGGCTGGTCCGCGGGCAGGATCGCCATGAAATCGGTCAGCACCTTGTTCTTGGAATAGCGGCCGCCGACGACTTTGTCGGCGGTGCCGGTCTTGCCGCCGATGTAATAGCCGGGCATCTCGGCTTTTTCTGCCGTTCCTTTTTCGACATTGAGCCGCATGAGATAGCGCATCATCGTTGAGGTTTCCGGCTTGATGACGCGCCTGCCGAGTTTTTCCGCTTCGGTCTCGGAGCGCTTGAGGAAGGTCGGCGGGATAAGGATGCCGCCGTTCATGATCGCGGCAACGCCCATCGCCGCCTGCAACGGCGCGACGGACAAGCCGTGACCGAAGGCGATGGTGGCGGTGGTCAGATCGCTCCAGCGCTTTGGCAGGATCGGCTCGGCGCTTTCCGGCAACTCGGTGCGCAGGCGATCGAGCTGGCCCAGTTTTTTCAAGAAACCCTGTTGCGCTCCGCTGCCGAGCGAGAGCGCCATGCGCGCCGCGCCGATATTCGAGGAATAGGTGAAAATCTCCGGCACGCTGAGAACGCGGCGTTGCGCCTCGAAATCGTGGATGGCAAATCGGCCCATCTGCAGCGGCGCGCGGGCGTCGAACTTCGAATTGAGAGTGACCTTGCCGGAATCGAGCGCCATCGCCACAGTGAAGGCCTTGAACGTCGATCCCATTTCGTAGACGCCGGTGGTCAATCGGTTGATGCGCGACGGATCGAGCGCCTCGCGTGGATTATTCGGGTCGTAGTCCGGCTCCGACACCAGTGCGACGACCTCGCCGGTGCGCACATTGAGGACGAGACCCGCGGCGGCGAGCGCACTGAATTTTGCACGCGCGGCGACCAGTTCGTCACGCAGTGCGTGCTGAACGCGAAGATCGACGGCGAGCTGCACCGGCTGTTGCAGCCGGTCGGTGGCAAGGCCGGCCATGTGCAAGGCCGCAAGCCCTTGCCCGTCAAGCCACTTTTCGATGCCCGCAATGCCCTGGTTATCGATATTGACGTGGCCGATGAGATGCGAAATCTCGTCGCCGTTCGGATAATCGCGCTTGTTTTCGTTCAGGAAGCCGATGCCCGGCAGTCCCTGCCGGTATATTTCGCGCTGCTGCTCAGGCGTGATGTCGCGCTTGAGCCAGACGAAGCCACGCTTGGACGATAGCCGCTCACGCAAGTCCTTGGCGTCGAGATCGGGCAGGTCCGCGGTGAGCAGTTCGACCGCTTCGTCGACGTCGATGAGCCGGCGCGGTTCGGCGTAGAGCGAGGGCACGCGCACGTCGGTCGCCAAGACTTCGCCGTTGCGATCGAGGATATCGGGGCGCGCCGTCGCGACGGCGTCGCTCGAGACGACGCGATGAACCGTTTGTTCGTCGGCTTGGATCGCGAACATGACAAGCCGCGCGGATATGACGGCATAGACGAGAGCGAAGGCCAGAATAGCCAGGCCGATGCGGGCCCGCGCTTTGGCGCCGCGATCGAGATCTTTGCCATAGAGCAGCTTGCGGATGAGCCATTGCCGCCACGGAATTTCGCGCGGACGTATCGCGGCCGGCTGCAGGGTGAATGTATCCGCGGTCGCGCTCATTACCTCGGCGCTCCATTTACCGCCGCCGCCGGCGTTTGGCCGCCGCCATCGGCAGGCGCCGCTACGACGGCCGGAATGCTGCCGGTCGTCCCGATGGTGCCGGGCGCCTCGAAATTCTCAATCACGCCGCCGATCGGATCCGTGCTTGCAGTGACGTCTTCGGTCGGTCGGTCGGGCAGGCGATCGAGGGTGTCGAATTGCGTGGGAGCGACGGTTTTGAGATGCAAGAAGCGCTTGGCCAGTGCTTCGATGCGCGCCGGATTGTCGAGTTGCCCCCATTCGGCGCGCAAAGCCGCGATCTCGTCACGCTGATGGCGTACCTCGCTGCGCAGCTTGGCGAGACGCTCGGCCTGGACCGTGGCGTCGAACTTGATCCGATAGACCCAGGCGGCGGCGAGCACGAGCACCCCGATCACGACGAAATTGAGCACGCGCAGGATCACGGCCGCCCTCGCATGATGTCGGCGAGTGACGGCAGGTGCGGCAAAGGGCTTTCCGTGTCCGTCGCGCGCGGCGGCGCATCGGTGCGCGCGGCGGCGCGCAGCTTGGCCGAGCGCGCACGCGGATTGGCGGCAATCTCGGCTTGGTCCGGGGTTTCCGGACGCCGGGTCAGCACGCGGAATGTCGGCGGCGGCGCCGCGACGACGGGACGGTGGCGCGAGGGAGCCGGCGTGCGGCTGCGTAGGGCGAGGAAGGTTTTGACGATGCGATCCTCGAGCGAGTGGAACGCCACTACGACGAGACGGCCCGACGGCTTCAAGGCGCGCTCGGCGGCGGCAAGCCCGCGCGCCAGTTCGGCGAGCTCGTCGTTGACGAAAATGCGTAGGCCCTGAAACGTCCGGGTGGCCGGATGGATTGCGCTCTCGCGTGCGTGGACCACCCGCGCAACGATTTCGGCGAGCGCGCGGGTTGTTTCGATGGCCCGTTCGCTTCGCGCTTTGACGATCGCCCGCGCGATGGCGCGGGCGTGGTTTTCTTCTCCCAAACTGGCAATGATGGCGGCGAGATCGCGCTCGCCGGCCCGCGCGACGACATCGGCCGCGCTCGGACCGTCATGCCCCATGCGCATGTCGAGCGGTCCATCGAGCCTGAACGAAAATCCGCGCGCAGCCTCGTCAAGCTGCATCGACGAAACGCCGAGATCGAACACAATGCCATCCGCCGCGGCAGGGTCGCCCGCGATCGTTGCCAAGTTCGAAAAGCGATCCTCGACGAGTTCGAGCCGGCCGCGTGCTTCATCGACGAGAGCGGCGCCCTGCGCGATGGCGGCTTGATCGCGATCGATGCCGATCACGTGGGCGCCGGGCGTTTGCAAGATCGCGCGCGTATAGCCGCCGGCGCCGAACGTTGCGTCGATATAGAAACCGTCACCGCGAACACCGAGCCAGTCGACGACGCGGCGGGCGAGCACGGGAACGTGACGAGCCAGTCCGCCAGCGACAGCGTGGCTGTCGCTGCCCGTCATCATTCCCGTGCTCCGAGCGGTTTTGCCGCCGCCGCCATCCGGGTACCCAGTTCCTGCTTGAAGGCGCGGACCTTCTCGGTGGCCTCCGTTAGTTCCGCGCGAAAGCGGCTGGGTTCCCAGATTCGAAATTTGTGGCCGAGACCGACGAAGGTCGCCGTGTCGGTGATGCCGGCATGAGCCTTGAGCGTGTCGGTGAGTACGACGCGGCCCTCGCCGTCGATCTTCAGCGTCTCGCTGGTGCCGTAGAGCGACAGTGAAAACTGCTCGCGCTGTTCGGAATAGGGCGAGAAGCCCGCGATCAGCGCTTCGATCTCTGCCAACAGTGCGTTGCCGCCGGCATCGAGCGCCGGCCGGTCGAGCGCGGGATAGCAATAAAGTCCATCGAAGCCGTCGCGCGCCAGCACCGCGCGGAAGAAAGCCGGCACCGATACGCGTCCCTTGGCGTCCAGCCGGAGCACATAGTGGGACACAAAGCGGTCCATCTCGCCCCTCGCCGTGCGGCAGGCCCAACCCGCGAGGCCCGTGCAATACCAGCATTTCCGGGAATAAATGGGTTATCATGGGATAATATGGGGCGTCAACGGAGCTACCCCTGTCGATTGGGCAAAACCGCTCAATTTCGATTAACGAGGGGCAAGCTTAAGGAATGGTTGAAGCCCGGCTTTGGGGTGAGCGCATGGCGTGACCGTCCCACCGCGCCGTCGTCCCACTACGCCGACACTTGCCGGGCTCGCGCGGTGTGCGATGCCGACACTTCGCGTGGCACGAACGCAACGAGTGGCGGCTTTTTTCGCAATTCGCGCATAGGTCGCCGCAAATCGCTTGTGGCTCGGCCGCGTTATCTTAAAGTCCGCTCATGTCGCATCCTGAGTTTGCTCCGGATTCCTGCGTCGTTGCCGAAGTCATGGCTTCGCCCAATCACGGCGAACGCCGCGACGGCATGCGGCCGGATATGATCGTGCTGCATTACACGGGTATGGCGGATCCCGAAGCCGCGCTCGAACTCCTCAAAGCTCGCGGCAGCGAAGTCTCTGCCCACTACTTCGTGTTCGAGGACGGGCGGATCATCCAGATGGTGCAGGAAAGCCGCCGCGCCTGGCATGCCGGGAAAGCGTCGTGGGCGGGCGAAACCGATATCAATTCCTGCTCGATCGGCATCGAAATCGCCAATCCAGGCCATGACCACGGCTATCCGGAGTTCCCCAAGCGGCAGATCGCGGCGGTCACCGCACTCTGTCGTAGTATCCAGACCCGCAATACGATTCCTCCGGTGCGGGTCTTGGCGCATTCCGACGTGGCGCCCGGCCGCAAGCAGGATCCAGGCGAAAAATTCCCCTGGCGCACGCTTTACGATTCCGGCGTTGGCCATTGGGTCAAGCCGGCTCCCATTATGAATTTCGGTCAATCGCTATCGCCCGGCGCGCGCGGCGATGCGGTGGCCGCGTTACAGAAATCGCTCGCCGACTACGGCTACGGTGTCGAGATCAACGGCGAATACGATTCCATGACCCACGAAGTCGTCACCGCCTTCCAGCGCCATTTTCGGCCGGAACGCATCGATGGCGTCGCCGATCCGTCGATGCGTAGCACGTTGCAGGAGCTGCTCGCCAACCGGGGCCGTGCGCGGACCCTGGCCGCCCGTGCCCGCAACGCCATGCTGCTCGTCTCCCCTTAACCGCCCCTGCTTCGGTCCCTTGACGGCGCGGCGCAACGTCTCCATTCCTGTTTAGTCAGTCGGCCGGATGGCCGCTCCGGCCCCCACCCTTCCCTTCCCCGCCAGCGGGAGAGGGTTAGGGAGGGGATCGCCGGGGAGGAAAGTCCGGGCTCCATGGACAAGCGGTGCCGGATAACATCCGGCGGGTGCGAGCCCAGGGATAGTGCCACAGAGAACAGACCGCCGCGGTGCGTAGCGTTTGCCGCGGCAAGGGTGAAACGGTGCGGTAAGAGCGCACCGCGTCGGCGGTAACGCCGGCGGCACGGTAAACCCCACCGGGAGCAAGACCGAATAGGGACGGCGCGGGGCTCGCGTGAGCGAGCTTCGGGATCGGTGTCCGGATCCGGCCGTCCGGGTAGGTTGCTTGAGGCGCCGGGCAACCGGCGTCCCAGAGGAATGGCCGTCACGTCTGCGAACCAGGTTCGCAGGCCTTCCAGAACCCGGCTTATAGGCTGGCTGACGTGAAACTAAGGGCGCCCGGCGGAATCCCGTCGGGCGCCCGCCAAGGCTTAACCCCGGCCAAGTTTTGACGCCGGCAAATTTTCAGAATTGCGACCTGCCTAATATTTTAGCGCCGAACGCCGCGACGCACGGCATCGGCTCCGCCGGACGCCAAAACTATTAATAAAATCAATGATCTCGTAATGGCACGAGGCTTGCTGCTTTGCAGCAAAGTTTTGCCTTGGCCAACCCTTGCCTTGGGGCATTTCGGGTCGGCCCTAACCACGGGAGCTAGGACATGGATTACGTGAAGCCGGCGGATGTCGCCGCCACCATGATGAATACCGGGCGCGCCAAGCTCGCATTGTCGCCGCTCGACCTTGTCATCCGCAGTGGCCTTGCCGGCGCCATTCTTGCCGCAGCCACAAGCCTCGCCTTCACCGCCATGGTGCAGACTAACCAGCCACTGGTGGGCGCACTCATCTTCCCCGTCGGCCTCATCTTGATCGTGCTGCTCGGTCTCGATCTCGTCACCGGCAGCTTTGGGCTTTTGCCGCTGCCCTGGATCGAAAATCACGTCAGTGCCAAGACCATGCTGGGTAATTGGAGCTACGTATTCCTCGGCAACCTGATCGGCAGCGTGGTCTATGGCGGTCTCTTAGCGATCGCGCTGACCAATTTCGGCACCGCGGCTCCTGCCGGGGTTGCCGCCAAAATCATCGCCGTCGCGGAAGCCAAAACGACCGGCTACGAGGCGCTCGGTTTCGCTGGACTCATCACCGTGTTCGTCAAGGCGGTGCTCTGCAATTGGATGGTGTGCCTCGGCATTGTCGCGGCCATGGCCACCTCATCGACGATCGGCAAGATCGCCTGCGCTTATATGCCGATCCTCATCTTCTTCGCCCAAGGCTTCGAACACTCGGTGGTCAACATGTTCGTCATCCCGACCGGCATGATGATGGGCGCCAAGATCACCGTGCCCGAATGGTGGCTGTGGAATCAGATTCCGGTGACGCTCGGCAACCTGGTGGGCGGCTTCGTGTTCACGGGGCTTGCGCTCTACATCACCCACAAGCCCCGCAGTTTGGCGCCGGCGCCTCTCACCGCACCGACCCAAGTACCGGCTGAATGACGGAGACGGAGATCAAGCTCTCCGCGGCCGGCGAAACCGGCGACTTCAACCCTGAACAAAAACGCTATCTCGAAGGGTTCGTCGCCGGAGTGCAAATCGCCAAAGCGGCGAAAAACGTCGCCGGCGGGGCGCCGGCCGGCGTGCCCATTGCCGGCGCAGCGTCCGAGCCCTCGGGTCCGGATGCGGCCGGGCTTGCGGCGCAGAACCGCGTGCTCGCCTCCGGCCGAAAGCTTTCCGATCCGGAAAAATTCAAGCGGGAACAGCATCCCTTCGATACTTACGAACGGCTGAAGCAACACGCGGCAAAGGGCGAATATCCCAAGCCGCCGGACAATTTCCGCTGGCGCTTTTTTGGCTTGTTCTACGTCGCGCCCAATCAGAATTCCTACATGTGTCGGTTGCGCAGCCCCAACGGCATCGTCAAGGCCGTGCAGTTTTCAGGCCTTGCCGATCTCGCCGAACGCTACGGCGGCGGCTATGCGCATGTGACCACGCGCGCCAATCTCCAGATCCGCGAGGTGCAGGCGCACAACACAGTCGCCATGATCGAAGCGATCCAGGATTTGGGGCTGTGCTCGCGCGGTTCCGGCGCCGACAACATCCGCAACGTTACCGGCACGCCAACCGCCGGCATCGACCCGCAGGAGCTCATCGACACCCGCGCTTACGCGCGCGAATGGCATTTTCACATTCTCAACGACCGCTCGCTGTACGGCTTGCCGCGCAAGTTCAACGTCGCCTTCGATGGCGCCGGCAGCATCGCCGTGCTGGAGGACACCAATGACATCGGCTTTCAGGCGGTCGAGGTGAAGGAGGGTTTTGGCCTCAAAGCAGGCGTGTGGTTCAAGCTCTGTCTCGGCGGCATTACCGGCCATCGCGATTTTGCCCGCGACACCGGCGTGCTGGTCGAGCCGAAAGACGCCTGCATGGTGGCGGACGCAGTGGTGCGCCTCTTCATCGACCACGGCGACCGCACCAAGGCGCGCTTGAAATACGTGCTCGACGCCATGGGCGTCGAAAAATTTCTTGTCCTGCTCGAGGGAAAGCTCGGCCGCAAGCTCGACCGCGCCATACCGGGCGCCGTGGCGCCCCGTCCGGCATTCGACCGCACCGCGCATATCGGCATTCATGCGCAGAAGCAGCAAGGACTGAACTGGATCGGCGTCGTCGTGCCGGTGGGCCGGATGTCGGTCGCGCAGATGCGCGGTCTTGCCGATATCGCGCGCGAGCTCGGCGACGGCGATCTGCGGCTCACGGTCTGGCAGAACCTGCTCATCTCCGGAGTGCCGACTGAGCAACTCCGCGCTGCACGGGAGCGCATCGAAGCGCTGGAGCTCGCCATTACGACCAACGCCATCCGCGCCGGCCTCATTGCCTGCACCGGCAATACCGGCTGCAAGTTTGCCGCCTCCGACACCAAGCGCCATGCCGAGGAGATCGCGCGCTGGTGCGAGACGCGCGTTCCGCTCGACACGCCGGTCAATATCCATTTGACGGGGTGCCATCACTCCTGCGCGCAGCATTTCGTGTCGGAGATCGGGCTGCTTGCCTGCAAGGTTCAAGCGAACGAAAACGACGACCCTATCGAAGGCTATCACATTCTCGTCGGCGGCGGGTTTGGACCAAACGCTGCCTTGGGGCGCGAGCTTTTTCGCGATGTTTCCGCCGTAGCAACGCCACAAACCGTCGAGCGCATTTTGAAGGCCTATCTCGCTCATCGTGCGTCGCGTGAGGAGACGTTCCTTGGCTTCACACGGCGGCACGACATCGCCACGCTGAAAGCGATGACCGAGTTGGAGGCCGCCGAATGAGCATGACGCCGCGGCCGCCGCTGCCGTCGTTCATCCCCGAATCGGCGCCTTTTACGCCTGAGCAGCGCACCTGGCTCCATGGGCTTTTCGCCGGATTGTTCGGCCTTGAGGAAGGCGTCACGCCGCTCTCCAGCGCCGAAGTTGCCGAGCTCATTCCGGGTCTGCTCGCTGGCGCTGCTACGCCGGCACCGGCCGAGATCGACAGCGGCGCGGACGCCGATGACGGTGCGCCTTGGCACGATCCGGCCATGCCGTTGCCGGATCGCATGAAGCTCGCGGAGGGCCGGCCGCTACCGCGGCGGCTGATGGCGGCAATGGCGCAGCAGGATTGCGGCCAATGCGGCTATAATTGCAATGACTACTCGGCCGCGCTGTTTGCGCAATCAGAGAAGCGGCTGAACCTCTGCGTGCCGGGCGGCAAGGAGACGGCCCGCATGCTCAAGCAGCTCTATCAGGAGCTTGAGAGCGCGCCGGCCGTGGCAGCTCCGCCCGCGCCGAGCGCGGCCCCGCCAGCGGTGCGGCCCGGCCGCTCACGCGATAATCCGGTTTATGCAACGTTCCTGTCGCGTCGGCGGCTGAACAAGCCGGGTTCGCAAAAAGAGACGTGGCATATCGATATCGATCTTGCCGGCACCGATCTCGACTATGTCGTTGGCGATTCCTTTGGCGTTTTTCCGGCCAACGATCCCGATCTGGTCGAAGCCGTGATTGCCGCAATTGACGCGCCGCCGGATTTCCCCATCGGCGATCGTACGCTGCACGAAGAGCTCACCGACGGCGCCGCGCTGTCGCCCGCGCCCGATATGCTGTTCGAGCTCATTTCTCATCTGACCGGCGGCGAGCGGAAGCAGAAGGCGATAAAGCTTGCTGCGGGTGGCGATCCGGATGGCGATGCCGCTGCGCTCGACGTGCTCGCGGCCCTGCAAAAATTCCAGCGACTGCGGCCCGATCCGGAGGCCTTTATCGAGGCGCTCGATCCGTTGCAGCCGCGGCTTTATTCGATCTCGTCGTCGCTGAAAACGACTCCGAGGCGCGTCTCGCTCACCGTCGATGCGGTCCGCTATGAGATCGGCAAGCGCACACGCCACGGCGTCTGCTCCACCTTCCTTGGCGGCCGCATCGCGCCCGGCGACAAAATCAGGGTCTATGTCCAGAAGGCGCAGCATTTCGCATTGCCGACCGACCCGTCGAAACCGGTCATTATGATCGGGCCCGGAACCGGTATCGCGCCGTTCCGCGCCTTTCTGCACGAGCGGCAGGCCACCGGTGCGCCGGGACCCAACTGGCTGTTCTTCGGCCATCAACGCAGCGCCTACGACTTCTTCTACGAAGACGAATTTACGGCCATGCGTGAGGCTGGCTTGCTGACCCGCCTCTCGCTGGCTTGGTCCCGCGATTCCAACGAGAAAATCTACGTGCAGCACCGCATGCGCGAAGCCGGCCGCGAGCTGTGGTCCTGGATCGATGACGGCGCCCATATCTATGTCTGCGGCGATGCGCTGCGCATGGCCAAGGATGTCGAATTGGCCTTCGTCGACGTCATCGCCGAGCATGGCCGCCGTAGCCCGGTCGATGCGATGAAAGTGCTTGGCGAGCTGAAAGCCAGCGACCGCTACCAGACCGACGTCTACTAGGAGATTGTCAGGCCGTGACCGTCGACCGCAGTCCTGCCGCACTCCGACCGCCGCGCATGGCCGCATTGTCGCGGCTGCCGGCGTTTTTCGCGCTCGAGGGAAAGCGCGCAGTCGTTGCCGGCGGCGGCGAGCCCGCGGCGTGGAAAGCGGAGCTGCTTGCGGCCGCGGGCGCGCGGGTCGATGTCTTCGCGCCGGCGCCGGGCGAGGCGATGCTCACGCTCGCCGCCGCTCCGCCACGCGGGCAGGTCGTGATTCACGATCGCGGCTGGATAGCCGCCGACTTCGCTGGCGCCGCCCTCGCCGTCGCCGATTGCGCCGACGCCAAAGCGGCTGCGGATTTTGCCGCCGCCGCGCGCGCGGCGG
>Ga0102924_1001154_pt1 | contig 30965 bp, 27 predicted proteins | sample PaiPotPPM11metaG_FD_80116 | JGI IMG/M metagenome (GOLD analysis project Ga0102924, IMG submission 80116) | Iron sulfur acid spring bacterial and archeal communities from Banff, Canada, to study Microbial Dark Matter (Phase II) - Paint Pots PPM... ... | reverse complement strand
TAGCTCCGAAACGTCGAACGCAAGCCACGGTGTAGATTCGTGCGCGAAACGTTCACCCTCGGTAAAGGTGCGAACCCCATCGGCCGAATGAGCCACAACTATACGCTTTAGCGGATCAACATCTAGCACGAGAGCAGCTCCCGTGCGCAAATAGCGATTGATTTTTTCAGCGGCGAAGGCGGCCCGGTACGACGGCGAGCGGACTTCCACCGCGACATCCGGAGCGAACGGGGGTTGCTCGCGCTCTGATTCCGGCAGCGATCGCAGACGCTCCAACATGAGGACGGCAGCGTCGGGTACGAACATCGTTTGCGTTCCATCTGCAACGCCAAGCCGGAAATCCCACTCGGTTCCTGCTATGCCGATACCGGCACTGCATCGCCGAAGAATCGTAAACGCCGCTCCCTGCACGATAGAGTGCTTCGCTTTTGGGCTCACGGCTTTTGGATACGCCTCGCCGTCGAGGTACTCGATGTAGGGTTTTTCCAGCAGCACTTCTTCCATCCCATACTAGTGTATCACGCAGAGACCAGCCGATCGCAACCACGTCCGGCGTTGCAGGCGTAGGAACAGCTCTTTTAGTCACCTTAGAGCGCGACGAACGAGCGCCGGATGGTGCGGGAGCTTGCATGAGGATGATGACCGGGCTCGTGTCCTGCGGATCTTGCGGTGGCAACGGAGTAGGAGTCGGCAAGTGCGCGCAACTTGCTAACACGTACGCGAACACCGCGACGATTGCCCGATTCATAGTATATAAATGAATGAGTCCCATCCGGCGTGACAGAAGGCCCATTAGTTATGGCTCTGCATACCGTGCACGATGCGCGTCCCTACGAGCCCGAAAAAGGGACGGTACGGCGCGTTACCGCCGGCGCGATAAAGCGCCGCAAAGGGCGCACGATCTTTCCAATCGTCACGGCTTATGACGCGCCGTTCGGACAGTTCGCCGAAGCGGCGGGCATCGACGTCATCCTCGTCGGCGACAGCGTCGGCAACGTCGTGCTAGGTTACGACGAGACGACGCCCGTAACGATTGAAGATATGATCCATCACTCGCGCGCAGTCGTGCGCGGAACCGCGCGCGCACACATCATGGTGGACATGCCGTTCGGTTCGTATCAGGTTAGCGACGAAGAGGCGACGCGCAACGCGATTCGTTTAGTGAAAGACGGCGGCGCATGTTCGGTAAAGATGGAAGGCGGAACGTACGTCGCCGATCGCATCCGCGCGATCTACGGTGCGGGCATTCCGGTCGTCGGACACATCGGCGTCATGCCGCAAACCGCAAGTTTAGGCCCCGGGTATAAAATGCGCAAGAATCGCGAACGGCTGTTCGCCGACGCCCGCGCGGTCGAAGAGGCCGGCGCATACGCGATCGTACTCGAAGTGATCGATCACGAAGTCGCGCGCGAGCTTACCGAAATGCTGACGATTCCGACCATCGGCATCGGCTCGGGTCCGCATTGCGATTCGCAAGTGCTCGTGCTGCACGACGTGCTCGGCATGTATCCGGATTCGCCCAGCTTCGTCAAGCGCTACGCTTCCATCGGAACCGACGCCACCACCGCGCTGCGCGCATTTGCTTCCGAAGTACGCGAGCGTAGATTTCCTACGTTGTCACCCTGAGCTTGTCGAAGGGCGGAGCAGCGCGCGAGTGATGCCACGCCGGAACGCTCGGATAGGTCCCGGTCAGGCAACCCAAACACATTTCGTCGCGGCTGCGTCCGGTTGAGGCGATCAACCCATCGAGGCTCAAGTACCCTAACGAATCCGCGCCCATGCGCTCGCGGATCTCTTCGACGGTATGGTTGGCGGCAATCAGTTCGTCGTACGTCGCCATGTCCACGCCTAAGTAACACGGGTGCATGATCGGCGGCGAGCTCACGCGCACGTGCACTTCCGCGGCGCCCGCTTCGCGCAGTAATTGCACAATGCGCGGTGTCGTCGTTCCGCGGACGATCGAATCGTCCACCACCACCACGCGCTGCTGATTCAAGTTTTCGATCACCGGGTTGAACTTCAAGTGCACGCCGCGGCTGCGCATATGCTGCTCGGGACTGATGAACGTGCGCCCTATGTAGCGGTTCTTTATCAGCCCCTCGACGTACGGCAAGCCGGATTCGGCCGCGTAGCCGATCGCGCCGGGAATCGCCGAGTCGGGCACCGCCATCACGACGTCTGCTTCCACCGGATACTCGCGCGCTAATTCGCGGCCCATGCGATACCGCGCCATGTATACCGATTCGCCGCTGAAATTTGAATCGGGGCGCGCGAAGTAAATGTATTCGAACATGCAGAGCGCCGGCTTTTCGTCAATCCTGACGCGCTCGGAGTGCAGTCCGTCTTTGGAAATGCGAATAATTTCGCCCGGCAACAGCTCGCGCACGTACGTCGCGCCGATCGTCGATAGCGCGCACGACTCCGACGCAACCACGTACCCGCCGGTCCCGTAGATCCCCAGACAGAGCGGCCGCACGCCCCACGGATCGCGAAACGCGTAGAGTTCATCCTTGGTACAGAGCGCGATCGAGTATGCGCCGCGCGCGCGCTCCAGCAGCGCGCGGATGCGTTCTAACATCGTACCGTCGCTCTCGACGAGCAACTTCGCCATGACTTCGGAATCGGAGGTCGCTTGCAGCGTTACGCCGGGGGAGAGCGACTCGCGCAGCTCGTCGGTGTTGGTGATATTGCCGTTGTGCGCGAAAGCAAAATCGCCGATGGTGCTTTGTTCGAGGAGCGGTTGCGCATTGACGACGATCGACGAGCCGGTTGTCGAGTAACGCGTGTGTCCGACGGCGATGTAGCCGTTCAGCTCGCGCAGATTATCTTCATCGAAGATGGCGCCGATGAGGCCCATCTCCTTGTGCGATCGCAGCGTGCCGCCGTCAGCCGCCGCGATACCGGCCGATTCTTGCCCGCGATGCTGCAGCGCGTAGAGCGCGAAGAATGCAAGACGGGCCGCGTCGTGCCCCGGTGCATAAATTCCCGCGACGCCGCACATGAACCCTTAGTTCGGAGCGCCTCAAAGGATGGCCCGCTGGCGCGGGCCTCCGTCTTAAGTCTTTGGGCGAGAACCCTATGGTGTCGTGGTGAGCGGCGTTCGCTCCCCCGAGTCGAGGCCGGCATGAAGCTCACCGAGAACAAGGCGGGCGTGCGCGCCCTTGCAGTGCTTTCCGTCACGAAGGAATACGATTCCGTGCGGGCGCTCGACGGCGTTTCCTTTGAAATAGGCGCGGGCGAAATGGTCGCGCTCATCGGCCCGAGCGGTTGCGGGAAGAGCACCCTGCTGAATCTGGCCGGCTGCGTCGAGCTGCCGACCTCGGGAGCATTTTTGTAGACGGCCAAGAGACGAGCCGACTTATGTCATGGTGAGCGGCGTTCGCGTTGCGAACGCCCAGTCGAACCACGGCCGAGCGTAGTCGAGGCCCGCGTGAATCTCACCTTGAACCAGTGACCTTGTGAGAGTTCTGGTTGTCGGAAACGGGGCGCGCGAAGACGCGCTTTCATGGCGTTTGGCCGCATCGCTGTCGTGCGAAGCGGTATTCGCAGCGCCGGGAAATGCCGGCACGGCATCCCGCGGCGAGAATTGGAGCATTCCTGCGACCAACGGCAGAGCGCTCACTAGCCGCTGCCAACAAGAAAAGATCGATCTAGTCGTCCTGGGACCGGAAACCGCAATCGCCGCGGGCATCGGCGATCGCTTGCGCGACGCCGGCATTGCGACCTTCGGCCCGGATCGCTCGGCCGGACGTTTAGAATCGAGCAAAATTTTCGCCAAGCGTTTCATGGAACGCCACGAGATTCCGGCCGCGCGAGCCGTCATCGTTCATTCGCTCAGCGGCGCGCTCAAAGCGCTCGACGAGTGGAGCGGCGCGTGCGTCATCAAAGCCGACGGCCTCGCGGCAGGTAAGGGCGTCGTCGTTGCATCTGAACTGGACGAAGCTCGTAAGGTGCTGCAAGAATGGTATGGTTCGAATCACATCCCCGGCGGCGGCGCGGACGTGCTGCTCGAAGAAAAACTTGAAGGGCGCGAGCTGAGCGTCTTCGCAATCGGCGACGGCCGCGCGCTCTATCCGTTTGCGGGCGCGTGCGATTACAAGCGCGCGGGCGACGGCGACACCGGTCCCAACACGGGCGGCATGGGCGCATACTCTCCGCCGCAAGGTTTTCCGGACGATCTCGACGAGCAAGTTCGCACGCGCATCATTTCGCCGGCACTGCGCGGATTGCTCGCCGAGGGCGAGCGCTACATCGGCGTGCTGTATTGCGGATTGATGTGGACGACGAACGGTCCTTACGTGATCGAATTCAACGCGCGTTTCGGCGATCCGGAAACGCAAGTGCTGATGCCGCGCGTGAACGGCGACTTCGCTGCGTTTCTTAAGTCGGCCGCCGACGGCGCGCTCGATCCGGGAGCGGCATCGCTGAGCGATCGCGCCTGCGTCGGGGTCGTGCTTGCGACCGCTGACTATCCGGCCAGCAGCACGCCCGCGGTCGATCTTCCACCCCAGCTTCCGACGCTCGAAGACGTAAACATATTCCGCGGATCGACCGGCGGCCGTGTGCTGACGGTCACCGCGCTCGCGGACGACTTGCCGTCCGCACGTTCGAAAGCTTATGCAGCCGTCGACGACATAATGAATCGCTTCGGCTTCGCCGCGACCCTAAAACACCGCCGCGACATAGCCAGCGTTTAGCAGTAAAGGATGGCCCGCTTCCGCGAGCTTCCGTTTAAGGGTGTCAAAACCCACGTTCCACAAGGCGCTTCTGGATAGTGTTGACGTAACACGCCTTTGCCGTTCGCGTCCGGCTGAAGCGTCAACTGTCGAATTTTCAGAAAATATTCCGGCCTTGGTAATCGCCGATAGGCTCTGACGTACTCGACGAATTGCAATGTCGGTCCCGAGACCTGCACGGATACGACGGCCATAAATGGAGAGCTGGCGGAATATATCGGTGACGAGCCTGAAGCGCATGCGCCGACAAGGCAGGCTGACAACACCACGCATGCGCCAATAAGTGCACGCAATGACCTCAACGTGATGTTATTACTCCCACTCAACCGTGCTCGGTGGTTTCGAAGTGATGTCGTAGGCAACTCGGTTGATGCCCGGGATTTCATTGACGATGCGCGTGCTGATGCGTTCCATCAGCGGATAAGGCAGGCGCGCCCAATCCGCGGTCATGCCGTCTTCGCTGGTGATGGCCCGCACGGCGACGAGATTTGAATACGTGCGGCCATCACCCATCACGCCGACGCTCTTGACCGGCGTAAGCACGGCAAAGTATTGCCATGGCTTCGGATCGAGCGTCGCGCCGTCGATCTCTTCACACACAATCGCATCCGCTTCACGCACAAGCGCGAGCCGCTCCTCGGTCACGTCCCCGATGATGCGCACCGCTAACCCCGGCCCCGGAAACGGCTGACGCTGAACGATCCGTTCGGGCAATTCCAACACCTTGCCAACCGCACGCACTTCATCTTTAAAGAGCGCCCGTAGCGGCTCGATCAGCGCGAGATTCATCTCTTCCGGCAGCCCGCCGACGTTATGATGGGATTTAATCTTATGCCCGGCTTTGCTGCCGGGCGTCTTCGACTCGATCACGTCGGGATACAGCGTTCCTTGCACCAGATATTTTACGCCCGGAATGCGCGCGGCTTGCTCCTCGAAGATGGCGATGAATTCGTGGCCGATGCGGATGCGCTTCTCCTCGGGGTCGGCGATGCCGGCGAGGCGGTCGACGAATCGCTTGCGCGCGTCGACTGCGACTACATTTAAATGAAGGACCTCGCGGAAGGCTTCCACGACGAGGGCCGCCTCGTTCTTTCGCAGCAGGCCGTGATCGACGAAGATGCAGGTCAGCTGCTCGCCAATCGCGCGCGACACCAGCGTCGCGGCAACGGCCGAATCCACCCCGCCTGAAAGCGCGCAGATCACTTTATCGTTGCCGACCTGCGCGCGAATCCCCGAAATGGTGCGCTCGACGAACGACTCCATGCGCCACTCTGAGCCGATGCCTGCGATGTCGTGCAAGAAATTACCCAGCACGGTGCGGCCGCACTCGGTCTGCGCGACCTCAGGATGGAATTGCACGCCGTAAATCTTCCGCGCATCGTCGGCCATGGCCGCGACGCGGCACCGTTCGGTCGACGCGGTTTCAACAAACCCGGTAGGCAGTTTCACGACGGAGTCGCCGTGCGACATCCAGGCGCGCGATTCGTGGGGCACACCCGCGAATAACGCGCTCTCTCCCGCAAATCGCACGATGGCCGGACCATATTCGGCCCGATCGAGTTTCACGAGTTCGGCCCCGGCTTCGCGCGCGATCAACTGCATGCCGTAGCAAATTCCCAGCAGCGGCACACCGCTGCTTACGATTGCCGGATCCATTCGAGGCGCGTCCGGCACGAGCGTGCTTTCCGGGCCGCCGCTCAAAATGAGCGCGCGCGGTTCGCGGCGGGCGAGCTCGCTCCACGGCGTGTCGTAAGGAACGATCTCGCAATACACGTTCAGTTCGCGCACGCGGCGCGCGATCAACTGAGCGTACTGCGCGCCGAAATCTAAAACGAAGGCCGTCGCCGGGGGCACCGCGTCCACTTCGCGGCACAGGAGGCCGACGCATGCAGGCGTAAGCGCTCGGCGTGACCGTCACGCAGCTCAATCGAGCCGGCCGGGAAACATTTACAGAAGCGGTCGGTTTTGCGTTCGAGAACTCACCCTGGATCGCCGAACGCGCCTGGGAAGCACGCCCGTTTGACAGCGTCGACGATTTGCACGCGCGCATGGTCGCCATCGTGAACGACGCGCCGCTGGAGGAACGCATCGCACTCATTGCCGCGCACCCCGATCTAGGCCGAAGGGTCGCGCGCGAAGGCCGGCTGACGCCGGCTTCCCAAGGCGAGCAGAGTTCCGCCGGCCTCGATGCCCTCTCAACCGAAGAGCTGACGCAATTCGAAAAACTCAACGGCGCCTACCGCGCGCGGTTTTCCTTCCCGTTCGTTATCTGCGCGCGCGAAAACACGAAGCAATCAATTCTCACCGCACTCGAGACGCGCACGCGAAACGATCCGCCCACCGAAATCGCCACCGCAATTCAAGAGATCGCGAAGATCGCGCGCCTGCGCCTTCACGACGCAATCCAGAATGGATAATAGTGTCATGGTGAGCTTGTCGAACCACCCCGAGCAGCGCCCATTTGGGCGCATGACGAGGGGCACACAATAACATGACCGCCTACATCCTCGAGTGGCTCAACTTATTGCTGCGCTGGTTTCATTTCGTCGCCGGCATTTCGTGGATCGGTACGTCGCTGTATTTCGTGTGGCTCGACAATCACTTAACGGCGCCCGTGGATCCGAACGACGAACAACAAGGCGTGAGCGGTGAACTGTGGTCGGTGCACGGCGGCGGTTTTTACCACAACCAAAAATATATAACGGGACCCATCGGTCAGCCGCTACCCGGAACATTGCATTGGTTTAAATGGGAAGCGTACTGGACGTGGATCAGCGGCGTCGGCATGCTCGCGATCATGTATTGGGTCGGCGCGAGCAACTATTTGATCGATCGCAGCGTCCTCGATCTCTCACCGGCCGAAGCGATCGCGATCAGCGCGGCGTCACTCGTCGTCGGATGGTTCCTCTACGACACGCTTTGTAAACTGCTCGTGCGCTGGCCGCCGGCACTCGGCGTCGTCGTGTACGCGTTTCTCATGCTGGCAGCGTGGGGACTCTTTCACGTTTTCGGCGCGCGCGCGGCGTATATTCACATCGGCGCGATCATCGGAACGATTATGGTCGCCAATGTCGCGTTCGTCATCATTCCCGGACAACGCAAAATGATCGACGCCCTCCGCGCCGGACGCAAACCGGATCCGCTGCCGGGGCAGCTCGGTAAGATTCGATCGGTCCATAATACGTACTTTACGTTGCCCGTACTCTTCATAATGATCAGCGGGCATTATCCCATGACGTATGACAACCCATTTGGCTGGTTGATTCTCGCGGGCATCAGCCTCTCGGGCGTGCTCGTGCGCTACGCGTTTATTCTGTCGCACAAAGGCAAAATCGTACCGGCGTTGCCGATTGCGGCGTTCGTGGTACTCACGGCAATTGCGATCGCGATTATGCCGCGTGGTAGCGCACCCAAAAGCGTCTCCTTCGCGCAAGTGCGACCGATCTTCGCGCAGCGTTGCGCGGTATGCCACTCCGCCCACCCGGCGCAGCCCGGCTTTACGGCCGCGCCCGCAGGAGTCTTACTCGATACGCCGCAGCACATCGCAAGCAATGCGCAGCGCATTTATCAGCAAGCCGTGGCGACGCAGGCCATGCCGCCCGGAAACGTCACGGACATGACGAAAGCCGAACGCGCTCAAATCGCAGGCTGGATCGCCTCGGGAGCAGCGATCAAATGATCTCAACGCACGTTCTCGACACGTCGCGCGGCGAGCCGGCAAGCGGAGTAACCGTGCGGCTCTTCAGGATCGACGGCGAAGAACGTGAATTGCTGGCGACGGGTCAGACCGACGCGGACGGGCGTATCGCGCCGATTTTCGGCGGCGAGCTCGAACCGGCGACGTACGTTTTACTCTTCTCGGCCGGCGCCTATTTTCGCGCGGTAGGCGTCGCGACGTTTTTCGACGAGATTCCCGTCCGGTTCGTCGTCGAACAAAGCGCACGAAAACTTCACATTCCGCTTCTGGTGGCGCCCTTCGGTTATTCCACCTATAGGGGTAGTTAAGAGGACCTACCCGAGAGAGGGTTCAATCGGTCGGCCAGGTGGCTTGGTTGAAGCGGCACGCAGCGCGCGCACGCGCTTGGTTTATGTTGGGCGCAGTTTGTGCTGTGGCTCTAGCTTTGGCCGTCCCCGCGCTCGCCCAGCGCAGCTCCAATTTCCAAGGCGCGAATCTGCAAAATGCAAACATGCAGAACGCGAACTTGCAAAACGCCAACCTTCAATCCACAAATTTGAAGAACGCCGATTTGGAAGGTGCGAATTTGCAAGGCGCCCACATGAGCGGCGCCAACTTGCGCGGCGCGAATCTGCGCGGCGCGAACTTGCGCGGAGCCAGCCTCACCGGCGCCGACCTGCAAGGGACCGATCTCACATCGACCGATTCGCGCGGTGCCAACTTTGGCGGAGCAAAGCTGCAAAGCGTGAACTTCCGCAGCGCCAACCTTTACGGCGCGCACTTGCGAGGCGGCAACCTCGCCGGCGCGCACCTCTACGACGTCAACCTGCAACACGCCGACCTGCAAGGCGCGAACCTGCGCGGCGCGTCGCTGCAAAGCGGCAAGTTGCAAAGCGCAAACTTGCAAAATGCTAAACTACAAGGCGCGAAAATGCAAGGCGCCAACTTGCAGGGCGCTAACATGCAAGGCGCCCAGTTGCACGGCGCAAATTTACAGACGGCAACCATTTACGGCGCCACTCTTTACAGCGCGGACCTGAGCCGTGCAGACATCCGTGGAGCCAATCTGCAGAACGCGGACCTTGGAATCGCTAACCTCCAGTATGCAAACTTGCAGAAAGCAAACCTGTACGGCGCCGGTTTAAACGGCGCCAGTTTGCAGCACGCAATATTTCAAGACGCAAATCTCCAAGGCGCAAGAATGCAAGGCGCGCACCTGCAGGGCGCCAATTTTCGCGGCGCGACGCTTTATGGAACCGACCTGACCGGTGCGAACTTGTTCCAAACCGATATGCAAGGCGCCAATCTGCAAACGGCCATTCTCCAAACGGCAAATCTGCAAGGGGCCAACCTCCAAAACGCAAACCTTCAAAATGCAAACTTACGCGGGGCGAGTTTGCAAAACGCGATCCTTCAGCATGCGGACTTGCAAGGCGCTGACCTTCAAGGCGCAAACCTGCAAGGCGCGAAAATGCAAAGTGCAAATCTGTATAACTTAAGCCCGATGCCGGCACCCGCACCGTCACCGCACACTGTGCCAACCCCGGCGCCGAGCAGTCCACCGGCGCGAACGCGCCCACCGAAATAGCGAGCGCCGCGTGAGGCGCACGTTCCTTGTAACGGCCGTACTGCTCGCCGTTACTATCGGCGTGGCCTTCGCTCAAACCGGTTCCAATCTCGTCGGCGCAAACTTGCAGGGCAAGAACTTGCAAAATGCCGATCTGCACAATGCGAATCTGCAAAACGCCGACTTGCAAGGCGCCAATTTGCGCGGCGCCAATTTAACCGGCGCGAACCTGCGCGGCGCCAACCTGCTCGGCGTGCATTTGACCGGCGCAAACCTTACCGGCGCGGTTCTGCAAATGGCCAACCTGCAACATGCCGATTCCGAAGGCGCGAATTTTCAAAACGCAAACCTGCAGCAAGCCAACCTGCAAGGCGCGGATCTTCAGAATGCGGTCCTAACGGGCGCCGATCTTTACGGTGCCAACCTCACGCGCGCGAACCTCTTTGGAGCAAACCTTCAAGCCGCCAATTTGCAAACCGCCAACCTGCACGGAGCCAACCTCCACAACGCTTCGTTAAATAATGCGAGCCTGCAGCGCGCCGATTTGCAAGGCACGAATCTTATCGGCGCCAATTTGCTCGGCGCAAAGTTGCAAGGTGCAAACCTGCACGGATCGAGGCGTTCCGCTTCAAGCGCGCTGGCGGTCGCGACCCCTCCCGCCGCTTCCGGCCCGCTTCCACCACCACCAACAACGCCGCCGCGCATCTACCCCACCGGGCGTCCCCGCGGTTACTATCCGCCGCCGGCCCGCATATACGAAACGCCGCCGCCCGCGGTTTTTGGAAACGCGCCGATGGGCGAGGTCCCGATCCTGTTCAACGATCACACCGTGCACACCACGGATGTGCTGAGCCGCGACCGCGTGCTGGCCGCGCTCGTGCGCGGCGAGGCGATTCTCGTTCCGCTGCGTGCGATGCTCAATCAAATGGGCGGCGCACAGGTTAGCTACGATGCCGGCAGCCGGACGATCGATATAATGAAGCCGGGCGCGCACGTCGTGCTGACGCTCGGCGTGCCGCGCGTGATCGTGAACGGAAAGGTACATCCGCTCGACGTTGCGCCGATGCTCTATGAGGGCGAAATCCTCGTTCCGCTACGCGTCATCTCCGAAGGCCTGGGAGCCTACGTGCAATGGGTCGCTGAGCGCCACGTCGTCGTGGTTCGTTACGTCGAGCTTACCGCGCTGCTGCCGACCCCCGCATCGCGCACGCCGGTCCCCGCCACTCCGGTTCCCGCAACGCCGCGCCCAACGCTACCGTCAACGCCGGCCCCTAAGCCCACACCCGTAACGAGCCGCACGCCCGGGCCGGTGCCGGCGCCCGCCGTCGCCACGCCGACGCCTTCGCCGCGCGTTATCGCCGTTCGGAAAGCGCGGCTGATCGCTTCAATCGATTACATGAATTCGCCATCCGTCTCTAACGAAACGACTCCCGCACACACGATCGCCAACCAATCATTCGGAATACAGGCAGCCTATGAATTCGGCGTGCCGCACATGTTTTTAGTTCAGGTCGACTTCAAACGCTATCGGTTTGCGCATAACGCACTTCAGGTATCGACATTGTGCGACCCGGCACCGACCGGCTGTACGACGGTTAACGGTAAAGGGCAATATCAGACGGGTGTATGCCCGGCGCCCGACCCGGGCTGCGTGACCGCCGTGGGATCCGATTTGATCGCAAAGCTAACAGGACGAGCGCAAGAATATGTTCCAGCCTTCAACGGTGAGGATACGGACGTTGATCTGCGCGCAGCGCTTAGGATCATTCCGCACGTATATGCCGGCGCCGGTTTGTATACGAAGCATTACAACTATCTGGGGTACCCGAATATCCGTGGTTACGGCATAGGCATAACGAAACTTCCGAACCTGGAGAAGCAGCTCTCGCTTTTTGCTAGCGTCTGGTATTATCCGCGAGTCGTCGGCAAATACACCTATCCCGTTTCACCGTACTTAGGTCCGTTCTCCGGACTGAGCGTGCCGTTTGGCTACAGCGTCGTGAAGTACCGCGCCGGTGCAACCTTTTGGTTGAACGCGACGAGCTTGTTTTTGGAAGCCGGTTGGGCGGGCGAATATTTCACTTCGAAGATAAATGCGCCCGCCGGCACCTGGACCGAGGGGTCCTTCTTCGGAATAGGCACGTTCTTCCCATGAAGTACGTAGGCATTTGCCTGACGTGCGTCCTGATGCTTTCTGCATGCGGTGCGCCGAGCGTACCGTATGCGCCAATAGGTGGACCGCCGGCCTGCAACACGACCAATCTCATCAACACGGGTTTCAATTACGCGTGGACGTGCTGGGACCGCACGCCGACGGCCGCGGGAACGCTGCCGGGCTATCCCACATTTAACCTCAAGATTTCCGACCTATGCGTTCCGTCCCAAAGCGGGAATCCGTTCGCGGCCATCGAGACCCCCGCCGGATCCGCGGGCTACCTTTCGCAGCAATTTATCGACCATGGCGTGCCACAGTCCGTTTCGTTTCGAGTCTGGGGCACTCAAGATCCGGTCACGGTGACGGTGGGCATCGTTTTTCCGACGGGCACCGCAGTGGGCACCGAAACCATTCTCGACACTTTTACTCCGCCGTCGGTGAACTCTAGTCCAACGAGCTGCTCCGGCGCTGCGCCCATAACGAAAACCTACACCTTTTCGCGATCGGACTTTGGGGTCGGCTCGCTCATCGAAATTCGGCTGCACGTTACGTCAAACGGCGTGAACGGCGCGATCGCGAACTTCGACGATATTACTTCTTCGCCTTAAACGCCGCCCAGCCGCCAAACTCCGAAATGTCTTGGAAGCCGCGCTCCACGATTAATGAACGCGGGTAGATCATCGCGCTCGCAGTTGAGCCGTCGTCCAGGACGATCGCAGCTTCGTAGAGATCGGGCGGCTCACTCGCCAGCAAATGAGCGTGTTGCTCGGGCGTAAACTCGTAGAGTTCGCCCACGATTGAAATCCCGCCGCTGTCAACTTCATAGATTCCAGGATGCTGGTCGCGCACGGAGTGCAGGCGATAGCGCGTCGCCGTCCGCACCTCTCCCAGAAATTTGGCGTCGCCGAGGTTCTTGTGATCGGGCTGCCCGCGCAGCGCCGAGCCGCAGATAAAAAATCTCACTGGTCAACCTCCACAATCGCGCGCGTCAGTGCGGTCACGCCCAGCTCGAGATCGGCATCCGCGGTGCGTTCCTGGCCGACGTGACTGTGCCCGCCGATGCTCGGCACGAAGAGCATGGCCGCGGGAGCAATTTTTGCAATGCACATGGCGTCGTGTCCGGCGCCGCTCGGCACGTCGAGCGCGCGCTGCCCCATCTTCTCGGCAACGCGATGCAACGCCGCGCGCAGTTTCGGATCCATCGGCGTGGGCTGATGCACGTCGAGCCTCTCGAGCAGCACGCGCACGCCGCGGCGCTTTGAAACCTCCCCGGCGCTCTTGTGAAATGCGGCTTCCACGGCTTCCATCTTCTGCGGGTCGGGCGAACGGTTGTCGATCGAAAAGCTGACGCGCGCCGGAATCACATTCGTGCCGCCGGGTTCAACGACGAGCCGCCCAACGGTGACCACCGCGCCGCCTTCTTGCCGCGCGGCAGCTTCCATCGCGAGAATGATTTCAGCCGTAGCCGACAGCGCGTCCGAGCGGCGATCCATCGGCACGGTGCCGGCATGACCACTGGTTCCTTCGACGACAGCGCGATAGCGAATCTGTCCGGTGATTGCGCTCACGACGCCGAGCGAAATACCGGCGGCTTCGAGCACGGGGCCTTGCTCGACGTGCAACTCCAAATATGCGGCCACGCGTTGTTCGCCGCGCTGCGGCAGATCGAGCAATCCGCCGTCCGCGGACGCGAGCGCATCGGCAAGCGAGACTCCGGCTTCATCGCGCAGCGCATACGCTGCATCCAGCGAAGTAAGTCTGGCGAAAACGGCGCTGCCCAAACAGCCGATCGGAAAACGGCTGCCTTCTTCGCCCACCCACGCGACGGCTTCGATCGGATGACGCGTTTGCGTGCCTTCGCGATCGAGTTCCTCGAGTGCGCACAGCGCGGCGACGACGCCGTACGCGCCGTCATAAGCGCCGCCGGTCGGCACTGTATCGAGGTGCGAGCCGACCAGAATCGGCGCGGCCGACGGCTCGGATCCGTTGCGGCGCGCGAAGAGATTGCCGATCGGATCCTGCGTCAGCTGATAGCCACTCTCCGTCGCCCACCGCGCAAAAAGCTCGCGCGCCTTTCGCTCCTGCGGCGTGGCGAGGCTACGATTAATGCCGTGCTGGTATTTGCCGAGTTCCGCCAACTCGGCCAAACGCTCAAGGACCTTCATAATTGTGTCATGGTGAGCGGCGCACCCTCAAAGGATGGCCCGCTACCGCGGGCCTCCGTTTAAATTGCGTCATTGTGAGCGGCGCATACCTATGTGTCATCCTGAGCGGCGCATCTTTGATGCGCAACAATGGTGTCATGGTGAGCGGCGTTCGCTTTGCGAACGCCTGTCGAACCACCACTGAGTAGCGCATCTTCGATGCGCGTATCGAAGGGCGAAGTGCGCATTATTGTGGCGCATGATTTGCAATCCAGTGCCGTGCGATGTCAATCCGTTTGCAGACCCATATGTGTTTGTGCTCCAAGACGTAATCGAGAAAGTGTTCGAGCGCGGCGGTGCGGCCGGGGCGGCCGGCCAGGCGCGCGTGCAATCCGACGGACATCATCTTAGGCTGGCTCTTCCCTTCGCGGTAGAGCACATCGAACGTGTCTTTCATATATTCAAAATAGCCCGACGACGCGGTAAAACCCGGCGGTACGGAAAACTTCATGTCGTTAACATCGAGCGTGTACGGAATGACGAGATGATTCTTGCCCGAGACGTTCACCCAATGCGGCAGATCGTCGTCGTAAGCATCTGAATCATAGAGAAAGCCGCCTTCCTCCACCACCAGACGCCGCGTGTTCTCGCTCGGCGCATATCTGCAGTACCAACCGTATGGACGCTCCCCGATCGTCCGCTCGATCGATGCGACCGCGCGTTTCATCTCGGCGCGCTCTTGCTCTTCACTCATATTTTGAAAACCGACCCACCGCCACCCGTGCGCGCAGACTTCGTATCCGGCTTCGCGAATGGCGCGCGCCGCTTCGGGATTGCGCTCGAGTGCGAGCGCGGCGCCGAAAACGGTTATAGGAATGTCGCGCGCTTTAAAGGCGCGCATCAAGCGCCAGAACCCCGCGCGACTCCCATACTCGTACACCGACTCGACGATGAGATCGCGTTTGTGCGGCCCGAGCGATGCGCCGGGAACTTCCGTGAGATACGTCTCCGACGATTCGTCGCCGTCGGGAATCGAATACTCCGAGCCTTCTTCATAGTTCATGACGATCTGCACGGCCAGCCGGGCACCCCCGGGCCACTGTGGATCGGGCGGATGCTCGCCGTAGCCAATCAGCTCGCGCGGATAATCCGCCATTACGTAACGACCTCTTCCAAACGGTTTGCGTCGCGCGCGAAAACGATCTCCATGGCGATGCGTTCGCCGACCGAAACGTCGCGTCCCCAGCGGTAGGCCGAATACGGCGTGTAACGCGTTCCGGGCGAACCCGGGATTCGCAGCGACACGTCGTAACAGACGAATTCTTTCGGCGGCCCCGCGACAATCGCGCACTGCAGCGCAAACGGCCCGATCACGCCCGGCGGATTGAGCTCGCGCGCCGCCTGCAGAAATGTTTCGCCCATTTCGAACGCTTTCTCGAGCATCGATTCCGTCAGCGTCGCGGCGATGTGGCCGGCTTCTTCTAGACGCATCGGAACGTCTTGCAGCGCGCTTAAAGCCGACGGCGGTACGTTGCGGAAACCTTCGAGGTTGGTTTGCCGGCGCGTATCGGTGCCGCACAGCTCGAGCTCGTGCAGAACCGGCGAATAAAAAAAGTTGAGGTTGACAGTCGGGCCGAGCGCGTACTCCTCGATAACCGCCCAGCGCAACCCGTCTTCGTTTATGGCGCCGTCGCGCATCAGCGTTTGTGAAACCTCGCGATACTCTTTCGGCGAGGAACACAGAAAGAACGCGCGTTCGAAGCTTACCTTCGCATGCGGCGCCTTCACCATGACGAGCCGGTCGATCTCGCCGGGACTCTTGAACTGCAGCGGATGGCGAATTCCGGCGCGGCGCAGGAGCGCGTATTGATTGTTGGCTTCGTCGCGTTCCTCGGCGCGCAGCAGTTTGCGGTTGCCGAACATCGGCACCAACATACCGCGCTCGATCTCGTCGTACGAGTATTTTTCGTGCAGATACACCTCGAACGAGCGATTCGCAACGAAGAGCACGTTGCGCTTGCGGAGTTTCGCTTGAACGTCTGCATTCAAGAGATCGATGAATGCATCGAGCCCTAGCGTTTCGTCGACACATCCGCGCCACGGATCGCTGTTTCGCGCATAATACTGGCCGTACGTTTTCTCCCGGCCTTTGGCGGTAACCACGAGATTACGCAAACCTTGCGCCCGCGCGCCGGCCGCCACTTCCAGCGCGGAATGGCTTCCGATCGAGCAGAGGGTCAGCGCCGAGCGGTCGTAACCGTCGAGCAAAGCGGCGGCATTCACGAGCGGCGAGGTTAGACGCGCCTCAGGGCCGTACCCGCCTATAGCCATGACGACGCTCCTTTTGAAGAAAGCACACACGGTTGCGACCTTTGACGCCGATCGCAGCGAGCTGCAAGGCGTCAGCATTTTCGTACGCGACAACGTCGTCGAAGCGATCGGGCCGGCCGAAACGCTTGCGCAATCCCCCGATGCGACGATCGATTGTTCGCGCATGCTGCTCGTTCCAGGGCTTGTAAATACGCACCATCACTTTTATCAAACGCTCACGCGCAACGTCCCCGGTACGCAGGACGTCAAACTTTTCGATTGGCTGCAAAAGCTCTATCCGATGTGGGCGCGCTTTACGTCCGAAGCCATCCGCATCTCGACCCGGATCGCGATCGCGGAACTCTTGCTTTCGGGCTGTACGACTTCGGTCGATCACGGCTACGTGTGGCCTAACGGTGCGCGCGTAGACGACCAGATCGAAGCCGCCCGCGAGATGGGCTTTCGCTTTCACGCCTCGCGCGGTTCGATGTCGCTCGGACAATCGAAAGGCGGACTGCCGCCCGATAGCGTCGTCGAAGATGAAAGCACAATCCTCAAAGATACGCGGCGCGTCATCGGAGCCTACCACGATTCTTCTCGTCATGCGATGACGCGCATCGTCGTCGCGCCGTGCTCGCCGTTTTCGGTTTCGCCCGATCTCATGCGTGAAAGTATCGCCCTGGCGCGCAGCGCGGGCGTCCACGCGCACACGCACTTAGCCGAGACGCTCGACGAAGAAGCCTTTTGCATCGAACATTTCGGTTGCCGCCCCGTCGAGTTGGCCGAGCGGCTGGGCTGGATGGGCAAGGACGTGTGGCACGCGCACATGGTGCATCCGTCCGCCGCGGAATGTGTTCGCTTGGGCAAGACCCGTACCGGCGTTGCGTATTGCGCGAGCTCGAACATGCGTCTGGGTTCGGGCATCGCGCCGATCGGCGCATTGCGCGCCGCAGGTGCGCGCATCGGAATTGGCGTGGACGGTTCGGCTTCCAACGACGCCTCAAACATGCTGGACGAAGTACGCCACGCCATGCTCTTACAACGCGTAAATAACGGCGCATCAGCGCTCTCGGCGCGCGATGCTTTGGAACTTGCGACGCGCGGCGGCGCCGAAGTGCTCGGGCGCGACGACATCGGCCAACTCGCGCCGGGCATGGCCGCCGATATCGCGGGCTGGTCCATCGACTCGCTCGAACTCGCCGGCGGCGCGGTTCACGATCCGGTCGCTTCGCTGGTTTTCTGCCGCCCGCAACGTCCAGATATCGTAATCGTGAACGGCCGCATCCGAGTCCGCAACGGCGAGCTTTTGGATTTTGATTTGCAGTCGGTGGTAAGCAAGGCAAACGAGATTGCGCGTTCACTTGCAGGGTGAGGCGCTAAAAGGATGGCCCGCTAACGCGGCCTCCGTTTTTAATGTGTCATCCTGAGCGGCGCGCTCTCAAAGGATGGCCCGGTACCGCGGGCCCCCGTTTAATGTGTCATGGTGAGCCGCGCATCTTTGATGCGCCAGTAATGTCATCCTGAGCTTGTCGAAGGACGAACCACGGCCGAGCCATGTCATCCTGAGCCGGGTCGAAGGGCGAGGCCCGCGTTAAGGTATAGAGATGCTCTCCGCGAAAGAGCGCGGTTCAGGTATCGGTTCGTTAAATTCGCGCAACGCGTCCATATAAGTCTCAATTGCGTCGCGAACGTTCCGCGCGGCATCCGCGCGGGACTCTCCCCAGCTAACGCACACGGGCAAATCGGGAACGTAAGCGCTCCAGCCACCGTCACTTGCCTGCTCTAACAGGGCCACATAAATTTTGTTCATTTTAATCCCGCCTGCTTTAGGATTGCCTTCACAATGCCTTTCGGCACTTCCCTAGCCCAACCGTGGAATGGGACCACTACGATTCGCTGGCCATCGGGATCCCGATATATTCGATGGCTCCCCTTGCCTTCCCTAACGAACGTCCAGCCAAATTCTTCCAGGCGGGCCACCAGATCACGCGTTTTCACGACGCAAATCGCGCGCGCCAAGTATTGTCCGGGCATTACGAGAAAATGACCGGACTGTGCACGTGGAATTCCGCCGCCCCTCCGCCGCGCTCGTTCCAGCGTTCGAAAAGTTCTTGAACGCGTTCAACCCCGACGATCACGATATGTGGCCCGCAGATACTATCTTCGGATTGGCGCGCACGGACATGCCCGCATACCTCGATTTTCTCGAACGCGCGACCGAAGCGCGCGGCCTGCCGCCGGGCTGGGTACCCTCCGACGCGTACTGGGTTTTCACGAGCGATGAAATGGCCGGAGAGATCCATGTGCGGCATTTTGTACGTGGCATGCTGTGGCGAACCGGCGGACACGTCGGCTACTCGGTGCAGCCGAAGTTTCGCCGCCAAGGCGTCGCGAGCACGATGTTGCGCTACGCCTGCGATCGCTTACGTGCTCTCGGCGAAGCCGATGCGCTGCTCACATGCTGGGATGATAATACCGCGTCCGCGGCCGTGATCGAAAAATGCGGTGGCGTGCGCATCGCCGACGCCGTCCATCCCGACCGAAACATGCGGCGCTATCTCATCCCGCTAGTTTAATCGGCGCGGTCACAACTCGCCCCACTCGGAGCGTTCTACGTTCCTAAAGGTTGGGCCAGAGATGCAGAAACTCGCTCGTCCCGTCTTCATCACACTTTTCGCCGCCTTCATCGTGTTTGTCGCTGTCAGTTTTGCGGCAACGCGCCTTTCGAAGCCGGCCAACGGCACAGACTTCCAACAGGTGAGCGTCGAAAAAGTGACTGACACTTTATCGCCCGTAAGCCGCTATCAGGGCGCGCCCAGGATGCTTGCTCACCTAGCCGTGTTTGCGCCGGCGTCACGGTCGGTCCAAACAACGCAAATCGCTCGCTCGGGAGCAGTCAGCCTGCTCGTCTCGAGCGTCGACAAAGCTATCTCAGCGGTTTCCACTTTGACTCGCGAAGAAAATGGTGATGTGCTCTCTCTCGACGATAAGGGCCGAACCGAACACGGCGGACAGTCTTCGGCAGATATGCAATTACGCGTCCCGGAAAACCGGTTCGAGCAGACGCTCCAGGCTCTCGGGCAAATCGGCAGCGCGCGTGCGCGTTCGATCAACGCCGAAGACCTAACCACACAGATCGTCGATTCGGCAGCACGCCTACGGAACTTGCGCCGCACGGAGCTCGATATTCAGAAGATCATGGATCGCTCCGGTTCGATCGGCCAGATCCTCGAAGCTGAAAATCAGCTGTCGAGCGTAAGAGAGCAGATCGAGACGCTCGATGCGGAATTGAAATCCATGCGCAATCGCGTGCGCTACGCGACGATCTCCGTAACGCTGGCTGCCGAAGCATCCACCGCGCCGCTCGAGCCGACGGCTGCCGCACAACTGGTTAGCTCATGGCGCGCGGCGCTACACGCGGTGTCGCAGTTTACCATTGGACTGGCGGCAACGATCGTGTGGATCGCGGCATTCGTCCCGTATTTACTATTGGCGAGCGTCGCTTTCTGGTTCGTTATGAAACGCTTTCGCCGGGCATCGACTATGTCACCCTAGCGGCTGACGGCTAAACGCGTGATATACTCATGTGAGATGGGTGCATTACGCGACGTTCTGTCAGACAAACCGGCGATCGAATACCTCGACGGACAGCCTTTCCCAAAGGTGAGCCCCCAACGAACTCACGCGCTTGTGCAATCGGCCGCCCTAGTTATCTTTCGGCGGTGCGCCGGTTCTCGCGGGCAGGTCGGAACCGAATGGGATTTCAGGCTTGGCGTTGCAGACGGAACAAACACGTTCCTCGTGCCGGATCTCGCCTACGTTTCGATGGAGCGTCTACGCGCCTTATCTCCCTCCGATCGAGAGCAACCGCCTTTTGCGCCGGATGTAGCGATCGAAGTACGCTCGCCGTCCTTCCGTGAAGGGTTTGCTCGCGAAAAAATTCGCCGGTATCTGGGAACCGGAGCGATTTTGGTCTTAGACGTTAATCCGGCAGAGCGGGTAATTGTGGCCTACACACGCGCGGGCGAAACTCAATATGCGGCGGGGACGAAGTTTCAACACGCCGCCGCGCCGTGGCTGCAGTTCGACGTGGACGAGCTGTTCGCCGATCTCGACATTTTAGACTGAAGTACGCAGCCGCAGCTGCGAACGCAGTTGCGCAATTTCGCGCTCCCGCTCGAGCGCGTGCAAATGTTCGTAGGCGGTTGCCGAAGCGTGGGCGAGTGCGTTGAGTAGGCCCTCTTCCTCCCCGTCGATTGGTTCGCCGTTCACGTGATTGCCGTACAGCACGACGGCGATCACGCGGCGGCCGACGGTGATCGGCAATCCGAATGCCGGTTTGGCGTCACCCTTTGGTACCGGCGCATGGGAATGCGGCACATCCTCCAGATGCACGCCGGCATTCGACGAGCGCGCAAAAAGAATCAGCGGATCGTCGGGGTCGAGCCGCTCTGCGGCGTTCTCCCAATCGCGCGATGCGGTCCGGATATACGCGTCCTTTTCTGTGCGAAACAGAGCGGCCGAAGCCAGTTGTAGCGCCGCCGCTGTCTCGTCGCAGAGCATCGTTTCGATAGTTTCTATTCTCTCGGTGAAGGGTAGCGCGCGGGTGATGTGCCGTACGCGCTCGAGCGCACGGTGCCGGCTTGCAAAAAACACGCGCTCCACAAAGCGGTCGATACGCCGGTGCAAGCCGCGCAGCCAAAAACTGAACGCGACGGCCAGCCCCACTTCGAGGAACGTCGCCAAGCGCGCATCCTGCAGCCGCCGAGCGAAGAACCAATCGACGATTGCCAGCAAAGCCACCGGAATGGCAGTCAGTGCTGCATACACGATGGCTCGGCCGCCAAAAATACGCACGTCGATAATGCGGCCACGCACGAGCGCGTAAGCAAATGCAAACGGTGCGGGGTTGAAAAGCGTAAGGTAGGAAACCCAAATTGCGTTAGCACGCAAAACCTGATCGATGAAAAACGCCCCCAATATCCCTAGATACACCGCGAGCGCGACAGCCACCCAGCGCATTCGAATCGTCTCCGCGCCGCGCGTGTTCCAATAACGAGCTATGAACGCGCCGGCTCCTAGGAAATTGGCGAGCCATGCGAACGAAACGAAAACGTTGTAGAGCGGGTCGTTCTCCCCGTCGATGAATGCGACCGTATAGAAATGTCCATAATACATCAAAAAGAAGAGCACGATGATCGCCGGGACCGCGCGATCGACCAGCCTCCATCGGCCAATAGTAGTTCCCGTCGGAAAACGCAAGCAAAATATCAAATAACTCCACGACGACGCCAGCGGTAGTAAGGCACCAGCGAACGCTGCCAGCGGCTCCGCCCAGGGCGGAGAGACGTGCATCCAGGCGGTGTTCGCAAACGGACCGATCATAGCAAAGCAAAATATCATGAACGCAAGCGACAGTGTCGTGCGCGAAGCAAAATAGAACCCGCAGCCCAGAACGATGTATATCAGGGCCGCCAGTATCCTGGCCAGATCGACGATGAGCAGGCTTGTGGATATTGGCGCCGGGCGCGGGGCAATCAGCGTTACACTCGTAGCCTGATCCGCGCGAACGATCGGGAGCGTCGCCGGAATGCCGGCGCGTAAATGCCCCGACCGTATCCAGAAACGCATCGTCCACCCGGCCCGCGCGTAATCGATGCGATCGCCCGGACGCATGCCGGCGCGGGACGCCGGAGTGCCGGGCAGCACCGCTTTTACCATGCCCGAGGCATAATCGGTCGTCGCGCCGATCGGCGCGGGATTCAATTCCATGAAATTGCCGCTGTCGAGCAACAATTGCACGACCGGAAACGACAGCACAAAAGCGGCTGCCAAGACAACCCACACGACCGCCCCGCGTCGCTTCAGGTTCGCACCATAGTCGCGTCGGCCGGAAGTCGCGCTTTGGCAATTGCCGCGAGCACGCGCTCGGGCGTCATCGGCAGCTGCGTCACCCACGCGCCCGTGGCCGCGTGAATTGCGCTCGCGACCGCCGCCGCAAACGGCACCAGCGCCATCTCCGCCACGCCCCGCGCCCCGAACGGTCCGTTCGGATCCGCGAGCTCCATGATAACCGGATAAACTTCCGTGGGCATGTCGAGTGTCGTGGGCAATAAGTACGTGCTGAAATACGGCGTGAGAATCTTTCCATCGCGACACTGAAAGTTTTCCGTCAACGCATAACCGACGGCTTGCGCGAGACAGCCCTCGATTTGCCCTTCGACTTGCTGTTTGTTGATCGCGCGGCCGACATCGTGCACGCTGATGATGCGCAGCACGCGCACCAGCCCCGTTGCGGTATCGACTTCCACCTCGACCGCCTGTGACACGTACCCGTAATTGAAATGCGGGGTGCCCTTGCCGGTGCCGGGCTCGAGCGGCGTGGTTTCGTGTGGACGGAATTGCACCGTAGCTTTCGCATCCGAGCCGGGGAATTTCGCCAGCGCCGCAGTCGAAGCGTCTTTTACTGCGCGGCCGCCCATGAACGTCATGCGCGAAGCCGACGAGCTGCCGGCGTTGGGCGCTTGGGTGCTGTCTTCTGCGATCAGCTCGATGCTTTCCAGCGGCACGTTGAGCGTTGCCGCGCACACCTGGCGCATCACGAGGTGCGCGCCCTGCCCGCACTCCGCCGCGCCGATGCGCAGCACGACGCTCTCGATTTCCTTTTCGCCGTACAACTCAACGGTCGCCGTGGCTTGATCCGGGAAGCCGAAAGAATACCCGATGTTTTTAATGCCCGACGCGATGCCCACGCCTCGTCTCATAGCGTCGCGCCTACCAGTGTCATGGTGAGCCTGTCGAACCACGGCCGAGCTTGGCGAGGCCCCATTGCTCTTAAAGCGCGCCTGCATCTCCTGAACGCACCGTTCGAGCACCGGCACCGCGCTGACGCCTTGCGGCAACGGCGTTTGCGTGGCGGTCAGGCTGCCTTCGCGGTACATGTTGCGCCGCCGGATTTCAACCGGATCGATCGAGAGCGCGCGCGCCAAGCGCGTGACCATCGACTCGGCCGCAAAATGCGCCTGCGGCAGGCCAAAACCGCGGAACGCGCCGCACGGGACGTTGTTCGTGTAGACGACATACCCGTCGCTCGCGACGTTTTCGATTTCATACGTTCCCGAAGCCCCAACGGTCGCGCCCTTGAGCACTTCAATGCTCGTGCTGGCGTATGCGCCGCCGTCGGCGAGCAGTTCGGTTTGCGCGGCCAGGATTTTTCCATCTTTGCGCGCTGCCCATTTCGATCGAATGAAATATGGATGGCGTTTTTGGTGGCCGATGATCGACTCTTCGCGATTCCACACGAGCGCCGTGGGTCGCTTCAGCTTCCACGTCGCCAGCGCCAGCAATGGCTGCACGATAAGATCTTCGCGCCCGCCGAACGCGCCGCCGATCTTCGCATAGCGGATCACGACGTCGTCTTCAGCGAGCTCCAGTATCTTGGCGATCTGCCTGCGGTCCTCGTGCAGCCACTGCCCGGCCGTTTCTACGACTAGCTTCCCGCCATCGTAGTACGCGATGCCGGCGTCGGGTTGGAGATAGGCGTGTTCTTGCCACGACGTCGAAAACGTCTCTTCGATGACAACATCTGCTGAAGCAAACGCTGCCTCCACATCGCCTTTGCGAATCCGTATGTGGCCGAGGATATTGTTCTCGCGCTCTTCGTGCACCCGCGGCGAGTCCGGTGCCATTGCAGCGCGCGCGTCCGAAACGACGGGCAGCTCTTCGTATTCAACGCGCACGAGTTTCGCCGCAGCTTCGGCAGCTTCAAGGGTTTCTGCGGCCACGAGTGCGACGCGATCGCCGATAAACCGCACTTTGTCGCCGCACAGCAGCGGCTGATCGTCCTCGATTAACCCAAAACGGTTGTAGGGAACGTCGCCGGCGGTAAATACCGCAACGACGCCGGGATGCGCGAGCGCGGCCGAGGGATCGAGCGAGACGATGCGCGCGTGCGCGCGATTCGCGAACACCGCTTTCAACTGCACCATCTCGGCGCCCACCAGGTCGGCCGGATACTTTGCAGCTCCGGTTACTTTGTCGAGCGCATCCGGACGCGCCACGGCTTGCCCGATCAACTCACCATTACGATTCGTCATGCCTTAGCGACCCTGCGTTTAGTGTCATCCTGAGCGGCGGTCGCATCGCGAACGCCCAGTCGAGTGTCATCCTGAGCGGCGGTCGCATCGCGAACGCCCAGTCGAAGGACGCCCGAGCGAAGTCGAGGGCTCGCATCTTGCATCGCGTCGAGAATCTTGCGGTAGCCCGTGCAGCGGCAGATGTTCCCGCTGATCGCGGTTTGGTGCTGCTCCAGCGTCGGTGCGTCGCACTCTTGCAACAGCTTCGCGCCCGCCATCAGCATCCCGGGAATGCAAAAGCCGCACTGCACGGCGCCGTGGTCGATGTACGCCTGCTGTAACGGATGCAGCGGCTTCCCATTGTGGCTCGTTGCAAGGCCTTCGATCGTCACAAGGTTGTGCCCGTGCGCTTGCGCCGCCGGAACCAGGCACGACATCACCGCCTGCCCGTCCAGCCAAACGGTGCACGCGCCGCACTCTCCCTCGGCGCAGCCTTCTTTCGATCCGGTCAGGCCCGCGTTTTCACGCAACGCGTTGAGCAGCGTTTTGCGGCCCGCATCGCGCAGCTCCGAGCGCTTTCCATTGACGATCGAAACGATCGTTCCGTCGAACTCTTTAACAGAGAGCGCCGGCGCTTCGCCCGTGTCCAGCAACACGTGGCGATCGGGCACACCTTCCGCGCATGAATCATCCGCAATCCGTTGCAGGCCGCGTTCCAACAATGCGCTGACCGCCAGGCGGCGGTACTCCGCACTCCCGCGCACGTCACCGATCGGCGAAACGTCCGCAAGTACGGCATCCGCGGCAGCCGCGATCGTCTTGGCATTCAAAGGCTTGCCGGCGAGCGCGGCTTCAGCACTCTTCGCGCGGACGATCGTCGGCGCGAGACAGCCCAGCGCGATCCGCACTTCGTTCACGACACCATCGTCGAAAGAAACAACAATCGCGACGCTGATCACCGATATCGCCTGCGCGCGGCGCAACCCCAGTTTTAAGAACAGCCCGCGCTCGCGCGCTGCCAGCGGACGCACGCGAATCTCGCGCAAGAGTTCGTCTGCGCGCATCTGCGTCTTTCGAAATTCGGTGAAGAATTCCGCGATGTCGACGACGCGCTCGCCGTCGACGCTTTGTAGCACGATCTCGCCGCCCATGGCGATCAGCGGAACGATCGTGTCGTTCGCGGGCGAAGCTGTAACGAGATTACCGGCGACCGTCGCGCGCGTGCGAATCTGTGGCGCCCCCACCTCGACGCAGGCCTGCACCAACGGCAGCGCGCGTTGCGCGCACGCTTGCGACGCGAGCACGTCGTTGTGCGTCGCGAGCCCGCCGATTGCGATGCGGTCGCCGTCGTTGCGCACGTATTTCAGCTCGCGAAGCTCGGTGATGTCGATCAACGTTTGTGTCGGTTTGACGCCGCGCTGCAGTTCGACCAGCACGTCGGTGCCGCCCGACACGATCCGCGCCGCATCGCCGTGTTCACGCAGCAATGCAAGCGCCCGCGCCACTGAACGCGGTTGGAAATAATGCTGCCACAGCATAGCTAGTCGGACTTCACCGGGCGCCCGTTGAAGCCATGCGCATGCACGAACTCCTGGCGGAGGTCCGCCGTCAACAGGACGCCGGCGAGCGCGTCGCGCTAGCAACGCTGGTGGACGTCCTGCGGTCGGCCCCACGCGATCCCGGCGCGGTCATGGCCATCTCGTCGTCCGGGGCGCTCTTCGGCTCGATCAGCGGCGGCTGCGTGGAATCGGCCCTCGCGCAAGAGGCTGCCGGGGTGCTGCGCAGCGGGCAAGCACGGCTGGTTGAATACGGCCTTTCCGACGCCGATGCACAAGCCGTCGGGCTGAGTTGCGGTGGAACGCTGAGCGTGCTTGTCGAGCCCCTCGAACAAGCGGAGACAGCGGCAATCGCGAGACGGCTCTCGTCGGAAACGCTTGTCGCTGAAGCAGTGCGGCTGGACGATCGCGGATTGGCCAACCGGCTCTTTCTCTTTGAAGACTCGTCGTTTGGTTCGCTTGGAAACGATCGTCTCGACGACGTGGTCGCCGCCGAAGTGCGCGCGTCGATCGCGGGCGACGCGACCGAAATTCGCGGCTACGGCGACGAAGGCGAACCGCACGGCGACGTTAGCGTTTTCATTCACCGCGTTTTGCCGAAGCCGCGTATGTATATCTTCGGCGCAATTGACTTCGCGCACGCGATGGTGCGCGTTGCAAAGGTGCTCGGTTATGAGGTGACCTTATGCGATGCGCGCGCGGCCTTTGCAACTCCCGAGCGTTTTCCGGAAGCCGATCGCGTGGTGGTTGCCTGGCCCGATGATTTTCTGCGCGAAGCGCCCATTGACGAACGCACCGCGATCGTCGCGCTCACTCACGACGAGAAATTCGATATTCCGTTGATTCGCGCCGCGCTGCAAACAAACGCGGGATACATCGGCGTGATGGGCAGCCGGCGCACCAACGAACGGCGGCTGGCGCAGTTGCGCGAGCTCGGCGCGAGCGAAGCTGACATCGCGCGTTTGAATGCGCCGATCGGACTCGATCTCGGTTCGCGCACCCCCGAGGAAACGGCGATCGCGATCGCGGCCGAGATCATCGCGCTGCGTCACGGACGCGAAGGCGGCCGGCTCGTCCGCGGCAGCGGACCGGTCAGAGGCCATTGGAAGTCACCGCAGTTGTCTTAGCGGCGGGCCGCTCGTTACGCATGGGCGCGCAGAAATTGCTTATGCCCGTGCGCGGCGTGCCGATGATCGATCGCGTCCTCGACGTTACCCGCGATTATGAAACGATCGTCGTGAGCTCGCCCGAAGTTGCGGCGCACATTCGGCTGCGTCCGCGCATGCAAGTGATTCTCAATGCTAAACCCGATCTCGGCATGGCGCATTCCTTCGAAATCGCAAACGGCGCAGCACCGCCCGAAGATGCGCTCCTGGTTTTCCTCGGCGATAAACCGCTGGTGACCGAAGCGCTCGCAAAGACGGTTGCCCAGCATGGCATCGCGTCGGGCGCCGACGTGTGTTTTCCCGAACGCGACGGCCTCGGAGGCCATCCCGTGTTCTTCTCTCCGCGCGCGCGAAGCCGCGTCGAAATCCTGACCGGCGATTCGCTGCAAAGTCTGCGCGACGATCCCGGGCTGATCAAGGTGACCGTGCCGCTCGATGACGAGGGGGCTTATGTTGACGTCGACGACCTGGGAGCCCTTAAGCGCCTCCACGGAGAATAACGCCGGATGCAAGCTCCCGTTAAACTGCGGACTATTACCCATTTCATAGGCGGCAAGCCCTACGGCGAAGACGCCGCGCGTTTCGGCGACGTCTACGACCCCGCGCGCGGCGAGGTCCAAGCGCGCGTCGCCTTTGCCGACCAAGCAACCGTCGATCGGGCCGTGCAGACCGCCAAGACCGCCCAGCTGGCATGGGGACGCACCGCTTTGGGCAAGCGCGCCGAAATCTTCTTCGCCTTCCGCGCGCTGATGAAAGAGCACGCCACCCAGTTCGGCGAGATTCTCGCTAGCGAACACGGCAAGATCGTTAGCGACGCCGAGGGAGAGGTCGCGCGCGCACTCGAGGTGGTCGACTTCGCTTGCCAGCTCACGCATCAATTAAAAGGTGAGTTCAGCGAGAACGTTTCGACGACGATCGACACGTATTCGCTGCGCCAGCCCGTCGGCGTGTGCGCCGGCATCACGCCGTTCAATTTCCCGATGATGGTCCCGACATGGATGTTTGCAATTTCGATCGCGTGCGGTAATGCGTTCGTGCTCAAACCTTCCGAACGTGACCCGTCGGCTTCGCTGTTAATCGCCGACTTGTTGCAGCGCGCGGGCTTACCGGACGGCGTTTTTAACGTCGTGCATGGCGACAAAGTCGCGGTCGACGCGTTGCTGACGCACCCCGACATAAACGCGATCAGTTTCGTCGGCTCGACGCCGATCGCAAAGTACATCTATCAAACCGCCGCCGCGCACGGCAAACGCGTGCAAGCGTTGGGCGGGGCCAAGAATCACATGGTCGTGATGCCGGATGCGGATCTCGATGCGGCCGCGGATGCGCTGGTGTCGGCCGGCTATGGCTCCGCGGGGCAGCGCTGCATGGCGATCTCGGCTTCGATAACCGTCGGCGACACCGCCGGCGCGCTGATGGATCTCGTGAAAGCGCGCATCGGCAAACTGAAGATCGGGCCGGGCTTCGATCGCACTAACGACATGGGGCCGGTAGTATCGCCGGCGGCGCGCGATCGCGTGCTGGACTATATCAAGCAAGGCGAGGCAGCCGGCGCAAAACTCGTGGTGGACGGACGCGACTTTCGCGTGAGCGGATATGAAAACGGATTTTTCATCGGGCCGACGCTTTTCGACAAGGTTACACCGCAGATGTCGATTTACCGGGACGAGATTTTCGGGCCGGTGCTCGTGAACACGCGCGTCGGGTCGCTCGACGAAGCGCTGCAAATGCTGCACGACAATCCGTATGGTAACGGCACGTCGATCTTCACGCGTAGCGGTGCGGCGGCGCGCCGTTTCCAAAGCGAAGTCGAGGTCGGCATGATCGGCATCAACGTGCCGATTCCGGTACCGGTCGGCTACTACAGCTTCGGCGGCTGGAAAGCATCGCTCTTCGGCGACTTGCACATCTACGGGGAAGACGGTTTCCGCTTCTACACGCGCGGCAAAGTCGTCACGTCGCGCTGGGCCGATTCCGACGCCGGCGTGAACCTCGGGTTCCCTACACACAAGTGATGAAGCCATGTCATCCTGAGCCTGTCGAAGGACGACATGGCTGAAACATTAGGCGCGTCGATCCACAAACCGCTTTCGGAGATCGAAGTAACGCTCGAAGCCAATCGCTGTTTGTATTGCTACGATGCGCCGTGTATGAACGCGTGTCCGACGCACATCGACGTCGCGTCCTTCATTCAGAAGATCTCGACCGGCAACGTCAAGGGCAGCGCGCGGACGATCATGGACGCCAACGCGATGGGCGCGAGTTGCGCGCGCGTCTGTCCGACCGAAGAACTCTGCGAGGGCGCCTGCGTCTATAATGAAGCGGGCGACTCGCCGATCCGCATCGGCGACTTGCAGCGGTACGCCCTCGATTATGTCGCTGCGCGCGACATTCAACTTTTCGAACCCGGCCCCAACAGCGGTAAACGCGTCGCGATCGTCGGCGGCGGTCCCGCCGGACTTTCCGCCGCGCGCGATCTGCGCCGCTTCGGTCACGCGGTCACCATATTCGAAGCCAAAGATCAGCTCGGCGGCTTAAACACATACGGCATCGTGCCGTTCCGTCTTTCTCTTGAAACGGCTCTGTGGGAAGCCGAGCAGGTTGTGCAACTCGGGGTCGACGTGCGCACGGACGTGCGCGTCGGATTCGATGTCACGCTCCAAGAGCTCGTGCGCGATTACGACGCCGTGATTCTCGCGTGCGGCATGGGCAGCGTGCCGAAACTTGGCATCGAAGGAGAAAATCTCGAGGGTGTCTGGGATGCGCTCGACTTTATCGAGCGCGCGAAACTCGGCTTGCCGATCCCGGACTTGGGCGAACGCATCGCGATCATCGGCGCGGGCAATACTGCCATTGATGCGCTCACCTGCGCGAAGCGTCTTTCGATCGCGCGTGGTAAAGAGGCGCGCGTCGTTTGCTATTACCGCCGCGGCGAAGAGCAAATGACCGCTTACCAATTTGAATACGATTTCGCAAAGGAAGAAGGCATCGAGTTCCGCTTCTTCTGCGCACCCATGCGCGTTATCGGCCAGAACCTGCACGTGAACGCTGTTGAATTCGTTCGTACTAAATTGGAAACGCAAGGCGATCGTGACGTCGTCACGCCGATCGCCGGGAGCGAGTTTACGGAGCCGGTCGACACGCTCATTCGCGCGATCGGTCAGAGCCGGCTGATCGAAACGTTTGAACGGTTAGGAATCGCGCACGATTTCGGTGTCGTGCAAGTCGACGAATCACTCCAAACGTCGCGCCCGGGCGTGTGGGCGGCCGGCGATTGCATTTTTGAAAAGGGCATGCGCGAAGCGATGGTCGTTGAAGTAGCGCAACAGGGCAAACTGATAGCACAATCGATCAACGCGCATCTCTTGTCTAAGGTGCTGGCATGATGCTTGACGCACACAGTGTGATGGTAGGCCGCACATGGTGTCATGGTGAGCAGCCCCTCGCTCTTCGAGCGAGGGCGTCGTCGAACCACGGCCGAGCCGGGTCGAGGCCCGCATGATGGTAGGCCGCACATGGTGTCATGGTGAGCAGCCCCTCGCTCTTCGAGCGAGGGCGTCGTCGAACCACGGCCGAGCCG